>Ga0105048_10009244_pt1 | contig 15708 bp, 12 predicted proteins | sample MAT05_FD_78382 | JGI IMG/M metagenome (GOLD analysis project Ga0105048, IMG submission 78382) | Freshwater microbial communities from Lake Fryxell liftoff mats and glacier meltwater in Antarctica - MAT-05 | ecosystem: Environmental > Aquatic > Freshwater > Ice > Liftoff microbial mat | place...
CAGCACCTTGTCGGCGCCGCCGTAGCCCTTCAGCTCTGACGGGTCGCGTGCGGTGACGACGGTGCGGTGGCCGTGGGCTATGGCCTGTTTGGCAAGCTCACGGCCGAAGCCCGTCGAGCAGCCGGTGATGAACCAGACCGGCGCTTCGGTGTCCCGGGGTTGGTTGCCAGAGTCGTTGTTGGCTGTGGAATTCATCGCGTGTCCTTGGTTTCAAGCGGGCGCGGCGATTTGCCCGGTGCGCACCAGCTTCTTGTTGACGAACTCCTGGATGCCCAGGTTGCCGAGTTCACGGCCGTAGCCTGAATGCTTGATGCCGCCGAAAGGCAGTTCGGCGTCGGCCCAATCGATGTTGTTGACGAACATCATGCCGGTGTCGATGCGGCTGGCGATGCGTCTGCCGCGCGCTTCGTCCTTGGTCCACACCGAACCGCCGAGCCCGAAGTCGGAATCGTTGGCCAACGCGATGGCTTCTTCCTCGTTCTTCACACGGTAGAACGACACCACCGGGCCGAAGAATTCGTCGCGGAACGCGGGGTTGTCGGGTTGGATGTCGGTGAGGATCGTGGTCTGCATGAACGAGCCGGGGCGCTCGATGCGCTTGCCGCCCATCAGCAGCCGGGCACCGCTCTTCACGGCGGCGTCCACCTGCGCCAGCAACTTGAGCAGCGCAGCCTCTGTCGACAGCGGCCCGAGCGTCGTCGTTTCGAGCATCGGGTCGCCCGGCTTCAGCGCTTCCAGCGCGGTCTTGAACTTCGCGAGGAAGGTGTCGGCCACCTTGTCCAGCACGATGAAGCGCTTGGCAGCGCAACACGTCTGCCCTGCGTTGTACATGCGGCCCCAGACGGCCCACGGAATCGTCTTTTCCAGGTCGGCGTCCTCCAGCACGATGAAGGGGTCGCTGCCACCGAGTTCCATCGTCGACTTCTTCAGGTTCTGGCCGGCACGCGCAGCCACAGTGCGGCCCGCTTCCAGGCTGCCCGTCAACGCCACGCCCTTGATGCGCGGGTCGTCGATCACGCGGTCGGACTGCTCATACGAAATCAGCAAGTTGGTGTACAGGCCGGCGGGCGCACCGGCATCGTGCAGCAACTTCTCGAACGCGATGGCGCACTGCGGCACACACCCGGCATGCTTGACCACGAGCACATTGCCGGCCATCAGCTGTGCGCCGGCCACACGGGCCAGCTGGTAGTACGGAAAGTTCCAAGGCTCGACACAGTACAGCGCTCCCAGGGGCGAGCTCTCCATATGCGCCTCGCCAGTCTTGGGATGCAGCTTCGTCGGCGCAAGAAAAGCCTCGGCGTGCTGTGCGTAGTAGGACAGGATGTCGGCGCTGTACTTCACCTCGGCGCGCGCCTCGTCGATGCGTTTGCCCATCTCCAGCGTTTCCAGCTTGGCAAAGTCGTCGACATGCGCGCGCATCAGGTCGGCCGCCCTGTTGACCACCAGCGCGCGCTCGGCGTAGCTCTTGTTCTTCCAGGTCTTGAAGCAGGTGTCAGCGGCGGCAAGCGCCTTCTCAAGCTGCGCAGGGCTCATGTGCTCGAAGCTCTTGAGCAGTTCGCCGGTGTTGGGGTTGATGCTTTGGTAGGCCATGGTGTCGTCGTCCCTGCATATTCGTAGCTCTGGTTGGCCGTGAAGCCAAAGAAGAGGATGGACAGGCTTTGGAGGGCAAGGCGCGCTTCTCGCGCCCAGCAGGCAAACCCGTTTCGAGCGGACAGCCTGCGCGCAGCGCGCCGGCCGGTCTGTTCGATGGCGCACGCGGGGTGGCTGGACGGTCGACTCCAGTCTCGTCATCGAGTTGCGATGGCTCGCTTTGCGAAGCAGCCTCTCAGGTTTGCGTCGACCCCCTTCGAGTCCGCATCAAGCCGGCATCGGCTGTGCGAATTCGGTCGCGAGCCCGGACTACGAGATCAGGAAGGGGTTGCGCAATGGCGCGCAGCACCCGTCAAGGCTTGCGCTGGCGGCCGAAGACCTGCGTCCAGTAGATGCCCATGGCACTGCGCGTCTCAGTGGCATAGGCGGCACCCATCTCTGCGCTGTCGGCGGACATGATGTTGGCGCAGTGGCCGGGGCTGGCCAGCCAGCCGGCCACCACCTGCTTGGGCGATGCCAGACCGGCGGCGATGTTTTCGCTGACCATCTGCCAAGCGTAGCCTTGCTTCGTCGCGCGCTGTGCGGACGTGTCGCCAGCCGGGTCGGCGTGGCTGAAATAGTCGTTCTTCGCCATGTCCTTGCTGTGCACCAGCGCAGCGGCGGCCAAGGCGTCATTCCATGCCAGCGGGGTGGTGGCTTCGAAATGCCGGTCGCCGCACTGCCGCGGCTTCGCCCGCGCCTCGTTCGTGAGCTGCAGCACCGACGCCGCGGCTTCGCGCCAGTCGCCCAGGCTCGCCGGCAGCAGCGGCTGGGCGAGGTTGATGCGCCATGTGTCTCCCCTGTGCGCAATGCCGATTTCCGAGAACCGGCGGTCGCGCAGGCTGCTGCAGTAATTGCTGCGCAGAAGCGCTGCGGCACGCTGCGCCCCACTGGCGCCAGACAGGGTGATGGTCGTCGCGGTCGCCGCCCGGTAGCCCGCTGCGACCAGCGCCCGACCCAGGTCGCCTCCATGCGCCGGGGGATTTGCACATGCCAGTTCCGGCGATGGCGCCAACGGCTGGGGCGGCGTTGCCGTGGCTCCGGCACAGTCTTGCGGCTGCTCGCGGAGGGCGTTGATGAGGCTGGCGAGGTCGTCCGTACCGTCGGCCAGAGCGGTTGTCGGCGCGAACAGCGCTGTGGCGACCAGCAAAGTGGCTGCAAGAACCGCGACCGGGACACGAGCTTTGGACATGCATTCCTCCTGATCACAGCCGCTTGGCGAACGGCGTGCCCGGGGTTCTGCGGGCGCGAAGCCTGAAAGCCAATCCTGACCGACAGTCGACACGGCGCTCACGAACGGGCGGGCGGCGCCTCTTCTTCTATGTTGCCTAGCGCACAGACGGCGCCCCACTGCTGCCGCAGGCTGCGGGCCATAGGCTCGCGCATTTGCCTTGCCTGTTGACGCGCCTGGAGATCGCGCGGTGCCACAGCTCTTGAACCGTCACTCAACCGAAAGGGTTCGCCATGAACGAAAAATCCGCCAGCGTGCATTGGGAAGGCCAGGGCAAGAAGGGCCAGGGGCAGATCAGCACCGAAACCGGGGCGCTGAAGGCCTACCCCTACGGTTTTGCCAGTCGCTTCGAGGACGACCGCCACGGCACCAACCCCGAAGAGATTCTGGGCGCTGCGCATGCCGCCTGCTTCACGATGGCGTTCTCGTTCGCGTGCGACAAGGCCGGGTTCGGCACAGAATCGGCGGACACCCAGGCCCGCGTGCGCCTGACCCCGCAGGGCGAAGGCTTCGTCATCGACCGCATTGCGCTCACGCTGAAGGCCGTCGTGCCAGGCATCGACGAGGCGCAGTTCCAGGAAATCGCGCAGGCCGCCAAGCGCGACTGCCCGCTTTCCAAGGCGCTGGCCAGCGTGGCCGAAATCAGCCTGCAGGCGACGCTGAGCAGAGGCGAACCATGAACGACACCATCAACACCAACGACGCCCGGGCGCACGAAACGGCGCTGACCGCCGCCGAACACATGCTGGGTGACGCGGACGCCGCGCTGACCCTGGTCGAGTACGGTGACTACGAATGCCCCGCCTGCAGCCAGGCCGCGCCGTTGACGCAGCACCTCGTCGAAAGCTTCGGCAAGCGCCTGCGCTTCATCTACCGCCACTTCCCGTTGATGGAGATGCACCCGCACGCTGAATTGGCGGCCGAAGCCGCCGAAGCGGCTGCCGCGCAGGGCGAGTTCTGGCCCATGCACCACCTGCTGTTCAGCCAGCCCCATCAGCTGGACCTGCCAGCCTTGACCGCGCATGCGCAATCCATCGGCCTGGACATGAACCGCTTCAACGGCGAAATGGCCGACCGCATCTACACCCAAAGAATCCAGGAACACCGCCGCGCCGGTGAACGCAGCGGGGTTCACGCCACGCCCAGCTTCTTTCTGAACGGCCGGCCGGTCGATGTCTCGTTCGGCTTCGAGAAGCTGAACGAGGCGATTCATGCTGCCCTGAATGCTGCGACGCCCAATTCCGCGAAGCACGCCTGAGCACCCATGCCTGCCTATACTGACGAATGAGGATCACAACGCGAAGCCAGATGATCCAAGACGCGCTGGGCGAGGCAGCGGTGGCTGATACCGACTGCGGCGCTGACTCCAGCGCCGTAGCCAACGCTACCGTCGGGGCGTTGAGCTTGCTGTTTGCAGAGCTCAAGCCCTTGATAGGCATGCTGGCCCTGCGCGCGCTGTACCTTCGCAGCCTTCATTTGGCGCAATCCTCGTTCGAGCGACCCGGCTTTGAGATGGAATCAGCTGAGCTGCTGGCGCACCTGCATCGAGACCTGGTGTCGCGAAACCCTGCCCAGGCGCGGGCAGCAGCGCAGGCCCTCCTCATGGCTCTTGCCAATCTCCTGGTTACCTTGATCGGAGAGCCCTTGACCGACCGCTTGCTGCACAAGGCGTGGGCACGCCCGCCCATGGCCAAGACTTCCGAGACGAAACCGATATGAATCAGAACAAGGTCCCCATCCAGCGCCTGCCCAGCGGCGTTCCCGGGCTCGACCCTTTGCTGGGGGGCGGCCTCTCGGAGTTTTCCTTCATCATCATTGCCGGACAGCCGGGCTCGGGAAAGACGACGCTGGCCCACCAGATGATGTTCACGCTGGCCAGCCCGCAGCGGAAGGCCCTCTTCTTCACCGTGCTGGGCGAACCCGCGCTGAAGATGTTGCGCTACCAGCAGCAATACAGCTTCTTCGACACGGCCAAGCTCGATGAGGCGATTCGCTTCATCAACCTGGGCGAAGAAGTGCTCAGCGGCGACTTCGACCATGTGCTGGCGCGCATCGTTCAAGAGGTCGAGCGCTTCGAGCCTGCCTTCGTCTTCGTCGATTCCTTTCGCTCGGTGACCCATGTCGCGGGTGCCAAGGGGCAGCAGAGCGCGCTGCAGAGCTTCGTGCAGCACCTCGGCATCCTGATGACGAGCTGGCAAGCCACCACCTTCCTGATCGGCGAATACATCCTCAACGAGAGCGAGGCGGGCCCGGTGTTCACCATCGCCGACGGCATCCTGATGCTCGAGCAGAGCCTCACCCACAACTCGGTGGTGCGCAAGATTCAGGTTGCGAAGATGCGGGGCCAGGCCACTGTTGCCGGGCTGCACACCTTCCGCATCACCGACGACGGCATTCAGGTGTTTCCGCGCATGCTGCCGGTCGGTGCCCACACACGCGGCGCCCACATCCCCAAGCCTGCCAGGCGGCCTGCGCTTTCGATGGGTGTACCGGCGCTGGACGAGATGATGGGCGGCGGCCTGCCCGCCGGTTATTCGCTGCTGATCTCCGGGCCTTCGGGTTCAGGCAAATCGTTGCTGGCCACTTCCTTTCTGGCCGAAGGTGCACGCTGCGGCGAGAAGGGTGTGGTCGCCGCCTTCGAAATCGGACCCGGTCAGTCGAGCAACCCGCGCCTCGTAGAGCTCATCGAAGGCGGCCAGGTGGGCGTGATCGACACGCGGGCGCTGGACCTGTCGATCGACGAGACGCTCTTCGCCCTGACCGAGATGATCGCGGCCACCGGTGCCACGCGGGTCGTCATCGATTCGCTCTCGGGTTTCGAGCTGGCGCTGGCGCCGGCCTTCCGCGAAGACTTCCGCGAGTCGCTGCACCGCATGGTGGCGGTGCTGACGGCCTTGGGGGCCACCGTGCTGATGGTGTCAGAGCTGGAAGACCGCTACAACGACCTGCGCTTCAGCCCCTACGGCTCGGCTTTCCTGACCGACGCCATCATCGTGCAACGGTATGTCGAATTGGAAGGCGAACTCAAGCGCGTGATGGCCGTGGTGAAGGTGCGCAACAGCCCGCACAGCCACGCCTTGCGGCTGTACGAAATCAACGACGCGGGCTATGTCATTGGGGAGCCCCGGCCCGAAATAGACGCGTTGCTGACCGGTCATCCGCGACCAGCGTCGGCCTTCGCTTCCAGCTAGGCATGGCCAGGTGAATTCCGAAGACGAGTTGCACCACCCGGGGCGCGGGCCGGGCACGGACGCTCGCGCGCTGGATGGGCGCGAGGCCGCCCTTGACCGCCGCGGTGACGCGCTGGGCGTACGCGAGACAGCAGTGCGCGAGCGCGAACAGGTCGCCAGCGATTGGGCCGGCAACGCGCAAGTGCGCGAGGAAGCCCAACGCGTCGAGGGCGACAGAAGCGCTGCGGTCGACACGCACAACGACGAGCTTCGCGAGGCCAATGAACACTTGATACTGGCCACGATCGAAGCGCAGGAATTGCGGGAAGCTGCGCAAATCGCGCGCCGCCGCCAGGATGAATTCCTGGCCATGCTGGCGCACGAGTTGCGCAACCCGCTCGGCCCCATCCGCAATGCCGTGGAAATTCTGGCTCGCCTGGGCGGCAGCTCCGTTCCGCAGCCAGTCCTGGACATCATTCGGCGCCAGGTTCAGCAGATGGTGCGCCTGCTCGACGACCTGCTCGATGTGTCACGCGTGACGCAGGGCAAGGTGGCTTTGCAGCGGCGGCCCACCGAAGTCACCGAGTTCATCAACCTGGCGGTCGAAGCCACCAACGAGCTCGTGAAGGAACGCGCCCAGCAGTTGACGCTGGAACTGCCGGCCGTGCCGCTGCATGTGGACGGGGATGAAGTGCGCCTGACCCAGGTGTTCAGCAACCTGTTGCGGAACGCTTCGAAGTACACGCAGGTCGGCGGCTCGATCACCCTGCGCGCCGAGCGCATGGGTGAACGGGTCGTCATTCGCGTCATCGACAACGGCATGGGCATCTCGGCCCAGGCCCTGCCCCATGTCTTCGAGCTTTTTACCCAGGAAGACCGAGCGGTGGCGCAAAACCAGGGCGGCCTGGGTATCGGGCTGACGGTCGTGCGCAGCATGGTCGAACTGCACCAGGGCAGCGTGGAGGTCTTCAGCGAAGGCAGCGGCAAGGGCAGCGAATTCGTCGTGACGATGCCCCGCCTGGACCTTCGCGGCGCAGCAGAGATCGCACCGCGTGCGGGCGTGCTGCTGGCGCCCACACGGGCTCGCATCTTGTTGATCGAGGACAACGTCGACGCTGGTGAGAGCCTTGCCGAACTGCTGCGTCAATCAGGGCACGAGGTCGCATTGGCGCCAGACGGTCAGGCGGGGCTGGATCTGTTGGATCGGCTCGATCCGCAGGTCGTGCTGTGCGACATCGGGCTGCCCGGCATGGACGGCTACGAAGTGGCGCTTCGCGTGAAGGAACGCCGGCCCGCACAGCGGCCCGTGATGGTGGCTCTGACCGGGTACGGCAACGAGAACGATCGCCAACGCGCGGTCGTGGCCGGCTACGACCATCATGTGGTCAAGCCTGCCAGCCCCGAGGTGCTGCTGCGCATCATCGATTCTGTGATGTCGACTGATAGCGGCCCGAATGAAGACAGGCCGACTGAAAACGGTCGCGATGAAGACGGGCCTGCGGCGGCGAGCGACCATTCGCTGCCCGCGCCTGAAGTTCAGGTCAGGCGGGATGGCATGCGCGACGCGGACAGCCCGCCGCAGCGGCCGACCGCCGAAACTCAGACTCAGAAAATTGCACTTCTGCGAGGGCAGGTCGAAGCCCTTCGGCAGCAAGTCACGGGCCTGATACAGGCACTTGCGGCGGCCGAGCGAGGTTCGGACGACGGGCAGACCGAAGGCCTCGTCGAGGCGAACGGGGCGCTGGTCCTGTCTGCCCTTCATGCGGAGGAGGCGGCCGAATCGGCAGTGGGCGAGCTGGTGGAGCTGAGGAGCACGGTTCAGCGCGACGTTCTCACCGGCACACCGAATCGCGCGCTGATGCTGGACCGGCTGAAAGGCGCGATCGCGTTGTCCCGTCGGCGCGGCGCGCGTTGCGCGTTGCTGTTCGTCGATCTGGACGGCTTCAAGCAGATCAACGACACGCTGGGCCACGCCGTCGGCGATGCGGTGCTGTGCCTGGTCGCACGCCGGCTGGAATCGGTGCTGCGCGACTCCGACACCGTCAGCCGTCACGGCGGCGACGAGTTCCTGGTGCTGCTGGCCGAAATCTCGCACCCTGCCGATGCCGCCCTCATCGCCACGAAGATGCTGCAGGCGTTGGCTGAACCGGGTGAAAAGGGTGAATCGATCACTCCGGGTCTGGGGGTGTTGCCGGCCATATCGGCCAGCGTCGGCATCGCCATCTTCCCGGAAGACGGCCACGAGGCAGGGCTGCTCATCGCCAACGCGGACGCGGCCATGTATGAAGCGAAGAAAGGCGGCCGCGGAAGCTTTGCCTTCTTCAGCGACGTTGACGACAGGCGATTCATGGCTGGCACGAACCAGGCGGGCTGAGGCCGCTTCGAAGCTCGGCAAAAGGCTGCGTGTCCTACAGACGCCAGCAGTGCATTGGCGGAGGCTTCGTGGGTGCACATCCCCGGGCCAAGCCCGGGAGGCACCTCACAGCGGAGACCTCCAATGACAGACCACACACAGCATCCTTCCCGCCAGGCACTTTGGAACGACATCAAGGACTGCAAGTTTGCGATGTTCACCACCCGCCACGCTAACGGCCATCTGCATTCGCGGCCGATGACGATGCAGAACCAGTCGCTCGACGCCGACGACAGCCTCTGGTTCTTCATGTCCAGGAAAGGCGACCCCGTGGCCGAAATCGACGCCGAGCCTTCGGTCAACATTGCCTACACGCCCGCAGGCGACGCCTGCTGGATCTCGGTCACGGGCACGGCGCGGGTGGTCGACGGTGAGGACAAGGCGAAGTCGTTGTGGAGCAGTTCGGCCGACGCCTGGTTCTCTGGCGGCCCGACCGACCCTGATCTCGCGGTTGTTCAAGTGCGCATCGTCCACGTCAGCGAATGGGACGCGGGCGCCGACGCCGGCTCGCGCCCCGCGCTGCGCAGCGAGGACGTCGGCTTCCGTCCGCCCAACCACTTGCCGACGGCAACCACGCCGACGAGCGAGAACGTGGGCTTGATGTTCGAACGGTCCTGAGCCTGCGGTGTCGCGCCGGTCGCTCTCTGCGCCCGACCACGGTGCTGCAGCCCCGGGCGCCGCAGCACTGAAGCCGCTGATCCTGATCACCGGCGCCACCGGCAACCTCGGCCAATCGATAGGTCGCATGCTGGCCGCCGATTACCGCGTCGTCGGCCTCGACCGTGACACCGAAGGCCCCGACTTCCCGGTCGTCCAGGTCGACATCAGCAACGACGCTTCTGTCGAACTGGCGTTGCGCAAGGTCGCCGACGAGCACGGCAGCCGCATCGCCAGCGTCATCCATCTGGTGGCGTTCTTCGACTTCAGCGGCGAGCCGAACCCGCTTTACGACAGCGTCAACGTCGAAGGCACGCGCCAGTTGCTGAAGGGCCTGCAGGCGCTGGACGTGGAGCAGTTCCTCTACGCCAGCACGATGCTCGTGCACGCCCCGTGCCGACCGGGCGAGCGCATCGACGAGCTGCAGCCGATAGACCCGCGCTGGGCCTATCCGCAGTCGAAGGCGCGTGCCGAAGAAGCCATTCGCGAGGCGCACGGTGCGATCCCGACCGTCGTCCTGCGGCTGGCCGGGGTCTACGACGAGGCGAGTTCGGTGCCGACATTGGCGCACCAGATGGCGCGCATCTACGAACGCGACCTGCAGAGCCACCTGTATGCCGGCAGCATGCTGGTGGGCCAGGCGATGCTGCACCGCGACGACATGCTCGACGCGGTGCAGCGGGCCGTGGACCGGCGTGCCGAACTTGCACCCGAAGCGGCGATGCTGATCGGCGAAGTCGATGCCATCGGCTACGACGCGCTGCAGGACCGGCTGGGTGCGCTGATGCACGGCACCGACGACTGGCAGACGCTGCGCGTGCCGAAGGCCGTGGCCGCAGCCGGGGCGTGGGCGCAGGGCCGGCTGGAACCGGTGGTGCCGGACGCCATCGACGACGGCGAGCAGCCCTTCATCCGGCCCTTCATGGTCAAGATGGCCGACGACCACTATGCGCTGGATGTCTCGCGCGCCCGCGAGCTGCTGGGCTGGGAACCGCAGCACCGGCTGGCCGACGAACTGCCGGCGATGGTCGACAACCTGAAAGCCGACCCCCCGGCCTGGTACCGCCGCAACGGTATCCAGCCGCCGGCCTGGGTCGAGGAAGCGGCCGACATCGGGCTCGACGTCGAACGGCTGCGCGCGCGCCATGAACGGCAGCTGAAGGCCGAACACGGTGCCAACCGCTGGGCGCATTTCGTCAACATCGGCCTGGGCAGCTGGCTGGTGACGCAACCGCTTTTGATCGGCGTGCCGGAACCGATGTTGCGCATCGGCGAAGTCGCCTGCGGGCTGCTGCTGATGCTTTGCGCGGGGCTGGCGCTGTCGTGGCAGCTGCGCTGGGCGCGCTGGCTGTGCGCGGGCATCGGCTGCGTGGTGATGGCGCTGCCGTTCCTGTTTTCCACCGCCAGCAGCGCGGCCTATCTGTCCGACACCCTGGTCGGCGCGCTGATCTTCGGCTTCGCGGTCTGCACCAAGCCCGAACCCGGGGTCTCGGCCATCGCCGCACTGCACGGGCCGGCGGTGCCGCCGGGCTGGAGCTACAACCCGTCGAACTGGACGCAACGCCTGCCGATCATCGTGCTCGCAGTGGTGGGGCTGTACGTGTCGCGCTACCTCGCGGGCTATCAGCTGGGCTACATCCCTGAAGTTTGGGACCCGTTCTTCGTCGGCAACCCGGCCGACCCGAAGAACGGCACCGAGGAGATCGTCACCAGCTTCGTCTCCGAGGCCTGGCCGGTGTCTGACGCGGCGGTGGGTGGCTACACCTACCTGCTGGAGATACTCACCGGCATTGTCGGCTCGCGCATGCGTTGGCGCACCATGCCGTGGCTCGTCGTGCTGTTCGGCTTGATGATCGCGCCGCTGGGCATCACCTCGATCTCGTTCATCGTCATCCAGCCGATCGTGATCGGCACCTGGAGCACGATCGCGCTCATCGGCGCAGCGGCGGTGCTGGTCCAGATTCCCTATTCGCTCGACGAATTGGTGGCCACGCTGCAGTTCCTGCGGCGGCGCCAGCGCGCCGGGCGCAGCCTGCTGCGCGTGTTCTTGTTCGGCGATACCGACGAGATGCCGCCCGGCCCGACCCGCCCAGTGCAAAGCGCACCGCCCGAGGACATCTTCGACCAGCGCCCCGGCGTGGTGGTGGCCGACATGGTGGGCGGCGGTGTCGGCCTGAGCTGGGGCCTGGCACTGGCGCTGGTGCTGGGCTTGCTGTTGCTCTTCACGCGGCCGCTGCTGGGTGTGGACGGCAGCGTGGCCAACGCGCACCACGTGATCGGCGCGCTGGTGCTGACGGTGGTGTCGCTGGCTGCGGCCGAAGTGGCGCGCACCCTGCGTTGGCTGATGGTGCCGCTGGGCTTGGCTCTGGCTGCGGTGCCGCTGATCTGGCCGGCCGGTGCGGCAGCAGCGGTCTTCGCGGTGGTGGCCGGCGTGCTGCTGATCGTCGCCAGCGTGCCGCGCGGAGCGATCAAGCAACGCTACGGCCACTGGGATCGGCTGATCAGGTGACCCCGCGTGCCGCCCCCAGGAATAAGAGGTTCTGATGAGCGCGATGGACGCCGACACGACGCTCGCAGGCGCCGACCGCGCTGCTGACGTGCGCCGGCGCCGGGCCTTGGCCGCGGCCATCGACGCTGGCGACGCGGATGCCGTCGCGCGCCTGCTCGACGGCGCCGATGCGAGCGCGATCGCCGATGCCCTGGAGTCGATGGAGCCCGGCCCGCGCTGCAGCGCCTGGCGCCAGATCGCGCCGGGCTGCCGCGGCGAGGTGCTGGTCGAGGCGCACGGCGAGGTGCGGCGCCAGCTGATCGCGTGCACATCGGCGGACGCGCTCGTCGTGGCGGTGGCGCCGCTGGACCTGGACGCGCTGTCGGACATCGACGCCGACTTGCCCACCGAGGTGCTGGACAGGGTGCTGGCTGGCATGGAGGCGAAGCGGCGCCGGCGCTTCGACCTGCTGCGCACCCACCCGGACGATTCCGCCGGCGGACTGATGGACGCCGACCCGGTGGCCGTGCGGCCGGGCGACACGCTGGCGCAAGCGGCGCAGGCGATGCGCCGCCACTGCGCCGAGCACGGCAGACTGCCCGCGCACCTGGACGCCTTGATGGTCACCGACGAAGACGATCGCTACCTGGGCCGCATCGACGTCGCCGACCTGCTGGTGCGCGACCCTGCCGACGAGGTGCGCTCGCATCTGCGCACAGCGCCAGGCCCGATCGACGTCGCGATATCGGCCGACGATGTGGCACGGCGCTTCGGGGACCTGAACCTCGTCTCCTCCGCGGTCGTCGACGACCACGGGCGGCTGCTCGGCCGCATCACGGTCGACGACGTCGTCGACATCCTGCGCCGACAGGCCGAGCGCTCGCAACTCGCCAACACGGGCCTCGACGAGGAGACGGACACCTTCGCCCCGCTCCTCGTGGCCAGTCGGCAGCGCGCGCTGTGGCTCGGCGTCAACCTGTGCAATGCGCTCGTCGCAGCCTGGATCATCAGCCTGTTCGCGGTCACGATCGACCAGCTGGTGGCGCTGGCGGTGCTGATGCCTGTGGTGGCCAGCATGGGCGGCGTCGCCGGCACGCAGAGCCTGGCACTGGCGATCCGCGCCATCGCGCTCGATCAGGTGCAGCCGGGCAACCGCGGGCGTCTGCTGCGACGCGAGCTGGCGATCGGCGGGCTCAACGCGGCGCTTTGGGCTGTGGTGGTGGCCGCGGTGGCGATGGCCTGGTTCGGCAGTGCCGCGCTCGCCGGCGTGTTCTCGCTGGCGGTGGTGTTGAACCTGTTGAGTGGCGTGGCAGCCGGCACGCTCATCCCGATCGGACTGGAACGGCTCGGTGTCGATCCCGCACTGGCCGGTGGCGTGGTGCTGGTGGCATTGACCGACGCCCTCGGCTTCGGCGTCTTCCTCGGGCTCGGAACCTGGCTGTTGCTGTAAGTGATGACTGTGCGAGGCGCGATGCCCCGGGGCGCAGACTTCGAGCAGATGCTGTGCATCTTGTGCGCATGCGCCACCGATCTACTTTCGGCGATGGACGTCCTGCCTCGGCACATCCTCCGGTTTCTGGGGCTCTGCGAGCAGTTCGCCGAGCGTGGCATCGACACGCGACCCATCGGTGATTTCGGCAACCTCGCCAGCGGGGCCCATGACCTGGTCGGGCATGATGTCCGCGCCATCGGGCACATCCTGCCCTGTGGCGTTGCAACGTTCGCCGCTCCCGGCCGCTGGCTGTGTCGACGATCAGCGAGCCGAGGTCGCCCGCGTGTTCGCCTTCGCCTTGGGGTCGTCGTGCTTTTCGTGCAGATCGGTGCGCTTCGGCTTAAAAACACGTTGCACGACAAGCACTTAGGGGTGCGGGACTTCTTCGCGCTTCGTCCTTTTCGTGCAGATTGGAGCGCTTCGACTTTGGTCCGCCACATGCCGCGAGGCGCCTGGGCAGACGCAGGTCAGACCTCTTTGCTCAGGTCGCGGAACTCCAGCTTGAACTGCCAGCCTTCGAAAGTCGCGACCATGCGGCCAAGTTCGTCCCACGAGATTTCGCGACCATCGATGACGACCATGGGCACACGGTGCTCGGCGTCGGGATCGCTGTCGACGGTGCCGCGCATGATCAGGCGATCGTTCACGTGCGGCCCGTGGTCAGAGTCGTCCAAATGGGTGATTGCCAGGGCCCGGCGCATCTTGCCGATCAGCTTGCCCAGCAATTCCAGTGGGTCGTCCTGTGGCTCCCCGATCACCTGAAACCGATACCCGGCCGGGCAGCCATCGCGCAGCTCGAGCGCATCGATCGCCATGCCGGGCCCGAACAGCCGGGTGCGAAAATGGAACTCGTGCTTGGCGCCACGCGCGTCGACCATGCAGACGGGTTCGAAGCTCACGTGCTCGAAACCCTGCAGACCGAGTCGGCTGGCGGCAGCTTCGTTGAAACATCGGCCGCAGAGCTGCCTGTAGCCACCCTCCATCGACCCGTAGTTCACGACATCGTGGGCGGGCACGGGCTGACGGCAAGCGTCGCAGGTGATGGGCTGCATGGGCGGCTCGATGTGTGTTGGCGAGGTGACTGTAGGCTACGGACGCGGCGCTGCGAACCGATCGGCCACCTGCCTGGCGCGACGGGCACCGTCGGTGTGCAGGTACAGCGAGGTCGTGGCCAGCGAGGCGTGCCGCAGGTTGTCGCGCACCGTGGTCAGCTCGGCGCCGCCTTCGAGCAGGTGGGTGGCGTGCGTGTGCCTCGTCCAATGCGGGGTTGCCCGCCGCAACTTCTCGGCAAGGGCCGCGGTGCCTTCGTCCACGACTTCGGCCGCCGTGGCGAAGAACCGCTTCATCACCCGCCACAGTCGCCACGAGGAGATGCCGCTGCCATCTTCTCCAAGGCTGCCGATCAACGGGGTCGACGGGCGCCACTTCGACGGTGTCACGGGCAGCCCCGTTGAGCGAGGTAGTCATAAGCCGCCTGACCTGGCCTTGACGGTCTCTGTCCTCTCGTCCCAACACATGTGGATGTTGAAGCTGGCTGGGCCCGGGGCTTTCTGAGGCGGGCAGGCGCGCGCTCACTCTGCGGGTGTACCCGTAGACGATCCCGCCGATGGACCGTCGCGGCGACTTCTGCGCCGCTCAGCGGTCTGCTGCCGACTCCGATCGCTGCCCAACAATTCTCTGCTGCCCCACGAAGTCCGGCCATGCGGCGAGAAAACAGCGTTCGAATTCCCTCCTTCACCATCAACGTCGCGGCCAGCCTGTTCTGACGCTGGGTGACCGCTATTCCCGCTCGGCCGTGAACCTGAAGCGCGTGGTGATCGACGAACGCGTGGCCGGAAAGTTTGCGATGTACTGGCCTTCGAGCGTCTGTCCATCGACCGAGATGGCATAGGTCGCCGCGCTGTCCACCTGGAGCCAGTTAAAGCTGCTCGGCCCGCTGCTGTTGACCGTCGCACCAGGGCAGACCAACGTGCGCGTGGACTGCAGCGTTGCCGACCCTTCAAAAGCGGTGAGCTCGCGGTTCGGCGGGTCGCCAATGCCGAGTTCCAGGTCCAGGTTGATGTAGAGCCTCGCACTCGGCAAGCCGCTGGCGTCCAACACCTTGCGGTCGGCGACATCGGTAAAGGCGCAGTCGCCGAAACGGCCACTGGCACCACCGTCGACAAAGCCGGCGCGCGGCTCGAACTGGGCGCTGTCGGGCAGCACGGCAGACACCTCCCAGCGCACCACGCCGCTGCCGTTGATCTGGCCGCTGATGCCCGCGCCGTCGTCATAGGTGGTGGTGGTGGACGCAGTGCCTCCCCAACGCCAGCAGCCGACGTTGGACGTGCTGATGCGCATGGGAAACAGCTCGGGGATGCGGAAGGGCTGCTCCGCGCCGCGGTTGACCTCGCTGTTGCTGACGATGAGGATCAACTCTTCCAGCCTTTCATCGCGTTTGTCGCGGCAGAAGTTCTTCGTCGAATCCGCAGTCCAGTCCTCCACCGGCTGCCAGACCCCGCCGATCTTCTTCACCGCCTGCAGCTTCATGAAGTCGCGGTTCGGCAGGATCGCAACCGGGTTCACCAGCAGCACCGAATGCACGCTTGCGTCACTGAACTTCAGGTGTTCGACGTACAGGCTGCG
>Ga0105048_10009246_pt1 | contig 15704 bp, 15 predicted proteins | sample MAT05_FD_78382 | JGI IMG/M metagenome (GOLD analysis project Ga0105048, IMG submission 78382) | Freshwater microbial communities from Lake Fryxell liftoff mats and glacier meltwater in Antarctica - MAT-05 | ecosystem: Environmental > Aquatic > Freshwater > Ice > Liftoff microbial mat | place...
ATCTTGACGGCCTCAAAATGCCGTCTATAATCACGGTACCGCATATCCATACGGCTAATTGCCGAAAGGTCCAATCCATGCCACCGCGATCCCGCCGCCCCTTCGCCCACCTCGAGCGCGCCACGGATGCGCCGCTGCCGCGGCTCACGTCCCGGCAGCAGCAGATCCTCGACTGGATCCGCGGCCACATCGAGACCACGGGCATGCCACCCACGCGGGCGGAGATCGCCACGGGCCTGGGCTTCTCCACCGCCAGCTCGGCGGAAGATCACCTGCAGGCGCTGGCCAAAAAAGGCGCGCTGGAGTTGACACCCGGCACCGCACGCGGCCTGCGGCTGCGCGAGATGCCCGGCGTGCCCATGCAGGGCCTGCTGCCGCTGGTGGGTCGTGTCGCGGCGGGCAGCCCCATCCTCGCCACCGAGCACATCGAAGCACAGTACCGCATCGATGCCGCGCTGTTCTCCCCGCACGCCGACTACCTGCTGCGCGTGAAGGGCACCAGCATGCAGGATGCCGGCATCCTCGACGGCGATCTGCTGGTCGTGCATCGCACCGCGGAGGCCCGCAGCGGGCAGATCGTCGTGGCGCGGCTCGGCGATGAAGTCACCGTCAAGCGGCTGAAGCGCAAGGGACGCGAAATCACGTTGGTCGCCGAAAACACCGCGTTCGCGCCCATCGTGGTGGATCCGCAGCAGGTGTCGTTCGCGATCGAAGGCGTGGCGGTGGGCGTGATCCGTCCCAGCCGCTCGTTGTAGCAGCACCTTCATTGTTCCAACATTCCAAGGAGACCCCCATGGCTGTGCAACCCATTCCCGCCGGATATCACTCGGTCACGCCCTACCTCATCGTCAAGGGCGCGGCGAAGGCCATCGATTTCTATCAACGCGCGTTCGGCGCCACCGAACTCTTCCGGCTGCCGGGGTCCGACGGCAAGGTGGCGCACGCGGAGATCAAGATCGGCGACTCGCCGGTGATGCTGGCTGACGAGATGGAAGGATGCTCGGGGCCGCAAACACTTGGAGGCACGTCGGTCAGCCTGATGATCTACGTGCCCGATGTGGAAAAGATCTTCCCGCAGGCGCTGGCCGCGGGCGCCACGCAGCAGCGGCCGCTGGCCGATCAGTTCTACGGTGACCGCACCGGCACGCTCGTCGATCCGTTCGGCCATGTGTGGACCGTCGCCACGCACACCGAGGACGTGACGCCGGAGGAGATGGACCGCCGCTACCAGAAGCTGATGCAGGGAGGCTGAACCATCATGGTCGTCCTCTACGGCAGTCGCGGTTCCGGGTCAGCGGCGATCGAAGCTGCGCTCGCGTTGCTCGGCCAGCCGGCGCGCATCGTCGAGGCCGCCACGTGGGTGCCGGGCCCCGGCCTCGATGAACTGCGCACGGTCAATCCGCTGGGACAGATTCCCACGCTGGTGCTGGCCGATGGCACGGTGCTCACCGAGAGCGCGGCCATCCTGCTGCATCTTGGGCTCACGCACCCGGAAAGCGCGCTGCTGCCGGCGGATGCGTCGGCGCGCGCGCAAGCCATGCGCGGCCTCGTCTACATCGCGGCCAACTGCTACGCCGCCATTGGCCTCATCGATTATCCGGAGCGCTGGTGCGAAGACGCCGACGAGCCCACGAACAAGCGCATCCAGGCGGGGTCGAGGCACCGGCTGCACGCGCTGTGGGATATCTTCGCTGACACGTTTCCCGCGCAGCCCTGGTTGAGCGGCCGCCTGCAGCCTGATTGTCATTGTCTCGAAAGATTTCTCATGCCTATCAAAATTGGTTGCTTCATCAACCTGTGGGAGCCGGCACCGGGCTTTTGAACGTTGCCGCTTGGTCGTTGCGATGTCCCATTCTGCCGCTGCACTTGCCACGCTGCTCGCGCATCCCGCGATCTGGCGCGGTGACGATTGCGCTGCCGAGCCCGCAGCCGTGCCGTCGGGATTTGCCGCGCTCGATGCCGTGCTGCCGGGGCATGGCTGGCCGCAGGGTGCACTGACCGAGCTGCTGCTGGAACGCGAGGGCATCGGCGAAATCCGTCTCACGCTGCCTGCGCTGGCTCGCATACAAGCTGCCGGCAGCGATGTCGTGTGGATCGCGCCACCGTATCGGCCCTATGCGCCGGCCCTGGCCGCCGCCGGCATCGATCTCGCGCGCTTGCACATCGTGCACTGCGCGCAACCCAGGGATGCGCTGTGGGCCTTCGAGCAGGCGCTGCGCGCGCCGGAATGCGGCGCCGCCTTCGCCTGGCTGCCCACGCACGACGAGCGCCTGCTGCGCCGCCTGCAGGTGGCCGCGCGCGATGGCCGCACGTGGGGTGCGCTGTGGCGGCGTCCGGGGCAGCGCGGCAGCGCCACCGCCGCGCCGCTGCGTCTCGCGCTGGCGCCGCACGAGGGGCAACTCGCGGTGCGCGTGATCAAGCGCCGCGGCGCGGGCCTGCCGCAGCCGGTGCTGATCGACATCGACGCCGCCGCCGGTGCGCCGCATCTCGAACCCGCGGCGACACAGCCGCGCATGACCGGCAATGCCGTCAAGTCGCCACGCGCGCTGCCCGGTACGCAATGAAAGCAACGTCCGTCGCTGTCCGGTGCGCAATGAAAGCAACGTCCGTCGCCACCCGGTCGCAATGAAAGCAACGTCCGTGTAGGCGAGGCTTCAGCCTCGCGGGTTCGATGCGTGCATTGTTCCTGCGAGGCTGAAGCCTCGCCTACGGACCCGGACAACGGACAGCGAACACCCACCATGCTCTGGGCCTGCCTTCTCTTTCCGCACCTGCCGCTCGATGTGTTCGTGCGCGGGCAATCGCCGGCGCAGGTGGCGCAACCCTTCGTCGTCAGCAGCGGCGGGCACTATCCGCGCGTGATCGCGATCAACGCCGCCGCGCGCGACGCCGGCATCCGCACCGAGCAGCTGCTGTCGGGGGCGCTGGCGCTGGCACCCGACCTCGTGCAACGCGACCGCGATACTGCCGCCGAAGCCCGCGCGCTGGAGCAACTCGCCACGTGGGCGCTGACATTCACGCCGATGGCCTGCATCGCGCCACCCGATGCGGTGCTGGCCGAGATCAGCGGCAGCCTGCAGCTCTTTTCCGGATTGCCGCGCCTCGTGTCGCGGCTGGTGGCCGGCGCGCACGCGCTGGGCTATGCGCCACGGCTGGGGCTGGCCCCCACACCAGGTGCAGCACTGTTGCTGGCGCGCGCGGGCCATGCCGCACCGGTCACGTCTGTGGCGCAACTTGAAACCGCGCTGGCGCCGATTCCATTGACACTGATGGATCTCGACGAGCGCACGCGCGCCACGCTGCACGAGGCCGGCATCACGCGCTTCGGGCAGGCGGTCGCGTTGCCGCGCGATGGTCTCGCCCGCCGCTTCGGCCGTGACGTGATGGACACACTGGACCGCGCGCTGGGCCGCGCGCCCGATCCGCGTCCCGCGCACATTCCCGCGCCGCGCTTCGCCGGTACGCTCGACCTGCCGGCACCCGTGCACGACGTCGAGGCACTGAGCTTCGGTGTGCAGCGCCTGGTGCAGGAACTTTCAACATGGCTGACGGCGCGCGGTCTGGGCATCGTGCGCATGACGCTCATGCTGCAGCACGAGCGGCACATGCGGCAGCGCGGCGTGCCCGCCACCGTGGTGCCCTTCGCACTGGGCGCGCCGGCGCGCACGCCGGCCCACCTGCTGAGCGTATTGCGCGAACGATTGGCGCGGGTCGTGCTGCCCGCTTCCGTCGAAACCATCGCGCTCACCAGCGACGACGTGACGCCACTCGCGGGCCGCAATCTCGGCTTGCTGCCGGGCGATGAAGCCGATGCCGTCACCGTGCCATTGCTCGACCGCCTGCGCGCGCGCCTCGGCGACGATGCGGTGACCTCGCTGCTGTTGCAGGCCGAGCATCGGCCCGAGCGCGCGCTGGCCGAAGGCTCCATCGCTGCCGGTACCCGGCGTCAAGGCGTGAACCTGCCGGGAACGACCGGCCAGATGCGACGTCCTGCGGGGGCCAAGCGAGGCGCCAAGCCCGCACTCGCGTTGCCGCTCCCCGACGCGCCCCGCCCGCTGTGGTTGCTGGCCGAGCCGCAGCCGCTTGATAAAAAAGGGGCCAGGCTCGGATTTAAAGAAGGGGCCAGGCTCGATTTAGTCGTGGATAGCGTTTCAGTACAGCCTGAATCGTCACCAACTAAATCGAGCCTGGCCCCTTTTTTGAGCCTGGCCCCTTTTTTGGCCCCTTTTTTATGGATCCACTGCGATGGCCCCGAACGCATCGAATCGGGCTGGTGGGATGGCGGCGACGTGCGCCGCGATTATTTCGTCGCGCGCACGCCCGACGCCGAGACGGTGTGGATCTATCGCGATCATCGCTACGGCACCGATGACGGCGAGTGGTTCCTGCACGGGTTATTCGCATAGCGTCGATCACCACGCCACCAACGCGGCCTACGATGAGCGCCCGACGCTACTCCCCACTACCTCGACAGGCAGCCATGTCCAAAGACCGCGCCACCATCGGCACCAGCGGGCAAAAGTAGTGATAACAGTCTATATGCCCGCCCACCAGTGGTAGCCCTGGTCTTCCCAGTACCCACCCTTGCCGCCGGCAATCTTGTCGAAGCTGGCGACGAACTCGATGGCGGTGATGAACTTCGCGTGCTTGTAGCCCAGCTGGCGCTCGACGCGCAGCCGCAGCGGCGCGCCATTGGGAACGGGCAACGTCGCGTCGTTCAAGTCATACGCCAGCATGGTCTGCGGATGCACGGCATCATCGAGGTCGATGCTCTCATAATAAAAATCGGTGTTGTTGGCCCCCATCGGGTCCGCGCAATAGAACACGACGTAACGCGCCTTGGGCTTCGGCTGCACCGCGGCAAGCAACGACGCCAGCGGCACGCCTTTCCACTTGCCAATGGCGCTCCAGCCTTCGACGCAATCGTGGCGCGTGATCTGTGTGCGTGACGGCAGCGCGCGCAGTTCGTCCAGCGAAAAATTGCGCGGCTGCGCGACCAGCCCGCCGATTGCCAGCCGATAGTCCGCGAAGTTCGACGCGACCCAAGCGTTGTATTCGGCCGTACCGGGGTCGTCCGAGCCATTGCTGCGAAACACCGGCGAGCGATCGGACTCGGCGAACTCCTGCGCCATCGACTTGCGTCCTGCGACCGCCTTGGCGAGGCCTTCCGTCATGCCGTTCACGGAATCCAGCACCTTGGGAAACCATTCCGTGCGCGACAGGCTGTCGCACCCGGCCAGCAAGGCGCCGGAGGCCACGGCCACGGTTCGCGTGAAAAATTTGCGCCGCGGTGGACGCCGTTCAAGCTTCATCATGTCGAACCTCGTTCGTGATGCGGTAGCGGCCGGTGATCATCGACCGCAGGTTGTTCCATAGCCCGGTGATGATCACCTGGAACACATGGATGACGACGAAGGCGACCAGCAGCCACGCGACGATGAAATGAATGGTGCGCGCCGATTGCCGGCCGCCGACGATGTCCACCCAGCCGGTGATCACTGCGTTGAACCATGGCGACATGCCGAAGCCCATCAGGATCACCATGGGCAGCAAGCCGAAGATGACGACCAGGTACGCGATCTTCTGCAGCACGTTGTATTCGCGCGCCGCCTCGCCGGTGGCATGGCGAAAGCGCAGGTGCTCGCGGACCGAAGCGCCGATGCCGCGCAGATCGGTGCTGTTGGGTGCCAGGTCGCGTACCAGATGCCGGCTGAAGATCGCGTACAGCACGAACAGCAGGCCGTTGATGACGAAAATCCACGCGAAGAAGAAGTGCCACGAACGCGCCATCGACAACCACTGCGCACCCGGGATCATCATCCACGCGGGAAACGCAGACGGCTGCGGCTGCCCATTCGGGCCGCGGGACACCCCCAGCACGCCGGTGGTGTCAAATTCGGCGCCGAACACACGGGTGACGCCCTGCATCGACCCATCGGCCGCCCGCCGCGCGCCGATCTCGAGCATCGGCGGCGTGCCGTTGTACGACGACTTGCCCCAGTTCAGCGCCGGATGCGCATTGAAGATCTGCAATCCGCTCATGAACAGCACGGTGAACGCGATCACGTTGGTCCAGTGCATCACGCGCACCGGCAACTTGTGTCGGTAGTACAGGTAGGTACCGGCTGTCGGTGCAGTGGCGGCGGCGGTGGTCATGAATGAGATCCCGGATCGATGCAGGCAGCCAAGTTGAATACTTGGGGATGCCACCCGCGCCAGTCAGTCGCGCGCCGGCATGCCCACCTTACGCGGCGGGACGTTCCAACGGCGACCCGTACAATGGGCCGATGATCGACGCCGCACCTTATGCCGACCTGACGCCCGACCGCCTGCTGGACGCCGTGGAAAGCACAGGATATCGCACAGACGGACGGATGCTTGCGCTCAACAGCTACGAAAACCGGGTCTACCTGATCTACGGCGAAGAGGCCGCGCCGATCGTCGTCAAGTTTTATCGGCCGGCACGGTGGACCGACGCGCAGATCCTGGAGGAGCATGAATTCGTCGCCACGCTGGATGAGCGCGAAATTCCGGCCGTCGCGCCCCTCGTCCTCAACGGAGCGACGTTGCATCACTTCGCCGGATTCCGCTTGGCACTCTATCCGCGCCGCGGTGGCCGCACGCCGGAGCTCGACGCGACGGGCGTGCTCGAATGGATCGGCCGGTTCATCGGCCGCATTCACGCTGTCGGCGCGACGGCGCCGTTCGTCACGCGCCCTGCGCTCGACATCGCCACCTTCGGCGACGAATCGCGCGCGTTCGTCCTCGACCACGATTTCATTCCGCCCGATCTCGTTGAAGCCTATCGCAGCGTCTCGACGATGGCACTCGACGGCGTGCGCCACTGCTATGAGCGTGCCGGCGCCGTCACCACGTTGCGCCTGCACGGTGATTGCCACGCCAGCAACATCCTGTGGACACCCGACGGCCCGCACTTCGTCGACTTCGACGACGCGCGCACCGGCCCGGCCGTGCAGGATTTGTGGATGCTGCTGTCGGGTGACCGCATGGACATGCGCAAGCAATTGGGCGACCTGCTCGCGGGCTACGAAGACTTCGCGGATTTCGACCGGCGCGAGCTGCATCTGATCGAGGCGCTACGCACACTGCGGCTGCTGCACTACGCGGCATGGATCGCGCGGCGGTGGTCCGACCCGGCGTTCCCCGTGGCGTTTCCGTGGTTCAACACGCAACGCTACTGGCAGGACCGCATCCTCGAGTTGCGCGAGCAGATCGCCGCCATGGACGAGGCCTGGGGCTGAACGGTTCGGCTACGCGACTCGGCCAATCGCCGCCACTTCGCCACGCCGCCACCACAACCCCATCGCGGCAATGGTGGTGAACACCGCACCCGCATAAAATGTCACGGCGGGCCCATGCGCATCCCATAGCCAACCGGCCAGCACGCTGGCGGCGAGCAGCGCGATGCCGGACACGAGATTGAACAAGCCGAACGCCGTCCCGCGCAGGTCTTCGGGTGCCGCCGTGGCGACCAGCGCCGACAAAAGGCCCTGCGTCAGGCCCATGTGCAGTCCCCAGAGCGCGGCGCCGAGCAGCACCGCCGGCATGCCCTGCGCCTGCGCCAGCACGACGTCGGACGCGATCAATGCCAGCAAGCCCGCACCGAACAACGCCGTCGCATGCCCGCGATCGAGCGCCGCCCCGGCAGGATAGGCCACCACGGCGTAGACGAGTGACATCACCACCATCACCAACGGCGCCAAGGCCACCGTCATACCCACGTCCACTGCGCGCAACAGCAGGAAGGCCTCGGAGAACCGCGCCAGCGTGAGCACGCCGGCAATGGCCACCACCATCCAGAAGACTCGCGGCAAGCGGCCCGCGTCCGCGAATCGCAAGCGTGGCTTCGGCGATCCCGCGATGGACTGGCGTTCCGGCTCATCCACACCGAACACGATCAGGATCACGCACAGCACGGCTGGAATCACCGCGATCCAGAACGCGGCGCGAAAGTCGCCCAGGAATACCACCATCGCACCCAGCGCCAGCAACGGACCGCCGACCCCACCCACGGTATCGAGCGCCTGCCGCAAACCGAAGCTGCGGCCGCGCACCTCGGGTGGCGTGATGTCGGCGATCAGCGCATCACGGGGTGCGCCACGAATGCCCTTGCCGAAGCGATCCGCAAAGCGCGCACCCACGAACCACGGCAGCGTGGTGGCCAACGGGAACACGAACTTCGACAGCGCTCCGATGCCATAGCCCATCAGCATCAATGGCTTCCGCTTGCGCGTCCAGTCGGAGAGCGCGCCGGAGAACACCTTGACGATCAGCGCGATGGCCTCGGCGATGCCTTCGATCACGCCGATCACGAGCGTGCTGGCACCGAGTACCGTGGCGAGATAGAGCGGCAACAGTGCATGCACGAGCTCGGACGACAAATCCATGCACATGCTGACCAAGCCCAGCACCCACACGCCACGCGGGACCGCGGCAAGCCCGCGTACGGAACCGTTGCTACGCGCGCTCGCCACGCTCGAACGCCGCGTCAATCACCCAACCTGACAATCGTGACCGGCAGATGCGCCGCATGCAAAACTTCATGCGATACCGAGCCCAGCAACGCGCTGCGCAGCGGCCCCTGGCCGCGACTGCCCATGATGATCGCATCACAGCCAAAACGATCCGCGATGTCGACCAGCGTGTGCGCCGGGTCGCCGGAGGCGACTTCGCGCTCGTATTCAAGTCCCGCTGCCTCGACCATGACTTTGCCCGCCTCGATCGCATGCAGACCCGCCGCTGCGCTGGCACGCGCGAGCACTTCGGCATCGGGCGCCACGATCACCTCGTACAGATGTGTCGGCTCCTGCACGTTGGCCAGCACGAATGTCGCGCGCAACCCGTCTTGAACCAGGCGGATGGCATGGCGCACCGCTTCGAGTGCGGCATCGGACCCGTCAAGGGGCAGCAGGATTTTCATGATTCAGTTCTCCATGGCAATTCGGCAATCGGCGTTGCGTTCCAGCAACGCATCATGCACTGGTTCAAGTCGTCAGGCACACGGCACCAGAACGCCGAGGCGGCGCAGTGCATCGAAGTTGTGCGCGCCAAGCAATCCCATCACGCGATCGATCTCGGCGCGATAAATCGCCAGCACCTGCGCCACGCCCGCCTCCCCCGCCACCGCCAGGCCCCACAGATGCGGCCGCGCAATCAGCACGGCGGTTGCGCCGAGTGTAATGGCCTTGACCACATCCGATCCACGCCGGATGCCGCCGTCGATCAGTACCGGTATCCGGTGATCAACCGCCGCCACGACCGCAGGTAGGGCCTCCAGCGCACTGTACGCGCCGTCGAGCTGCCGGCCGCCATGATTGGAGATAATGAGGCCGTCCACCCCCAACGTTACCGCGCGGCGCGCGTCGTCCGGGTGCAGAATGCCTTTCAGGAGCAGTGGACCTGGCCAAAGCTTTCGCAAGGCAGCGACATCGTCCCACTGCATCGCGGGATCGAGCAACGTTCCCATACGCCCCGCGAGTGTTGCCAGCGACTCGGTGGACCCCGGCCGCACGTAGTTGCCGAACGTCAGGGTACGCAGCTCATCGCGCATCGACCACGCCCAACGCCACTTCGTCGTCATGGCCAGCCACTGCCGGCCGGAAAATCGCGGCGGGATTGAAAAGCCATTGGCCAAGTCGCGCTCGCGCTTGCCCAGCAACTGGTTGTCGATGGTCAGCACCAGCGCGTGATAGCCGGCCGCCTGCGCGCGTTGCGTCAGCTCGCGCGTGAAGCCGCGGTCCTTGTAGATGAAGACCTGCATCCAGCGTTGGCCGTGGTGCTGCGCCGCCATGTCTTCGAGCGAGCACACGGAGCCGTGACTCAGGCAATAGACCGTGGAGGCGGCAGCCGCGGCGCGTGCCGCGGCGATCTCGCCCCGCGGCCAGAACAGTCCGGCGAGGCCGGTGGGACCGATGATCACCGGCGACGACAGCGTCTGGCCGAACAGCTCAACCGACTGGTCGCGGCTTCCGGCGCCTTCGAGCGGGCGCGGGAGAAAGTTCCAGCGCCGGAACGCGTCCTCGTTGCGGCACAGCGTCACCTCGTCCTCGGCACCGCCGTCGGCAAAGTCGAATATCGGCTGCGGCAGGCGCGCGCGTGCCGCCTCTCGCAGCAGGCGGATACTGGGGCAGCGCTGGGCGGTGCGATCAACGGACGTCATGCGTTCGCAGGTCGGGACGGTGTCAGAAGTGCATCCGGGATTGGGCGTGGACGCTTGGAGCGAGGATCGTTACCATGGTCATCCCACCCGACGAGGATAAGTCAATGATCGACGAAGCGCCAAGTATTCAACGCAAGGACGTGGTTCGGCCCGCAGCGGCGCTTGTCGACGCACTGCGCGGAACGCCCACCGGCTTCATCGTCGATGCGATGGGAGGCAGCGGGGCGCTCGACTACCGGATCAAGCCTGCAATCACCGATCAGGCAACGTTTTGCGGCGTGGCGCTGACATGCGATGCGGGTCCGGCGGACAATCTGGCGCTGATTGCCGCGCTCGAAGCCGTCATGCCCGGCGACGTACTGGTCTGCACCACCGGCAATTACACCGGCTGTGCCGTCACTGGTGACCTGGTACTGGGGATGGCCCGCAACAGTGGCGCCGTGGGTTTTGTCACCGACGGCTGTGTGCGTGATCTGCCGGGAATACGCATGGTCGGGTTGCCCAGCTACTGTATCGGCGTCACCCCCAACTCGCCGGCCCGCAGCGGGCCCGGCACGGTGGGCTATCCGGTCACCGTCGCCGGCCATCCCGTGGCCAGCGGGGACGTGATCGTCGCCGATCAGGACGGGGTCGTGGTAATCCCGCAGGCTCGCCTCGAGGAGGTGATTGCACGGCTGCCGGCCATTCGCACTTCCGAAGCGGCGATGGACCAGGCGGTGCGCGATGGCCTGCGGGTGCCTGTTTTTCAGGCGAAGGATTGAACCGGAGGCACCGGTCGATACGGAATACCCGATGGCATCACGAAAAACGTTGTCGTGATGACGGCGCACGGTGTCGCGGAAGAGTGCTCTGACCTGATCGCACCACGTCATTGACCCATGTCAATGTGCGTGGCCGGTCCTCGCGTAGTCTCTCCATGCGTATGGTCCCACCGAGGAGCATAACCAGACTCCGCGGGACGCTGGCATCCACAAGGAGACCCGCCATGAGTGACTCGATCGTCGCCAAAATCGAAGCCAATCCCAAGTACCACGAGCTGCGACACAAACGAAATACCCTTGGCTGGTCGCTGACCGCGTTGATGCTGATCGTGTACTTCGGCTACATCGCGCTGATCGCGTTCAACAAGCCGTTTCTGGCGCAGCCGATCGGCAACGGGGTGACCACGCTGGGCATTCCCATCGGCCTTGGCGTGATCCTGTTCACGATCCTGATCACAGGCATCTATGTGCGCCGCGCCAATGGCGAATATGATCGGCTGACTGCAGAGATTCTGGAAGAGGCCGCCAAGTGAACCATGCCTCCAGGACGCTGTTGGGTTCCGTAGTCCTGTTGATCGCCGGCATCGCGCTCGCCGCTGGTGGCGACATCGGACAAGTCGACAAGCAGGCCACCAACTGGACCGCCATTGGCATGTTCGCCGTATTCGTGGTCGCCACGCTGTTCATCACCAAATGGGCGGCCGCCAAGACCAAGTCCGCGGCCGATTTCTACACCGCAGGCGGCGGCATCACTGGCTTCCAGAACGGATTGGCGATTGCCGGTGACTATATGTCGGCGGCATCGTTTCTGGGAATTTCCGCCGCGGTGATGGCCACGGGCTACGACGGCCTGATCTATTCAATCGGGTTCCTGGTCGGCTGGCCCATCATCACGTTCCTGATGGCGGAGCGGTTGCGCAACCTGGGCAAATTCACGTTTGCCGATGTGGCCGGCTATCGCTTTCAGCAAACGCCCATCCGCGTGTTTGCGGCATCGGGCACGCTGGTCGTGGTTGCGTTCTACCTGATCGCGCAGATGGTGGGCGCCGGCGCGCTGATCAAGCTACTGTTCGGCCTCGACTATTGGGTCGCTGTGGTCATCGTCGGCGCGCTGATGATGGTGTACGTGCTGTTCGGCGGCATGACGGCCACCACGTGGGTGCAGATCATCAAGGCGTGCATGCTATTGGCCGGTGTCACGTTCATGGCGATCATGGTGCTGGCGCAATATGGCTTCAGTCCCGAGGCGTTGTTTGCCAAGGGTGTCGAGGTTCGCACGCAGATCGCGGCGAGTGGTGGCAAAACCCCGCCCGAGGCCGCGGCGATAGGCCTCGCCATCATGGGTCCGGGAGGATTCATCAAGGATCCGATTTCGGCCATCTCGTTCGGCATGGCGCTGATGTTCGGTACCGCCGGCCTGCCCCACATCCTGATGCGCTTTTTCACGGTGCCTGATGCCAAACAGGCACGCAAATCCGTGCTGTGGGCCACGACGTGGATCGGCTACTTCTACGTGCTGATCTTCATCATCGGCTTTGGCGCGATCACGCTGGTGCTGACCAATCCGGAGTTTGCGGACACGGCGACGGGCATCATCAAGGGTGGCGGGGGTTCGGCCAACATGGCGGCCGTGCTGGTCGCCAAGGCGGTGGGCGGCAACATCTTCTTCGGCTTCATTTCCGCCGTTGCCTTTGCGACCATTCTGGCGGTGGTGGCTGGCCTCACGCTGTCCGGCGCGTCGGCTGTGTCGCACGACCTCTATGCCACTGTATTCAAAAAAGGCAAGGCCGATAGCGACGCGGAATTGAAAGTGTCGCGCTGGACCACCGTTGCACTCGGTGTGGTCGCGGTGGCTTTGGGCATTGCCTTTGAAAAGCAGAACATCGCCTTCATGGTGGCGCTGGCCTTTGCGATTGCGGCATCCGCCAACTTCCCGGTGCTGTTCATGTCGGTGCTGTGGAAAGATTGCACCACCAAAGGAGCGGTGATCGGCGGCTTCATGGGGCTGATTTCCTCGGTAGGCCTGACCATCGTCTCGCCATCGGTATGGGAAACCACGCTCGGCAATCCGGTGGGCTCGGCGCTGTTCCCGTATTCGTCGCCCGCGCTCTTCTCCGTCACCATCGGCTTCGTCGGCATCTGGCTCTTTTCGATCCTTGATCGCAGCCCGCAGGCAGCCGCCGAGCGCGCGGCCTTCAAGGCGCAACAGGTGCGATCTGAAACCGGGTTTGGCGCGTCGGGCGCATCCGGACACTGACGGTCCGGCCACTCCTGGCAGCTATGCGGCTGCCAGGAGCCGTTTCAGTTTGACGAAGGCCAGTGCGGCCATGATCGCGTCGTTCAGCGCGTCATGCGCATGGCGCTGCGGCAGGTCGAGATCGTTCATCAGCGTGGCAAAGCGCAAGTCGATCACCGGATTGTCGCGGCGATGCCGCGGCAATTGCCGGTACTTGTAGTCGTAATACATGGCCGAGACCTCGTGGCGCGGCTGCGGCAGGCCCATATTGACGCCCAGCATCGGCGCCAGTGCCCGGTCGATCATGGCGATGTCGAACTCGAGGTAGTACCCGACCAGCGGCCGGCTGCCGATGAAGTGCATCAATTGCGTCATGGCCACGTCGGGCGCCATGCCACTGGCCACGTCCTGTTCGCGCAATTGATGAATGCGCACACTTTCGGCCGACACGCGACGCTCCGGTCGCACCAGCAATTCGAGACGCTCGCTGGTCATCACCCGATTGCCGACGATGCGCACCGCGGCGATGGCAATGATCTCGTCCCGGTTGACATCGAGGCCGGTGGTTTCACAGTCGAGGGCCACCCACTCGTCGGCAGGTGCCGGTGCAAACATGAATCGGAAGTGCTTGTTTTCGAGGTGATACAACAGCCACTGGCGAGTGAGATACGCCAGCCAGTCCCTGGGCGAGATCGTGCCGATCATGAAACCATGTCGAGGTGGAAGTGCTGCCGCATCAACCCCTTGAAACGCTTGACTACGGCCAGCGTGTCCTTCAACAAGTCGCGATCGAGGCTGCTCAACTTCGACATCTGGATGCCACCCGACACCGGACGGTTCATGGCGATGTCATTCAATCCGACCTTAAGCTTCAACGCCATGAAGAAGTGCAGGCTCTCGGTCAGGTCCGCACCCATTGCGGGCGTCAACTTGCCGGCCGCCACCAGCGCCGCAATGCGGGCCGCGGTGCCAAGCTCGGGGATCTTCTGCTCCAGCGCCATGCTGCGGATCCCGTGGACGAGCGGAAATATACCGGCCTTCTTGAGGTCGAGCGTTGCTTCGTTCTGCTCGGCACGCAACAGCAACCGATTCCACCAGCCACCACTTTCAGGAAACGAATTCATCGCCGATGCAAAGCGCGCCAGCATCGCGTCGTTGTCGGTCACGAGATCAAAGGTCCCCTGCCGCACGTCTTCCAGCAGCTTCGGGTCGCCGCATACGGCGTGGGCGTCGAGGAAAATGGCCAATGACATCAGGCTGTCCGGGGTCGGCCGCAGCATCCATTGGCGCGTCATCTGCCCGAACGCGCTGGCGGTCTGCCGCCACACCGGATTGCTGACCATGATGTTGCCCGGACAATCGGGATAGCCGAAATCGCGCAGCGCCGCGGAGAACCGGGCGCAGATCGCTTCCAGATCGGCTGGCGGCACGTAACCGTCGCGCAGGATGAGACCGTTGTCCTGATCGGTCTTCAGCAGTTGCTCGCCGCGGCCCTCGCTACCCATCACGAAGAGACAGCCGTTGCTGACCAGTTCTGCGGGCGCAATCAACTGCCACGCGCGCTCGAAGAGCCGCGCATTGAGCTCCTGGACCAGCATGCCGATGAGGCTGACCTTGGTACCACTCTGCTGCAGCAGCGCAATCAATCGATTGATGTGCTGCGCCGCCTGGGCGAGTTCGGTGATGCTGGTGGACTCGATGATCTTGATGCTGATCAGGTACGAGTGATTCGACAGGAAGCTGAAGAGGTCAAGCGCCTCCAGCACGCCGACGATGTGTTCGCTGTCGACCAAGCCGTCCGGGCTTGCCTCAGTCACTACCACACGGTGCACCCGCTTCTGGATCATCACTGCAAGGGCATCGCCCAACTGGTCCGAAGGCCGGACCGAGATCACCACGAAATTGGCCAGCCGGCCAACCGGCAACTCGTGCAGCGGTGTTCCACTCAGGATCGCACGCTGCAGGCCGGTGTGCGTGAAGATGCCAAGCCGTGGCGGTTGGGTGGTGCGGTCACGTACCAGCACGGTGGTGGTGCGCTCCGCCTGAAACAATTTGACGACCGAAACGATGTCAGTGTCGGCGTCGACAAAGTGTGCTGGCCGCACAAAGGCTTCGTCCACGCGCGCCATGCTGAGCGACTGGAGTTCGTGCTGACTTTGCCGTTGCGAGATCGCGGAGAGCTTGTTGGAAAGATCCGAAAACAGCATCGCGCCAAACGTCGCGTTGCTGGCGATCAGGCTGCTGACCGCTTTTTTCGCCAGTTGATAGGCCACGACCTCCTCGGCCGCCTCGAACCGGCTGCTGACCTTGTCCGCCACCAGACCGCGACCGTCAAAGCAATCGTCGACGCCATAGACGTTGCTGACTTCGGTGCCATCGTATTGGTTGACGACGCCCTTGATGATGACGAACAGATGGGTCGGCTGGACGCCCACATCGAGGATGGTCTCGCCGGCGCGAAAATACGCGATGTCGACGCTGCTGCGGACGAGACCCTGTTCGTCCGGATTGAGACTATCGAACGGCG
>Ga0105048_10009249_pt1 | contig 15704 bp, 15 predicted proteins | sample MAT05_FD_78382 | JGI IMG/M metagenome (GOLD analysis project Ga0105048, IMG submission 78382) | Freshwater microbial communities from Lake Fryxell liftoff mats and glacier meltwater in Antarctica - MAT-05 | ecosystem: Environmental > Aquatic > Freshwater > Ice > Liftoff microbial mat | place...
ACCAGAACAGCGCGGCGCATGCCAGCCATATTCTGAGGAGCCGAGGTGCCGACCAGTGCACCGGCCAAAATCACCAACACCACGACCGACCAGCCGCCGATGATGAGCGCGATCAGGCCCATCAGAATAATGGCCAGCACCTCGGCGTTGGAGAGTAGTTTTTGCTTCATAGGAATCGCCTCGGCCTAAGCCTTTTCGCCACCTTCCTGGCCCAACAAACCGGTGGGACGAAACACCATGACCAGCACCAAAATCAGAAACACCCAGGCGTTGGTCCAACGCACCGACAAATACTGATCGCTGAATGCGGCCACAATGCCGATGATGATGCCGCCCAACGCCGCGCCCGTAATATTGCCGATGCCGCCTAGCACCGCAGCCGTAAAGGCGCGCAACCCGGCGGTAAATCCCATCGTAAACACAGCCGTGCCGTTATACAGGCCAAACATCATGCCGGCCGCACCGGCCAGCGCGCCGCCGATCAAGAACGTCAGCGTGATGATGCTGTCGATATTGATGCCCATGATCATGGCGGCATTGCGATTTTGAGCCGTGGCGCGCATGGCTTTGCCGGCGCGCGTGTTCTGGACAAACCAGCGCAGGGCCACCATTAACACGATGGCCACGGTCACAACCATCACATCGGCCACCGTCACCCGCACCGGAAAATTCGGATAGATGGCGTCAAGCAAATTGTTATTGCTGAAGATTTGAGGGAAGCTTTTGGGGCTGGCGTTGTTGCTGCCCATCACCGACAACTGATTAAAGATGGGACTGACCTGGGGCAACTTGCCGAGCGCGCCCAACTGCAAACCCACGTTCTGCAGAATAAAGTCCATGCCGATGGCGCTGATCAGCACGATCAATTTGGGCGCATCGCGCAGGCGGCGATAGGCAACCTTTTCGATGCCCGCGTTCAGCAGCGCGCACACGATCATGGCCGGGATGAAGCACACCAAAGCCGCCCAGAATGGGGCGCTAATAGCGCCGTTGCTACTTTTATTGATGAAGAAAGACAACGCTAACAATGAGGTGAACGAGCCGAGCATGAACACGCTGGAGTGGGCGAAGTTCACCAGCTCGATGATGCCGTAGACCAGGGTATAGCCGAGCGCGATGATGGCGATGATGGCACCGTTGGCGATGCCGGTGACCAACTGCTGGGGAATGGCGCTGGGGTTATTGGCAACGTCGGTGGCGATGCGAGGCACATCCAAACCTGCCGGCTGCCCAATCAGCAAAGCCAGATAGGCAATACACACCACCAGAAGGGCCCGGCCCATCTTGCGGCGGGATTCCAGTTTAGTAGCCGTTGAGGGAGCATTCAAAGCCGAGTCTTGCATTGTTAAAGGGAGTAAAAGCCGGTGTCCTGATATGCAAAGGGGAGCGAAGCCGTTGAGACTCCACTCCCCTTTTGATCTAACTCACGTAGTGCTTAAAGAAACACGTGCGGAATAACTGACAAAACCTGATTCAGGCTTACTTGAAGCTCAAAGCGCCCATCTCGGTCCACGCACCGCCCTTCACTTCGTTGCCAACCATGCCGCTTAGGCTGGTGTCGCCGCGCTCGTCGAACGACCAGGTGCCCAACACACCTTGGAAGTCTTTGGTCGCAAACACAGCGTCCAAAATCGCCTGACGATCTTTCTTGCACACCGTGCTCACGGCCTTGATGGCCACGCTGGCCGACTCGTAGCCGTAAATGGCGTAAGCCTCGGGCTCGCCACCGAACTTGGCGGCGTAGTCGGTGTAGAACTTCTTGCCCTTCTCCGGCAAGTCACCCTTCGGCGTGCCGCCCAAAGTCGCAATCACGCCCTCAGCAATGTCGGAACCCGCAGCCTCAATAAAGGCTTTGTCGAGGATGCCATCGGCACCGATGAACTTGCCGGTGATGCCGGCGGCGCGAATGTCCTTCAACAACTGGCCTGCGTTGGCCTGGGTGATGCCGCCGAAGTAAATGGCATCGGGGCCGGTGCCCTTGATCTTGGTGGCCAAAGCCTTGTAGTCCGAGGCCTTGCCGTCAATGCCATCGCGACCTGCCACTTCCAGACCAATTTCCTTGGCCGTCTTCTCGAACACATCGGCCAGACCCTTGCCGTAGACCTGGGTGTCGTCGAGGATGTAAATCTTCTTGATGCCGAGGCTCTGCGCCCACTTGGCCGCAATCGAACCCTGCACATCGTCGGCCGTCACCACGCGCACATAGTTGCGCTTGCCGCTCGGGTAATACTTCTCGGGCTCGCCGGCATCAAATGGCTTGGTCAAACCCACGTTGGTGTTGGCCGGGCTGATCATGACCAGCGGCGGGGTGGCCTGGTTCAAAATCGGAATCGAAACCTTGGCAGCGCCGGAGTTGAAGGTGCCGATGTAGACCATGGCATCCGGATCGGCGACCGCCTTGTTGGCGTTGGCCTGTTCCTGCGAGGCATCCCACTGGCCAGCCGAAGCCGTGGCATCGTCCAGCGACTGATAGTCGATGGTGAATTTGCCTTCGCATACCTTGCCGGCATCGGTCTGCTGCTCAATCGCCATTTTGATGGCGTTGACCAGGGTGATGGACTGCGCGGCCGACGAGCCGGTGAGGGGCAGGCTCGAATAGAAGCGAATGACTTCGCCACCAGCGGCCGGGGCAGCCGCTGGGGCTGTGGCGCAGGCGCTGAGCAATGCAGCGACAGTGGCCGACAGCAAAACAAATTTAAATGGGCTCTTCATACGGGTTTTCACTCCTTTTGATGAATAGACTTGTCAAGGCCTGGCAGACTGCCCTAACCTTCTTGAATTGGGATTCTACGACGCCCCCTTTCATTTGCAATATCAAAATAATTATGGAAGGCGGGATCAAAATTCCTATAGAGGCGCGTCGAGGCATGCAGGCCACACTTTACACAAAGCACTTCAAAAGCGCAATTATGTGAATTTGGCTTTCGCGAGCGAGAACTCAGATTCGTGCACGTGACACGTTCGACGTGCACGTGCACGATCCTTTGAGTGACTCAAGTATTAGCTATTTGAAAATCAGCGGCCCTGCACTCTCCCAATTGCCCTCCACAACATGGTAACCCTGCATACTCTTCAAGCTCGTGTCGCCGGCCGCGTCAAATGCCCAGGTGCCCAACACACCGTTGAAATTCTTGGTGGCCAACACGGCTGCCCGAATGACGGCGCGATCCTTCTGGCACACTGAGCCGATAACACGCACGGCCACACTCATCGCCTCGAAACCGTAAATCGCAATCGGCAATGGCTCGGTCTGATAGCGCTTCTGATAATCCGTGTAGAAGCGCTTGCCCTTGGCCGGCAACTTGGCTTGCGGAAAGCCTGGGGCCGTGGCGAAAAGCCGGTTCACATCGGCACCTGTCGCTCGAAGCACGCTGGCATCGAGCAGACTGTCATTGCCCAGAATCAGCAACTCATCCAGACCTGCCGCGCGCATATCCTTGACCCATGCGCCGGCATCTGTAGGTGGTGCCGTTCCCAAATACACCATCTGCGCCTCGCTGCCTTTGATCTTGTCAATCAATGCAGACTTACTGGTCGCAGCCTTCAGGTCCTCGTAGCCCTCCTCCACCAAACTGATGGATTTGGCGGTGGCCCGAAACGCATCGGCCAACCCTTTGCCCCGTACGCTGCCATCGTGCAGGATGGTGACGCGCCGTACGCCCATGCTCTTGGCCCACTTGGCTCCTATCTCACCCTGCACATCATCAGAGGGAATGACGCGGGCGAAGGCCAGCGTGCCGTTGGGCTGATAGGCCTGCGGCTCGCCGGCATCCCACGGCTTGGTGAGGCCGGGGTAGGCGTCGCTGGGGCTGATCATCAGCAGATTTGCGGCGGCAAAGACCGGCAACATCACCTTGTCGGCCGCCGCATCCAACGAGCCAAAAAACAACATCGCGTCGGGGTCATTGACCACGGTTTGCGCATCCGCCTTTGCCCGGCTGGCCACCGTGGTGCTGATCGGACGTGTGGTCGCGCGGGCGGTTGGCGTTGCCGCAATGGCGGTGCCGGTCAGGCTGGCCGTTGCGGAAATCACCGTCGGCCCATTCAACAATACGTGCTCCAACTGATATTTGGACCGGCACACCAGGCCATTGCGCGCTTGTTGCTCCAGCGCCAGATTCATGGCATTGATGAGCGCGGTGGCTTGGGGGCCGGCCGGAAAGCTGGAATAGATGCGAATCCGCTCCGGCGGAGTTTGAGCCACAGGAGCCCCATGGGCCGCCGCAGAGGGCATCGAAAGTGCCGCCACCAGCAGCGCCAATAGTGCAAACGTCGCGAATCGCTTCGTGTTGTTACCTTTCATATGGTGTACAGTCTAGTTCATGATTCGCGAAGGCAATATGGGGACGGATCGGCTGGAAACCAGCGCGCAAGGTGTGGTGGTCGGTCTCTACGTCGGCGACCAAAAAGGCACACTGCTGACCACGCCCCAACCCGAATTGACGCTGAACTTTGAGGGCGTTGTGGGCGACTCGCATGCCGGCTTCACCCGCAAGGCCGATGGGCGCGTGCCGCACTTCAAACGCGGCACCGTCATTCGCAACGAGCGCCAACTCTCGCTGGTGTCGGTGGAGGAGCTGGCCGAGGTGGCCAGTGCCATGCAGTTGGCGCAGGTGTTGCCAGAATGGCTCGGCAGCAATTTTGCGATTGAGGGCATCCCAGCTTTGACAGCCCTGGCACCAGCCACCCGCCTCTTTTTTGAGGGCGGCGCCGTCATTGTGGTGAGCACCGAGAATGTGCCGTGCATCGGCCCTGGCCGCGTCATCCAAGCCCAATTTTCGGAGCGTGCAGGGTTGGCCTCGCAATTTCCCAAGGCTGCCATACACAAACGCGGGTTGCTGGCCGTGGTCGAGAAACCCGGCGTTGTGTGCGTTGGCGAACGCATCACCGTGAAGTTATTGGCGACGCTGTTGTAGAGACGGGCCACTGGGCCGTCTATCCCCGACTTCGGCCGGGGAAAGGCGCAGAAGACGGCCAGCGGCCCGTCTCTACGATGAATTGCCCATTGCCAATCCGCGAACATTCGTTCTAGAATCACGCCATCACATAAGCCCACTCACCACCAGCATGCCAATTGATATTCGCCGCGACCAGATTTTGCAGCTTGCCGATGCGGCGGCCAAACGCCACATCGAACGGCAGGACACCGCCACCCACCTGGGCGATATTTTCAAGCCCGAGTTCGACGCGACGGCATGGCTGACCGTGTGCCAGGCGGCTGTGACCACCAGCGAGTGGAGCGGCGCACTGTTTAACCAGGGCGAGCCGGTGAATCAAACCGTTGGCTTTGGGACAGTGCCGCGCACCTACGCGCTCATCTCCACCGACGGCTCGCAAATCCTGCCCAACCGCCACGGCGCCGTGCCCTACTACTTCATCCAGACCGGCGCGGCCTGCATCGTGTATGGGCTGGACGACGCGGCCGAGACGGTGCAAGTGGCCGCGCAACAGGCGCTGGCGCAGAGCAAAATCAAGACCAGCGTGCTGGAAACCGAGAAGCTGTATACGCCCGACAACGAGATGATCTCGGCCGGCGTGGTAGCCAACCAACGCGATGTGATGGAGATCGAGATGATGGCCGAGCAGTGCCGCCATTTTGCCGAGGCCGGCCTGCATCCCATTGCGGTGGCCGATGGCAGTCTGGTGCCGTTTGCGCTGCTCAATCCAAATTTCTTGCGGGACAAGCAATCTTCGCGCAAGCTGTGCGACCGCATCGTGGCCGCGCTGGACATGATGCGCAAGGCCAAAGCCATCATCGGCGGCTACATCGACCGGCCCGACAGCAACGCCATCGTGCGGGCAGCGCGGCTGGCCGGCAAGCCGGTGAGTGTAGTGACCAAGACCGGCTTGCGGCAATTGGAGGAAGGCGCGCTGCCGCTGTTCGACCGCGAGTTGTTGGGCGCGTGGTTGCCGCACGGCCAACGCACCGCACTATTTGACCCAGGTTGGGCGATCAACGGTCCTGAGTGGCTCGGCCGCGGCAACCACGCCATGCGCGCCTGCTATGTCAATTTTGGCGATAGCGACACTCCCGCCATCCTGAGCCGCATTGAAATGCCGGCGTGGTGCATGCAACACCTCGGGCTATTTGCGGCCGTGCTCCACCGGCAAACCCGACTGGCCGGCGGCTATCCCTTCATCCTAAAAGCCGCCCACGAAGAAGCAGTGGTAACGCGCGAAGACCAGACTGCGCTGGAGAAAATCATTCAATTCGAATTGCGCGAGCGCGGCATTCGAACCGACATCTCATTGAAACAGGCGGCGAAGAACAGCCGCTGACTCAAGACTCAAGACTCTTGAGTCAAGAGTCTTGAGTCTTGAGCGACAAGTGAACCCATGACCAACTCATCCCGACCCATTGGCAAAGTGTTGCGCTCGAACACGCTCAGCTTTGTGTTCGGCACCAAAGTGCCCAAGACCGATGTGCCGCTGTTCGGCTCGCTGGTGAAAACCCAGATTCAATATCAGAACGCTGTAATTTACGGCCTCATCTACAACATCGAGATTCTGGACGACGGCATGACCAAGATGCTGAGCGTGGCCGAGGACGTGACCCGCGAGGAAATCGAGTGGCAGCGCAGCCGGCGCGTGCCGGTCGAGGCCAGCGTTCTCAACGTCGGCTACAAGGCCGAGGGCGAGCGCATTCGCTACAGTTTGCCGGCCCAGCCGCCGATTACGCTGGATGAGATTTACGCCTGCGACGACGCTGAAGTGGCTGAATTTACCGAGCGTTGCGATTTTATGCGGCTGATTGTGGAGAGCCGCGATGTGCCGTGCGATGAGCTATTGGCCGCCAGCATTCGGCTGGCCATGGCCGCGCGGCCCAACGGCCTGCAACATCGACTGGACTGTGGCCGCGAACTGGCCCGTTTGTTGAGCCGCGACAGCGGACGGTTGGAGAATTTGCTCAGGAGGATGGCATGACTAACAAGGTTACTAAACGTAAGGCGCGAACCAACCTGCAACCCAGGCTGGACAAGAACCTAGTCCAACAATACCTCGCAAATTGGACTGCTGCCAACGAACGCATTGAAAAAGAAAGAAAAAACCTTTCTGCAAAAGATCGCGAAATCAAAATGAACGCAGTCATGTCAATTGCTCTTCATCCAGATATGCAAAAGCGACGCGATCGATATGCTGAGGAATTAGTCCGTTCCCGTTGGGAACGACTGCGGCTGCATTATCTGCTCACCAAATAACCTATGGCTAAATCTAATAAGTTGCCGCCTATTGCTGCCATTCAGGCAATGCAAAAGTTGATCAAGCGTTTTGACAACGCCGGTGTCATTATTGGCGGTGTTGCCGTGGGCATGATTAGCGAACCAAGATCAACAGCGGATATAGATGCCATGTTCACCCTTGAACTTAAGGATCTAAAGACATTTATCAAGGCCGCACAAACCGTTGGATTTTCGCTCAGGTATGCAGATGCAGAACAATTTGCAAGAGAACGCCGGATTCTTCTGTTGGTGCATGAGCCTACAGGGATTGAGGCAGACGTGTCATTTGGCGTTTTGCCATTCGAATTTGAAGTTATTGAACGCGCGATTGAACGTCCGTTGGGTCGGCTCAAAATTCGAATTCCAACGCCTGAAGACCTAATTATCTTCAAGGCTCTTGCCCACCGACCTAAGGACATGATCGACATTCAATCCATCATTCAAGCCAATCCAAAATTAGATCGAAAGCGCATTCGCAATTGGGTGAAACAATTTTCCGAGGCGATGGAAATGCCTGAAATCTGGGAGGATATCGCAAAATGGCTGTAGAACTTCTCGACTCTCGCAATCCTTTTGCGCCGGCCGACAAAGCGCGCGACTTTGACTCGCTCACCCGCCAGCGGCTGGGCATCGTGGTCGGCGGCTCGTTGCAGGAGGGCGTGGTCATCAAGCTCGATCCCAAGACGATGATTGAAGGCCTGGCCGTCGGCAGCTACGTGACGATTGACGGGCAAACCGGCAAAAAGTTTTTTGGCATCGTCAGCGATATTTCGCTGGACTCGGCCGACCAGAATGTGCAAAAGATGCCGCCGGATATTCAGGGTGAGAACGACTTTATTGCCCAGGTGTATCGCGGCACAGCCGTGTTTGGCATGTTGCATGTGAAGCCGATGTTGGTGGCCGAGGGAAGTGGCGCGAATGCCACGATCAAGCCGGTGAAGACGGTGCCGTCGCATTTTGTGGTGGCCTACAAGAGCTCGCCGGAGGAAGTGGAAAGCATCTTTGCCAGCGGTGATGACGGCACCACCAAGCCCTACGAAATCGGGGCCAGCGTGGACGATGAGACGGTCAAGATTCACTTGAACCTGGAGCGGCTGGTCGAGCGCAGCAGCGCCATTTTTGGCCGCAGCGGCACCGGCAAGACGTTTCTGGCCCTACCCTTGCTGGCCAGCGTGATCCGGCAGGAAGCCGCGTCCACCTTGATCTTCGACATGCACAATGACTATGGCTGGACATTGAAGGGCGATAAGAACCGCAAATTCAAAGGGCTCAAGCAGCTCAATTCAATTGCCCACAAAGTCATCATTGTGACGCTGGATGAGGAGTCGTCGCGCATGCGCAACAGCCCGTATGAGTTTGCGCTCAAGATCGGCTATGACCAGATTGAGCCGGAAGATTTGGAGATGCTCAAGGGCATTCTGGCGCTGAGCGACGTGCAGGCCAACGCGCTGTTCACGCTCAAGCATCGCTTCCCCACGGATTGGTTGGGCAAGCTGATGGCCGAGGAAGCCGACGACGATATTCAAGCCTTATTCGACGGCAACAAACTCACCGAGAGCACCTATTTCGCGATGCAGCGAAAGATTGGCCGGCTGCTGCGCAAGCTCGACTTTTTGCGGGCTGAGGCGGCTGATAACCTGGTCGAGCGCATCCTCGGCCACCTGACCCGCGGCGAAAACGTGGTGGTGGAGTTTGGCCGCTATGGCAATGATTTGCCGGCCTACATCTTCGTCGCCAACTTGCTCACGCGGCGCATTCACGCCCGCTATGTGCAGATGAAGGAGCGCGCCGAGGGCGGCGGCGGCGAAGAGCCCAAGCCACTGGTCATCGCCATCGAAGAGGCGCACAAGTTTCTGGAGCCGGATGTGGCCGAATACACCATCTTCGGCACCATCGCCCGCGAGCTGCGCAAATACAACGTGACTCTACTGATCATCGACCAGCGGCCGTCGCAAATCTCGGCCGAAGTGATGTCGCAGATCGGCACGCGCATTACGTGTGCGCTCAGCGACGAGAAGGACATTGCGGCCGTGTTCACCGGCATCAGTGGCTCGCAGCAGTTGCGCAGCGTGCTGGCCGCGTTGGACAGCAAGCAGCAGGCGCTGATCATGGGCCACGCCGTGCCGATGCCGATCGTGGTGCAGACCACCACCTACGACGACAAAATTGTGGCGATGTATGCTGTCGGCTCGAATGGCCGCACGAGCGATGAGCAAGCCGACCGCAACCGGCGCTCGATGCGCGGCAACACCAATTTGAAAAGCGACGAGCCGTTTGGGTAAAAGCTAAGATGTCAGACATCTTCGGAAGATGTCTGACATCTGGCCCCTCACGCGGCGAAACTCTGGCTCTTCGCGATCAGTGCGTCCAACCTGGCCATGGCTTTGCCGCTGTGGATGACTTCGCGGGCAACCTCGATGCCGTCTTTGATGCTGGACGCGGCATCGGCCGCATACAGCGCCGCGCCGGCGTTCAGCAGCACCACGTTCATGCGCACATCCACATCATCGCCCTGCAAGATGCTGCGCAAGATGACGGCGTTGAAATCGGGCGTGCCGCCGCCCAATGCATCCAACGTGGTGCGCGGCATGCCCACATCCAGCGCGTCGAAGCGGTAGGTCGTCACCTCGCCGTTGCGTAGCTCGCTGATGACGGCGGGATCAATCGTCAACAGCTCATCCACGCCATCGGTGTTGACCACCAACACATGCGTCGAGCCCAGTTCACCCAGCACCGACGCCATCAACTCGGTGAGGCCTGGATCGGGCACGCCCAACAATTGGTGTTTCGCGCCGGCCGGATTCGTCAGCGGCCCCAAAATATTGAAGATCGTGCGCGAACCAATCTCGCGGCGCGGGCCGGCCACGTGCTTCATGGCCGGGTGATGCAACGGGGCCAGCATAAAGCCGATGCCGACGTCCTCGATGCACTGGGCCACTTGCTCCGGCTGCAAGTCCACCTTGATGCCCAACGCCGCCAACACATCGGCGCTGCCCGCCTGCGACGACATGGCGCGATTGCCGTGCTTGGCCACCGGCACACCCGCGCCGGCCACCACAAACGCGGCCGTGGTGCTGATGTTGAACGTGCCGGATTTGTCACCGCCGGTGCCGCAGGTATCGACCAACACGGGGTGACTGGTGTGCACGGTCATCGACTTGGCGCGCATGGCCCGCGCGCTGCCCACGATCTCGTCGCGCGTCTCGCCCTTCAGCCGCAGCGCCGCCAGATACGCGCCGATCTGGGCCTGAGTCGCCTTGCCGTCCATGATCTCGTTCATCGCGGCCTCGGCTTCCTCGACGGTTAATTCGTGGTGGCTGAATAGTTTTGCAATTGCTTGTTGAATCATGATTTCACAGAAGTCAGAAGTCAGAAGTCAGAAGTCAGATTAGAACTCAATAGAGTTTCTATCTGATGTCTGAAATCTGACTTCTGCAATCTCAATCTAGCATTTCAAGAAAATTCTTGATGATGTGTTTGCCGTGGCGGGTCAGAATGCTTTCGGGGTGAAACTGCACGCCGAAGGTTTGATGCGTTTTGTGGCGCACGCCCATGAGCTCGCCGTCGTCGGTGTGGGCGGTTTTGATCAGGGCTTCGGGCAGCGGCTCCTCGACAATGAGCGAATGATAGCGGGTGGCCTCGAAGGGGTTGGGCAGGCCGGCGAACAAGTCTTTGCCGTCGTGATGCACCAGGCTGGTCTTGCCGTGCATGAGGCGCGGCGCGCGAATGACGTTGCCGCCAAACACCACGCCCATGCACTGCTGGCCCAGGCACACGCCCAAAATCGGCACCTGGCCGCTGAACGCGCGCAACACATCATTGCTGATGCCGCTGTCCTCCGTCGGCGTGCCCGGCCCTGGCGAGATGACGATGGCCGAGAGCGGCATCGCTTTCAGCTCATCAATCGTCACTTGATCGTTGCGAAACACGCGCAGATTTTCGTCGGCATTCATACCCATCTCCATCATCAGCTCGCCAAAATATTGCACCAGGTTATAGGTGAAGGAATCGTAATTGTCTATGACTGCGATCATTGTTGTTCAGAGGGGAGTAATGAGTAGTCAGTCATCAGTAGTCAGATGGGCTCGTTGCTGAGTTCCAATCTCACTACTGACTACTGGCTACTGACTACTTGCTACTGTCTCTCCGTCTCATCAATCGCCAGCTGCACGGCGCGCAGTTTGTTGGCGGTTTCTTCGAATTCGCCGGCCGGTGTGCTGTCGGCGACGATGCCGCCGGCGGCTTGCAAATAGCAGGTGTCGCCGATCATGACCAGGGTGCGAATGGCGATGCAGGTGTCCATCTGGCCGTTGAACGAGAAGTAGCCCACGGCCCCGCCATACACGCCGCGCCGCTCGCCCTCCAACTCCTCGATGATCTCCATGGTGCGCACTTTGGGCGCGCCGGTGAGGGTGCCGGCCGGAAACGTCGCGCGCAGCACATCGAACATATCGAGGCCGTCGCGCACTTTGCCCTGCACCTCGCTGACGATATGCATGACATGCGAGTAGCTTTCGATGACCATGAGATCGGGCACATGCACACTGCCGAATTTGGCGATCCGGCCCACATCGTTGCGGCCGAGATCGATCAGCATCACGTGCTCGGCGCGCTCCTTCGGGTCGCTCAGCAACTCCTCGCGCAGGGCGGCATCCTCCTCGTCCGTCTGGCCACGGCGGCGCGTGCCAGCAATCGGCCGCACGGTGGCAATGTTGTTCTCATAGCGCGCGTGCAGTTCGGGCGAGGCACCGATGATGCGCAGGGGGCCGTTGCCGCCTTTCACCTCGAACAGGCCATCGAAGTTGAAGTAGAACATCCACGGCGAGGGATTGATGCGACGCAGGCTGCGGTAAATCGCGAAAGGATGCGCCTTGGTGCGTCGAGTCAGCCGGCGCGACACTTGAATCTGAAAGGTGTCACCTGCGCCGATGTAGTCCAGTGCCTTGCGCACGGCCGCTTCATATTCGGGTTGAGACTTGTTGGAGGTTGTAGGTGTTTGCTGGGCCGCTGAGTCAGGCGTCAGTGGATCCAGTGGCGACTCCAGCCGCGCCACAATTGCCTCGATTCGTGTGACGGCATCGGCATAAGCGTCGACGACGGATGACGGACGACCGACGACGGAATTGAGGTCGTCGGTCGTCACGGCTTCTGAGCCGCGTCGTCCGTCGTCCCCCTCAACAAACACATTCGCAATCACCAGCAGCCGATGTTTGGCGTGGTCGAACACGCACAACGTATCCGACAACATGTAAACGGCCTCGGGCACACCCAGCACATCTTTGGCCGTGTCGGGCAGGTGCTCGAATTGGCGCACCACGTCATAGCCGGTGTAGCCGACCAGGCCGCCGCAGAAGCGCGGCAAACCCGGCACCGGCACAAACTTGTAACGCTCCATCTCCTGCCGCAGCGCGTCCAACACATCGCCTTTGCGCGGCCCTTCGAGGGGATCGAGCTTGGGCTGAGGGATGGCAATGGGCTCGATGCGCAAGCCATCGGCCGTGAGGGTGTGCCGTGAGAGCTGGTCGCCGCGCAACACAAACGCCTCCTTCATGCGCACGCCGAGGAACGAGTAGCGCGCAATGCGTTCGCCGCCTTCGACGCTCTCCAACAGGAAGCACGGCTCGGTGCCGCTGAGCTTCAGAAACAGCGACACCGGCGTATCCAGATCGGTCGGCAACTCGGCATACACCGGTATAAGGTTGCCGCGTTTGCTCAGCTCACGAACTTCTTCAAGGGTCGGTTTAATCGTCAATTTTTGCACCATCACCGCCAGGAAAGTGGTTAGTCATTAGTTGTTAGTCGTTAGTGACAGAGACTAAAGCTTTCCACGTCTGCAACTAACCGCTAAAAACTAACCACCAACAACCAAACAAAAAACGCCTCCAGTCCCAACAGGGACGAGAGGCGTTTGCTCGTGGTGCCACCCTTGTTTTGTAGCGCCGGCCCTAAAAATCAAGGCCGTCACTACCTTACACGCGGACAATCATCCGCTCCAGCTTGTAACGGTGCCGGCTCCGGATTCCCTACTCGATTGGCTGCTAGTGAATTAGTGGCTGGTTGCTGGTGGATTTGATCTCTCCACCAGCAACCAGTTACAAGCGACCAGCAACTTCTGTTTCAGTTCACAACTTCCAAGTCCATTCGGCTCCATCGCATGCACTGCATTCCCACCTGCTAGCAGCTCTCTGCGCCATTGATGTGAGCGTACTCGTCTTGATCTTCGTCTTTAGTGTTCAGATTCTAGCAAAGGATGCACGAGAGGGCAACTGCGGCTACACTGGATACACAAATGTCACGCTCATCACCATCGCTCACCCCTGCTTCAACAACGCAACTCAATACGCTGACCGTCAACATTCAACGCGAATGGCTCGCTCGAATTATTGCTGGCTCCAAGAAAATCGAATATCGCGGTCTAACGAATTACTGGGAGACTCGTATCCAGCGCGTTGGGCCTCCACCATTCCGTATGCGCATGATCAATGGAATGCGTGCAGACTCGCCAGAAGCGACTGTTCTTGTGAATGCAGTAGACATCGACTTCATGGCAGGACAGTTTCGCCTACACATTCAAGAAGTTTTAGAGACGGTTCGTTGGGATCCCACCTGGCAGCAGGCTTATCCACCATTGGAATCACCAACAGAGCCTTCTGTTGCCGAAATATTGAGCGGCTCTCTGGACACCAGCGAGTTAATCTGGGAACTGGCTAATGGCGATTTCAACCGACTTCGCGAACGAGAGATTATTTCGCTCAATCTGCCGTCTGATTCGACTGACCCAGCCGTTTTAGAGCAGCTTCTTTCCATTCCTGAGCAACCTTTTAAGGTCAAGCTTACGGCTGGGTCGTGCACCCGGTCTGCCATCATGGTTAGTGCTTATCAGAATTACTGGGAAAGCAATTTGGGTTGTGAAGTGATTGCTTTAGCGGCATCCAGCTAGGTCCAAATGGCCGGCGCAAGTCATTTTGTAAATACTCTGTTGCCGCAGTTGCTGCAAAGCGTAAAATTAATGCAAAGGTTGTGTTGCAAGTTTAGTTGCACTACTGTAATCTAAGCACATATTCGCATCACATTTACATAGTCACTTCATCCCAGTTCGATGGACATCTTCAAATTTCGCAACCCACTCATCGACGACTACACCGAGTACATCAACGGCATTGTCGCACGCGAATTGAGCGAAGGCGCACTGTGGCCGCAGCCCCTCATCCATCTCAATCCGTTTTTCATGCCGGTCGACACGCATTACACCAGCAGGTTCATCAAGCCACTTCCCTTCTTTCTCCCAGACTCCTGGCTGCCAAGTATATTTGCCCACCGAGCTGCGCTACATCCTCGACCCACAGGATGTGATGGAGTTGGACTTCCTCGGCGAGATATTCTGGAGTATGGGACGGGCCGGTTAGTGTTAGAGAAGCGGGATGAGTTGGAACGGGAAAGACTGAAATAATGGATTGTGTAGAAAGTTACAAGAATAACGACTACTAACAAGATGGGGGTGACATATTAGCGGGCAACCATTCAATCCCAGATGGGACGAAGTAAGTGAGTTTGCAACCAGAAAGGGTTGGCAAATCGTAGACCGCCGATCCATTCAGAACGGTGAACAAGTGATTATTACCGATGGACTGAACCGTATATCCGTTGACTGCTTCTGGAAAAACGGCACGGTTACCCCAAAAGGAAAATCTTGCGAAATGTTGCAAGCATTTCAAGAATGGGCCAACAATCTCCCACCACCTAAGCCACCTAAGTCGGTGATTCTCGCTAGAAAGTTTGTTCGGGACGCACAGATGGGACATGAAGAAAATCTAGCCTGCGAGTTTAAGGAGATCAAAGGTTACAACCCTGCCCGTTCTGTCGAGGATGAAGTAGACAAATACTTCGTTGCCTATTTAAATGCCGACATTACAGGTTATGTGTATTTTGGTGTGCGCAATCAGGATCAAAGCATAGTTGGTGTCAAACTTGATTCGTCTCAGCGTGATGAACTTAAGCGCAAGGCTGTGTCAAAAATTAGTCAGATTGAGCCGGCCATTACACCGGACGATTACGAAATTAATTTGTGCCCCGTATATGAAAGTGAAAGTAATATCGACCCCATTCCAGACTTATTTCTGATTCAATTCACAATTCGCCGTGTACGCAATCGTGAAATCGCCTATTACTGCGGCAGCACAGGTAAACCACTATTTCTCAAAACAGAATCAGGCCTGCAGAAATATGAGGTTGGACCTCCCCCGATTTAGTGGTTCTTCCGCAGGTTTGGTGATAGACCTCTGTCCTGATGTATTGCTCTCTTTAAAATCTGCGGCTTTTTACAAGAATTTCACCCGGGCGAAATACTGGAAATTGCTATTTTCACCAAGCCTGCGGAAGAACCGAAAAAGTGGAGACAAAGTTAAGCTAGGAAGGAAGCAATGTCAACACGAAAGAAGTATACGAAAGCGTTCAAGGAAGAGGCGGTCCGGTTGTCAGAAAGCG
>Ga0105048_10009250_pt1 | contig 15703 bp, 10 predicted proteins | sample MAT05_FD_78382 | JGI IMG/M metagenome (GOLD analysis project Ga0105048, IMG submission 78382) | Freshwater microbial communities from Lake Fryxell liftoff mats and glacier meltwater in Antarctica - MAT-05 | ecosystem: Environmental > Aquatic > Freshwater > Ice > Liftoff microbial mat | place...
AGGACCTCGAGCCCGTCGTGGGAACGCAGGAGAGAATCGGCTGCCGTCCGGCGCTCGTGTACGTCGCGGGCGATCCAGAGGATGGCCGCGCCGGCCTCGATTCGCGTGGCACGCAGCGCATGCCAGCGTAGCTCGCCCTTTCGTGGTCGGAGCCGGACCTCGGTGGCCACCGTGGCGACGCGCGTGAGCTCGTCGATCGCGTCGCGCAGGGCTCGCACGTCCGCCGCGTCGATCACGGCGGGTAGCGGCTTGCCGTAGACGAACCGCGCCTCGATCCCCAGTGTCGCGACGGCCGCAGCGTTGACGTCGCGGACGACGGCCTGCGCGTCGGTCACGAAATACGCGTCGGGAGCAGCGTCGAACAGCTCGTGGTAGCGATCGCGCTCGGAGTGCGCGCTCTCGGTCGCGGTGGCCAGCTCGTCGAGCTGGGCGCGCATCTCTTCGTCGGCAACGGCGAGCTCTTCTTCGTGCGTACGGAGCTCTTCGAGGGCTTGCTGGAGAGTGGCGGTATCCGGAGCGAGCTCCGCCTCGGGGCTGTACATCTGCGCCGTGCGTGCCTTGCCCTGCGTGACGGTCTCCGAGAAGTCGCGCAAGGTCGCCTGGAAGTGCGCGAGCCCGCCGGCCCTCCTCTTCTTGGTGGTGAAGCTCACGAGGCAGCCTCCTCGACCACGACCGTGAGGCCACGGCTCGGCTCACCCTTCAGCGGGGTCACCGTCACCCGACAGCGCACGGGGCGCCCGCGGTGGTTCGCGCAGTCGAGCGTCACCTCGCCGCGCTCGCCCGCGGCGACGCTGGTGCGGATCGCGCCGGCGAGCTGGTCGGTGGGCAGTCCGATGTCGAGGGTGAGGAAATGTTTTCCTTTCACCTCGTCGAACCGGAGCCCCCAGAGGTCCTCCATCTGCGGATTCCAGGCATTCACCATCAGCGCGCGATCGAGCACGGCGATACCGGGGCGGAGGGTGGCGAGAATGGCCGAGTAGAAGCCGCTCAGATCGGCGACATCTTCACTGCGCTGCCCTAGCTCTTTGTTCATGACCTGGAGCTCCTCGTTGGTCGATTGAAGCTCTTCGTTCATCGTCTCGAGCTCCTCGTTGGTCGACTGGAGCTCCTCGTTCGTGGTCTCGAGCTCCTCGCTCGCGGACTGGAGCTCTTCGTGCGCGGTCTCGAGCTCGACGTTGGTCTTGCGCAGGTCGGCCTGGAGCAGATGCGCGTCGGTGATGTCGGCGAAGTTGATCTGCGTGCCGAGCATGGTGCCAGTCTCGTTCATGAGCGGGACGATTTCGATGTCGAGATAGGTGGTTCCGCTCGGGAGCGCGCGCTCCACGTCGCGGATGTGCAGGGGGCGCCGCTCCTTGCGCACGCGATCGAGAAAGGATCGCAGCTCCGCGGGTCGGTACGAGAGCTCGAGATCGTGAAAAGACCGCGAAATGTCCCCGGAAACGAGAGAAAATAGCTGTGCGGCGCGATGGTTGAAGAGGGCCACGCGGCCTTCGGCGTCGAGCACGATCTGCGCCGTGGGACCCCGCTCGAACGCGGCGCGGTAGAGACGGCTGCGATCTTCGGTGACGGCGCCATCGAGCCCTGCGACGTCGGAGAACACGGTGCGCTCGCGGGCTCGGCCCTTCGCGCGGATGAAGATGCGCAGCTTGAGGTCCGTGGGCGTGAACAGGTTCGCGTGCGTGAGGAGCATCTCGGCCTTCCCGACGAAGAACACGCCGTCGTCGTTCAGTCCGAAGTGGAGCCGGTTCAGGATGCGCGTCTGCGTCTCGGCGTTGAAGTACATGAGCGTGTTCCGGCACGTGATCATGTCGATGCGCGAGATGGGGGCATCCTGCATGAGGTCGTGCCGGGCGAAGATCACGCCGCGCCGCAGCTCCTTGGAGAAGACGAAGGAGCCACCAACCTGCGCGAAGTACTTCTCGAGCAGCTCGGGAGGAACGCCTTCGACTGCCCGGGGTGGGTAGGTCGCGAGCCGCGCGAAGGCGAGGGCTTCTTCGTCGACGTCGGTCGCGTAGATCTTCACAGACTCCGCGTAGCGCTCCACTCCGACGAGCTCGGCGACGATCATGGCCAGCGTGAACGCCTCTTCTCCCGAGGCACAACCTGCGCACCAGATTCGCAGCGGTCCTCGGCCTTCGAGCTCGCCCAGCTTGCGCACGAGGACCTGACGGATTGCCTCCCATGCCGCCGCGTCACGGAAGAACCCGGTGACGTTGATGAGGATCATGTTGAAGAGGCGCGGGAGCTCGTCGGGCCGGGACTTGAGGTGGTCGACGTAGTCGGCGTAGCTCTTGACGCTGACCAGCTGCATGCGGCGCCGGATCCGCCGCGCGAGACCGGCTCGCTTGTAGCCGGTGAAGTCGAAGCCGCGGCTCCGGTTCAGGTAGTCGAGCAACACCTCGAGACCGGGCGCGTCGACGTCGGACGCGTCTGCGCCATTGGACCGATCGTTCTCGACGAAGTCTTCGTCTTCCCCCATCCCAGATCGACAAAACCGCCGGACCCGGTCGCGGTCAAGCTCTGTCGTACGAGCCGCATGTCGATGTCGCGAACGTCCATTGTGGGAAGTACGGAGTGTCGACTTCTGCGGCGCTGTTGCTAGGCGCTACTTTACTTGCGTGTACACGAGATCGTGGCCGGTGGTTCCGGGACCGGCTCCTTCGTGACAGCTCACGCAGACATCCCGCCGCCCCGACGGGGAACTCGCCCGGACCGTGTGCGCGAGGAGATCGTTCGAGCAGAAGAGTGAGCATCGCCATCAGGGTTCTCGCGCGCATGGTCTCTCGGCCCGCGAGGGTCGCACGCTTTCGCGTGGCACGCATCCGCTCACGATGCGATGCGCAGAACGCTGTCGGGAGCCATCGAGTCGCGCATCTGCCCGCGGTGGAGCCTCACGCAGTCGCGTCCCTCGCGCTTCGCCGTGTAGAGTGCCAGATCGGCGGCGGACAGGAGCGCGCTCGCGCGGAGATCGCGTGAGCCCGCCGCGACGTCCAGGGTCTCCGCGATGCCGAAGCTCGCGGTCACGACGATCGACTTGCCGCGCGGCGAGAGCGCCATCTCCCTGATCTGAGCGCGGATCCGCTCTGCCACGGACTGGGCACCGGCAAGGGGCGTGTCCGTCAGGATGATGGCGAGCTCCTCGCCGCCGTACCGGCAGGCGACGTCGCAAGGACGGATGGAACGGGCGAGCGAGTCGCCGATGCGCTGGAGCACCAGATCCCCGAAGGGATGGCCGTAGGTGTCGTTGATCGACTTGAAGTGATCCAGATCCATCATGATCAGCGACAGCGGACGCTCCGTTCGCATCGACTGAGCGACCTCTTCGGCCAGGCGTTCGTCGAGGTAGGCGCGGTTGCGCAACCCGGTGAGCGCGTCGACCTGAGCTCTCTGGGTGAGCAGATCCTGCGCGCGCTTCATCCGCAGCGCCGCCCGGACGCGCGCCCGCAGCTCGGCAGGGTGAAGCGGCTTGGTCACGTAGTCGACCGCACCGAGGTCGAAGCCGTGGACCTTCGTTTCCACGTCGCTCGAGCCGGTCAGGAAGATGACCGGGATGTGCACGGTCACGGGATCGGCCTTCAGCCGGCGGCACAGATCGAGGCCCGAGTGCTCCGGCATGTCCACGTCGAGCAGGATGAGGTCGGGCTGGAGCTGGGTAGCCATCGCGAGCCCCTCCTCGTAGGACCCGGCGGTCACGAGGCGCAGGCCCTCGGGCTTGAGGCGCACCGCGAGGAGCGCGAGCACCTCCGGTGAGTCGTCGATGGCGAGAACACATGCCGCGGTGGCGTCCGGAACCTTCATGCTGCCCTCGTCGATTTCTGCGCCTGTGCGGGCGGGTTTGCATTTGCGCGCGCGCGCCGGCAGAGAGCGCAGAGCTCGGCGAGAGCCTGCGCGATCGTGGAGCCCTCGCGGGCCTCTTGCTCCAGCCGGCCGGCTGCGCTGGTGATGATGGGGAATCCGTACCCTCCCGCGGAGCCCTTCAGCTGATGAGCGAGGCGCCGGATGGTCTCCCGATCGTTGGCGTCCATCGCGTCCTCGAGGCTCTGGACCCGGCTGGGGAGGCTGGCGACGAAGAGATCCACGAGGTCGGTCATGTCGGGATCGTCGGCGAGCTCGCTCACGATCACGCCGGAGACGCTGCCTCTCGCTGCGGGGAGCGGCGCCGGGGCCGGGGTCAGGATCGGCATGGAGGCCGAGAGCAGGGGGGTGCCCCGCGGTGCGCTTTGCTTGGCGTGCTCGGCGACGGCCGAGACCAGCTTGCTGCGTCCGATGGGCTTCGTGAGGTAGTCGGTGCAACCCGCCGCGAGGCATCTCTCCCGATCGCCGGCCATGGCGTGGGCGGTCAGCGCAACGATCGGACCCGTGAAGCCCTTGCGCCGGAGCTCCGAGGTCGCGGCGTAGCCATCCATCTCGGGCATCTGCATGTCCATGAGGATGACGTCGAAGGGCTCCTTCGCGAGCGAAGCGGCAAGCGCCATCTCCATGGCGATGCGGCCGTTCTCGGCGATGGTGACCCGTGCTCCGGCGCGCATGAGATGCGTGGAGATGAGCAGCTGGTTGTCGAGGCCGTCCTCGGCGAGCAGGACGGCGCAGGTGAGCTCCTCGATGGCGCCGTCGGCGGCGGTGGGCGTGCCGGTCTCGGGGATCCCCGCTTCCTGGAGCTCCTCGAACATCTTCACGCCTTCGAGCGAGCCGGCCGCGACGGTGAGGCGGAACGAGCTGCCTCGTCCCGGCGAGCTGTCGATGCTGATCTCGCCGCCCAGGATGTGGGCCAGGCGCCGGCAGATGGCCAGGCCGAGGCCGGTGCCGCCGAACTTGCGCGTGGTGGAGGTGTCCGCCTGAACGAAGGGCTGAAAGAGCTTGCTGACCTGCTTGGCGGAGAGGCCGATGCCGGTATCGACCACCTCGAGGGTGAGGACAGGCGCAGGGCTGCTGGGGTTGTCGCAGCGCGCGAGGATGCGGATGCCGCCCGACGCCGTGAACTTGATGGCGTTGCCGACGAGGTTCATGAGGACCTGACGGATGCGTGTGGGATCGCTCTGGATCGTCTCGGGGATTGGCGTCTGGTAGTGCACTTCGAAGAAGAGGCCCTTTTCCTTGGCACGAACGCGCATCAGCGACGCGACGTCCACGATGATCATGCTTGGCGAGCAGAGGAGCTTCTCGATGGTCATCTTGCCGGCCTCGATCTTGGAGAGGTCCAGGATGTCGTTGAGGATCGACAGGAGATGCTCGCCGTTGCGGCGGATGGTCTGGATATGGGTGAGCCGCTCGGTGGGCGTGGTCTCCGGATCGAGGAGCAGGTCGGCGTAGCCGATGATGGAGGTCATCGGAGTGCGGATCTCGTGGCTCATGTTGGCGAGGAACTCGCTCTTGGCCCGGCTCGCTTCACGAGCCTCGGCCATGCCGCGCTCGAGCTGCTGCTGGAGCTCGAGACCCGCGTGGCGCTTCGCGATGGTGGCGAGCTCACCCTGTCCGCGCACGCACGCTGCGATGAGGAAGACGTTCTCGAAGACGACCCAGCCCGCATGTTCGAGCCAGCGCAGAGGCTGGACCGCGGCCACCCCGTAGATCGACTCCGGCCAGATGTCGCCGCGACCTACGTGGTCGAGCGTGACCACCACGGTGGCCACGAGCATGACCCTGAAGTCGCGATAGAAGGCGAGGAACGCGAGGGAGCCGAAGATGTGGAAGTGCGTCTCGATCCGGCCGCCCGTGAGATGAATGAAGAGTGCACCGAACGCCATCTGGGCGACGGCGACGGCGTAGCGGGTGATCGGGGCTCCCGGCCGTAGCCAAGCGAGCAGCGCAGGGGGAACTGCGTGGAGCGCGCCGACCGCAGACATGCGGATGCGTGCGGCTCGTCATCCCATCCCAGGAGCTGGGCGAGACGACGAGCGCGAGCACGACTGCGAAGAGCCACTGCCCTGCAAGGAGCGCGACGAAGAGGCGATCGGTCCGGATCGCGATCTTCAGGTAGTGCTCGTCGCGGAGCACCTGGGCGCGAGCGGCGATGGCGGTCTCGTCGGCAATGGGCTCGTGAGGAGTCACAGGCAGAAGCTGAGTCATGGTTCCTTCCCGACACGCGCGGGTGAGCCCGCGTCTTCGTGCCTATCGAAGAGTGCGCAGCCGAAGACGTTTGTCGTCGTTGCCAGAGGAGAGACGCGGCCGGTGATCACGAAGCTGCGAACGGTGTCGCCTCCGGCGCTCGTGCCTTCGTGTCCCCGCGACGGTGTGATGCCGCCCCGGAAGACGAGCGCGCCGTTGGGCTCGTAGAGCAACACCTGTCCGGAGGTGGCAGCGTTGAAGAGGCGCGCCTCGCTCTCGTCCTCGACCACACGCACGCCGGGAATGGCGCGCGCAGTCTCGCGGAGGTCGAGCACGCCGTTCGCGTCGCGCGGGCCGACGAACACCACGAAGGCCTCCGTGCGTGAGCCCGCATGCGCCATCACGCGCTCGAGCTCGTGGATGCTGGCGCGCGTGCAGGCGCACCGCGTGTGGGCGACCATCACCAGCGTGCCTCGGCCGCTCGTGCGAACGAGCCGACTGTCCGCGGGCCACGATGTCGGAGCAAGTGCGGGCGTGCCTGGCGAACCGGGCCTGCTGGAGTAGTCGGCCATCGCGCCCAGCCCCACGGCCGTCGCGGTCAGCCACGCGGCGAAGGCGCAGCTCCACGCAGCGCGGAACCTCCTACCCCCCGTCGATCCGGTCTGCTCGCTCGCGACGCTTTCGCCCACATCACGCGGAACGGCCGCGGGCCTCCGATCGTTCAGCCGCGATCGGGTTGAGGTCGCAGGTTCGGGTCGCCGCGACCCGCGAGCACCAGTCCGATCTCGCTACGGAGCTCGGGGCGCGCCGTGATCAGGCGATCCAGGAGCGGTTTGGCGCCGGCCGGGTCGAGCGTGGCCAGCGAGCGGGCGAGCGCGACCACGACGTAGGCATGCTCCTTGGGCCCGAACGCCTTCATGAGCGAGCCGACGAGACCCGGCGTCGGCAGGAGGCGCTCCTGGATGAACGAGATCACGCGGGCCTGGCTCTCGGGCGGCGCGAGCGCAAGTGCGGCGGCAGCGGCGGTACGCAGCTCGAGGCTGGCCGGGCTGTTGCCGAGGAGGATGCGACCCAGCCGCTCGATGGCCCAGTCGTCGAGGGTGCGCAGTCGCATCAGCGCCTCGACGGCCGCGATCCGGACGGGATCGATGGTGCTGTCGAGGACTCCGAGGATGAGCGCGTGGGCGCGCGGTCCCCAGAACGTGACCGTCGCGTTCAGCGCGACCACCGCAAGGGCGGGCCGGTCCGGGCGCACGAAGCGGACGGCGACCTCGCCGCCGATATCGGAGCGGACATCCGGCGCCGCGCGGAGGAGATCGTCCGCGAGCGCCTCGTCGGATCGTGAAGCGAGCCCGGTCAGCGGCTCGAGGCCACCGAGGATCACGGGCAACGCGCCCGGGCCGGTCGCGCGCAGGAACGACACGAAGCGTGCGCGCATCTCGAGGCTCGGCGGCTGCACGCGACGCGCCTCCAGCAACGAGCGCGCAGCGACGGGACCAGCGATGGAGAGGATGGGGAACGCGTCTTCGGATCGTTCGAGCTTGCCGCTCAGGAGCTGTCCCGCGAACGCGCGCGCCGGCGCGGGATCGCGCAGCACACGCATCGGACGATCCAGCTCCTCGCGCTCTTCGATGCGCAGCCCGGGATCGGCGAAGCGCTGCTGGAGCCAGGCGAGGAGGTCGCGCGCCAGTCGCACGTTGCCCTCGAAGACGGCGTCTCGAAGCGCCTCGCCCAGTGCCTGGAGCGCGGGCCCGCGCGTGCGGTCGTCTGCGGTGGCCACGGTGCCCAGGGCATCGGCGGTGTTGGTCACGAAGTCCGCCGCCACGGGCAGGTTGCGGATCGAGACCCGGCGGAACTGCCCGCTGCCCATCGTCCAGTCGTCGTCGACCAGCTCGCGCAGCGCGGTGCGGAGCGCGCGCACGTGGGGGAAGCGCCGCTCGGGATCCTTCTCGAGGGCCTTCAAGATGATGGCCTCGAGCGCGGGATCGAAGTCGGCCATCAGCGTCGAAGGAGGCTTCGGCCGCTCCGTCACGTGGAGCATCAGGACCTCCATGGGACGGCTGCTCAGGAACGGCAGTCGTCCGGTCGAGAGCTCGTAGAGAAGGACACCGAGCGCATAGACGTCCGTGCGCGCGTCGACGGGCTCGTTCCGGATCTGCTCCGGCGCCATGTACGCGGGCGTGCCGACCACCTTCGTCGCGTCGGGCAGGCGCACCAGGGTCGCGTCGTCGTCGGTGGTCTCCTGCTTCTTCTCGGGCACCCAGTGGGCGATGCCGAAGTCGCAGACCTTCACCAGCTCGGTCACGAGGCCTTCGTCGTCCTTCCTCGGGACGACAACCACGTTCTCCGGCTTGATGTCGCGGTGGACGACGCCGGCGTCGTGCGCGTGACCAAGCCCTGCGCACGCCTGCGTGACCAGGTTGACGAGACGCGGGAGCGGGAGTGGTCCGTCGGCATCGAGGATCTGCTGGAGGTTCCGGCCCTCGAGCAGCTCCATGACGATGTAGAGGATGCCGTCGGGCTCCTGTCCGTAGTCGACGATGCGCAGCACGTTGCGATGATCGAGCTGGCTCGCGGCGAGGGCCTCGGCATAGAAGCGCGCGCAGTAGTCCTGGCTGTATTGCAGGCTCGGGTGCAGCACCTTCACGGCGACGGGTCGTCGCAAGACCGTGTGCACCGCGCGGTAGACCTCGCCGCTCGCTCCGCCGCCGAGGAGTGACTCGAGCACGAAGCGTCCGTCGGCGAGCGCGCGCCCCGCCAGCGATCCCGGCGCGCGCCGTGATGCGGTCGAAGGGCCACCACCGCCCGTCGTGCGCGAGAGCGAGGCGGCGTGTTCGGAGGAAAGAAGAGGAGGAGGGATCGTCGACGTGCGCTTCAGCTGCGCGGTGGCGGGCGGCGCGAGCGGGCTCAAGCTCGGAGCGCGGCGCGGGCTCTCGGGCGGCGGTGAGCTCTGCGCGGCGGCCGCGCCGAAGAGCTCCTGCCGCAGCGCGTCTGCATGCTCATCATCCAGCGGTGACAGCTTGAGCGGGAAGCCCGTCGCGTCGGGCGGGCCTGCCGGGTCGGCGAGCACCACCAGAGGCTCGTCGAATCCGTCGACGTAGATCTCGAGGACGTGCGTGCTCGCGTCGATGGGCGCGGTCTCGAGCGGGAGATGCGCGACCTCGCCCGCGACCGCGACCCAGGCAAGATAGCCGCGGTCGCGTCGGTCGGGCCGCCGCGTCGTGATCACAGGGAGAAGCGCACGCATACTTCGGGCAGAGGGGAGGCAGCTCGCCGCTTGCTCCCACAATCAGACCACGATCCCGCGCGCCGCGGGCACGCTACCTCCGCCGTCCGAACGTGGCGCTGATGTGTGACAGGAGACATGGATGCTCGCGCGTGTCATGGCGCAGCGCGGCTTGCTCCGCCCGTTCGTCGCTGCGGGCCGTCATTCGACGGCCTGTCGCCGTGGCATGCGCCGTGCCCCCAATGAGCAATCCCAACGCCTCCCCACCCTCGAGCCGCCAGGCGTAGGTCTACTTCTCGGTCGGCGGCTCACGGCGCCGGAGCACCACCCGAGCGCCCGGCTTCGCCGCGGGAGCCACCGAGTCAGCAGGCGGGGCCATCGGCAGCACGTTCGAGGGGACGTCGAGCGGCACGGCCATCATCGGCACCATCGGCACCGTCTCTGGTAGCTCCATGAGGCTCTCGGGATCGATCTTCACCATCGGCGGCGGCAACGAGGTCTTGCGGACCTCTTGCGAGATGGAGAGCACGATGCGCTTGCCCGACTCCTTCACCTGGAGTGGCTCGATGAGGCGAGGCGCGCGCTTGATGCCGCGCGAGAACTCCTCGACGGGGACACGCAACACGACGTCGGGGAAAATTTTCTCGCGGAAGTGGTCGCCGAGCGACGTCGAAATGGCGATCTTGGTCTGCGCTTCGTCGCCGACGATCTCGATACGGAGCTCTCCGTCGATCCAGTCGCACGCCGTGGTGCCGAGGCGCGCGAGCGCCGCGAGCACGATCGGCGCGCCCTTGCCGGGCGCCGAGATCACCGCGAAGCGCGTGAGCAGCGCCTCCATGGCCTCGGACGAGCTGACCGCGCTGACGATGTGCGCATCGCGAAGCTGCATGCACTGCTCGAGCGTCGCGAAGTCCACGCCTCGATCGTAGCCGACCTGGAGCGCGATGTCCGCCCACAGAGCCCCACGATCGTCAGCGCGGCACGCGAGCGCCGACCTCGCTCGCCGGAGGCTGCGAATCGACCTCGGCCCGTGCCTCGCGCTGCTGCAGCACCTTCGCCGCGGCTGCCATCGACGCACGGATGAGCCGGTCCAGCCGTCGCGCATCCACGACCTTGGTCAGCTGGATGTCGAACCCGAGGTGTCGAGCGACCGGCTCCGCCACGCGATCGCCGAGGCGGCTGACGAGCACGACCAGGTTCGGTCGGTGAATGCCGAGGGCGCGAGGAAGGACGAGAGCGGCGCCGTCACGGAGGTACGGAGCGACCACGAGAGCGCCGAAGTCGGTCGAGCACGCCGCGCCGAAGGCCTCGTTGCAGGTGCGCACGATCGTGACCTTGTGACCCAGCGCCGTCAGCTCGGCGGCGAGCGCATCCGTCGAGGCGCGCTCCTCGTCGCAGAGCAAGATGTTCGACGGAGAGATCACGCTGCGTGGAGACGCATGCGTCGGGCCAGTCGCCGAGCCGACCGGCGTCGCCGAAAAGTGGCTTCTCGGTCCGTCCGGCGGGACCGCGCGCCGGCCACAGCGGATCCATCACGCCACGTACGCGATGCCACGCGCACGGGGCCGCTCCCTTCGGCGAGCGCGGGTGTATGCCTTGCACGCGCCCAGCTCATGACCTCCGAGCCTCGACGCCAGCCCGACATCACCAATACCCCCGCCTCTCGTGGGCTCGCCGTGCGACCTCGTCGTTCGCTGCAGCGCACGGTGATCACCGGACTCGTCCGGGGCCTCGCCGGAGGTGTCGTCGCCACGGCCGCGATGTCGGCGGTGATGCTCGCGGCGCAGAAGGCCGGTCTGCTCGGCGAGATGCCGCCCGAGAAGATCACAGGGCGCTTGCTCGCCGCCGCGGGCCTTCGTCGCAAGACGCCGGAGGGCGCACGCCAGGCCTTCTCCATGCTCCTCCACTTCGCGTTCGGCGGAGCCTCGGGCGCTGCGTTTGGCGTTGCACACGAGCTCTGGCGGACGCGCTCTCGAACGGCGCTGAGGAGGTCGCACGCGCGTCGTGTGCCTCTGCTCGCGGGCCTCGCGTTCGGCACGGCGATCTGGGCGTCCAGCTACGCCGGATGGGTGCCGGCCCTCCGCATCATGCCCATGCCGCAGCGCGATCGTCGCGGACGGCCGACCTCGATGGTGCTCGCGCACTGGGTCTTCGGTGCCGTGCTCGCGAAGGTCGTGGCTCGCTGAGAAATTGCGCCGCCGTCTGTTGACACTGCGCAAGTGTTCAGTCACAGATCGAAGGTGTGGATCTCCTCGTCGTCCAGCTCAAGGCCGCCATCCGCCGACTCCTCGACAGCAAGGGCGTGCGCGCGCGCGTGCTCGACAAAGTGAATCGCTACGGTGAGGTGGTGATCGGCGTCATCCTCGAGAAGCCAACGCCCCCGAAGCTAGACCACACCGCGTCGCGCGACGAAAACGCGTCGCAGCCGCGCGACGAAAACGCGTCGCAGCCGCGCGCGAGACCAAGCGGTGCCGAGGAGGCGAGCGAGCCGTACTCCTGTACGGCGCAGCGAGCCGACGAAGGCAGCGCGCAGGTATCGCGCGCGGATGCGATGCGTTTGTCAGGTGCGGACGAGGAGGCAGACCGGTAGCTCCGCGAAGAGCTTCGCGGCCGGAGCTCCGTCGCCGCCCACCACGTGGGTCAGGCCCGTGAGCGCGTCGCGCCATTCGCCGCGCGGGATCGCGATCGAGCGCTGGCCCCACACGTCGTCGATCGCGAACGGTGCGTGCCCGCCGGTCACGTGATGAGGCCGGCGTGTCACCACGGCGACCACCGCGCCCTCTGCATGAGTGCGGCTGAACGCGACCACGTCTTCGCCGGCGTCGATCGGCGCGTAGTCGCCTTCGATGAACACCTTGGGCATCTCGCGCCGCAGCCTGAGCCCGGCGCGCAAGACGTGGAGCTTCACGCGCCCGTCGCGGAAGCTCGCGAGGAGATCGCGCGGACGGACCTTCTCCGTATCGAGCGCCTTCATCGCTGCGCGCCGCTCCGCGTAGTCGACGGGGGAACGGTTGTCGGGATCGACGAGCCGCAGGTCCCAGAGCTCGCTGCCCTGGTAGGTGTCCGGGATGCCGGGCGAGGCGACCTTGAGCACCACCTGCGCGAGGCTGTTCGAGACACCGTACGGCGCGATGCCATCGGCGGCGGTCTCGAGGCCGCTCTCGAAGGCCTCCAGCGACATCATGCTGGTGATGAAGCTCTTCAGCGCGGTCTCGTAGCCCTCGTTGGGGGCCAGCCAGCTCGTGTGCTGCTTGGCCTCGCGCGCGGCCTTGACCGAATATTCGGTGAGCCGCGTGATGAAGGTCTCCGTCCCGCCCATCAGCGGATAGGCACCGAGCGCCGTCTGGAAGAAGAGGTATTGGTCGGCGACGCTGGGCGCGCTCTCCTCGTCGACGGTGGTGAGGTGCGCGGTCCCCATGGCGAGCCACTCGCCGACCCACGCCTCCCACGCCTCCGGCATCTCCGTGAGCACGGCGAGCCTCGCGCGGACGTCCTCGCCGCGCTTCGTGTCGTGGGTGGAGGTTGCGGTCATCGTGCGCGGCCACTTGCTGCGACGCAGCTCGTTGCCGGCGTGGAGCTCTCCGATGGTGGTACCGAACTGCGAAGGAGAACCGCCGACCTCGTTGAGCGCGACGAAGCGGAGGTACGTGTAGAACGAGCTGTCCTCGACGCTCTTCGCCATCACCGGCCCGGTGATCTGCTGGAAGCTCATCGCGAGCTGCGCACGAGCGGCGCGGTCTTCTTCGTCCAGAGGCTCGTGCACGAGCAGCAAGAGATCGCGAAGGAACTCGAACACGGAGGGCGCGACCTCTGGATTGCGGCGCTCCGCGAGGCGCGTGGCACGGCGCAGGATCTGCTCGTCGGTACCCTCACGGTTGCCGTCCGGGCGGATGTACGTGCGGTACACCGGGAACGCGGTGATGGTCTCCGCCACCGCGCGATGCAGCATCGGTAGCGTGAAGTCACGCGAGCGCCGATCGCGCATGGCGATGCGCTCGAGGCGCCGCGACAGCATGTGGATCTCGCTGGAGAGGCTGGAGCGCATGATGGCGCGCTTCGACTCGCGCGCGTGCTCGGAGAACGGACGCGTGTCGGAGGTGACCTGCTGGTAGATGCGCGTGAACGCCTTCTCCGCGCTGCGGTCCACGAAGACACCCGAGGCCTGCACGAGAAAGTCGTAGCCGGTGGTGCCCTCGATGGCCCACCGCGTCGGCAGCTCCTCGCCGAGGGTCAGGATCTTCTCCGCGACCACGTACACGTCGCGGCGCTGGCCTTCGCTGGCGTTCTGGATCGAGCGGCGCAGCTTGGCGAAGTATTCGGCAGGATCGTAGAGACCGTCGGTGTGGTCGAGGCGTACGCCCTGCACCCGCCCTTCGGCCACGAGGCGCAGCAGCAGCTCGTGCGTGTCGTCGAACACCGCGTCCGACTCCATGCGGATGGCGGCCAGATCGTTGATGTCGAAGAAGCGCCGGTAGTTGATCTCCTCGGTCGCGACGCGCCAGTACGCGAGGCGATAGCTCTGCTCCATCAGGATGCGATCGAGCTCGTCGAAGCTCTTCGCGTCGCCGGGCGTGCCGTTGGCGATCGCGACCTCGGCGTCGATGGCCGTGGCGACAGTGGACTCCTCTGCGAGCGCGCCGAGCCTTCGCTTGAGGACCTCCTTCTCGCGCCGCCGCTCCTTCTGCCGCTCCAGATCGGTCTCGGTGCGCTCCGGGAGATTCTTCAGGCCGGTGACGATGCTCTCCAGCTCTTCGCGTCGCGGGTCGCTCTCGGGGAGCTCGAGCCGCGCGATGGATCGCTCGAGCAGCGGCCACAGGCTGCGCGGGCCGGCCGGAAAGCGCCGCTCCCAGTAGCGGATGAAGAACGCTCCGCCGTCGCGCTCGATGCGCAGCTCGCCCTTCTCGAGGACCTCTCCGTATTGCGCGCCGAGCACGGCGAGCAACACCTTGTCGGCGAGGGCTTCCTTGTGCGGATGCCACTCGATGTCGAAGTGATCGGCATAGAGCGAGGACTGGCCGTTCTCGAGGACGTCCATCCACCACGCGTTGTGCGTCGAGGCGGCCATGTGGTTCGGCACCACGTCGACGATGTGCCCCATGTCCTTCGAGGCGAGCGTCTCGGTCCAGTCGAGGTACTGGCGCTCGGAGCCGATCTCCGGGTTCAGCTGCTTCGGATCGACCATGTCGTAGCCGTGCATGCTGCCGGGCTCGGCCTTCAAATACGGCGACGCATAGGCGTGGGAGACGCCCAGCTCGTCGAGGTAGTCGACGAGCGCGCGCGCCGCGTCGAAGCCGAAGTCCTTGTTCAGCTGTAGCCGGTACGTCGCGGTGAGGGTTCTCATCTTCAGCGGCTGTAGGCGACGGAGGCCGGCGGGGCCCGGTCGACGAAGTGGATGAACAGCTTCATGGAGCGCGGAGCCATCTCGGTCTTGAGTCCCTGCTCCACGTGCTCGTGCGCATTGTCGTCGTTGGTGTCGACGAGCAGCTGCCACTTGCCCTCCTGGGTCGTCGCGCGCGGCAGGCTGTAGGGCATCGGGTTCTCCGACCCGTTGCACACGAGGAAGAAGTCGTCGTCGAACACCAGGTTCCCGGCCTCGTCCACGTCGTCGATGCCGTGCCCTGCGAGGAAGAGACCAACCGTCGCCGTGACCGGGTTGTTCCAGTCGGCGTCCGTCATCTCGGCGCCGTCGTGGCGGTACCACATGATGTCGCGCACGCCGGTGCCGCGGATGCGCCGGCCCTTGAAGAACTTTGCGCGATGGAAGGCAGGATGATCGCGACGCAGCGCGATGAGGCGCTTCGTGAACTCGAACATCGACTTCCGCTCTGCGTCGAGCTCCCAGTCGTACCAGCTGATCTCGTTGTCCTGGCAGTAGGCGTTGTTGTTGCCGCCCTGGGTTCTTCCGATCTCGTCTCCACCGCAGATCATCGGCGTGCCCTGCGAGAGGAGCAGCGTGGCCATGAAGTTCCGCATCTGGCGGCCGCGGAGCCTCAGGATCTCCTTGTCCTCGGTCGATCCCTCGGCGCCGCAGTTCCAGGAGTTGTTGTCGTCGGTCCCGTCGCGATTGCCCTCGCCGTTCGCCTCGTTGTGCTTGTCGTTGTACGAGACGAGATCGGCGAGCGGGAAGCCGTCGTGCGCGACGATGAAGTTCACGCTCGCGAAGGGGGCGCGCCCGTTGGAGGCGTAGAGGTCGCTCGAGCCGGTGATGCGGTACCCGAGCTCGGCGGTGTCGCGCCCGAGGCCGCGCCAGAAGGCACGGATGGAGTCGCGGTACTTGCCGTTCCACTCGGCCCAGCCGGTCGGGAAGTTTCCGACCTGGTAGCCGCCCTCGCCGACGTCCCACGGCTCGGCGATCAGCTTCACGCGGCTGATGACCGGGTCCTGGCGGATGATGGTGAAAAAGCTGGAGAGCTGATCGACCTCGTGGAGCGA
>Ga0105048_10009251_pt1 | contig 15703 bp, 11 predicted proteins | sample MAT05_FD_78382 | JGI IMG/M metagenome (GOLD analysis project Ga0105048, IMG submission 78382) | Freshwater microbial communities from Lake Fryxell liftoff mats and glacier meltwater in Antarctica - MAT-05 | ecosystem: Environmental > Aquatic > Freshwater > Ice > Liftoff microbial mat | place...
GATGGTGATCACCTTTTCGCCGCAGCGTTTAACGAGGTATTGTTTGGGCCCGAGGATGCTGTCGGCCTGTACTTGTGCAAAAACGGTCGGCGTGCAGTCCACCACATTGAATTGGAAATCGCGCAGGACGGTGCTGAGCAAAACACCGTTGCGGAATTCCTGTACACAAATGCCCACCACATATTGCCCGAGGGTATTGGGCGTGCCGGTAAGCATGCCGGTAGTCGGATGTACACTGATCACCGGATTACCGCCCATGGGGTTGAGCATGTTGTAAGCAGCGGTGAAGGGTACAAGCTCGAAAGGTGGGGCGCAGGGTGGGGAGGGCACGGGTGTTTCGCAACCGCCGCCGCCGCCGCCGGAGCCACCGCCATGCAGCGGGTTGCAAAAGCTGTATGCCAAGGAGTCGCCATCGCTGTCAACTGCGCTGTGGTTAAAATTCAATTGAAAATTGTTGCAGATGAACGTAGGCGGGAATTCCAAAAAAGTAGCCGAACTGTTTTTCAGGGCCATCGACGCCGGTGTGATTTCCACCATGTAGGTAGCGCCGTAGTCGTCGGGCGTAATGATGTTGACGATGTCCTCGGTGCGGCAGCAGCGCTGGTAAACGATGAGGTAGCTGTCGATGGATTGTAGCGGAAGATCGACGGTAAAGCGGTAGGTGCCGCGTTCAACACAGGCGTTGCCCACCTGACTGGCGTCTGCGCAGGGGGGTATCACGGGATCCACAGGGCCAATACTTTCGCGGTTGACTCCGAAGTTATCAACCAGCACGGCGCTCATGGTGTTTCCCTGGTAAATACCCATCTGGGCGGGGTTGTCGAGCGAACCCCCGCCACTGTCGCAGTCGCGGTAAATGATGAGCAGGATTTCATACCGGTAAGTGCCGGGTGAAATTTCCTCAACAAAACGGTAACTCATTTCACCGCCAATGATGTGTCGGGCCGACAAAGTCGGCAGACAACCCAGTAAACAAGCCAGCAACGTATAGAGTATTCTCATAAATAGCACATTGGTTTATTCGGGTTAGTTTGGTTGGGCAGGTCAAATATGAGAAAAGTATTGGTTACACGCGCTGGCGATGTTTGATTTGTCAAAGAAGGGCAAAGAAAGGGGGGATTAATCCAGGGCAAACTTTACTGGTTTCAAATCACCTGAACCAACCTACCCAAAACCCCATCCCACCATTTCCGTATGCTTGAAATGCCCAGCCATTGCACCAGTACATTGCTGTCCACCACTTTTTGGGCCAGCAAACGATGCCCGGCATCATTGAGGTGTATGCCATCGCCGGAGTCGTAACGCTGGTCGACGAGGCCTTCGGATGTGGACAGAACTTCCCAAAAATCGATGCAATGATCACCGTAACGGGCCATCAGGCCTGTGCGCACCTGCCGTTGGATCTCGATTTGGTAGGGCTCGAAATTGCGGGGCTGGGTGGTGGTTACCCAAACCAGTGCACCTGCTGCCTGAGCCTGCCCGACGATGGTTTCAAAGTTGGCGAGTTGCTCTTCGGCAGGGTAACTCTGCGATGCGTCGTTGGAAGGCAAGTTCAGAATGATGACATCGGGATGATGTGTCAAAGCCCGGGAAATATTCCGCTCAGGGTCCGGAAGGGGCCGCCCATCGGGTATGGTCCATCCGTCGGGCAACAAATGATGGGTGCCATACCCGCCTGCTGCCAGATTGATCACCCGAACTTCCGGATAAAATTGCTTCAGGTAGCGGGTGTAGCGCCCTGCCCACGAACTGTCGGGCGTGCTCGCGCCTGAGCCCGCAGCTGTAGAGGAGCCCATGATGACAAGCGTGGGCGGCACTGCAACGGCGCCGCCCACGGTTTGAGTATCGGCCGATTGGCCCTGTACAGAGGCATGGTTAGCCATCAATAGAAGTATTAAGGTCAATTGGCGTACCATTACACCGACATCGGGTCCTTTTTATCAGCTTCAATGCCGTATTTCACCATAAAATCTTTCACGGCTTTGTCGGTCACTTTGCCTTGTTTTTGCAACTGGCGCACAGCGGCAAAAGCCACATAGGGTGCACTGATTTCGAAATAGTTTCGCAGGTTGACGCGGCTTTCCGACAAGCCGAATCCGTCGGTGCCCAGAGCCAGGAAAGATTCGGGCATCCACGGAGCGAGCTGACCGGCCGTGAGTTTGATCCAGTCGTTGGCGCTCACAAACACGCCTTCTTCCCCTTTCAACGCTTTTTTCACATACGGTACTTTTTCCGTTTCACCGGGGTGCAGCATGTTCCACCGATCGCAAGCGATGGCGTCGCGGTAAAGCTCGGTCCAGGAAGTTGCGCTCCAGATGTCGGTGCTGATGCCTTCCGATTCAAGGATTTCGGCTGCTTTCAACACCTGCATCATGATCGATCCGGAGCCGATCAAATGCGCTTTGAGGCCTTTGTTCGGTTTTTTAGGCGAAACCTGGTACTTGTACAAGCCTCGCTTGATGCCTTCTTCAACACCTTTGGGCATTTCAGGCATCGTGTAGTTTTCGTTGTACACCGTGAGGTAATAAATCTTGTGCTCGTTGTCGGCATACATCCTTTTGATGCCGTCCTGTACTACCACAGCCAGTTCGTAAGCGAATGCGGGGTCGTAAGTTATGACGGAGGGCATGGTTTGGGCGAGCAGGATGGAGTGTCCGTCCTGGTGTTGCAAACCTTCGCCGTTGAGGGTGGTGCGCCCTGCGGTGCCACCGATGAGAAAACCTTTGGCCATAGCATCGGCGGCGGCCCACACGAGATCGCCCACACGCTGGAAACCGAACATGGAATAGTAAATGTAAAAAGGAATGAGCGGAATACCGTGTTGGCTGTGGGCGGTACCCGCAGCCGTAAACGACGCGGTAGCGCCGGCTTCGTTGATGCCTTCCTGAAGCACCTGTCCTGTTTTAGACTCCTTGTATTTGATAACAGAGATGCCGATTTCAAGCGGCGTGTACAACTGCCCTTTCTGGTTCCAGATTTGTGCTGAATTGAACATGGGTTCCATACCGAAAGTTTGGGCTTCGTCGGGAACGATGGGCACAATGTATTTGCCAATGTCGGCGTTGCGCACGAGGGTTGTCATGATGTCGACCATGGCTGCTGTGGTGGAAAACAATTTGCCGGCGGAAGCTGCGCTACCCTGGAGTTGTTTTCCGAAAAGCGAAAGTTCGGGCGCTGCGAATTGGGTGTATTGTTCGTGGCGTTCGGGCAAGTAACCGCCAAGGGAGCGGCGGCGTTCGTGCAAGTACAGGATTTCAGGCGCATTACTGTCCGGCAGCCAAAATTCTGCTTTGCGTGCCTGATCGTCGCTGAGGGGAATTTTGTTGAAATCCCGTGTTTCCAAACGGCCTTCTTCGCCGAGGTTTTTGGTTTGGTGGGCTTTGTTTTTGCCTTCGGCGGCTTTGCCCATGCCATAACCTTTCACCGTTTTTATCAAAATGGCGACAGGTTTGCCGGCCGTGGAGGCGCGGTGGTAGGCGGCGTACACTTTGATGGGGTCGTGACCACCACGGCGCATTTTTTTCAGTTGTTCGTCGGACAAACCGGCGAGCAGGTTGCCAATGCGCTGGTCGCCGCCAACGAGTTTTTCACGAATTTGTGCACCGGTCATGTTGGAGATTTCCTGGAAATCGCCGTCCACGAAAGCTTCGAGGCGTGCGAGCAGGGCACCGTCTTGATCGCGGGCGAAAATCTCGTCCCATTCCGAAGCCCAAAGCACTTTGATGACTTCCCAGCTTGCGCCGAGGAACATCCTTTCCACTTCTTGGATGATTTTGCCGTTGCCGCGCACCGGACCGTCGAGGCGCTGTAGGTTGCAATGCACGACGAACACAATGTTGTCCAGGTTTTCGCGGCTGGCCACTCCGACCGAGCCGAAAATTTCGGGTTCGTCGATTTCGCCGTCGCCGATGAAGTGCCACACTTTGCCGCCGTTGGCGGTTTTGAGGCTGCGGCTTTCAAGGTATTTGAACAGACGTGCCTGGTAAATGGCGGTGAGCGGACCAAGTCCCATCGAAACCGTGGGCGCCTGCCAGAAGGCAGGCATGCGGCGTGGGTGTGGATACGACGAAACACCGCCGAGAGTTTCTTGGCGGAAATTGGCGATGGCGTCTACGGGAAGGCGGCCTTCCATCACAGCACGGGCGTAGATGCCAGCAGAGGTGTGGCCCTGGAAAAAGAGCAGATCGCCACCGTAATCGGCGGATTTGGCGCGTGCAAAATGGTTGAAAAGCACTTCCAACATGGTAGACGAGGCGGCGTAGGTGGCAATGTGCCCGCCAAGGTCCAGTTTTTTATCCTGGGCCTGAAGCACCATAGCCTGTGCGTTCCATCGTATCGCATTTTCTATTTTTTCCTCCAATTCCTGGTTGCCTGGGTAAGCGGGCTGGTCTTCTACGGCGATGGTATTGCAGTATGGCGTGTTGAGCGCTGCTCCTCCGTTGGCGGCGCCCCGGCGTGCCAAAAGGTAACGCAGACGTTGAAAAAGTTCCTCGCTGCGCGTTTTTCCATGCGCTTCGAGCACTTCTTCCATGGCTTCAAGCCATTCTTCCTGTTCAATAAGCCAATCGTCGAGCTTTATGTTGTCTCCCATGTGATGGTTCGTTTGATTCCCTTAAAGACGAAGGGATTGTTGTGGAGGTGCAAAATTAAGTCTTTTACCCGGTATGAAAATATTTTGCAGCACATTTGTAACACAGCAGCCGATGGGACGTCTTCCCATTACAACAACCGAATCTTAGAGCTGCTGAAAACATCTTATGAACTGGACCCTTTTTCACGAGCAGGTTTTTCCCATACGGCACAAGCTGTACAGGTTTGCCCTGCGGATCACCGGCAGCACCCACGAAGCGGAAGACGTGGTGCAAGAGGTGATGGAAAAGGTTTGGAAAAGTTCGGAGGAACAAAACGAAACGGTAAAAAACTGGGAAGCGTGGCTGATGACCCTCACCCGCAACCGTTCGCTCGACAAAACCAGGGCACAACAAAGCCGGCGCACGGCCCCCATGGATGAGCTGCGCGAAAACAGTCTGACCGACGGCAACAATACCGCCAGGACCACCGAAAACCGCGATTTGGCCAACCATGTGCGCCAGATCATGCAAAACCTGCCGGAAAAACAACGGCTTGTGATGCACCTGCGCGATGTGGAAGAACTGACTTACGAAGAAATCACCGAAGTACTCGGCATCAGCATCGATCAGGTGAAAGTGAACCTACACCGCGCCCGAAAAACCGTGCGCGAACATTTGCTCAAATTAACGTCTGTCGGTGTTTCGACAGCGTTTCAATAAAAACCAGGCAGACCATGCAACACAATAGTTTGCTCAACAACCACCATCCGGACATTGGCGTTTTGCTCGAAAAGTATTTCGACGGCGAAACGACACTCGATGATGAAAAAATCCTAAAAGCTTATTTCAATGCCTCAGGCGTTGCGCCCGAACACCAGGCAATGACCCCGCTTTTTCAAATGTTGAACCAGGAAAAAGCAGCCGTCATGCCGGATTTGTCATCCCGCAAGGGAGCCTCGTCATTCCAGCGCAGCGGGGGACCTCAATGGCCAAAGTTCATGGCCGCGGCAGCAACGATGCTTCTACTCATCACTGCGGCAGCATGGTGGTGGAATACCAAGCCTGTTGATTTGGTAACCGACCAGCCGATTGCCATGGTTCCCTCACGGGATGACAAGGGTGCTTCGCAGGATGCAGATTCCAAGCTTCGTTGGGATGAAAAGGGTGCTTCGAAGGATGACAAGGATGCTTTGGTGAACAAAAAACGGAAAAACAAGATCAGAAAAGAAACTCAACCGGTTTTGACTTCCCAAATTGACCCTGAAACAGAAGCAGCCATGGAAGAAATCAAAGCCGCTTTTGCGCTCATTTCTTCCAAGATCAACAAAGGCCGCAAGGAAGCTACCAAAGGGCTTAAAGAAATTGAGCGCATGGAAAAAGGCATCGAAAAAATAAAAGAGAATTCCTGAACACACTTAAAACCCTGCATTGTAAAACTGTTTTAACATTAAGCCATGAAAAAGTACCTGCTTCTCCTTCCTCTGATGTTCCTGCTGCACACCATCGCAGGTGCACAAGACGACGGCATCACCCGTTTTTTCAACCAATACGTCGACGACGAACGATTTACCGTGGTGTACGTAAGTCCAAAGATGTTCCAGATGGTGTCTAAAATCGAAGCTGACGACCCGGACTGGGAAAAAGTGCGCCCGATCGTTGCCGACCTTACCGGCTTGCGCGTGCTCACCTCCGAAGAAGTTGACGGCGTGGCCATGTACAAAGACGCGCTTTCAAAAGTACCCAAGGATGAGTACGAAGAACTGCTTACCGTACGCGACGGCGAAGACAACGTGCGCATTTGGGTAAAAGATGAAGGCAACATCGTACACGAATTGTTGCTGCTCGTAGGTTCGCCCGATGAATTCGTATTGCTTAGTTTTACGGGCAAAATCGACCTGGATAAAATCTCCGACCTGTCGAAATCCCTCGATGTGGAAGGCGCCCAGCACCTTGAAAAAATCAAGAAGAAAAATAATGGGAAGGAATCACACGAAACCAGAGACTAATGGTTTAAATGGCGAGATGCGAAATACTGCATTTGATGTTTGAATTTGATTTTAAGATTTTGGATGATGAAGATTTGAATGTATCAAATTTCAAATCCATTTTTTAATTCAAATTTCAAATACCGTATTTCGTCAATCAAAACTACCTGCTAAATGCTATCCGCTAACTGCCAATCGTTACACACTGAAAATAATCTTAAGTTGCTTACTGTTCATCTTTGGCGCCCAGGCGTTGCAGTCGCAGGACTACCAATTGTACTGGAAATACAAAGATTTCGACGATGGGATCAACCTTGAGGCACCCCGTTCGATCATCACCATCGCAAGTTGGTTTGTGCCGGCCAAGGAAGACCGGAAATTGGTACGCAAAGTGCATCGTGCGCGTGTCATGTATTTTGATAATGGCAGAAACCCTGTCTCGGAAAAAGACATGAAAAAATTCCACAAACGCGCCAAAAAACGCGGGTTGGAGGACCTTATTTACATAAGAGAGGGCAGTTCCAAAACGCAGGTACGACTGATGATCAAGGACAGGGGCAGCGCCATCCGCAAACTGGTTGTTTTGGTCAATTCCCCCGAAGAGTTTGTGCTTATCACGATCAAGGGCAAGCTCAAATGGGAAGACATCAACAAGGCGTTGAAAGACTACGAAAAGGACATCGAAAAAGAGGCGCCCATCATGCCGCCGAATATTATTAGGGTGCCAATTTAGCCGTTTCTTTTAGGGTAAATACAAGTGGCGTAGCAGGCTAGCCTGCTACGCCACTTGTATTTACCCTAAAAGAAACGGCATGGGTTAAGTTGATCAATAAGGCCTGGTCACTTATGTGGATGTTTTAGCCTTTTGAAAAGAGAAGGTTTCTAATCGAAGACAGTAGCCAAGTACAACGCTCTCAAGCCCATTCAGCTACCCCGACAAACAGGGTTAAAAAACACAGAGGGCATTGCCGGCTAGCTGGCAATGCCCTCTGTGTTTTTTAACCCTGTTTGTCGGGGTGCAATCTCACTCCTCATCGTCATCAAACTTCTTGTTGTTGTAGCCGGAGTCTTCGAGGGTTTCGTTGTCGGCTTCCCAATCGTCGTTGGAGGCGCCGGGGCGTGTGCGTTTGGCGTTGGGCAGGCGAACCTTGTCGGCCACGGGTTTGGCGGCGGGACGCTCGCTGTCGTCGAGGAAAGGATCGGCGGCACTGGAGGCAATGTTGTTGTCTCCCGAAGGGGCTGCACTGGCATTGGCGATGTTTTTACCGTCGATGCTTTTGGTAGCGTGTGGAACGAGGCGCAGGCGTTGCTTGTCGATGAGCTGACCGGTAACGATGCAAACTCCGTAGGTTTTGTTTTGAACGCGGAGCAGCGCATTGCGCAGGTCCTGGATGTGACGCTGCTGGCGCTGGGCCATGCGTTGAAGCAGTTCGAGGTCGGTGTGCGCTGTTGAGTCATCGTACCAGTCACCACCTTGTTGGTTGAAACCGTTTTCGTTAAGCTCCGCGATTTGATTTTGGGTGAAATCAAGTTCTTCCTGAGCTTTGGCGAGTTTATCGTCGATGATTACTTTGAACTCCTGCAGTTCCTCGTCGCTGTAGCGTACTTTCAAATCATGGGACATAAGGCGAGGTATCTTTTGTGATGTAAAGTTGTTTGGGTTGTATCGGGCGCAAAATTAGGTTAAAAAAAACTTTGGTGTTGGCAAGAAATGAGAAATTTAATATTTCCTTAAGTTTGAGTCGCTTCTTTTAATTTCGTTAAGCTTCCGAAGAAAATTCGGCCGAAAGCCAAAGCAATTCCGTAACTTTGCGCCACCTTCCGCAAAGAATCAAGATTGCCCAATAAAAATTTGTTTTGGATAAAATCGAATGGTGCTCTTATGTACAATTATTCATCCAAGACACTAAGCCTGACCGAACCATGGTTGCGACCAACAACGACAAAAAGCGCAAAATAAGCACCAGCAACGCCTTCAACCGCGAAGAAGTGCTTGCCGATTTCCACATCTGCTGCATAAGCCGCGAAGCCAGCATCATAGCCCGCAAAGAAGTGCTCACAGGCAAAGCCAATTTCGGCATCATCGGCGACGGCAAAGAAGTAGCCCAGGTAGCCATGGCCAAAGCTTGGCGCAAGGGCGACTTCCGCTCGGGTTACTACCGCGACCAAACCCTCATGTTTGCTCTTGGAGTGAGCTCGCTCGACGAATTTTTTGGACAACTCTACGGCGATCCCTACAACGACCCATTCTCTGGCGGCCGACAAATGAACTGCCACTTCGCCACACCTTTCGTGGATGAACAAGGCCGCTGGACCGACCATAAAAACCGATACAACATCACATCGGACATTGCCCCGACGGCAGGACAAATGGCCCGCGGCCTCGGTCTCGCCTTTGCTTCCACACGCTTCCGCGCTCTGCCCGGCATCAACGGCGATTTTTCCAACAACGGCAATGAGGTATGCTTCGTCACCATCGGCGACGCATCCACTTCCGAAGGCCCGTTTTGGGAAACCGTAAACGCCGCCGGCGTTTTGCAAGCCCCCATCGCCATTTCGGTGTGGGACGACGGCTACGGCATATCCGTGCCCAAAGCCTACCAAACCACCAAGGAAAACATCTCCGAAGTACTGAAAGGTTTTCAAGCCGGCCCTGACGACCAAACGGGCATCAACATCCACAACGGTAAAGCCTGGGATTACGCCGGTCTGGTAAAACTGTACACCGAGGGCATCGAAAGCATGCGCGAAACGCACCGTCCTGCCTTGTTCCACATCGAAGAAGTTACCCAACAACTGGGGCACTCCACTTCCGGCGACCACCGCCGCTACAAAAGTGCCGAACGCCTCGCCTGGGAAGAAGCATACGACTGCAACCGCCGCATGGCCGAATGGATGCTCGAAAACGGCTACGCCACCGAGGCCGAAATTAACGCGATAAAGGTCGAAGCCAAACGCCTGGCCACCGAAGCCGCTCAACGCGCTTTCAAACATTACCACGACAAGGTAGCCGAACGCAGAAACGAGCTGACCGCTTGTCTGGAAGCCGCAGACCAGGTTCACCCGGGCCTCATCCACACCCTCATCCAGGAGCTTGGACAAAAACGCGAACCCCTGCGTTACGAACTGGCGCAAACCGCCCGCCGCGCTTTGTTTTTACTTCAGGGCAAACAAAGCGACGCCCGCGAAAAACTCGCCGCGTTCGCCGCCTCGGAAAAAGCCGAAGGTGCCCGCATTTACAGCGACAACCTGCTGAGCTCGTCGGAAAAATCACCCTTGCGCGTAACGGAAGTACCCGCTGTTTTTTCCGAAAACTCGCCGTTGAAGGACGGCTACGAGGTGCTTAATGCATGTTTCGACGCCAATTTTGAAAAATACCCCAATGTGTTCGCTTTTGGTGAAGATGTGGGTAAAATCGGCGACGTGAATCAAGCTTTCCGAGGTTTGCAACAGAAATACGGTGAAGACCGCATTTTTGATACCGGCATCCGCGAATGGACCATCATGGGTCAGGCCATCGGTATGGCCATGCGTGGCCTCAGGCCCATTGCTGAAATTCAATACCTCGATTATTTGCTGTACGGTTTGTCGCCCCTAAGTGACGACTTGTGCACCCTGCGCTGGCGTTCCAACAACCAGCAGGCGGCCCCGGCCATCATCCGTACCCGCGGCCACAGGCTTGTGGGTGTGTGGCACGCCGGTTCGCCCATGAGCATGATGCTTGGCAGCCTTCGCGGCATGCACATCTGCGTACCACGCAACATGACTCAGGCCGCCGGCATGTACAACACCTTGTTGAAAGGCGACGACCCCGCGATTGTGGTTGAGTGTCTCAACGGTTACCGTTTGAAAGAACGTTTGCCCGACAACATTGCTGAATTTAACGTACCGCTCGGCAAGGCCGAATGCCTTCGCGAAGGTAAGGATGTAACGATCGTTACTTACGGTTCCAGTGTTCGTGTGGCCGAAGATGCCTGTGAGCTGTTGGCCCAGCACGGCATCGGAGTCGACCTCATCGACGTACAAACCTTGCTGCCTTTCGACCTGAGCCATTCCTGCCTCGAATCGGTGAAAAAAACCAACAAGGTTGTTTTCCTCGACGAGGATGTGCCCGGTGGCGCTGCCGCTTACCTGCTTCAACAGGTTTTGGAAACGCAGGGCGGTTACCGGTACCTTGATGCGCAACCCATTACCTTGAGCGCCGAACCGCACCGTCCGGGTTACGGACAGGACGGCGATTATTTCAGCAAACCACAGGTTGAAGATGTGTTTGCAGCCGTTTACAACTTGGTTAGAGAATCGGAGCCCAACAGACTGGGCGCTTTGTAGATCATTATAAAGTCGATTTTAGGATTTGCAGAATTGGATTTCAGGATTTTGATGGATTGGTGTGTTTTAACGCAAAGCGTTTTCATCCGCCAACAATTTTTTTACAAATATTTTTTTGTTTTAATCTTATGATAACCAATACATAGTAAATATGGTAATTTTTATAACATCATATTTTTTACATTATTTTTCGTAAAATTGACTTTTGGAATAGTTTTTGATTTTAGAACATTGTAGTAATGAACTTTGTGTCCCAACACCAAAAGTAACATTATTTAATCCAACCGATTTCACTGGCACAACCATTTTGCCATGTACCACATCTCAACCACCGATTCACGAACCCTCCTTGGGTTCGAAGACGCTGTGACTTTAAAAAATCACAGCCATGTCCAACAGGCTACTTTTCATGGCGATGTTGTTTTTGGTTCACCCAAGGACGATTGCCGTGGCACCGGTATCTGTAAGATCATCAGCGGAGCGGAATTTCCCGATCTAAAAAGGAGTTGTAGCCGTACAAAGGTGCAATTTCAATGCCTCGTTGAGGGAGAAGCCTTAAAGGTTACCTTTGAAAACAGGAACCTTTGCGCCAACCTGATGAGGCATTATTTCAGCAAAACCAATCTGGAAATACCAATGGCCCTTGCTGTTTCGCCCATACTGGCTTCGGTGATGGGATTGAATCTTACAATGATTCAGGCAGGCATTTATCCCATCCTTTTGGAAAAAAACGGCTATTCCGTAACCTTCAGGCTGGTTTAAACAACTTCTGGATTTACCACCTTCGAGCTGTTCGCAGTTGGGTTTGTTTGGCATGGCGCAGTAAATTTCGTAACCTTGCCACCTACAACCGTGAACTGTGCCCATGCGACTTTTTATTCCTTTTTTTATTCGTTTAACAGGTGGTTTTGCAATATTGCTGGCGGGCGCTTCGGCGCTTTCAGCACAATGTCCGATAACGGTTGATGCCGGTGAGGATATTTTTCTTTGTCCGCCAACCACACCTGCACAGCTTAACGGCAGCATCGGGGGCGATTTCATCAATTTTTTCTGGTCGCCCACCGCAGGCATGATCGGCGCCAATTCCCTCACACCGACGGTAAACGTAAGTACAACCACCAATTACGTGTTGAGAGCACGTGCCGTTGATCCAAGCATGAACCTGATCGTGAATGGCGATTTTGAACAGGGGAATACCGGTTTTACTTCTGATTATGTGTACAATCCTGGGTTTACGCTGCCTCCTTTCGGCACTTATGAAGTAACCAGTTTACCTGCGATTTTTCCCGATTGTCCCGACCATACTACCGGCAGCGGAGAGTACATGGTTATTGACGGTTCGGCCATTGCGAATCAATACGTATGGTGTCAGACGGTGACTGTTTTGCCCAACTCGACCTACAATTTGTCTTCCTGGGGAACGTCGTTCAACAGCGGCGGCGCGATGGCACTTCTGGAGTTCACCATCAACGGAACGGTCATCGGTACGCAACAATACAATGGACAAGTATGTACGTGGAACCAGTTCACCACCAACTGGAACAGCGGAGGCAACTCCAGCGCCACCATTTGTATTGAAAACCTGACGGTAACCGGCGCGAACAACGATTTCGCCATCGACGATATCTTCATGGCACCCATTTGTGTAGTGACCGATACGGTGACGGTACATGTCCTAAACATCACAGCGGTAGCTTCGCCGGCATTTGTAACGATCCCGTGTGCCGGCGCAAACGGCACCCTGAACGGTACAGGTTCCAGTACTGGTCCCAACATCAGCTACCTGTGGGAAACGCTCAATGGCAACATCGTTTCTGGAGAAACCACCCTCATGCCCGTGATCAACCAGGCTGGCACGTACACACTCACGGTATCTTACGATTTTGGAACAGGTGCTTGTACCCGAACCGCCACGGTGAACGTGGTTGAAAATCCGAACCCCATTTCAGCTTTCATCGGTCCGCACAATCCGCTGGGTTGCGGCAGTTCCACCATCACCCTTAGCGGATTTGCGACCCAGGGCAATGTTTCTTTTTCCTGGAGTACGCCCAACGGCAACATCGTTTCGGGCACCAACAGCAACAATGTGGTGGTAGACCAGCCGGGAACGTACGAACTGCTGGTTACCAACAACATTACCGGTTGCACCGCTACGGCTACAACCTTCGTAGGACTGGCCAACAACCCGCCGACCGCCGTGGCCGTGGCCAATGACACCCTGACGTGTTTACTCAACCAGATTACCCTTTCGGGTGCCGGATCAACCACGGGCGCCACCATTTCTTACAACTGGACAACGGTGGGTGGACAAATTGTTTCAGGCCCAAACACATTATCACCGCTGATCGGAGCTCCCGGGGTGTACATTTTGGGTGTAAATAACAGCAGCAACAACTGCACGGCTTTTGACACGGTACAGGTGTTTTCCAATACGCCTTCGCCACAAATCAGTTTCTCCGATCCCGGCAGCATCAATTGTTACACAGACACTTTGTCCCTGACGGCAACCGTATCGCCTCCTGGAACTACACTGCTTTGGATGGCCGTAAACGGTGGCATCATCATTGGAAGCAGCACCGGAACCTCCATACAACTTGCCACAACCGGCGTGTACACCCTTTTAGCCACCAATGCGTTGAACGGATGTACGGCGTCGTTATCGGATACCGTAAACACAGATCTTGCTTCGCCTGTTGCGGTAGCCACAGCCGGCGATTCGCTGAGCTGCCAAAGCCCGACTTCGGTGTTGTCGGGCACAGGAAGTAGTACAGGGCCAGTGTTTGTTTACCTATGGACGGGCGGCAACGTTGTGTCCGGCGATACTACGCTTATGCCTGTAGTCAACGCCGCTGCAGTATACATTTTGACAGTACAAGACACCCTCAACGGTTGTACCGCAACGGCCACTGCCGAAGTTTTTGCCGATGCCGACATTGTAACCGCCGTTGCATCCGTAGCCGATACGCTGGATTGTGCAACACTCAGTGTAGTGCTGAGCGCCACAGGTTCGAGCTCGGGCTCTGGTATTGGGTACACATGGACTACAACCAACGGACTCATCTTAAGCGGTGGAAACACTTCGTCGCCTGAAGTAGGTGCGCCAGGATTGTATGTGCTGACGGTGGTAAATTCCAACACCGGATGCTCGTCTACTGATGAAACAACGGTTGTACAGGATACCTCTGCACCTGTTTTTTCCATTCCCACACCGGATACCATCACCTGTTTTGCACCCATCATAACCCTGAATGTACTGCTGGCAGATCCGTCGGATCCATACCAAGCCCTTTGGTCGACGCTTGATGGCAGCATAGCCGGAGTCAATACGTTGTTGGGGGTCAAGGCCAATTTGCCGGGCAGTTACACGGTGGTGGTGACCAATACTTTGAACGGCTGTACGGCTTCTCAAACCGGGCAAGTGGTGAGCGACAACGGCACACCGACAACAGTAGCTGCCGTTGGTGGTATGCTCAACTGTTTGACGCCGCAACAAACCTTGAGCTCATCGGGCTCTACCACAGGACCCGAAATCAAAACCATCTGGTTTGCCATAGTGGGTGGCAACATCGTGTCGGGAGCAACGGACACCCTGGCCGAAGTGGATGCGCCGGGCACCTACCTGTTGCAATTGACCAATATCCTCACGGGTTGTACGGCTACAACCACCGTAGACGTACTGGAAAACATACAAATACCCGTTTCGTTGGTGCAAACCCCCGATTCGCTCACTTGCAGTACACCCGTCGATACGTTGGTGGTAATAAATACAAATGTCGGCTGGACGTATGCCTGGACAACCACCGACGGCACTTTTATTTCCGGAGAAAATACGCCTTTCCCGATCATCAGCAGTGCAGGTACTTATGGGCTTCAAGTGACCGACCCGGCCAACGGCTGCACTTTTGAGTTGTCCGTAACCGTGTACAACGACAGCAATGCGCCTTTTGCCTCCATCGGCGTTTCAGATTCTTTAACCTGTGCACATCCGGAAGTGTTTTTACCCGGTAACGGAAGCACAGGAGCAGCGTTCAGCTACCAATGGACGGGCCCGGGCATCATTTCCGGCGCAAACAGTCTAACACCCCTTGTTTCACAACCTGGACAATACACCCTTGTGGTGAGCAACAACAACAATGGCTGTACGGTCGACGCTTCGCTGGTGGTTGTTGAGGATACTATGCCGCCTTCGATCACCATTGCAACTCCTGCTCAATTTACCTGTGCCGTAACCGCCATCGACCTCATGGCCGAGCCTTCGAGCGGACCCTATGCCTACACTTGGTCGGCGAGCGCAGGTGGAAACCTTACGGGCGCCGTAGACGTACCGAACCCGGAAATAAACACGCCGGGAGTTTACACACTCACGGTCATTAACTTGCGAAACGGCTGTACGGCCATGGCAAGCACAACGGTTACTTTCGATTTCCAAAACCCCATGATTGGGCTGGACCTCCCGGATACGTTGACGTGCAATCAAACGTCGGCAGCACTTAATGGCAACATCGTGTTGTCGTCGGGCAATGTGCTCGTACAGTGGACAGCCACGCAGGGAGGCGTGCTTTCGGGACCAACCACCAACCTGCAAACAATCGCCACCGAGCCAGGCTTATACACCCTAAGCGTGGTGGATCTTCAAAACGGCTGCAATGCCTCGCAGTCTGTTTTTGTTTTGGAAAATTCGGTCCCGCCGGTGGTTGATGCAGGACAAGAACAATCGCTGACCTGTTTGGTGACGGAAGTGGTGCTCAACGGCAGCGCATCGGTTTTGAATTTTACCAGTGCTTATGTTGGTCCGGGCGTTGTTTCGGGTGCTACAAC
>Ga0105048_10009253_pt1 | contig 15701 bp, 14 predicted proteins | sample MAT05_FD_78382 | JGI IMG/M metagenome (GOLD analysis project Ga0105048, IMG submission 78382) | Freshwater microbial communities from Lake Fryxell liftoff mats and glacier meltwater in Antarctica - MAT-05 | ecosystem: Environmental > Aquatic > Freshwater > Ice > Liftoff microbial mat | place...
AGGCGAATCAGCGCCGCGCCCACCAGGGCCGAGTTGCAGAAGAAGATGATGAAATACGAGACCAGATAGAAGAGAAAGCCGCCGATGAGCTCCAGCGGGCCGCGGTCGCGGGTGTGGCCATGGTCGAACATCATTACCATCGGCACCGCAAAGGCCCCGGTGACCAGCAACAGCGCCACCGCCGACAGCGCGGGGAAGACCATCAGCTCCTTGTCGGCACGGAGCACCGAGGCGCTGGCTTTGACGAGATCCCAACTGCGAGAGAGGCGTTCGAACATCGGGCGACTGTAAGCGAGACCTTGACGTGGGGACAGGTCAGATCGACAACCCCGACCCCGTGTCATTCACCGCCAGCATTCATGGAGAGCACTTCACCTTCAAAGACCTCAAAGAGGTGCTCGGTCGCGCCAACGAGCTGAGGTCGGGAGATCGCCAGGCTGGCCTCTGCGCCCGCTCGATGCGCGAGATGGCCGCGGCCAAAGAGGTGATCGCCGCGCAGCCGCTCAAGGCGTTCTACGAGCACGTCTCGGTGCCGTACGAGAACGACGAGGTGACCCGGGGGGCCATCGATGGGCTCGATCAGCTCGCGCTGCGCAAAGTGCAGGGCTGGTCGGTGGCCGAGTTTCGGGAGTGGCTGCTCGACGACCGCACCACCGGCGAAGAGATTTCAACCATCTCGTTCGGCTTGACCCCCGAAATGGTCGCCGCCGTCACCAAGCTGATGTCGAACATGGATCTGGTGACCGCCGGGCGGAAGATTCGGGTGGTCGTTCGCTGCAACAACACGCTGGGCCTTACGGGCCGCATCTCGAGCCGGCTGCAGCCCAACCACCCGACTGACAACGTGGCTGGCGTGCTGGCGGCGGTCAAAGACGGGCTGAGCTACGGCAACGGCGATGCAGTAATCGGCGTGAACCCGTCGACGGGCGACCTGCAGGCCACCATCGACATCTTGAAGTCGGTCAAAGACCTGATGCGCAAGTATCGGGTGCCGACGCAGAACTGCGTGCTCTCGCACGTGACCATTCAGATGGCGGCGGTGCGAAAGGGCGCTCCGCTCGACCTGATGTTTCAGTCGATCGCCGGCAGCGAGGCCGCCAATCGCAACTTTGGCATCTCGATGGCGCTGCTCGATGAGGCGGTCGACCTGGCGCGGCGCGAAGGCACGGCGCAGGGCCCCAACGTGATGTATTTCGAGACCGGTCAGGGCACCGCGCTCTCGGCCAACGCGCACTACGACACCGATCAGGTCACCATGGAGGCCCGCGCCTACGCCCTGGCCCGCCGCTACCAGCCGTTTCTGGTGAACAGCGTGGTGGGCTTCATCGGCCCCGAGTACCTGCGCGACGCCAAAGAGATCACCCGCGCCGGCCTCGAAGATCATTTCATGGGCAAGCTCAGCGGCATCTCGATGGGCTGCGACGCCTGCTACACCAACCACGCCATCTCAGATCAAAACGACCAGGAGAACCTGGAGATGCTGCTCGCGGCCGCCGGGGTGAACTACCTGATGGGCATACCGATGGGCGATGACGTGATGCTCAACTACCAGACCACCTCGTTTCACAACAACGCCGCGCTGCGAGAGATCTTCGGGCTCAAGCCGACGCCGGAGTTCGAGCACTGGCTCGAGCGCATGGGCCTGTGGCGCAACGGCAAGCTGACCGAGCGCGCCGGCGACGCCACCGTGTTCGACAGGGAGTTCCGATGACGCCCGACGAGCTCACCCAGCTGGTGCGAAAGATCGTGCTCGAAGTAGTGAAGGAGCACACGCCGCCCGGCCGTGAAATCGACCCGCTTCCCCGGCATGAGCCTCCACTGGTGCAGCGCAGCGCGCGCAGGCCTCTGCCGCCGCCTCGCCACCCGGCTGAAGTGCAGGGCCTCAAAGACACCACCCCTTCGCGCATTCTGCAGGGGCGCACCGGCACCCGCTACCTCACCTCGAGCTACCTCGGGCTGCGCGCTGATCACGCCATCGCGCTCGACGCGGTCGACTCGGAGATCTCCGACGGGTGGGCCGAGCAGCAGGGGTGGCTCTCGCTGCACACCAGGGCGCCAGATCACGGCCACTTCTTGCTGCACCCCGATGATGGGCGCCGGCTCGACGACGCCTCTCGCGCCAAGTGCGAGAAAGAGGCTGATCGCGGAGTCGACATTCAGCTGATCGCCGGCGACGGCCTCTCGGCGATCGCGCTCGAAGAGAACGGGCCGCCGTTGATCAAAGCGCTCCAGACTTCGCTCGCCGGCGCGGGCTTCAAGCTGGGCAAGCCACTGTTCGTGAAGTTCGCGCGCATCGGCGTGCAAGACGAGATCGGGGTGATCACCGGCGCCAAGGCCACCATCATCATGGTCGGCGAGCGACCGGGTCTGGGCACCGGCGATTCGCTGAGCATCTACACCGCGTTCGGGCCCAAGCTGGGGCAAGACAACGCCGAGAAAGACTGCATCTCGAATGTGCGGCAGCTGGGCTTCGTGCCCGAGCGCGCGGCCCTCAAGTGCACTGAGCTGATGAAGAGCACCTTCGCCGCGGGCGGGGGCGGCGTGAAGCTCGTCGGTGCATCGCGATGAGCGAGCTGACGCCGGTGCGCGCGCGGTTGCTCACCTGTCGCATCGTGGAGCAGGTCGAGCCGTCGTTGGCCAGGGCGTTGGGCTTCTCGCCGCAGCACGTCTCGGCGGCGTTCATCACCTGCGATCAAGACGACTCGCTCTACGCGGCGCTCGACCACGCCACCAAGGCCGCCGAGGTCGACGTGGTCTATGCCAAGTCGTTCTACGCGGGCAGCGCGCACGCCTCGGGGCCGTTGAGCGGCGAGGTGATGGGTGTGCTGGCCGGGCCCAACCCCGCCGAGGTGAATGAGGCGGTCTGGGCGCTGCGCGAGGCGATCAACGGGCCGATTCACTTCGTGACGGTCGAGGGCACCAGCGGGCCGGCCTTCTTCCCCTACGTGGTCTCTGAGACCGGTCGCTACCTCTCGGCGCAGGCGGGCATCGCTCTGGGCGAGCCGCTGGCGTACCTCATCGCGCCGCCGGTCGAGGCGATGCTGGGGCTCGATGCCGCGCTCAAGGCGGCGAACGTGAAGATGGTGAAGTTCTTCGGCCCGCCCACCGAGACCAACTACGCGGGGGCCTATCTGACCGGCCGCCTGGCCGACGTCGAAGCGGCCGCGCTGGCGTTCACCGACGCGGTCGTCTCCGTGGTGCAGGGGCCGATGTCTGGCCTGGTGCGGCCCGAGCGCGAGCGCCGGTAGTCCCTCACGCAACCTTTTCCTCGCTTCGCAGATCATCCTCGAGAGCAGCGGCAACCAAGCCAATTCTTCTTAGGAGCTCACACATGTCGCAGTGGTTTCGCTCGCTGGTCGTGCTCGTCGTTCTCTCTACCCTGACCAGCGGTTGCTACATGGCGCGGGTCGCTTCGCACGGCACGCCGGGCCTCTCAGAGAGCGAGACCGGCTTCAGCTTGCTGTGGGGCATCACCTCGACCAAGACCAACGCGATGGAGTGCGAGTACGGGCTCCAGTCGGTGTCGACCTACTTCCCCTGGTATTGGTGGCTGCTCTCGGGCGTCACCGTCGGCATCGTGATGCCGATCGTCAAAGACTACACCTGCAACGCCACGCCGCCGGGGGCGATACCGGTGCAGCCGGGCGCGTACGTGGCGCCGCCTCCGCCGCCGATGTGAGGGCGGCCTGACTGCTCTTCAGCGTTGCTCTTGCTGATGCGCGCGGGCGATCGCCGTGCGCAGCGCGGAGTCGAGCTTCTCGACCGCCAGCAGCACCTTGCCATCGTGAACGGCCTTGACCGCCTCGGCCTTGACCTCGAAGTCGCCGGCGTTCTCGACGTACACCTGCAGCCCGTGGGCGTGCACGACACGCACCGCTCCGAACATGGTGCCACCTTCTCTGGTGTAGACCTGATCACCAATCTTGACTTGTGACATGCCTGCGCTCCCCCGGCTTCTTCGGCGTGGAAGGGGCTTCGTAACCGCACATGAGGCGCAGGTCATCGTTTGTTTGCGCCAGAGCGTGTCAGCAGATGTTGCGTTAGGTTCACGCTCCGCATGGTCGACCACTCGCTCCAGGCTCCTGCCGTGGTGTTGGTGGTCGACGCACGTGATCAGATCGTCGATGCCAGCCCGACCGCCACCAGCTGGTTCGGTGCCCCGGCCGACGGCGACGTGCACCAGCTGATCAGCGCCGGGCAGTTTCGCGCCGCGCTGGCCCGGGCCCGCACCCGCGAGACCCCGCTCGAGGTTCACTTCGAGCACCTGCGTGATCAGGGCCCCTGCCAGGTGCGCTTCGAGCCGGTCTCGAAGCTGATGCTGGTGACCTTCTGCCCGCGGGGCGTTGATCAGTGGCGCTCGCTGCTCGACTCGCTGGCGAACGAGCCCGACCTGATCAAGGCGCTCCAGGCGGTCGCGGCTTTCGGGCGCTCGCGTTTGTCGGGCATCGACTTCACCCTCTCTCTGCTCGACGACGAGGGCGGGCTTCGGTTGGTCGCGGGCGAGCGGGGCCCGGCGGCACCCACGCCCGCGCTCGATGAGCGCCGCACGCCGCTTTCGGCGCTGGGTGACGAGCTTGGAGTCAAGGTGTGCTGGTCGTGGCCCTTGAGCGATTCCACCGGTCGTTCGCGCGGCATGCTCGAGGCCTTCTCGCCCAGCCCGCGGTTGCCGAGCGGGGCCGAGACCGAGCAACTGCACCTGTTGGCCTTGCTGGCCTCGATGCTGGTGAGCAAGAACGCGCAGGAGCACGAGCTGCGCGACGCAGTGGAGCGGTTCGAGCTGGTGCTCGGCACCACCCATCACGTGATCTACGACTTCGATCTGGTGAGCAATCGGCTGCTCTGGCACGCGCGCACCGGCGATGCATTCGGGCACTGGGCAGCGACCCGCGACATCGCGTGGTGGCGAGAGACCATTCACCCCGAAGATCGCCACCGTGTCGAGCGCGCGCTGCGCACCACCATGGAGGGCGGCGAGAACACCTGGTCAGAGAGCTACCGCTTTCGCCGGGCGAGCGGCGGCTGGGCCTGGGTGAATGACGCCGGGCGAATTCGACGTGACGAGGGCGGCAAGGCGCTACGGCTGGTCGGGGTGATGCAAGACGTCACCGAACAACGTGAGCTGCGCTCGAGGCTGGCCTTGACCGAGCGACTGGCCTCGGTCGGTACCCTCGCCGCCGGCGTGGCCCACGAGATCAACAACCCCCTGGCGTGGATCACCTCCAACGTGAACTTCGCGCTGGAGGAGTTCGAGCAGATCAAACGCAACCCGCGCGACACCACCGAGTTCATCGAGGACATGGTCGATGCGCTCGAGGACGCGCGCGCCGGCGCCGACCGGGTGAGCATCATCGTGCGAGACCTGAAAACCTTCTCTCGCGCACAAGACGAGCGGCTGGGCGCCATCGACGTACGCAAGGTGCTCGAGTCGGCCATCACCATGGCGGCGATCGAGATTCGCCATCGGGCCAAGCTGGTACGCGAGCAGCACGACGTGCCCCCGGTCGAGGGCAATGAGGGCCGCTTGAGCCAGGTGTTCTTGAACCTCCTGCTCAACGCCGCGCAGTCGCTGCCCGAGAACGATGCCTCCCGACACGAGATTCGGGTGGTCACCGGAGTCGACGCGTCGGGCCGGGTCTGCGTCGAGGTACGCGATACCGGCGGCGGCATCAGCCCTGACGTGCTGCCGCGCATCTTCGACCCCTTCTTCACCACCCGGCCTGTCGGGCGAGGCACCGGGCTCGGCTTGTCGATTTGCCACACCATCGTCAGCAGCATGGGCGGCAGCATCGAGGTCGACAGTCGGCTCGGCGTGGGCTCGACCTTCAGAGTGCTGCTGCCCGCCAAGACCTCCGCCCGCCCGAAGCCGACGCCGATGTCGTCAGCCGCGGCCTCGGCGGTGCGGGGCGAGGTGATGGTGATCGACGATGAGCCGAGCATCATCGCGTCGATCGAGCGGGTGCTCATCTCGCAGCATCACGTGATCGGTTTCACCAGCGCGCGTGATGCGCTCGCGGCGATCTTGATCAACAAGACCGCGCCCGACGTGATTCTGTGCGACCTGATGATGCCCGAGCTCTCGGGGCCCGAGTTCTTCACCCGCCTGCTGGCCAAGAACCCGCTGATGGCCGCCCGCGTGGTGTTCATGACCGGCGGGGCGTTCGGCGCGGCGGCGCAGGAGTTTCTCGACACGGTGAACCCTCCGCTCATCGACAAGCCGTTCAAGCCTGATGATCTGCGGCGCGCGGTCGCCGAGCGATTGAAGGCCAACCCCAAACCGGTAGCGACCTCTTCGATTCTGAGCGACTAGAAGCTCGCCCCCGTTATTGACGCCGAATGACTCGACGAGCGGCCGAAGAGGCCTTCGATGTACTGGTCTCACCCACCGAAACCCTCGGTCCGACTGAATTCGCCTTCGAGCTGCCCGATGGGTGGCAGCAGGGCCGCGGCCTCTTCGGCGGGTTGATCATCGGCTGCCTGATTCGCGCGATGGAGCGGGTGGTGGCCGACCCCGAGCGCAGCCTCCGCTCGCTGACCGCCGAGCTGTGCGGCCCGACCCAGCCCGGCCCGATGACGGTGAAGGTCGAGGTGCTGCGGGCGGGCAACGCCGTCTCTACCCTGGCCGCCCGGGTGCTCCAGAGCGGCGAGGTGCAGGCCCATGCGGTAGGCGTGTTCGGCAAAGCCCGCTCCGATACCCGGCAGCGGGTCGATTTGGCGCCCCTCGCGCTCCCCGACTGGCGAGCCGTCGAGGCGGCTGCCCTCGCACCTCCCGTGGGCCCTGATTTCTCGAAGTATTTCGAGTTTCGCCCGGTCAGCGGGCTGCCCTACTCGGGCGAAGCGGCGCCCCGAACCGCCTGTTTCGTGAAGCCCCTGCGGCCCGGCACCGCCCGCGACGCGGCCTGGGTCGTCGCCTGCGCCGACACCTGCTGGCCGGGGGTGCTGGTGATCGACGAGGCCCCGCGCCCGATGGCCACCATCACCTTCAGCCTCGAATTCATTGCGCCGATGACCGGGCTCGACCCCGAGGCCCCGCTCTTTCACCGGGCCACCACCGTCTCGATTCGCGACGGCTACGCGGTCGAGCTGCGCGAGCTGTGGGGCGCCGACGGGCGGCTGGTGGCGCTCAACCAGCAAACCTTCGTCATCATTCGCTGAGGGGGCCGACCAACTCGGGTCGTTGCAGGGGGCCCCCGGTTGGCGTAGAGGCAGCCTCTGGAAATTGCCATGGCCGAGCCGAAGCCCAACCCCAAGCAGCTGATCGAAGATCGCGCGCGAGCCCTCGCCGAGCCCTTGATGCTCGTCGAAGGTCTTGAATTGGTTGACCTCGAGTTCATCAAAGAGCCCGGCATCGGCTGGGTGTTGCGGCTGTTCATCGACAAGCCGGGCGGCAAGGTGGGAGTCGAAGAGTGCACCGCCGCCAGCAACGCCTTCAACCCCGCCCTCGACGTCGAAGACTTCATCCCCCACGAGTACAGCCTCGAGGTCTCGAGCCCCGGTATCAACCGCCCCCTCAAGAAAAAGGCGCACTACGAGCAGGTGGTCGGTCAGAAAGTGCGGGTCAAGACCTTCGGCCCAGTCGGCGAGCCCCCGCGAAAGAACTTCGTCGGCGTGCTCAAGGCCGTGCAGGGCGAGGCGGTACAGGTCGAGGTCGATGGCGGGGCGGCGTTCTCCATACCCCTCAAAGACATCGCCAAGGCCAACTTGGAGTTCGAGTTTTAGAAGCAGCGCAGTCATCACCGCAGTCATCACATAGCTCTCACTCTTGAGAGCGACATACAGGCGACAAAAGCTCGCCGAGGATCAACACCCATGACGCCATCACCAGCTACCCTTCGACTCGATGATGTTCTGACCCAGGTCGCCAAAGACAAGGGCATCGACAAGACCATTCTCATCTCGACGCTCGAAGACGCGATGAAGACCGCGGCCAAGAAGCACTTCGGTCAAGACCGCAACCTCGAGGCGAAGTTCGAAGCCGAGAAGGGCGTCGTCGAAATCTTTCAGGCCATTCAAGTGGTCGACACGGTGACCGACCCGATCATGGCGGTGAACCAGATCACGGTCGCCCAGGCTGGCAGCCGCGGTATGGAGGTGCAGCACGGCGACGAGCTCGTCTTTCAGATTTTCTACCGCGATGAAGATGCCGAAGAGGCCAAGGCCCAAGACGCCCAGTACGGCGACATTCTCGGCCTGAAGACCTTTCGCCGCGGCTTCGGCCGCATCGCCGCGCAGACCGCCAAGCAGGTGTTGCTGCAGCGCACCCGCGACGTCGAGCGCGAGAACGTGTTCAACGAATACAAAGACCGCAAGGGCGAGATCGTCACCGGCATCGCCCGCCGCCTCGAGCGCGGCAACCTGATCGTCGACCTGGGCCGCGCCGAATCGGTGCTCCCGGTGCGCGAGCAGGTGCCCCGCGAAGTGTACCGCCCGGGCGACCGCGTTCAGGCCTTTGTGCTCGACGTGCTCCGTGAGTCGAAGGGCCCGCAGATCGTGCTCTCGCGCGCCTCGGTCGCGTTGCTCACCAAGCTCTTCGAGATGGAGGTGCCCGAGATCGCCGAAGGCATCGTGGTCATCGAAGCCGCCGCCCGCGAGCCGGGCCGCCGCTCGAAGATCGCCGTCAGCAGCCGCGATGGCGACGTCGACCCGGTCGGCGCGTGCGTCGGCATCAAGGGCAGCCGCGTGCAAGCCGTAGTGCAGGAGCTGCGCGGCGAGAAGATCGACATCGTCGAGTTCGATGAAGACCCGGCCCGCTTCGTCTGCGCCGCGCTCGCCCCGGCAGAAGTCTCGCGGGTGATCATCGACGAGGCCAACCACGCGATGGAGATCATCGTGCCTGATGATCAGCTCTCGCTCGCCATCGGCCGCTCAGGCCAGAACGTGCGCCTCGCCGCCCAGCTCACCGGCTGGAAGCTCGACATCAACTCCGAGAGCCGCGTCAAAGAGATGCGCGAGTTCGCCGAGCGTTCGCTGGGCGCGCTGCCCGGCGTCAACGAGATGCTCGTCGAGACCCTCTACGCTCACGGCTTCCGCATGGCCAAAGACATCGCCGATGCCAACCCCGAGGTGCTCGCTCAGATCCCCGGGCTCGATGTGGCCAAGGTGGCTTTGATGCAAGAGACCGCGCGCGGCCAGATCGGCAGCGACGACGACGCCCTGCGCGCCCTAGAGCAGGAGCGCGAGCGCAAGAAGATGGAAGAAGACCGCAAGCACCCCGACGAGCTCTCGCAAGACGAGCGCCTGGCCCGGGTTCGCGGCATCGGCACCACCAACTTCGAGTCGTTCAAGGCCAGCGGCTACCACACGGTCGAAGACATCGTGAAAGAGGGCGATTTGCCGCGGTTGGGCAACGTCTCGGGCATCGGCATCAAGAAAGCCCGTCAGATCAAGGCCGCCGCCGAGCACTATCTGCAGGAAGAGAACAAGCGCCGCACGGAGCTCGACTTGCTCCGAGGCAAGGTGACGCCGTCGCTCACCGCGCCGCCCATCGTCCCACCCACGCTGTAATCAGCGCGACGTGGTGTCAGAGCCGATACGAACGTGCCTGGGCTGCGGTCAAAAACAGCCCAAGCACGCGCTGCACCGGGTGGCCCTCGCGGGGGCCCTCGTGACGGTCGATGCAACGCAGTCAGCCCCGGGCAGGGGGGCGTATCTTTGTGGTCCCGGCTGTGTCAGATCAGCCGCGAAGAAACGGGCCTTCCAGCGGGCCTTCCGTACGAAACTGGAGCTGGACACGACGCAACTGGAGGCAGCCCTGCAGTCAGCATGAACCGATTGACGCAATAGCCAGCAGCACCCCGCTGACCGCAGCCGGGCCGCGCCTCCGCAGTGAAGAGCGTCGCCCCAATGCCTGTGTCGGCAGCAGCCAAAAACACCCGTCACCGATTCAGCTGATCAACCGACGAGCCTTTCCAGCTTGGTTTCTGGGAGCGTTCTGAGTTACGCGGAGAGCCGCCTATGTCAAAGAAGCGCGTTCATGAGATTGCGAAAGAGTTGAAAGACAACCACGGCATCGAGCTTGACAACAAAGCCGTTGTCACCGAGCTGCAGTCGCTTGGGTATGACGTGAAGAGCCACTCGTCTTCGCTCGAAGATGATCAGGCCGTCGCTGCGGTTGCCCGCATCGTCGACAAGCGCAAGCCGAAAGCCGCGCCGCCGCCGCTCGCCCCGAAGGGCTTCGTGGTGCGCCGCAAGGTCGGCGACTCGACCATTCAGACGTCTCAGGCCGCGCCTCCCGCGGGCCAGATTATTTCCAAGCCGGTGATCGCGCCTCCGAGCGCGGCCGCCGTCGCCGAGGTCGAAGCGCCCGTGTCGGCGCCCGCGATCGAGGCCGCCGCCGCCGCCCCTGATCAGGCGGTCGCTGCTGCTCCAGTCTCCATGCCCGCCGCGCCGATGGTCGAGACCCCCGCTGCCCTGGTTCCTCCCGCAGCCGCAGCGCCTGAAGCGCCGGCAGCGATGGCCTCGGCCCCCACGCCGGTGCCCGCCGCCGCAGCCGCTGCGGTCACCTCCGCCCCGCGCGCTCGCGCCTCGGTCGCTGCTCCGCGCCTCTCGGCGCCTGCCGCCGCGGCCCCGGTGATCGTGGTGCCTCCCTCGGCCGTGCCCCCGATGGTTCGCCAGGGTTTCGGCGCCCGCGCCTCGGCTCCTCGACCCGGCGTCACCATTCGCCCGCAGCTCGGCGGCGTCGGTGCCATCGCCACTGGCCTGGCTACGCCCGCCGTACCGCGCCCCACCATGCCCACCGCCACCCAGGCCGTGCTGGTGAGCCGGCCGTTGATCGCCATCAAGCGGGTCACTCCCACCCACCAACCCAACCGCTACCCGATGGCGCCCGGCAAGAAGGCCATCGGCGAGGTGCGCGAGTTCAAGGTGGTGCCCAACCAGTTCGGCGCCGGCGCCAAAGACTTCATCGACGTCTCGAAGGCCAAAGAGAAAGAGCGCAAAGGCTCGGGCCGTTCGGCGAAAGACAAGACGACCGAGACGACCGAGTCGACCGCCATTCGCGAGCAGATCTTCGGCAAGCAGTCGATTCAGATTCGCGGCAAGAAGAAGAAGCCGACCAAGAAGGGCCAGAAGACTCAGATCACCGAGATGGCCGAAGAGAAGAAGGTCATCAAGGTTCAAGACGGCATCACGCCCAGCGAGCTGTCGCAGCGCATGGGCGTGAAGACCACCGAGCTGATCAAGAAGCTGATGGCCTCGGGCAAGATGGTGACTGCGACCATGACCATCGACGCCGAAACCGCGGGCGTCATCGCCCTCGGCTACGGGTGGGCGGTGAAGAAAGTTGGCTTCGAGGTCGAAGACTTCTTGCCGAAGATTGAAGAGACCCCCGAGAACTCGATCAAGCGCCCGCCGGTCGTCACGGTGATGGGCCACGTCGACCACGGCAAGACCTCGCTCCTCGACGCGATTCGTCAGGCCAACGTGGCCGGCGGAGAGACCGGCGGCATCACCCAGCACATCGGCGCCTACACGGTGAAGTCGACCCATGGCGACATCACCTTCCTCGACACCCCGGGCCACGAGGCGTTCAGCGCCATGCGCTCGCGCGGTGCCAACATCACCGACGTGGTGGTGCTGGTGGTCGCGGCCGACGACGGCGTGATGCCCCAGACCAAAGAGGCCATCGAGCACGCCAAGAAGGCCGAAGTGCCCATCGTCGTCGCCATCAACAAGATGGACGTACCGGGCGCCAACATCGACCGCGTGAAGAAAGACCTCGCCGACAACGGCCTGCTCGCTGAAGAGTGGGGCGGCGATGTGATCATGGTGCCCGTCTCGGCCAAGCAGCGCACCGGCCTCGAATTGTTGCTTGAGAACATCTCGGTGCAGTCTGAAGTGCTCGAGCTCAAGGCCAACCCGAATCGCCCGCTGCAAGGCACCATTCTCGAAGCGTTTCTCGAGAAGGGCCGCGGCCCCATCGCCACCGTGCTGGTGCAAGAAGGCACCCTGCGCAAGGGCGACGCCGTGGTCTCAGGCATCTACTACGGCCGCGTTCGCATGCTGGTCAACGACAAGGGCCAGACGGTCGACGAGCTCAAGCCGGGCTATTCCGCCGAGGTCATTGGCCTCTCGGGCGTGCCCACCGCCGGCGACGTGATTCACGCCGTGGCCGACGAAAAGGCCGCCAAGCAGATCGCCGACCACCGCATCTTGAAGGCCCGTCAAGCCGAGGCCGGCAAGACCTCGCGCGAGACCCTCGCCGACCTGCTCGCCAAGCAGAAGGTGGCTGATCAGAAGGAGCTCAAGGTCGTGCTCAAGGCCGACGTCTCGGGCTCGCTCGAGGCCGTCGCCGACGCCGTCATCAAGCTCTCGACCAAGAAGGTCAAGGTCACCATCGTTCAGAAGAGCGTGGGCATGATGACCGAGACCGACATGAACAACGCCTCGGCCTTTGGTGCCGCGGTGATCGGCTTCAACTCCCGCCCCGAGTCGGGCGCCGAGCAGGCCGCCAAAGTGCTCGAAGTCAAGTGGGACACGTACGGCATCATCTACGAGCTCCTCACTGGCATCACTCACATGATGGAAGACCTTCTCGACCCGATTCGTGTCGAGAAGAAGCTGGGCAAGGCCGAGGTGCGCAACCTCTTCAACGTGCCCAAGCTCGGCGTGGTCGCAGGCTCTTCGGTCACCGAAGGCATGCTCAAGCGCTCGGCCCACGTTCGGGTCTGGCGTTCGAACAAGCAGGTGTTCCAGGGCAAGCTGGCTTCGCTCAAGCGCTTCAAAGACGACGTGCGCGAGGTGGCTGTAGGCTTCGAGTGCGGTATCGGCATCGAAGGCTTCGCCGAGATTCAAGCCGGCGACGTGATCGAGGCCTTCGAGATCGAAGAAATTCGCCCGTCGCTGAGCTGAGACTGAAAGTGGCACACGCGCGGGGGCAATCGGCCCTCGCGTGTTCAGGCCTGATCAGCTCGTACGTCAGGAGCCCTCATGTTCGTAGGCATCGCCCGCATCACCCTCGAAGTACCCGCAGCGGGCTCGCTGAAAGCGAAGCGCCAGGTGCTCCGCCGGGTCACCGACCGGGTGAAGGCTAAGTTCAACGTCTCGGTCGCCGAGGTCGAAGACAACGACGTGTGGAACCGGGCGGTCGTCGCGCTGGCGGTGGTTGGCAACGACAAGCGCCACGTCAACGAGATGCTCGACAAGATTCTGCAGTTCGTCGACGACATGTACATCGCGCCCATCAGCTCGAGAGAGTTCGAGATTCTGTCGTTCGGTGACCAGCTCTTCGCCGGCACCACCGGGGTCTCTGACGCGCTGATGGCGCTGACCATACCCAAGGGTGAGCGCTCGCTCGCCGAAGCCGAAGGCCTAGGAGACTGGGACCGTCGGCACGACAAGCAGATGCCTCCACCGGTGCCGGCAGCTTCGGCGCCTCGCCCGAAGGCCAGCGCTCCCCGGGGCCCCAAGCTCTCGCTGGAAGACGCAAAAGCGGTCGCGCGTTCGCTGCGCAATCGCCGTGAGTGGGAAAGCCGCGGCGGCAAGGGCACGCCGCCCGCTTCAAGCAAGGAAGACGACGACGCATGAGCTCGATTCGACCAGAACGCGTCGCCCAGGAGATTCAGGCGGCGGTCGCAGACATCTTGATTCGGGGCATGATCAACGACCCCCGGGTGGGCTTCATCACCATCACCGGCGTGAAGGTCTCAGCCGACCTCTCGGTCGCCCAGGTCTACTATTCGATGATCGGCACCGACGCGCAGAAGGCCGAGACCCAGGCGGGGCTGACCTCGGCCAAGGTCTTCGTGCGCCGCGAGGTGACCAAGCGGGTGAAGCTGCGCATCTCGCCCGAGGTGTTCTTCACCTTCGATGGCTCGCTCGAAGAGGGCGACAAGATCGAGCGGCTGCTCAAAGAAGTGCGCGACAAGGAAGGCTGGTAGCGCGCCCATGAGCCTCGACGGCGTGTTGGTGGTCGACAAGCCGCAGGGCCCGACGTCGTTCGACGTGGTGCGCGACGTGCGAAACGCGCTCAAGACCCGCAAGGCCGGCCACACCGGCACGCTCGACCCGATGGCCACCGGCGTGCTGGCAATTTGCTTGGGTGACGCCACCCGCATCGCCCAGTACCTCACCGACGGCGACAAAGCCTACGAGGCGGTGATTCGCCTGGGCGCCGAGACCGACACGCTCGACGCCGAGGGTCAGGTCACCGCCGAGTTTCCTCTGCCGCAGCAGCTGAGCCGCGAGGTGCTCGAGGCCGCGCTCGGTACGTTTCGCGGGGTGATTCTGCAGACGCCTCCGATGTACTCGGCGGTCAAAGTGGGTGGCAAGCGGCTCTACGAGCTGGCGCGCGCGGGTGAAGAGGTCGAGCGCAAGCCGCGCGAGATAACCGTGTACACGCTCGAGCTGCGCGACTTCTCGGCCAACGAGGTGCGGGTCTTCGTCAAAGCCTCGAAGGGCTTCTTCGTGCGTACGCTCGCCCAGGAGCTCGGCCGCGCGCTCGGCAGTGGAGCGCACCTGATCGCGCTCCGCCGCGTCGCCAGCGGGCCCTTCGTGGTCTCGCAGGCCGTGCCGCTCGCCGAGGTGATTGCTCGGGGGCCGCAGCTGGCCTCGCAGGTGATACCCGTCGACGTGGCCATCGCTTCGATTCCGTCGGTGACAGTGAGCGCGCTGCAGGTGACGCAGGTGCTGCATGGGGTGCAGGTCGAGACCGCGCTGCAAGAGGGCCTGGTGCGCGTGCTCGGGCCTGACGGCGAGCTGTTGGCGTTGGCCGATGCCGAGCGCGGCCGCCTCAAGTACCGCCGCGTGCTGGCCAAGCGCGAAGATTGACTCGTCCTCGTCGCGGAGAACTGGGTGAAAGGGGAATTCACCGTCCTCCGAAACATGATTTCGGGCAATTCCCCGCTCACGCTCACACTCGTAGTCGGGGCACCTTTGTGGTCCCCACTTGCGTTTCCTGCCAGGAGGAAACCATCAGCTGGTCAGTACTGGTGCTCTTCGCGCAGTAAAGACCCATTTCCGCCCGGAGAAAACCCTCGGCTGGTCAGTACTGGTGCTCTCCGCACAGTAGAGGCCGGATCCCCGCCGGCTCTCTGGCTCGAGCTGAGAGCTGAGACCATCGCGCGGTCCGCGCTAGGGTGCACGCATGGCCGCAAGAGCGCAAACCTGGTGGACTGTGCAGGCGATGATGCAAGAGACGAAGATGCCCCGGCGCAAGCTGCGGGCCTTGTGGCGCATGGGCGTCGTACCGGCCCCAGGTCGGGGCCCCGGTGCCGGCTTCGATGCCCAGGCCCGCGCGCGAATTCTCGAGGCGATGCGCTACCGGAAGCAGGGCTACTCGGGAGCAGCCCTCAAGGCGCGCTTTCCACCGAAACCCAGCGCCACCGCCGAGCTCAAGCCAGGCGAGGCCGCCCTCAGCACCTGGCTGAGAATCACCGTCGCGCCGGGGGTTGAGCTGCACGTCGATTTGACGCGAGCAGACATGGGCCGGGCTCAGGCGCTGGCGAAGACGCTGAGCTCCGCGTTGAGTGCTTGACCCTCGGGGGCGTGTCTGGTTTCCACCCCTCCATGAACTTCAAACTTCTCCTTGTCGGCGCGGCCATTGGCTTCGCGATCGCGGTCGCTCCGTCGTGCGGCGGGTCGACCTGCGGCGCGAGCAACTGTGGCGGCTGCTGCACCTCGAGCGGCAGCTGCATCGCGCGTGACGCGGTGGGTGACGGCACCTGTGGCAGCCAGGGCGTGACCTGCGCCGACTGCTCGGCCAGCGG
>Ga0105048_10009255_pt1 | contig 15699 bp, 10 predicted proteins | sample MAT05_FD_78382 | JGI IMG/M metagenome (GOLD analysis project Ga0105048, IMG submission 78382) | Freshwater microbial communities from Lake Fryxell liftoff mats and glacier meltwater in Antarctica - MAT-05 | ecosystem: Environmental > Aquatic > Freshwater > Ice > Liftoff microbial mat | place...
AAACGGCGCCGCTCGTCGTTGCAAATGCTCGCCGTAGCCCGTGCTACGACTGCGCTTTGCGCCTAGATCGCCACCGCTCCGGACGCCCGCTCGGGCACGCCGGAATACTTCACAGGCTCTGAGGGCGCGACAAGACCTGGCACGCCTCGCGTCCGCCCCCCGCCTCAAGCAAACGCCGCGGGACCGGCTCAGCCGGACCGCTGGCGTTGCCCCTTGAGGGGCGGCGGCCGCAGGCCGCTCCGGGGTGGCCTTACCTCGGCGGCTCCACCCTTTCGAGTTGCATGCGCGTCAGCGTCAGGTTGCTGGCGCTGGCCAGCAGCACCATGTGCAGCGCCACGCCGGGGTGGCCGGGCACGGGGCGCAGCACGAGGTGGTGGCTCGTCGTGCTGATGCTGGCCTCGGCGCGTGCCGGGCCCAGCCCCAGCGCGCGGGACGCGTCGTTCATGGCTGACAGCAGCGCAGCGCCTTGTTGCGCCAGGCGGTCGGCGCCAGGCGGGCCGCCGGCCGCTGCCATCGGGTGCATCGAATGGGTGTCGAAGACGCAGCAGCTGATGGTGCCCTTGATGAGCGCGCAGCGGTCGACGTAGGTCTGCCAGCTGGTGGCGCCCGGCACCGGCATGGGCGTGATGCTGGCGACGGACGGTGCCATCGGCGGCGGCGGCGGCGTGCCCGTGCCGTCCAGCGGCATCGGCTCGGTCGTGGCTTCGGTGCTGGGCACTTTGGGTTTGGGCACCGCGCGCGACAGTTCGGTGGGCAGTGCGCGGGCACCGTCGGCTGCGCCGTGCAGGCGGTTCCAGGCACCGCCGACGAAGGTCCAGACGTGTTTGGGTTTGGCGGCGTGCGGCGTCACGTGCACCGCCACCGGTGTCTGGTGCGCCAACTGCGCACCCTGCGCGGCCAGCGCGACGCTGGAGCCGAGCGGCACCATCAGCACGTCGCGGTTGGGCCAGGGGCCGCGCATCAGCGCTTCGCGCAGTGGCGCCAGTTGTGCCGTCAGCGCATGCGGGGGCAACTCACCCACCATCAGCACGCCCAGGCGGCTGTGGGCCAGCAGCACCCGGGCCAGGTTGGCGCGCAAGCCGCCGTCGCCGTTGACGTCGGTGGAATACACGCGCACCGGCGTGCCATTGGCCAGCGGCACTTCCACAAACTGCAGCACCGCCAGCGCCACGCCGTGGCCCTGGCGGCGCACCGACAGGCGTTGCACCCTGGCGTCGGCCGCCCCAGCCAGGTTGGACAGCAGGCGCAGCGACGCACTCGTGCCCAGGTCATGCAGGGCGATGAATTCCGGGCTGTGCAGGGTGAATTCCTGCTGCAGCGCGGTGGCGACGTCGGTGGTGACGAAGAGCTCCACCTGGTCGTCAGAGATGCGCCGGCCGACGTCGTAGCGGCCCTGGCCCAGGTAGGCGTCGCGGTCGCTCACGATCTGGGTGCGCGGCGCGAGCAGGTCCTCGCGGCTCTGGATGCGGGCCGTGTCGGACCAGTGGTTCTCTTCTCGGACGCGGTTCATGGATTACTTCCCTTTGACTGCTTTTTCCCCATCATAGGCGGCCAGGCAGCCGCGATCCCGGTCAAGAGTAGGGGCTCCGTAGAATCGACGCTACCGGGCCACAGTTGGCCGTTCAGGGCCCAGCGCACCATGATCGATCGCATTGAATCGCCGCTGGTTCCGCCGCCCGGTCAGCCCCACTCAACGGGGCCCGTCGTGGTCATCGGCGCGGGACTGGCCGGCTTGACGGTGGCGCTGCAACTTGCGGCCGAGCGCCCGGTGGTCGTTCTTGCCAAACGGGAATTGAGCGAAAGCGCCACCGCCTGGGCGCAGGGCGGCATTGTCGGCGTGCTGGGCAGTGACGACAGCATCGAATCGCATGTGCGCGACACCCAAGAAGCCGGGGCCGGCATCGTCGATGAAAACACCGCTCGCTACATCGCCGAACACAGCGCGGCAGCGGTGCAGTGGCTGGTGGACGCCGGGGTGCATTTTTCGCCCGACCCCGAAGGCCCGCTCGGCCTGCACCTGACGCGCGAAGGCGGGCACGCGGTGCGCCGCATCGCGCACGTGGCCGACGCGACCGGCAAGGCGATCCACGACGCGCTGCTGGCGCGTGCCCGCGAGCACCCCAACATCTCGCTGCGTGAACGCTGGATGGCGGTGGACCTGATCACATCGCGCCACGTCAAGCGCACCGAGTCCCCGCACTGCTACGGCGTCTATGCGCTGGACATGGACCACGGCCACGTGCAGACACTGCCCGCCGCCGCGGTGGTGCTGGCCACCGGCGGCGTGGGCAAGGTCTACCGCTACACCAGCAACCCCGACACGGCCACCGGCGACGGCATCGCCATGGCCTGGCGTGCAGGCTGTCGTGTCGGCAACATGGAATTCATCCAGTTCCACCCGACCTGCCTCTACCACCCGCAGGAGCGCAGCTTCCTGATCACGGAAGCGCTGCGGGGCGAAGGTGCGTACCTGACACTTCCCGATGGCTCGCGCTTCATGCACAAACACGACGAACGCGGTGAACTCGCGCCGCGCGACATCGTTGCCCGCGCCATCGACTTCGAGATGAAGAAACACGGCCTGGACCACGTCTGGCTCGACGGCCGGCACCTGGGCGAGACTTTCTTGAAGGAACACTTCCCCACCATCCACGCGCGCTGCCTGCAGCTGGGCATCGACATCGCGCGGCAACCGATCCCCGTGGTGCCGGCCGCGCACTACACCTGCGGCGGCGTGGTGACGGACCTGGACGGCCGCACCGACTTGCCGGGCCTGTACGCGGTGGGCGAGACCACCTACACGGGCCTGCACGGCGCCAACCGGCTGGCCAGCAATTCACTGCTGGAATGTGTGGTGCTGGGCCGCAGTTGCGCCATTGCCATCGAAACGCAGGCCGTGCGCAACGACCCCGCGTTGCCGCCCTGGGACGAAAGCCAGGTCGAAGACGCCGACGAGCAGGTCGTCATCGCCCACAACTGGGATGAGTTACGCCTCTTGATGTGGAACTACGTCGGCATCGTGCGCACCACCAAACGGCTTGAGCGCGCCCTGCACCGCATCAAGCTGCTGCGCAGCGAGACGCTGGACTACTACGCCAACTTCCGCGTCAACCGCGACCTGCTGGAGTTGCGCAACCTGGTGGTGTGCGCCGAGCTCATCGTGCGCAGCGCGCTGCGTCGCCATGAAAGCCGCGGCCTGCACTACAGCCGCGACTTCCCGAATGCGCTGCCGGTGAGCTTCCCGACGGTGCTGACGCGGCCGGCGAAGAGCGGCGCCGGACGTTGAGGGCGAGCCATCAGATCGGTCTTGTTGCGTTCGGGGGGGTCAACTCAAGGTGCCAAAGCCGGTGCGCGGCACTTGTTCAATGCGTGCGCGGCCCAGGTGCTTGGCGGCATAGAGCGCGCGGTCGGCGCGCGACAGCAGCTGTTCCAGCGTGTTGCCGTGGCGCGGAAAGAGGGCGATGCCGGCAGAGAATGAGCCGTTCGGTGTGCGCCGCCGGCCGGGTTCTGGCGGCAGGGCCTGAAAGGCTTCCAGCAAGCGCAACAGCAAGGCCTGCGCGTTGTCACCGTCGATGTCGGGCATGACCGCGACAAACTCTTCGCCGCCATAGCGGCACACCACGTCGGACCGGCGCAGCATCTGCTTGAGCAGGTTCGAGAAGCGCTGCAGCACCAGGTCTCCCGCCTGGTGGCCGAAGGTGTCGTTGAGCAACTTGAAGTGGTCCATGTCGATCAGCACCACGCACACCTGCAGGCTCTGGCGGCGCGCCAGGTCCAGCACGCCGGGCGCCACTTCAAACAGGTAGCGGCGGTTGTGCAGCCCGGTCAGGGGGTCGTTGAGAGCCTGGTCGCGCAGTTGCGTATGCAGCTTTTCCGTTTCTTCGATCTGCGCCTGCAGCGCGCGGTTCAGCTCAGCAAGGCGCTGGCGGTCGTCTTCGGCGGTGCGTTGCGAGACCAGCGCCAGGTCGCGCTCACGCTGCGCCGCGGCCAGCTGGTGGTTGACGTCCAGCGCGAGGTAGCGCGCGCGGGCGCTGCGGCCGACAAGCTGTTCATGCCGCGCATAGACCTCGCGCATGCAGGCCAGCGCGGCCCGGGTGTCACCCGTCTGTGCGCAGGCATCCGCCAGTGCCTTGTGCAGTTCCATCAGGTCGTAGGGCTGGTCCAGCAGGCCACGGTCGCGGCGTTGCTGAAGCGTGCTTTCAGCCACCGCCCGGGCGCCTGCCGCGTCGCCGGTTGCCAGCAGGCAGCGCGCCTTCAGCCAGGCCCACGACGTGATGCCGTCGCCGTCGGCCACCCCGCTGATCGCACCCGCTTCCAGCAGGCGCAACGCAGCGGCCACGTCGCCCGCGTTCAGGCGCGCCAGCGCCAATGGCAGTGCGTGGCGGGTCAGTGCACCGGGAGGCAACTCGTGCGCATGGGTCTGCATGAACTCGCCCATCTTGTGCGCGCGCTCGGCTTCGCCACAGGCGTGATAAATGATGATGAGGTTGCTGGCCGACGTGGCCACGATCTGGCGCGCACCGGCCGCGCGGGCGGCCGCCAGCGCCTGTTCACTCAGGAGCCGCGCGTCGTCCAGGTTGTACAGGTCATGGTGGTAGCCGCCCAGGTTGCTCAGGGCCGTCAGGCGCGGGCCGTCCCATCCGGTTTGGCCGGCGGCGTCGCTGGCGGCGTAGAAGTGGCGCAGCGCGGCATCGGGGTCGCCCAGCAGCTTGGCGGTGATGGCGCGCGAGTTGTGGCGTAGAAAGCGGTGCATGGCATCGCGTTGCACGCCCTCGCGCTGGTCCAGTTCGGCCTGCAGCCGAGCGGCGCCGGCATGGTCGTGCTGGCGGCGCAGCGCGATGGCCTGGACTTCATCGCACAGCGCCAGGCCGGTGGCTGCGGTTGCAGCTGCGCAATCTTCGGCCCGCAGAGCCAGGTATCCGGCACGCGCCTTCAACAGCGCGGCGTTGGCCACCTGCAGATCGCCCACGCGCACTTCGGCCAGTGCCACGTGCAGCCAGCCTTCGGCGGCATGGGCCAGGTTGGCGTCCGTCATTTCGGCGACGCTGCGGCCCAGGTCGCGCGCCCACAGCGGGTTCAGATAACTCTGCTCCCAGGCCTGGCGCAGCTGCAGCTGCGCGTGGTCAGCCACGGGCTTTCATGGCCTGGCGGGCCTGCACAAAACCGAAGGCATACTCCACCGCGTCATGCAGCTGGCGGTCGCTTTCGCCGCGCTCGCGTTCGCTGAGGTAGAAGACAAAGTCCACCTCGTGGCGGATGTAGCGCGGCGGCAGGCGGTTGAGCGCCACGCAGGCGACGTCGGCCAACAGTTCCGGGTCGTGGGCCAGGCCCGGAAACTGCGCCGCCGTGCGGGGCACCGCCTCGTACACGGCGCGTTCGTTGTGGTTGCGGACGGAAGTGAAATCAGCGCTCATGGTCACCCTCTGCCCGCTCTTTGGGGCTGACCTCTATATCGGCCGCCCTCGGGACCACTGAAGCGCCGACGGGCTGACGAGCCGGCGCTTCAGGCCGCGCCGATGTGGCGCACGAACCCTGGCTTTGGCTGCGCCACGCTGGCCGGGTTGCGCTGGACAAAATCCAGCATGCGGTCGATGCAGCCCAGTGCCTTGGCGCGCACAGCTTCTTCCACCTGAATCTCGCCAGCGCCGCTTTCCAGGCAGGCCACCACACCTTGCAGCGCGTTCATCGCCATCCAGGGGCAGTGCGCGCAGCTCTTGCAGGTGGCGCTGCTGCCGGCGGTGGGCGCTTCAATCAGCAGCTTGCCCGGTGCCAGCTGGCGCATGCGGTGCAGGATGCCGTTGTCGGTGGCGACGATGTAGGTGCTGGCGCTGCCATTGACGACGGCGTTCAGCAGCTGCGTCGTGCTGCCCACCACGTCGGCCTGCTCGACCACGCTCTTGGGCGATTCGGGGTGGACCAGCACCAGCGCACCCGGGTGTTCGCGGCGCAGCAGGTCCAGCTCCAGGCCCTTGAATTCGTCGTGCACGATGCAGGCGCCGTTCCACAGCAGCATGTCGGCGCCGGTCTGCTCCTGGATGTAGCGGCCCAGGTGGCGGTCGGGTGCCCAAAGCACCTTGTGGCCCTGGTCCTTCAGGTGGCTGACGATGGCCAGTGCGCAAGAGCTCGTCACCATCCAGTCGGCACGCGCCTTCACCGCCGCGCTGGTGTTGGCATACACCACCACTTGGCGGTCAGGGTGGGCGTCGCAGAAGGCCGCAAAAGGCTCGGGCGGGCAGCCCAGGTCGAGCGAGCAGGTGGCTTCCAGGTCGGGCATCAGCACGCGTTTGTGCGGGCTCAGGATCTTGGCCGACTCGCCCATGAAGCGCACGCCGGCCACCACCATCGTCTGCGCCGGGTGGTCGCGGCCGAAGCGTGCCATTTCCAGCGAATCGGCCACCATGCCGCCGCTGGCCAGCGCCAGGTCCTGGATGTCGCCATCGACGTAGTAGTGCGCCACGAGCACCGCGCCCTGGCTTTTCAGCAAAGCGGCGGCACGTTCACGCGTGCGCTGGCGCTCGGCAGGGCTTTGCACCGGCGGCACCTTGGCCCAGGCCTGGGCGGTGCAACTGCTGCCGGTGGCGTCCTGGCGCGTGTAGTCGAAGAGGACTTGGGTCATCGTGGGTTCCTGATCTATCTGGCGTTGGGCATTTTCAGCCAGCCGCAAAGAACCGGCTTGGCGGCACGCCCACCGACCGCCGCACCATGGCGCTGAAGGCGCTGGCACTGGCATAACCCAGTTCGGCCGCGATGTGGGCCATGGGCCGCCTGCGCGCGGCCATCGACAGCGCCTTGGCCAGCAGCACCTGCTGGCGCCATTCGGCGAAGGTGGTGCCCAGTTCCAGCCGGAACAGGCGCGCCACCGTGCGCACGCTGGCCCCAGCTTCACCGGCCCAGCCCTGCAGCGTGGCGTGGCGCGCCGGGTCGTCCAGCACCGCTTCGCACAAGGCGAGCAGGCGCTTGTCGCTGGGCAGGCCCACGCCCAGCGGCACCGGGTTGGCGCGGTGCAGTTCGTCTTGCACCAGCGCCGCCAAACAGCGTTCGCGGGCCGCCGCGGCCGGCGAGTTCTTCATGGGCGCCACGAGTTGATCCACCAGTTCGCGCAGCAGGGGCGACACCGCCAGCACGCGGCAGCGGGCCCACTCGGCGGTGCTCTGTGCGGCGGGGTTGCCGGGTGCTGCGCCAAGCGGCGCCGGGCCGTCCTGGCCCGGGGGCAACTGCAGGTACAGCGTGCGCAGTTCAGCGTCTTCCACCACCGTCACCACATGCTCCACAAAGGGCGGAATCCAGACCGCGCGCGAGGGCGGCACGATGTAGGTGTGGCTGCCTGCCGTGACGCGCAGCACGCCCGTGGCGGAATAGGCCACCTGCGCCCAGGCATGGCGGTGCGGGTCGATGCGCGAAGCCGCGGCCATGCGCCGCGCGCGCACCCGCAGCGGGCGGCTGCTGGTGGGCGATGCCGGGTCTGCAGGGTCGGCGGCGTCTGAGCTGGTCTTTGGCATGAATTCGATAGAAGTTGGCCGCCTATCGTAACCAGGCCGCATCGACCCGACGTAGCCTTGGGCCATGTCTGCAACTCTCAGCACGGTCACGCCGGCTTCCCCACTCGATTCGACACCAGTGAGCGCCCGCGCCGACTTCACCGTCATCGGCCTTGTGGGCCTGGCGCACGGCACGTCGCACTTTTTCCACATGCTTTTGCCGCCGCTGTTCCCGGCCTTCATCCGCGACTTCGGCCTGAGCTATTCGCAACTGGGCCTGCTGGTGACCCTGTTCTTTGCGATCTCGGGTGTCGGCCAGGCACTGTCGGGCTTTCTGGTGGACCGCGTGGGCGCGCGGCCGGTGCTGCTGTCGGCGCTGCTGTGTTTTGTTTTCGCCGGCCTCGCGGCAGCGGCTGCGCAGGGCTTCAGCGGCCTGCTGCTGGCGGCGGCCCTGGCGGGCCTGGGCAACGCCCCATTCCACCCAGCCGACTTCACGATCCTCAACAAGCGCGTGTCATCGTCACGGTTGGGGCATGCCTTTTCTGCGCATGGCATCTCGGGCAACCTGGGTTGGGGCGTGGCGCCGCTGTTCCTGATCGGCATCTCGGAGCTGACCGGATCGTGGCGTGTAGCCTGCATGGCGGCGGCGCTGTGGGCGCTGACGGTGCTGTTGCTGCTGGCGCTGCGGCGTGACGACATCGACGACCGTCGCGGTTCATGGGCGCATGAACGGGCCGACGGCAGCGCGGCTGCGGCACCGAGTGAGCATCCATTGGCCTTCCTGCGCCTGCCTTCGGTCTGGCTGTGTTTTTCGTTCTTCTTCTGGGCTACCGCGTCGCTGGCCGCGATTCAGAGTTTTGCCGGCCCGGCGCTCGCCGCGCTTTATGGCCTGCCGGTGGCGGCGACGGCCTTTGTGGTCACCGGCTACATGCTCTGCGGTGTGATGGGCATGGTGGCAGGCGGCTTTGTGGCGTCGCGCGTGGTCAGGCTCGAGCGCACCATCGGCTGGGCCATGACGGCGTCGGCCGGCTTGCTGCTGCTGGTGGCCGCGGGGGTGCTGCCAGGGCTGCTGGCGGCCGCGCTGGTGGCACTGGCGGGCGTCGGCACCGGGCTGGCGGGCCCTTCGCGCGACATGCTCATCAAGCGCGCCGCGCCGCCAGGCGCCACTGGGCGTGTCTATGGCACCGTGTATTCGGGTCTTGACCTCGGCTTTGCACTCGCGGCACCAGTCTTCGGCTGGTTGTTGGACCACGGCCACACCGGCAGTGTGTTTGCGGGCTCTGCCCTTGCACTGCTGATGGGCGTGGCTTCTGCCGGGCTGGTGGCGTTGCGCGTTCGCAGCACGTCGGTGGCGCCGCCTGCAACACCAGTGGGAGCACAGCCGGCCACGCATCACTAGGGGGTCCGGCCGCCTTTACAAGGGTGCGTTGCACACCTAGGATCGGCCGCCGTGACTGCACCGATCCTTGGCCGCGCAACTGCTGCGGCCTACGCCCTCAGCGCCATGCCCGTGGCCCACGCCGCCAGCGCCTGGTGCGTGAGGGCGTCGATGTCCCCGCTGGCATGAAGCCGCTCAAGGACTGCAAGTACTCCGCTTTCATCAGCTACGCCCACGCCGATGACGTGGCCTGGTTCGACTGGGTCAGCCACTTCCGCTATGAACTGGACAGGGGCTTGAGCGCGCTGCTGCGCGGCCTGCGCATGCCGCCGAGCCACCTGTCCAGCGAAAACGGCCCCATCGGCGGGGTGCTCAGTGAAAAGCTGCGTCAGGCGGTGGACGATTCCTTCGCGATGATCATCGTGGTCCACGACAATTACGCGCAAAGTGAGTGGTGCCTGCGCGAGCTGGAATACTTCAAGAACCTGTTTGGCGAACAAGGCCTGCGAGAACGCCTGTACGTCGTGGCGCTCTCGGAAAGCGCCATGCTGGGCGTCAGCGGGGGCACGGCCTGGAAGCAGTTGCTGCCCGGCGGTGAGCAGGTCTGGATCCCTTTCTTCGACCCGGCCGACCGCAACCGGCCGATCGACATCTACATGGGCCCGGGCCTCGTCGCGCCGGCCTTCCGCGAACCTTTTGTCAGGCTGCGGGGAGACCTGGCCGACAAGCTGCGCCTCACCGCCAGCAGCACGGCGCCCGGGGCCGCGCGAAGCGATCCCTTGGTGCAGCTTCTGTCCTCGGCCAGCCCGTCCGGTGTGCAGCTTGCACTGGCTTCGGGGACGGCTACAACCACGGCCACAGCGCCAGCCGGCAGCGCATCGGCCCCCCGCGTGCTGTTCGGCTTTGTCACCCCGCTGTGTGAAGCCGCTGCGCGGGCCGCTTTGGGCACGCTCAGCGCCGCCGGCCAGCCCGCGAGCATGCTGCTGCAGGACGCGGTGTTCAACGACTTCGCCGACTTCGACACCGCCGACCAGCTGGTGTTGGCGTTTGACCGTTCACCGCTGCTGATGGGCGCCATCGCACCGGGTGGGCACCTGCAGCTGCAGCATGACGCCTGGCTGCGCCGCGGCCGGCCGGCTGACCATCTGCACTGGCTCGACCTGAGCCCCGAGCCCGCCGCGACGGACCCTGCGTTGGCCGCTTCGCTGGCCGCTTCGTTGGCCGTAACAACGGACTCTGCCGCCCCCAGCGGCAGCGCTGCCTACGTGGCTGGCCTGAGCGTGCCGGTGATGGACGTGCGCGCCCTGGTCCAGCACCTGCACGCGCTGCGCGCCACGCAGGCGCCGGCTGCCCCGGCCGCTGCGGCGCCGGGGGTCCGCATCTACATCGAAAGCAACCACCACGAACCCAACCTCTGGGAACCGCTGGGCGACCAGCTGCGTGTCAAGTGGGAAGCGTTGAGCCGTGAACTGTCCCCCGAAGGCGTGGCCCCGTTGCGCCTGCGCACGCGCGGCCTGCCGCTGGAGAAGATCGACGAGTTCCCCAACCTCGACGACGCCGATGGCGTGATCCTGCTCTGGGGCCGCAAGACATCGGACGCGCTGGTGGCGCAGATCAACAAGGTCGAAAACAAGCTCGCACCGGGCCGCGACGCGCCGCCGGGCATCGTGGCCTACCTGATGCCGCCGCAGCAGGCGACAGAACCGATCCCGGCCTGGGGCTGGAAGGTGCTGCGCTTTGACGCCACCGACGCCGAGAGCATCGACGTGCTGGAAGCTGAACGCGACGAACTCAAGCGCTTCCTGCGCCAGGTGCATGAGCGGCGCAAGAGGCGTGACGCCGGGGATTTGCCATGAAGGCGCAAGACCCCGACGCCCGCGTCCGCCTGCCGCGTGAGCCGTACCCGGGTCTGCGGCCCTTTCTCGACTTTGAAGCGGCGCTGCTCTTCGGCCGCGAACGGCAAGTGCGCGAGGTCATCGAGCACCTGCGCCAGACGCAGTTTGTGGCCGTGCTGGGGGGCTCAGGGTCCGGCAAGAGCAGCCTGATCCACGCCGGCGTCGTGCCCGAGCTTCGCAGCCACGGCATCCCAGGCGCGGGCGACCTCTGGTTGCCCATGACCTGCACCCCCGGCACCAACGTGTCCTCAGAAGACAGCGCCGCGCGCCGCCATTCGCCCATCACGCGGTTGGCGCGGCGTTTTGCCGTGCTCTTGCGTTCACGGGGCAGCGAAGCCGCCGATGCCGAGCGCTGCAGCGAAATCGCCGCCGTCTTCCGCCAGGAAGCAGGTTTTGCACGCTTGCTGGACACCTACGGTGGCGAGCTCGACGTGCCAGCGGGCCCCGACCCGGCCGAGGCGCGTGTGCTCTTCGTGCTGGACCAGTTCGAGGAAATTTTCCACCCCACCAACAAGGACGTGGAAGACGCCAAGCTGCTGGTGGAAAGGGTGCTGGACCACTTTTTCAGCCCGCACCCGCACTGCCATGTCGTGTTGACGATGCGCAGCGAACACCTCAACGACTGTGCCGCGTTCCTGGAATTGCCCGACGCCATCAACAAGTCGTCGTACCTGATCCGGCGCCTGGATGAGGCCGAACTGCGCGGCGCCATCACCGGCCCGGCACAACGTTTTCTGCGCCTGGTGGCGCGCAGCAGCGACCCCACCCGCCCACTGCCCGAGCAGGTGGTGTTTGATGAAGCGGTGCTGGAGCGTCTGCTTCACGACGTGCAGGCCATCACCCATGACCCTGACCACTTGCCACTCTTGCAGCACTTGTTGGCGCGGCTGTGGGAAGCCGCGCTGGAACGCGAAGAGATGGACGTGGCGGTGCCGGCACGCATCACGCTGGGAGACTTAAACCGTGCCGTCAATGCCGCTGCGCGTGGCGACGGTGCGCCGCTGGACAACAAGACCAACACCCTGCGCGCCTGCGTGGAAAACTGGCCTGAAGCCCTGTACCAGTGGCACGACCCGGCCAAGCGCGAACAGTTCGACAACCTGTTCCGCCACCTCGCCTTCAAAGACCCCAACACGGGCCTGTATTCGCAGCAGCGCATCGACGTCGACAGCGGCGCTCTGCTCCTGGGCCCGGGCGCCAGCCGAGCCGAACTGCGCGCGTTGATCGCTGAAGGGTTTCTGGGCTCGGTGGTCTACCTGTTCTGGGACGACGAAGACCCGGCGCGGGTGACGCTGAAGGTGTCGCACGAATCCTTCATCCGTGGCTGGTCGCGCTTCCGGGCCCTGATCGACGCCGAGTCGCTCCACTTCGACGAATTCCTCACCGTGCTGCGCAAGTGCGCCGACTGGTCACTCGGCGCGCGCACCGAGGACTACCTGCTGGAAACCGGCGAGCTGCGGCGCCTGACGGACAGCGGCTTTGCGCAGCGCCTGAGGCAGGCTGACAAACGCATCACCTGGCGCCGCTTCCTGGCACTGGACCGCGACGCCGTGCGCCTGGCGCGGCATGAAGGTGAACTGGATGCGTTTTTCGCCGCGTCGCAACTGCGGCTTGCAGACCGCCAGTTGCGTGAAGGCCGCGCGCGGCGCAGCGCACGCTGGCTGGTGGTGTCCACGGTGCTGTTTGCGCTGTTGCCGACGGCGCTGTTCTCGGTCTTCGTGCAGGGCCCGACGATGCGCCGCGCCGAATTGCTCTTTGACGCTGGCAACCGCGCCAACCGTGCCGCGCTCAACCCCAACCAGGCAACGGTTGGGGACGCGGGCGCCACGCTGGATTCGCTGTTGCGCGCGGCGGAGTTGATCGAATCCGCGCGCATTGGCGAAGGGTCCGTGCGCATGCAACTGTCGCGCACGATGTTGCAGGGTGCCGGCGGCCTGCCACTGTTCAGTGACCAGCGCGACTTCCTGTCCAGCGTCTTCACGCAGGCCGAGCCGCCCGTCAACGGCACGCTGCGGCAGCTGATGACCAGCGCGGTGTGGCGCGCCGGCGAACCGTCCGCCGCCAGTGGCGCAGAACCGCTGGTCCCGCCTGATCTGGTGGCCGATGCCAGTTGCATCGGCACCGCGGGTTCTGCCGGCACCGGCGGGGCGTCGGCGCAGGCGGATGTGCGCGGGCGGCTATTCGTCACCGCACGCCCCGTCGGCACCGACGCGCGCAGCCTGCGCGGCCTGTTCGTGCCGCAACGGCCCGGCTTTGACCGCACGCTGGAAGTATTCAGCGCCAATGTGGACCCCACCACCAGCGTGTGCACGCTGGGTGCGGTGGTGCTGTCGAGCCCTGAGACGCTGGATTCTCGGGTTGTCTTCGACGCCGGCATGCGCTACTTCTATTACACGGTGCAAGGGTCCAGCAACCCGGCGCCGGCGCTGATCGTGCAAGAGGTGGACTGGGAACGCAGCCGCGACGGCCAGGTGCGCGCGATGCAGCGGCAGACGCTGGCTACCGTCACCGACCCCGCTGCCATCGCCGCCGTGCGGGCAGCTGCGGGTGAGCAGCGTGCTGCCGTGCTGCCAACCTGGGGGCTGCATGGCGGTCGCCAGATGGCGGTGGGTGGGCGTTTCTGGCGCATCGTCGGCACGCAGGCCCAGCGTGTGAACCTGCCGCTGGACAGCCCAGACGTGCAGGCGCTGCAGCCGGCGCCGGCGGGCTCGCGCTGCCTGGACCTGGCGGGCAGCTATGCAGCCATGCCGGGTTTTCGTGTCGAACATTTCGAGACCCGCGAGCACTGTTTCAGGCTGGCCCGCGGCTGGCCGGCAGTGGGCACGGTGGATGACCCGACCCGGCCTGCCCTTGACCAGGTGTTGGTGGCGGTGCAAGAGCGCCCAGCCCACGCCGTCACGCAACGCGCTGCCGAAAACCCACCCGCGCCGTTGGCCGCCCTGGCGCCCTTTGCCCACGTGCCGGCGGAAGATGCTGCGGCGGCAACCACCCCGCGCTGGTTTGTCGGCACCCGCGGGCCCTTCGCCGGCTGGCTGCTGATGAAGCAGCGCGACCGCAGCGGCACCGACCGTTTCATCGGCATGCCCTGGAGCACCTGCGCACTGTGGCGCCTGGGGCGTGAACTGCAGCCGCTGAACGCACCGACAGGCACTCCGCAGGCGGGCCTGTCCACGGCCTGCGCTGCGCGGCCGTAGCTCCTTTCTGCAAGGCTGCGGCTACAGTGTGGCCATGACTGAAAACACAACCTCCGCCGCCGCCCGCCCTGCCGGCCACGCCCTGGTCAAAGCGCTTATTGCGCAAGGCATCGACACTTGCTTCGGCGTGCCTGGCGAAAGTTATCTGGCGGTGCTGGATGGCTTCTACGAACACCAGGACCGCATCCGTTTCATTGCCTGCCGCCAGGAGGGTGGTGCGGCCTTCATGGCCGACGCCCAGGGCAAGCTGAGCGGCCGCCCCGGCATCTGCTTCGGCACCCGCGGCCCCGGCGCCACCAACGCCAGCATCGGCGTGCACACGGCGTTTCAGGACTCGACGCCGATGGTGCTGTTCATAGGCCAGGTCGCCAGCGACCAGCGCGACCGCGAGGCCTTCCAGGAAATCGACTACCGCCAGATGTTCAGCCCCGGCACGCTGGGGCTGGCGAAGTGGGTGGCTGAACTGCAAAGCGCAGACCGTCTGCCCGAATACATCGCCCGCGCCTTCCACACCGCCATGCAGGGCCGCCCTGGCCCGGTGGTGCTGGTGCTGCCCGAAGACATGTTGACGACGCTGACCACGGCCAGCGTGCTGCCACGTGTCGAGCCCGTGCGCGCCTGGCCTGCGCCCGGTGGCCTGCGCGACCTGCGTGCGATGCTGATGGCGGCGCAGCGCCCCGTCGTCATCGCCGGGGGTTCGGGCTGGGACGCCGAAGCCGCGAATGCGCTGCAACGCTTTGCCGAAAACTGGCAACTGCCGGTCGCCTGCGCGTGGCGCTTCCAGGACACCTTCGACAACCGCCACCCGCTCTATGCCGGCGACGTGGGCATCGGCACCAACCCGAAGCTGGCAGCGCGCATCCGCGATGCCGACCTGGTCATTGCCCTGGGCGTGCGGCTGGGTGAGATGACGACCGGCGGCTACACGCTGCTGCAGGCGCCCCGGCCGCTGCAGAAGCTGGTGCACATCCACGCCGGGGCAGAAGAGTTGGGGCGGGTCTATGCCGCCGACCTGATGCTGCAAGCGTCGATGGCCTGCGCAGCGAAAGCACTGGAATCGCTGGCCGCGCCGACCGAGGTCGCATGGAGTGCGCTCGCCGCCACAGCCCGCAGTGACTACGAAGCCAATCTGGTCGCACCGGCTGTTGCGCCCTTCGACATGGCCGTGCTGATCAAGGCCCTGCAGCGGCTGCTGCCCGACAGCACCGTGTACACCAATGGCGCCGGCAACTTCAGCGGCTGGCTGCACCGCTACTGTCGCCACCCGGGTTTGCAGCACCACGGCCGCACGCAACTGGCGCCCAGCTCTGGGGCGATGGGTTATGGGCTGCCCGCTGCCGTCGGCGCGGCGTTGCTGCAGCCCCACCGGTGGGTCGTCAACATCGCCGGAGATGGCGACTTCCTGATGAACGGGCAGGAACTGGCGACGGCCATCGGGTATGGGGCGAAAAAGCTCTTGAGCGTGGTGGTGGACAACGGCACCTACGGCACGATCCGCATGCACCAGGAACGCGAGTACCCCTCACGGGTCAGCGGCAGCGACCTCTACAACCCCGACTTCGCCGCACTGGCCCGCGCCTACGGCTGGCGCGGTGAATTCCTGGCTGACACGGCGGCCATCGAACCGGCCCTGGTGCGCGCCATCGAAGCCGGCACGCCAACGCTGCTGCATGTGAAGCTGGACGCCAATGTCAGCACCAGCCGCAGCACGTTGGATGCGATCCGAGGTGCTGCACACCGGCGTTAGGTACGCC
>Ga0105048_10009256_pt1 | contig 15698 bp, 14 predicted proteins | sample MAT05_FD_78382 | JGI IMG/M metagenome (GOLD analysis project Ga0105048, IMG submission 78382) | Freshwater microbial communities from Lake Fryxell liftoff mats and glacier meltwater in Antarctica - MAT-05 | ecosystem: Environmental > Aquatic > Freshwater > Ice > Liftoff microbial mat | place...
TAGCGGCAAATCGATACGCTCATAGTTTGATGCGCGAATAAGCGCGCCGGGGCGACCGGGACTCTCACCAAACATACCTAACGCGTTGATTCGTAGGTCACGTAGCCCGCAGGCCTACGTGACATCGGAGCACGGTCACGTAGCCCTGCGGGCAACGTGACCTACGACTTTTTTACTCCCGATCGGAGCGAAAGTCCCACTCAGTTTGATGCGCGAATAAGCGCGCCGGGGCGACCGGGACTTCCCATGAACACATATCGTAAGTCATTGATTCGTGCTCAGAGGATGTAGGTTGCCGTGAAAGTCTTCAGGTTCGGGCTCTTACTCCCCCTCGCTGCTCCTTCCCCAACCCGTAGTTTATGGTTGTCCACGGCTCTGGCGTATGTGCACGCCTTGACGGGCGCACTAGGAGCAAGCTTGCGCGCGATCGGTGTAATAAACCTAAGCCGGACGAGCCGGAACCGACCACACAAAAGTCTTCGCATGATTCGTCAAGCCCGACAGGCGACAGGCTGCTAAGGTTATTTACGGTACGGCTTGATCGCGCGCTGTCTCTGCGGCGTTGACACGCGCTGAAGCGGCGGCTCGCCGGGCCGCTGCTAGCTGCAGTTTCAGTGGGTCAACGTAGCGCGCAACACTGCCCATTTTATCGAGCTTCTCCAATTGTTCGAGCGCTATTTGCGCCTCCGCCCATTGGCCGGCTTCGATCAATACCAAAACGCGATTGAACTGAATCCCCGGATTGTCTGGTCGACGGCGCAGGGCCTCAGCAAAGGAACGCCGGGCGGCGGGTAGATCGGCGAAGGCGCGAAATACCAGCAAGGCATGGATGGAGTACAAGTCGGCATCTGCGCTGGGATGCTGTAAGGCCGCCTCAATGACCTTCCGCAAAAGCGCGTAATCGGGTGGACATTGCTGTGCCTGCATACATTCGTACATGGCTACCACGGCGGATAGATCGCTCGCCCGCGGCGCTTCGCGTTGCATGGTCTCCAGCATGGATGGCCAAAGTGTGGGGTCCACAGGCCCACCCCGGCGAGTAGATAGAATCAACAGAGCATGATCAAACAGCAGGCCCGCACCCGGCAAATCACGTTTCTCCCCGAGTAGTTTTATCGCCTGATCTTGTAATGGGCTATATGGATCACCGTCGGCAGCGCGCACCAAAGCCCGCGCAAACGCATATTGCGCATCTACTGAGTCGGGTCGTTTATTTGCCTCGCTTGCCGCAAGCCGTACCGGATGGCTCCATTCCAATGCGCGCAAGTGGGTGGTTCCGGCGTAAAACAAGTAGAGGGCCGCAAATAAAACGGCTTGCGTGCGCGCTTGCAACCAGCGTGTTTCCAAGCTGAGTAGCGATGCCAGTAGCAGCAACAGGCCAATGGACGGGAAATAGTTGCGATGCTCAAAAGCGAGCATCAACGGGATTAGCGTTGAGGTAAGCGCGTGTCCAGCGCAGAACCAGAGTATTCCCAGCGCCAGCAATGGCATGCGTCGACGCGCCAGGATCGCCGCTAGTAGCGATCCGCCAATCGCCAAAATGGACGGCAAGGTAGTCCAAGGCTGAGTCAATCCGCGAGACACCACAATATCGTCGTGATACAGAGTCAACTCGCTCAAGTTGGGTAGCAAAGTCCATTCAACGTAGGACAGCAATACGCGTCCCTGGGTCAGTACGCGTTCGAAGACGGTGAATGAGCGCGAATAGCTGCGTTCGCCTCCAACCCATGTCGACAGCCACAGCAGACCGATCAACAACGGCGCCAGCAAACAGAGCAGCGCCGCATTTTCCATGGCTCGGCTCCTGCTGCCGTCACTGCGTTTCATGCCGGTAATGGCAATTTCGACGCATGCCACGTACAGCGGCAACAAAACCGCAGATTCTTTCACCAGCAGGCCGAAACCGGTGAACAGTGCAATACTGCCAGCCAATCGCAGGCCCGTCGTAGCGCCCAGCCAGTCGCGTTTACGCAATAGCAAGTAGCGCCATAGGCCCAATAGCACCACGGTATTGGAGAGTGACTCCAAGCGTTGGCCGATGTACAGCACAGCTGTGAGGTTAATCGGCAGGATCAACCAGGTGGCCGCAATCAAGACCGCGATTAGTTCGTCTTGTTGAGTGTTACTTAAGGCGCCGGGGCAAGCTAGCGCCCGCAAGCTGAGCAAGGCGCGAAGTACCAGGAAAACCAAGACACCATTGAGTAGATGAATGACCAGATTGGTCAGTTTGTAGCCCCAGGGGTCGAGTCCTTGCAGATAGTGGTTCGCCGCAAAACTGAGCATGCCCAACCACCTGCCTTGGTGGTCGGCAGGGAAGGAACCGGCCGCCGCTATCCAGTCGCCCAAATTCAGGCTGCTGACTTTGACCGCAGGGTTGCTGACGATAAAGACGAAATCATCGTAGATGAACCCGCCGGTAAGCCCCGGCCAATACAGCACGGTTGCGAAGGCGAGCGCCAACACCAGTAAAAGCAAAGCTTGCGTGTTTAGCCTACCGTCCATGATCTACTTCGCGTCAATGGTCACGGCCGAGCATAGCGACAGGGAATCGTGCCGGCGAATGAGGGGCGGCGCAAACTGCAGATATTCAACAGAGGTAGGCAAAACAGCGCTGGCCCAAGGTCCGGCGGTGCTGCTACAGCAGCTGCAAATGGCGCGTTGTCGACACGCCAGGAGCAAATTTGGGTGTGCCCTTCTTTACAGGCGGCAATTGGCAGCGCGGTACTTGGCGAGCACGGTAGTCGCGCCGCCAGCGCCACCGGCGACTGATTCCGTAAAACCGGTTGGCACTCCACGCTCACCGCAAACCCACGCAATATCACCATTTGAGTTAGTCGCGGCGCCGATCCCGAGTGTAGAGCCAACAATGACTGAGTTCGCGTTATTGCCATAGGTGACCGTCATTACGCCGTTGGCATTGCTCACGCTCGCCACATAGGTGCCGGCAACCGTGTCGGTAATGCCAATGGACGCATTGTCCGCAGGGTAAACGCCTCGATCAGCATAAAAATCGCGTACAGCCACCCGCATTCCGCCAGTGATAATAGAACCCTCGCCGACCTGAGCGCGGATGGTGAAATCTTGATATGCCGGCAGCGCGATTGCAGCCAAGATGGCGATGATGGCAACGACGATCATAAGCTCGATTAAGGTAAAACCGCGGTTTCGACGTGACATGGCACTCACCTAGATCAGATACAAGGGACGTGAGCCTGGGCTCACCATGAAGCGGGTGTGTAATGCAAAGCAAACGCTGTGCCAAATGTCCGCAATGTTTGCAGGGGGGGTTGGATGTGGCGATCCATGCTCATTGTCTACCAAGGCAAACAAGTCCAGAAAGACACAGCACAGCAAGGTCCGCTGCCGAGCCAAACAACCCAATGGATAAGGCTCGGTTCTACCAAGGCGCAGCGCTTTGCGGCGCCTGAGTTGCAAGCGCAATCACGCCGGCCCATTGCTGGCACGCGCTGGCGTTGGGGTGATAACCATCACTGGCAAAGGCGCTCGGGTCGTCGGGAACCGGCGTTGGCAGGTGGCAAACGCGTTTCACGCTGGCGGCCACCGTTTGCCCCAGTTGATCAAGGCGCGCGGCGCGCCAGCCGAAGACCTGTCGCAATGGCGCAGGCAACGCAGGAAATCGCCCCATCGGCGGCACGCCGGCCAGCAGAATCGCCGCGTTGGGCGAATGCTGGCTCAAAGCTGCCAGCAACGCCGTCAATTGCGCACGCCAAATATGCCGACGCGTCAATCGCGTCACATCATTGACGCCGACCGACACAAACACCCAATCGGCCGGTCCGGCGCTCAAGAGAGCGGACAAAGTGCCATGCAAATCTGCGCAACTGGCGCCATTGTCGCCAAACGCCTGCCAATGCACGCAACATTGATGACGATCAGCCAGCGCGCTGGCGATTTGTCCGGGCAGCGCATCGCACAGGTGCTGGACGCCGACGCCATCGATAATCGAATCGCCAATCAGCAATAAATGCCGTACTTCGCCCACACCTACCACGCCGCTTCGCGGGCCAGCCGCAGGTGGCAGCCGCCGCGCGGTGCGTTTGACCCATAACCCTTGTGGTAACAGGAAGGGCAAAGACAGCCAAAATAGCGCGCTGTGCAAGGTGTCTAAGCGTGATTCAGGCATCCGGGCGAGCCTAGCAGCCTTTCAGACTTTGCGCGTGAGATGCGTTGGCTGGACGGATGCAAGGCGCGCTGCGCAGCCAATGGCTCTTCCAATGGCAAGAGTCGCAGCGCAGACGCCGTTGCGACGCGCAACCCGCAGGGCCGGACGGCCTTTTGGCATAGTGCAGTCACGAAAGTAGAGCCATAGCCTTCAAAATCAATTCGAAAATGGTTAGAAATGATCGCCAAAAGGACTTCCGGCGCACTCGCGAGGAAAGTCCGACCGGCTGCTAGTTCAAGCTTTCGATTGCTGCTCAAACAGCCGGCGTTTGATGCGAATCAACGACGAGATTTCATCGTCTCCACGACCCTCACTCAGCAGTTGGCCGTAGTCGGCGTGGGCGGCGTCCACGCTGGGCAAGCTGGCGCCCAGTTGCGCGGCCATCGCTTGCACGATGCCTAAGTCTTTGTGCAACAGGGCCAGTTTGAAGCCCGAATCAAAACGGCCTTCGAGCATGCTCTGGCCACGTTTTTCCAGAAACCAGCTGTTTGCCGCACCGGCGGTCAGCACCGCCAGCAAGGATTCACGCGGCAGACCGAGCGCCTCGCCGAAAGCCAGCGCTTCGCAGACGCCTTGCGCGATGCCGCCGATCATCACCTGATTGACGGCTTTAGTTGCTTGACCGGCGCCAACCGGTCCCATCCGCGTGACGCGTAGCGCAAAGGCCAAAAACGCCTGCTCAGCGCGATCCAACACGGCTTGGTCGCCGCCGACCATCACACTTAATCGACCAAGGCGCGCGCCTTCGACACCACCGGTGAGCGGTGCATCGAGAAAATCGACGCCGATCTTGGTGAGGTCAGCGGCTAGGTCAGTCGCGGTCTGCATGCTCACCGTGGAGGTGTCGACCACGATGCAACCCGCCCGCAAACCAGGGCGCAAAGCCGCAACCACCGCACGCACATCGGCATCGGCAGAAACGCAAACGAAAACTAGATCGCTCAGCGCGGCGAGCTCGGCTAAATCGGCAGGCGCAGCAACGTGCAACTCGTCTGCCAACGCCGCAGCCTTGGCCTGCGTGCGATTCCAAACCGCAACCAATAAACCGCGCGCCGCCAAATGGCGCGCCATCGGTGCGCCCATGGCACCTAATCCCACCAAAGAACAGCGCATCGAAGGGTCCTTACTCATCATGCAAATAGGTATAACCCGATAATCCCGATTCCAATGATTCAGCCACGCGTTTGGCGTCCGCTGGATCCAGCCCGGCGGCGGCGATTTTCGCGCGATACGCCATGCGCAGTTGGTCGATGTCATAACCTACATAGCGCAGCAATTCGTCAGTGGTATCGCCCTGCCGCGCACTTTCCAATTCAAATCCGCTGTCGGTCAAACGCACGCTGGCACTATCGGTATCACCAAATAGGTTATGGATATCACCGAGGGTCTCTTGATAGGCACCCACCATAAACACCCCAAGGTAATAGGGTCGACCTTCGATAGGCGCGTGCACCGGCAAGGTACTCTGCAAACTTTCGCTGTCGACATAATGATCGATGCGACCGTCTGAATCGCAGGTCAGGTCCTCCAATACCGCGCGTCGGCTTGGGCGTTCCTGTAGTCCATCAAGCGGCATAATTGGAAAGACCTGCTCCAGAGCCCAAATATCCGGCATCGACTGAAAGATCGACAAATTAATAAAGAACTTATCCGCCAACTTTTCGGTTAATTCCCCAATCGCTTGTTGTTGACCGCGGCTATCGCCGTGCAAACGCGCTAAGACCGCGTGCACGATGGCGTAATAGACATCGTCCAGCGCTGCGCGCTCCGCCAGATCGATGGCGCCATGCGCAAATAGCGTGTGGCCTTCCAGTTGATAGTGCTGCGCTTCGTGATACAACTCGAGCAGCGGCCGGCGATCCAAATCGGCGTGCAGCTCGCGCAAGTGTTTGAGCGCATTAGAATGACCTTCGGCGCCCGCATTGGCATCGCCCTCCGGCATGCGCTCGACCGCGGTGACGTCGGTCACCATCACCGCGTGGTGCGCGGTCAGCGCGCGGCCAGATTCGGTGATGATGCACGGGTGGGTCAAACCATGCTCCGCGCAGGCATCAGCCAGCGGGGCGACGATACTTTGCGCGTATTGCTCCAAACCATAGTTCATGGAACAAAAACTCCGCGAGCGCGTGCCTTCGTAATCCACACCCAAACCTCCACCTACATCCACATGGCTGATTTGATGGCCGAGTTTGGACAATTCAACAAAATAACGGGTTGCCTCGCGCATGCCTTGGGCAATATCACGCACATTGGAAATCTGCGAGCCCATGTGAAAATGCAGGAGTTTTAGCGCATCACCGAACCCCGCCTGTTTGAGCGCGGCTGATAATTCCAAAACCTGGCGTGGCATCAAACCAAACTTGGCTTTGTCGCCGCCGGTGTTTTGCCATTTACCTGCACCAATGGAAACCAAGCGCATACGCACGCCCAACAAGGGCTGTACGCCGAGTTTGGCGGCCTCTTCAATGACCAGCTGCAACTCATTGGCTTTTTCAATGACGATATACACATCTAGCCCCAGCTTGCGGCCGATGAGCGCCAGTCGAATGTACTCGCGGTCTTTGTAGCCATTGCAAATGACCATGCCACCACGGCTCATGGCCAGCACCGTCATTAACTCCGGTTTGCTACCTGCTTCGAGTCCAAAACCGCTGACGCCGGTGCGTACTAACTCGGATACCACCGCGCGCTGCTGGTTGACCTTGATCGGGAATACCGCCGTATAACCGCCATCAAAATGACGCTCGCGCATCGCCTGCGCGAACGCCATTTGCAAGCGCTGCAAACGATTGCCCAGAATTTGCGGAAAGCGCAGCAAGAGCGGGATACGCAAGCCCTGCCGGCGCGCCGCCTCGATGACCTCCGGCAGCGCAACGCTGCCAGCGCCCTCACCTTGCGGGCGCACCACCACCCGACCGGCAGCGTCGATATCCACATAGCCTTCGGACCAATGCGGCACGCTGTAGGTGTGGCGGGCATCGGCAATCGTCCAGTTAGTCATCGACCGGGCACCTAGATCAGAGGAAGGCGCGCAGTCTAATGGACGCAGGTGAACGATAGGTGCTTGCTAGCGATCTTTGCCTGAGCCGATCTGGATGAAACCGATACAAATCAACTTGTAAACTATGGCCCGCAAAAACTAGGGAGACTCCCATGGTTAGTCGGCTGTTGTGGATTGTGCTGGTCATGGGTTGCATCGTTGGTGTCTGGTACTGGCAAGGGGATCAATCGCCCGCGCGTGGCAACAGCGCGGCACCGGTTGAAGTCAAACTGCCGGGATCACCATTGATCGCCTCGGATCGTATCAACGGTATACCGGTCGACGTTGAGTTGCGCTTGATTGAGCCCAGATTTGAGGTGACCCGCAGCGCCATGGATGTGGGTCCACCAGAAGTGGCAGACCCGCTGCGTCGTGGTCCACCGCCCTATCCGAAGGGCGTTGGTGCAGGCCCGGCGGACGTGCTTGGTCCAAACGATCCGGCGTTAGACGCGCTGCCGCCCAGCACCGCGCCAGCGAAGGACGCCAAAAACGCGCCGCTGTTGGTTTTCAATTCGTCCGGTTTTGATGACAACCAGACCTTGGCTAGCGGGCTGTTCATCCCGCCCGACACGCATACTGCGGCGGGTCCTGCGCATGTCGTCAATGTCACTAATGTGCTAGTGCGGATGCATAACAAAACGACCGGCGCTTCAGTATTTCAGAGTTCACTGCGCAGTTTCTTTACCGCCAACGGTTTCGTTGGGCCGGTGAATGCGACCTTTGACCCCAAAGTGTTGTTTGACAGTTTTAGTAACCGCTGGCTGATTGTGACTCTGGAAAAAACGGCGGCAAATTCAGCGCTATTTGTTGCGGTGAGCGCCACCAATGATCCAACCGGCAGTTGGTTTTTAGCGCGCATTCCAGCGCTACAGATTATCGCCGCCAACAACTGCTGGTTTGACTACCCGGGCTTTGCTGTAGATGAAGAGGCGGTTTATATCATTGGCAACTATTTTCGACTCAGCGATAACGCTAACTGCGGAGAAACTCGGCTGTTTATTCTCAGCAAGAGCTTTTATAACGGCAGCGCGGTGCTCGCTAACATCATCAATCCGGCGCCGCCCGGCAGTGGTGGTTTGAATGTGACCTTACAGCCGGCGGAGATTTACGGCACCGCGCCGGCCGGTTCGGTTGGAACGTTCATGGTGGGTTTTTCGGGCGTGACCATCAACGGCGGCGGCGAATCAGCGGTTCAGGTGACCCGCATTGATTCGCCGCTGACCACGCCGACCCTCAACCTGCAGTTCATCGGTTTGGGGCAACTGCTGCAATCCAATTCAGGCGCTGCTCCACAAAGCGGCACGGCCACCACGCTGGCCACTAATGACCGCCGCACACTGCAAGCGGTGTGGCGCAATAACCAACTGTACTTTGCGTTCTCATCCAGGCCACCGGTGGCGGCAGCGGATGCGGCCGAAAACGCCGCATGGTGGGGCCGCATCAGCACCTCCAACATTGCGGCGCTATCCCGCGCCGACTTTGGCAAAGTGGGGGGCGATGAGCTCACAGCGAATGCCCATACGTTTTTCCCGGCCATCGCGGTTAACGCCGCTGGGGATTTGGCGATTGGCTTCAGTGTGGTGGGTAGCGCGATTTTTCCGTCCTCGGCTTACACGTGGCGTGCGGCAGCCGATCCTGCCGGCACTACACGAGCCAGCCAAATTTTGCGATCCGGCACGGATTTTTATGTGCGTACTTTGGGCGGCGCAGCCAACCGCTGGGGCGATTATTCGGGTGCATCGGTAGATCCGGTGGATGGCTGTTTCTGGATCTCAAACCAGCACGCCATCGCACGCGGCACGGTCTCCGGCGGCGACGGGCGTTGGCAAGTGGCCACGGCACGCTTCTGTTCCGGACAGGTCGGCTGGATCGGTTTTGCCAACGGCTTCGAATGAACCCGACGCGCGATGCGGCGCTGAACGGCGCCGCGGTTGCAGCCGGTCAAGCTCAGCCGTTTGACACCGCGCGCCGCCGTTCGCTCCACAATAAGAACAAACCACTGGCCACCACAATGCCCGCGCCCAGCATCACGATGGGTTGGGGCAAAACCTGCCAGAACACCCAGTCCAGGCCCAATCCCCAGGCCAGCGCGGTGTATTCGAACGGCGCAATCACCGAGGCCTGGCCGCGTTTGAACGCCTCGGTTACCGCGTATTGACCGATGGAACCGGTGATGGCGATCGCCAAAAGCGCCCAACCGTGCGCGGCTTGAATGGGTCGCCAGTCGCTACCGGTCAATGCGGTGGCGCCAATCGCGACCATGAACATCAGCCAAAACACCATCGAAACCGAGGTGTCGGTGCGCCCCAAAACGCGCGCCGTAATCGCGCTGACCGCGTAACAGGCGGTCGAAATCAGCACCGCGACACCGCCGATCGACAGCAGCTCGCTGCCCATCGGGCGCAACACGACCAGCACACCGAGCATGCCAATCGCGATGGCCCACCAGCGATTGGCGCTGACCTGTTCGCCGAGCAAGGGTGCCGCCATTGCGGTAATCAGCAACGGCGCAAAAAAGAAGATCGAATAGGCCTCCGACAACGGCAGCGTGCGCAGCCCAAAGGCAAAACTGCTGAGCATCAGAATGCCAATGGCGCCACGCAGTAGGTGCAAAGACCAACGCACCTCAAACAATCGCGCTCGCGAGCCCAACACCAAAGCCCACACCAGCACCACCGGCAGCGAGGCATAACCACGCAAGGCGGCAACTTGGGTGGCCGGATAGTGAGGCGTGAGCTGCTTTAGCGCCGCATCCATCATCGCGAATGCGCCGACCGCAATGATCATCAGGACAATGCCGCGAACATTGTCGGCGCGCTGCTCGGGGGTCATCGGGTTAACCCGCCTGTTTCATGAATTCGCGCAATGATCGCGCAGGATATTGGTTGCACAGGGGATTTTCCGAAGAAGCGGCACATCGGGCTATATGGCCGACTGAGGATGTCCTTGTGCGGCCAATAGACAAGCGCGGGCGCGTGCAATTTATGAAACATGCGGGTTGAACCTAAGCCGGACGAGCGGGAACCAAACACACAAAAGTCTTCGCATGATTTGTCAAGACTGAATTGGTTAGTGACTAAAAACCTCAGTTGACCGCTTCCTATCGCCCGTAACGCCATGATTATTTTGACTTTTTAGCACTTTGATTCGGCGCGTCGTGCGCATGGCTCAGCGCCAACTGGTGGTTATCCTTGGCGGACATCCAATCTTCCCAGCCCCCAGGCTGAGACTCGATGTCGCCGTCCATGAGGTTGAGCGTCCTCGATAGCACTGGGCCATGCGGCATCGATACCAAGCGGTCGCCAGCCATTGGCCAGCCAATTTACGAACTGCTTCGCGCTCCGCCAAATAAAGGAGCTTCATGTGCTTCAGGTGCGACATCCTCTGGCCGGGCGCGTGTGCCAAAAAAAATGCCGCCATCTGTGCTGCTTTGCGCTCGTTAAAGACGGACACCCACTCCTGAAAATCACACCACCAGCCTACCCCTCTCAGGCCTCGTTACTGCCCTGACACGAGGCGCGTCCCAGGATCGATGCGGTCGCGATCAGCTCTTCCAGCAGCGCCATCGATACCTTGCCGGACACCGCAAAGGGATCAAGCATCGCGCGCTCTGAGTATTTCAGCAGCAATGAAGGATTGATCTTGGATAAATTGACTTGACCCATCGTCCAACCGGCAAAGCGCCGTTCGGTCACTTCTTCATAATGCAAGATGACTACGTTTTCGTGGCGCGCATCGCTGGAGATGATGTTGTACAAGGTGTTAACCGCATCCCGCCCGCCTTCCAGTACCTGCAAAAACACGTCACCGCCGTGGCATAAAATGCCGGTGATGCCTTTTTGTGGGTTGTGCTTGCGGGAAGAATCCAGAATGGCCTCGATTATTTTCGGCGTCGGTTTGGTTTTTGTGCGACTGGCATATAACAAACGGACCAACATAGCGGCATTCCTCAAGAACGATTACGTGGGATCAAGCTCAGAAACTCGCGCCGCAAGTTGGCGTCTTTCAAAAAAGAGCCACGCATGACGCTATTGATCATTTTGGATTGATCGTCTTTGACCCCGCGCCAATGCATGCAGAAATGATCGGCTTCCATGACCAAGGCTAAACCGTCGGGCTGCATCATGTCGTACAACAAGGACGATAACTGTGTGACCGCTTCTTCTTGGATTTGTGGACGACTCATCACCCACTCGGTCAGTCGCGCATATTTTGATAAACCAATTAAGTTGGAGTGTTCATTGGGCATGATGCCAATCCAAACCCGGCCCATAATTGGACAGAAATGGTGTGAACAGGCACTGCGTACGGTAATCGGCCCAACGATCATTAACTCGTTCAACTGTTCAACATTGGGAAACTCAGTTACCGGCGGCGGCGGAATATAGCGGCCCTTAAAAACCTCGTTCAGATACATTTTGGCGACGCGCCGGGCGGTGTCCTGGGTGTTGTGATCGCTATCGGTATCAATGACCAGCGCGCGCAGTACACCCGCCATTTGCGCCTGGACTTCGTCCTGCAGTTGATCAATCTCGCCCGGTTCAATGAAAGCGGCAATGTTGTCGTTGGCGTTAAACCGTTGTCCGGTTGCCAAAATGCGTGCGCGAATGCGCTCTGACGCAGGCGCGTCTGCGGCTAGCGCCAGCGGCGCAGGTGGGCGATTGGGCGATTTGGCCATGCGAAATTCCGCAACAGAGTGATTGACGATGCTGGCAGATTGCGCTGTCAGGTGCGAATGGAACATGGGCGCGATGCGTGCGCTTTGCAACATAAGTCAGACACGCGCACGCGCCAACCAATCTGGAATTCTGCTCCAAAAGTGGCGCTGCGCATCGGTGGGGTCAATCGGCGGATGGAGGCGCAACTGTCGAAGATCCTCAATGGTGTCCAGGTCCTGCTGCAATGCCAGCGGCGTCACGGGCACAGCAGCGCCAATCGCAGCGATAAAACGCAGCGCGGTGTCCGGCGCACCATACGGCACTGCCGACCAATCGGCGTCGTGCAAATCCTGATTGCTGCCAAACAAAATGAAACCACCATCCACGGTCGGCGCGATCACGCGCGAGGGCGTCGCTTCCAACGCGGCACAGGCATCGGCGATCAACCACGGCGTTAGCGCGGGCGCGTCCGCACCGAGCAGCACAGCGCCGCGATGGCGCAGGCGCAATTGCCGATAAATGTCGGCCATGCGCACACCCAAATCGCCCTGCGCCTGCACCAGCACCGGCCAATCACCCCAGGCGCTCACCCCTTGCGCCTCCGCCACTGCCCAGTAGGGTTGCAGCGAGCAACGTTGCGAGGCCAAGCTGACGCTGGCACGCACACAACTGACACTGGCGCGAAAAATCTCTAGCGCGGCAGCTTGGCCGATGGCGCTGGCGAGGCGCGTTTTTACCGGGCTTAAGGCGGAGGTTTTGACGAATACCGCGATACCAATGCTGGCGCTCATTAGGCTTTAGTCTCTTCCCTGACCTGTTGCCAAGTCAGACGCTGATGTCGCCAAGTGGTGGCTAGCCAACCGTGCTTGCGATACTTGCGCGCGCTGGTGAACAATGGCGCCGGAATGCGTTGAATCGGCAAGCCCTGGCGTTTGGCCTGCCAAACCAGCGCGTGATCCTCGCCAAAGGTGCGCATTTCATCAAAGCCGCCCAACTCGTAGAAGCGCGCGGCGCGCAGCACTAAGCCTTGGTCTCCGAATGGCAAAGCCGCCCATCGACAGCGCAAACGCACGCCCATCTCGGTCAGCCACATCAACGGCGGGCCATCGTTGGCGAAACGCAAATCGAAATAACCGAGCGCATCGACGCCGCTATCGATGAACTCAAAGAGCGCCTGCAATGTGTGCGCGCTCGGTCTGCTATCGGCATGCAAAAACCACAGCCAGTCCTGATCTGCGCCCGCAGCGCCGGCGTTTTGTTGACGCGCGCGACCACGCACAGATTCAGTCCAGCGTTCGCTGGGCTGGCGCGGCCGGCCCTGCAAATCACCCAGGGCAAAAACCAAGCGGCGCGGTAGCGAGGGCGCTAGGCGATCGAGCAAGTCGATCAGTTCTCGCCAACTTCGATCGCCAGGTCCAACGGGAATGACTATCGCCACCTTGGCCGGTTGGACCGTTCTACGACTGGGATTCGCCACTACATGCATTGCCGAGCCTACGCGCGCCGCCGAACAACTGGCTTGAGTCGCATGCTTGGCACGCCACCAATCGCCCAGGCTGCTCACTCCGGTTTTGCCAACTCCTCATCGATTGGCAAAGGTTGCCCGGTGTAGGCGTGCAAAAATGCCTCGGTCAGCAGCTCAGAGATCGTGCCGTGTCGTAACTTCTTGATTTGCCGACGGGTTCTTTCGTCGGTCAACAACTTAAGCACGTGCACCGGGATGGTTACCGTGATCTTCTTCGTCGCCTCAGCGCGCTTGCCCCGCTCAACGTACGGATTGACGAACTTATTCTTGGCCATACCACCTCCGTTCGCGCCGAAGGCTACTGACTTGCAAGGTTGCGGTCCAGCCTTAAGTGCATTGGACGTGTAGGTTCACTTCGGGTACTTTTGCCCGCGCCAGCTGGCGGCGATGGTCCGTCTGCGGCGCGCGCTGCGATCACATCGTCGCCAGCCGCCAAATCGGCACACTTTACACTCGGTCCGTATGGCCAAACTCTATTTCTACTATTCGGCGATGAATGCCGGCAAGACCACCATCTTGCTGCAAAGCGCGCACAATTACACCGAACGGGGCATGCGTACGCGTATTTACACGCCGCGTATTGATAATCGCTACGCGGTGGGTCAAGTGCGTTCACGCATTGGACTGGCCGCCGACGGCCAGGTGTTTGATCGAGAAGATGATCTGTTAGCGCGCGTGAGTGCCGATATTTCTGCAAATGGACCATTGCATTGTGTGCTGGTCGACGAAGCGCAGTTTCTCAGCAAAGCGCAAGTCTGGCAGTTGACCGATATCGTCGATAAACACCATATCCCGGTGTTGGCCTACGGCTTACGCACCGATTTTCAGGGCGAGTTATTCGAAGGCAGCCAATACTTACTGGCGTGGGCCGATTCCATTACCGAGATTAAGACCATTTGTCACACCGGCCGCAAGGCAACCATGGTCGTGCGTGTCGATGATTCAGGGCGCGCAGTGACCCAAGGTGCACAAGTCGAAATTGGCGGCAATGAACGCTATGTGTCTGTATCGCGGGCCGAATTCAAACGGGTATTCGATGGCGAAAGCACCATTCCGTTGAAACAGGGCAATTTGTTTCCCTCAAGCAAGCGGGTTTAAAACCCGCGCCTGGCAGGCTGTCGGACTTTGCGCGTGAGATGCGTTGTGTGGCTTAAGCGGATGCAAGGCGCGGCGCGCAGCCAATGGCTCTTCCGTTGGGGTCGCAGCGCAGACGCCGTTGCGACGCTCAACCCGAAGGGCCGGAAGCGCTTTTGGCGCACTGCGGAGCAGAAAGACGAATAAAATGCAATAAAACTACCGGAATATTCGTCACCGCTCTGCGCCAAAAGCGCTTCCGGCGCACTCGCGATGAAAGTCCGACAGGCTGCCAGGTGTTGGCTATCCGCTCCGATTTCTGCCGTGGCGTCGGCGCGGTCGAAATGCTCGCTCAGAAGGCGGCCAAGATCGGCCAGTTCTGGCTGCGGGGAATCGCCACGACGCGGCGTTTGGCGGCCGGTTGACCGACAGGTACACGAAATTGCCCGACGCGATGTCCAGTGCGCCGTCCTGTCAGCGGTAAGCCCACTTGGGCATCACGGTCATTGATGCCTCGCGTCGGTACTCACGCCGAAGATCCGCCATCAACGATCTGTAATCCCCGATACCGAAAGTCAGTGTCCCCAGCGCTGAGGTGTCCCGCCCTCTGCCTGACGAGGGGATCTTGCCGATTTGAACATACCGCATCTTCACGCTCGTGTACTCGACGTGCTGACGCCTTTAGCAATATCGGCACGAACAGGGTTCAAATCGATGTAAGTCATCGCTGCCAAAATTGATTTTTCGCTGACCAGCAGTTGGCACTTAAATCGGCCCTTCCAGAATCGACCCGTGACTTTATCCTCCGCATTTGCGCGCCGCGCGATGGGCTCGCTCAATGATTTCATTAGCCAAGAAACATCGGTCAATCGGCTTCGGTATGTGGCAACCTACGAGGGCTACGCGCCAGACGGCGCTGCTGTACTGGTGGAGGCTGCCACCGACAACACGAATCGTACGGTGGCCAATGTCCGCAACATCTTCACCAAACTCGGTGGCAACCTCGGCACGACAGGTTGCGTCGAGTTCATGTTCAGACGCATGGGCGTTTTCAGGCTCAAGTCAGAAGGTATCGATCAGGACGAATTGGAGCTTGATCTGATCGATCACGGCCTCTACGAAATGGGCGAGGGTACCGGCGAATATGGCGAGACGCAGATTGTGGTGCGTTGCGCATTCGAAGAGTTTGGAAATCTGCAGAAAGCACTCGAAGAACGA
>Ga0105048_10009258_pt1 | contig 15697 bp, 16 predicted proteins | sample MAT05_FD_78382 | JGI IMG/M metagenome (GOLD analysis project Ga0105048, IMG submission 78382) | Freshwater microbial communities from Lake Fryxell liftoff mats and glacier meltwater in Antarctica - MAT-05 | ecosystem: Environmental > Aquatic > Freshwater > Ice > Liftoff microbial mat | place...
GCGATGACGGCCGCGGTGCTCGCGTGCTTCGCCAACGGGGTGAGCACGCTGCACGGGCTTCGGACGCTGCGGGTGAAGGAGACCGACCGGCTGGCGGCGCTTAGGGAGGAGCTTACGAAGATCGGCGCTGGAATCGAGATCGTCGCGGAGCGCCGGGACGGGCAGGACGATGAGGCGCTGCGGATCACGCCGCCGACGACGATGGGCGACGGGCCGGTGGTGTTCGAGACATACAAGGATCATCGGATGGCGATGGCTCTTGCGCTCGTCGGCCTACGGCGGCCGGGCGTATCGATCGCGGACCCGGGGTGCGTGGCGAAGACGTACCCGGGGTACTTCGCCGAGCTTGCGCGGCTGTACGGGACAGGGAACGGAAAAACCGATCCGGCTCGATAAGGCGCTCGAGCTCAGGCGTGCGCGTGGGCCGGGTTCTCGACGCCCGCGTTCGGCCGATCCTGGTCGCAGTCGCCCTTGTGGATCTGGCAGGGGATGAACGGCAAGCCCACGGCGTAGGTCACGTTGCCGCGGGCCTGCGGCGGGTGGAAGACGCTGGGCACGTCGTCGGGCGCCGGGGCCCAGCCCGCGCCGGGGCAGGTGAAGCTCCAGCAATCCATCAGGTGCTTTCGGCCAGCGAAGGCCGCGGTGCCGGCCTGCTTCTCGTATTCGAGCATGACCGACTGGCGGTGGTCGTTGCCGAGGCGCACGGCGTGGGTGACGCGGCCCCAGGCGTTATCCTCGGAGCGGAAGAACGTGCCTCGAGCGGCGGGGTCTTCGGCGGTCTGATAGGCGTAGGTTGGGTGGCGCTCGTAACGGTGGGCGAACCAGTCGCTGGCGGGGTCGAGCTCGCCCATACACCGGGGCGTGGGCTCGGCCAGCGGAGCTTGGGCGTCGAAGCCCGAGGGATCGAAGATCCAGCGTCTTCCGGCGCGGACGCTGTAGCCTCGTTTGAGATAGACGGGCAGGGCCTCGGGGCCGGCGCCGAAGGTGCCGATCCAGCCGGAGCGGCCATAGGCATGACGCCCGGCGCCGGTCAGTGCGAGTTCCTGCATGCGCTGGAGGAGCTTGCCGCCGATACCGCCGCCCTTGAGTTCGGGCAGGACGTGCCAGAGGGCGAGCCAATAGGCCGTCTGCCGCGGATAGGGAGCGCAGATCGCGCCGAGGAAGCCGAGCATGCGCGAGCCGTCGGTGATGGTGAGGACGCTGATGCCCGCGGGGAAGGCGCGACGGTCGACCCAGGGGGTCATGTACGTGAAGCGGAACATCTCGTCGCTGGTCGCCAGGATGTGCCCGGCGCGCCAGTGCTCGTCGATGTAGCGGCGGAGGGCCTGCTCGTCGCAACAAGGCTCGATACGCAGTCGATCGGTCGCGGTCATGCCGCCTCCTTGATGGTCACGGCCCCGATGGCCAGGCGACCCACGTCCTTGGCGTCCACGCGGTTGCCGGTGGTGAACGCGGTGGTGTAGCCGTGTTGAACCAGCAGGCGGAAGGTCGTCTTGTCGGCCCGGCCGAAGGGGAACGCGATGGGGCGGGGCCTCGCGCCAAACAGGCGGGTCATCCAGAGCTGGGCCAGGGCCATGTCGCGGTCCTGACCGGCCTCGTCGAGGGTCGTGTAGGCCAAATGGTCGAAGCCGTGGCCGCCGAGGGTGTGCCCGGCGGACTGCAGGACTGTGAGCTCTTGGGCAGACATGAACCAGTCGCGGTGGTCGATGCCGACCGTGGCGTTGATCTGAATCAGGATGCGGTGGGCCTGCGACTGTTCGAGTACAAACGCCATAAGGTACTTGAGACGCCGCTTGCGGGGCGTTTCATAATGGTATAAACGGTCCATCTCGAAGGTGTCGATAATGGGGGCGACGCCGCGCTCGGCCAAGGCCCGGTCGACGCGGCGCTCAAGCTCCGCGAATCCCAAGTGCTGGGCGAGGGCGTGGAGCAGGTGCTGGGTGCACCAGCCGTCGGGCTCGTTGCTGACGGGCCGCATGGGGGCGAAGAAGGTGGCGGGGACGTTGAACTCGTCGAGGATCGGTGCCGCGAAGAGCCACTGGTCTTTAACGGCGTCGTCGAAGGTCACCAAAGCAAGGCGGTCGTCGCTGAGATGGCGGGCCTGGTACTCATCGACGGAGACGACGCGGTAGTTGGCCTGAAGCCAGCGGATCTGACGCCGGAACTCGGCGGGCGTGACGCCGGTCACGCCATCGGAGTTTCTTGGGCGGACGTAGTGGTACGTCGCGACGAGATGGCCGCCACCGCTGGGCATTTAGGAGGGATCGGGCTATCGGTGCCGCCACCTTGAGGGATTCGTCTGGTTCCCCCCGGTTCGGGCGAGCCGAGAACGTGCGGCTCGGGCTTGACCCACCCACTGGCGGCGTCTTCGGCGTTGACGACTCACGCGTGGTACTTCTCAACGTGCATGAGCGGCAGGGCTTCGGGAGCGCTGTTGCCCTTGCAGACGGGCGCTCCGGGGTGCTGCTGGCGGAGCCGCCGCTTGGCCCATTCCGGGACGCACTCTCAGGGTGCTTGTCCGCAAACCTCTCAAGAGAACGACGCACGGTGCGAATGTGCGATACTCCATCGCCCGGAATGCAGCCCGGTGAGAATCGCATGCGCCTCGGCCTGGGGGTCGGTTGGACCGCATGGATGCTCGGGTATCCTGCCCCGACTTCTCGCCCGTTGTAAAGCCAAACGTCCGGAGACCCTCGTGCCAACCGCCAAGCAACTGCTGGTTACTCAACTCTCGCAGAGCTTCGAGGGTCGCAAGGACATGCCGCTCATGGGGGTGCTCGCGGACATCTCCGACGAGCAGGCCGGCTGGCAGTCGACCGCCACGACGCCGAGCATTGATCAGTTGGTGCGTCACATCGCGTGGTCAGCGAGCGTCTATTGCCGCGACGGCTTCGGCACGCCCATGGTCGCCGAGGACCCGGGCGTCTCGGCCGAGGGCGACACCGAGGGCATCCCGTGGGAGTTCCCCTGCGGCTCGGGCTTCGGACGGACCAGCCACCCGGGCATCGCCGGCGCCATCGACCTGCTCAGGCGTTCGCAGGCCACCATGCTGGGGTGCCTCGAGGCGCTGCCCGACGAGGCGCTAGACCGGCCGATTCCCAACCGTCACGGCCGGACCGCGGCCCACTTCTTCTGGATCATGATTATGCACAATCTCTACCACGCCGGGCAGATCCGAACCCGGCGGACGATGCACTCCCCGCGCGGCTGATGAAGCGACACGCCGCCGCCGCTCCCCCAAGCCCCAGGCACTTCCGATATCAAGACTTTTTGCAACCGTTGCAACCCGGGAGCGCATAGGCCTTACACCTAGCGGGGCCACTCAGGGGATTGCAATGGTCAAGGCGCCGGCTCGTACGGATCGGACAGAACTTCTTCGAAGGGCTGCCGTCGCTCGTGAAATGCTGCGGGCGTGCACCTTCTGCGAGCGCCGCTGCGGCGTCGATCGTGTCGCGGGGAACGCGGCCCCGTGCCGGCTCGATGATCAGACCTGGTGCTTCAAGCGGCACGTGAGTTTCGCCGAAGAACTCGAGCTTTTGCCGAGCTATATGGTCTATCTGGGCGGCTGCAACTTTCGCTGCCGGTTCTGCGTACAAGCGCCCACGTGCTTTGCCCCTCGGATCGGGACGCGGGTCGAGGCCGGCCAGGCCGCCCGGGACTTCGAGCGCCTGGTCGGCACCGGGGCGAGGACGATCAATCTCCTGGGCGGCGAGCCGAGCCTGCACCTGCACACGATTCTCGAGATCGCGGCGGAAGCGGCCGAGCCGTTGCCGCTGGTGCTCAACTCGAACATGTACATGACACCGGAGGTCATCGCTCTGCTTAACGGAGTGGTCGGCCTCTACCTGGCCGACTTCAAGTTCGGCTCCGACGTGTGCGCCGCGTCGATCGCCGGCGTTGACCGCTACGTCGAGGTCGTCACGCGGAATCTTCTGCTCGCCGGCGCGCAGGCGCCGCTGCTGGTCCGCCATCTGGTCATGCCCGGACACATCGAGTGCTGCCTGCTCCCCGTGGCCGAGTGGATGGCCGCCCACCTGCCGGACGTGCCGTTCACGCTCAATACCGGCTACGTCCCCGCGTGGCGGGCGGCGGCGTCGAGTGACCTTTCGCGAACGCTCACCCAGGACGAGCGCGACCGGGCCGAGGCGATCGTCGCGCGGCTGGGCCTGCGGAGGGCCGCGTGATGCTCAAGGCCGTGCACCCCACCGACGGATCCGACGCGCTGGGCGATCGGCTGCCGGTGACGATCCGGATCGGCCCGGACGGTCGCGTCTACTTCCACGATGTGACCGCGGAGATGCTGCCGATCGCTCTGGCGCTCAGCCCCGATGACGAGGGCCTGAAGCAGCGACTCGCCGCGGCATCGGCGATGCTCGACGGGCCTGCCGGTGCGAACGCCCGGTTGGGCCGGCCCCCCCACGCTTCGCCGGAGCTTTGCCCATGAGCGTCCAAGTCCCCGCCGGCACTCTCCGTCCGACGCACCCGCCGGTCACGATGCAGGCCGGCGCCGCGCCGCCCGCATCCGCGGCCCTGGCCCGGCCTCCGAGCAAGCCGCCGGCCGACGAGCTCGAGCTGCTCATCCGGGCCCGCTACCCGGTGCTGTATGTCGTGAGCTGGGAAGAATCTCGCGTCGAGCAGCACCTGGCGCAGATTGCTGCGCGGCGGAGCAAGCAGCTCTTCACGTGGTCGATTACCGGGGGCATGCGCCGCGTGGGCCACGGCCAGCCGTCCACGCGCCCCCGCGGCGTGTCCGACGCGATCGAGGCCATGGAGCAGATTATCGAGAGCAAGGAGTCGGCCATCTACCTGATGTACGACCTGCACCTGCTTCTCCGCACCAGCTCGCCGTGCAACACGCCCAACGTCCGCAAGCTGCGGGAGGTCGCCCGGGCGCTGAGCGACAGTTACAAGACGGTCGTGCTGTGCTCGCCGCACGTCGAGCTGCCCGCCGAGCTCGAGAAGGACGTGACGGTGTTCGACTATCCGCTCCCCGGGGCCGCGGAGATCGACGGCCTCCTGAGGCGGATCTGCAAGGACGTCTCCGAGCACGGCTCGCTAGAGGTCTCGCTCGACGACGCGGGGCGCGAGAACCTGGTGCGTGCCGCGGGCGGGCTCACGCTCCAGGAGGCCGAGAACGTCTTCGCCAAGTCCATCGTCGCCGACGGGACGCTCAGCGGCGACGACGTGTCGACGGTCTTTGCCGAGAAGCAGCAGATCGTCCGCAAGAGCGGCCTGCTCGAGTACTACCCCGCGACGACCGAGCTCGACGCCGTCGGCGGGCTCGACGAGCTCAAGGGCTGGCTCAAGCGGCGCTCGATGGCGTTTTCCACCAAGGCCCGCGATTTCGGGCTTCCGGCGCCCAAGGGCGTGCTGCTGGTGGGCGTGCAGGGCTGCGGCAAGAGCCTATGCGCCAAGGCCGTCAGCCGCGAGTGGAACATGCCGCTGCTGCGATTCGACGTCGGGCGGGTGTTCTCGAGCCTCGTCGGCTCGTCGGAGAGCAACGTGCGGCGGGCGATCGCGGTCGCCGAGAGCATCGCCCCCGCGGTGCTGTGGATCGACGAGATCGACAAGGCCATGGCGGGAACCCAGGGCTCTGCGGGGACCGACGGCGGAACGACCGCCCGCGTGATGAGCACGCTGCTCACGTGGCTGAGCGAGAAGAAGACGCCCGTCTTCGTGCTCGCGACGGCCAACGACATCTCGGCCCTGCCGCCGGAGCTGCTGCGCAAGGGTCGGCTCGACGAGATCTTCTTCGTCGACCTGCCCACGCTGCCCGAGCGTCGCGAGATCTTCCGCATCCACATCGCCGGGCGGAAGCGCGACGTCGGCCGCTTCGACCTGCCCGCGCTCGCCCAGGCCTCGGACGGCTTCAGCGGGGCCGAGATCGAGCAGGCCGTCATCAGCGCTTTGTACGACGCGTTCTCCCACGGCCGCGACCTCGAGACGCCCGACGTGCTGGCGTCGCTGGCCGAGACGGTGCCGCTCAGCCGCACGATGAGCGAGCGCGTCGGCGAGCTCCGCTCCTGGGCCGAGGGCCGGGCCCGCTTCGCGTCCACTGTTGACCTGGCGGCCGCGCCGACATTCCGTCGCAAGCTCGAGGTCTGAACTGTCCTGCATCACCACGGAGCCCAGCATGAGCAGCGTCGTCGTCCTCACCCCGATCGTCATCGCCTCCTGGCCGGTCATCGCGTCCGCCGTCGCGGGGGTCGCCGCGTCGATGGGCTTCTCGATGGTCGCCGCCGTCGAGGCCCACGCGTCCAGCGGCGTCGAACGCGTCGAGACCGACGTGGCCAACTCGCAGGTCCTCGCCGACTCTCTCTCCCGCGGCGAGAAGCTCGCGATCGCGCGCGACGGAGTCACCGTGCAGATCGCCGTCGACGCGCGGGGCAAGTGCTCGGTCTGCGCGAGCGGAAAGGGCAAGTCAAAGGCCCAGCTGAAGCAGATTGCCGAGGAGGTCTCGGGCCGCATCGTCCAGCAGTTCGCCTATCACAAGCTCGTGACGGAGCTCAAGAACCGAGGATTCCGCGTCGACGCCGAGACAGTCACGAAGGACCAGTCGATCCAGATGCACGTCTCTACGGGCCGCTGAACGACGGTCCACCATCCAGCAGGAGCATCGTCCATGGCCTCGCCACAGTTCGATATCACCATAGACAAGAACGGTCAAGTCAAGATCAAGGTCCACGGCGTCTCGGGCAAGGAGTGCGTGCAGATCACCGACATGCTCAGGGAGATCATCGGCCGCGAAGAGAGCCGACAGCTCACTAGCGAGTACTACGGCTCGCCCGGTCACGTCCGCATCAGCGCGCAAACCCAGACCGACGTCCACACGCGCGGCTGACCTCGCGAGCGGCCCGAACCATGGAATGCCCCTCCTGCACATTCCAGAACATGCCCGGGCTTACCGCCTGCGTCCGCTGCGCGACGCTGCTCGACCTGAGCAACGTCGAGTTCATGCCCGCACGGGCGTCGAGGGGACGCGCCGCCCGTCGGGCCCAGGCCGCCGCGAGGTCGGTGCGCCAGACCGCCGCCGACGCGGCCCTGGCCGTCGAGCGCCGCGTGCCGCTGGGCGTCACGTTCGGGAGCGTCTCGGCCGCGCAGCTGCTGCACTGCCTCGTCCCGGGCCTGCCGCAGATCCGCGCCGAGTTTCCGCCACTGCGCCTGCTCGGCTGGGCGGTGCTGGGAGTGTGGGTCCTCTTCCTCGCGCTGGCTGGGCTCTTCGTGGGAACGACGTTCTCGACGCTTCTGTACTTCGGGCTGCTGAGCATCCACGGCTTCTCGATCTCGCTGCTCTTCTCCCGCTCTCTCCAGCCGGTGTCGATCGGTCGGCGATTCATGTTCGGAATCGGCGTCTACATCTGTTTGCTGGCTCTCTACGGCCCGGCGCTGGCCGCGGCGCGGAGCGTTGCGGTCGTTGTTCCGGTGAACAATCTCCGCCCATCGCGTCTGATACACAACGACGATGTCCTTCTTCGCACAGGTCGGTGGACGCGGCCCAGCTCCTTCAACCGGGGCGATATCGTCGTCGCTCGGATCATCCGGCGGAACTACGGCGGGCTGATCGTGCAAGAGGGCCTCAACATCGATCGTGTCGTCGGCGTTCCCGGCGACGTTGTGGAGTCGATCGACGGCATGCTGAGCGTCAACGGCTCGGTCGCACCGGCCGACCATCAGCCTATGAGCACTGGTGGGCGATTGCCCAACAGCACGATGATCGTCCCCGAGAACACGTATCTGATCCTGCCCTCGATGCTTGCGCTCGCCCAGATGCCGAACCGTGCGGATATCGCCACCGCTCTCTCGCTATACAGCCAGGAGGACGTGCTCGGCCGCGTGCTGCTGAGAGTCCGACCGTGGTCGGGCTTCGGGCGCATCGAGGCCTCCCAGGAGCCCCCGCAATGACCGGCCGGTTCAGCAAGCTCGAGGTCCAGCAGAGCAAGGTTCAGGCGGCGACAATCGCGCCGGCCGAGTTGCTGGGCGTGCCGGTGCGGACACCGCAGGACGACCTCCGCGCCGCGAGCGACGCATGGCGAATGGAGTGCTTTGAGTCGGCCCTGCAGCACTACACCCGAGCCCTCCGCGACGATCGGGGCTTGATCCCCGCTTGGGTCGGCCAGGTCCAGATGCTGGTGGAACTGCACGAGCACCCCGAAGCCAGGCTCTGGGCCGACAAGGCCCTCGAACTCTTTCGGAACAACGGTGAGCTGCTCGCCGCCCGCGCTCTGGCGGCACACCGCGCCGGCGATCACCAAGCGGCATTCATCGCTTCCGACGACTGCCTCAAGGCTCCGGGCACCTCCCCCCTTCGTTGGCGGGTGCGCGCCGAGATCATGCTCCGTTCCGCGGCCGATCGGGCCCGCGATTGCTTCGAAAAGTCGCTCGTCGAACCCGGCACCGACTGGTTCGACCGAGTGCTCATCGCCCGGGTCTATGCGACCAACAGCCTCCCAGCCGCGGCTCTGGTCTATGCCCAGCAGGGCCTGGACATGCAGCCCGGACATCCGATCACCTGGGTCACGATCGGTCGCTGCCAGGCGGCCCTAGGCATGAGCGAGAAGGCAGCACTCAGCTTCCAGCGGGCCACGCAGCTCCCGGGCGGACGCGAGCCAGGCCTCGCGGCGCTCAAGTCGCTCGCCGGCACAGGCTCGCCCACCCGACTGTCTCGCTGGCTCACCGGACTCTTCAAACGATGAAACTCCGAACCATTCTTCTCGGTGCCCGCGAGCACAACGCCTCGGACGTGCACATTCTCGTCGGCTTTCCGCCCATGTTCCGCATCGGCGGGGACATCGTCGCCACCAAGGGCGGGCCCATGTCTACCGAGCTCATCGACGCCATGATCCGCGACTCGCTCGTCGACGAGCAGATCGCCCGGCTCAACGCCGCGTGGCAACTGTGCGCGTCGGTGATCTACCCCGAGGTCGGGCGCTCGCGGATGACCGTCTACAAGCGCAACGGCGTCTTCGAGCTGGCCATCCGCATGAGCGAGCCGGTCGTGCGAACGCGCCAGCAGTTGGGCCTGCCCACGATCGTTGACGACCTGGCCCGCAAGACCCAGGGCCTGGTCATCCTCACCGGACCCACCGGCGTTGGCAAGACGACGACGCTGCACTACATGCTCGACCTGATCAACGCCGAAAGGCCGTGCAAGGTCATCACGATCGAGGACCCGATCGAGTACGTCCACAGCTTCAAGCGGGCGATCGTCGTTCAGCAGGAGCTTCTGGCCGACGTTCTCGACTACTCCTCGGCGCTGCGTCACGTGCTCCGCCAGGACCCAGACGTCGTCGCCGTGGGCGAGATGCGCGACCAAGACACTATCTACACGGCCCTCATGGCCGCCGAGACCGGACACCTGGTCATCGCGACGCTGCACACGCCCGGGGCCGTCGACGTCGTTCAGCGAATGGTCTCGGCGTTCCCCGACGGCCAGCAGCACGAGATCCGCTACATGCTCGCCAACACGCTCCAGGGCGTGGTCGCGCAGCAGCTGCTGCCGCGGGCCACCAGCAAGGGCGTGGTGCTCGCGGCGGAGGTGCTCATGGGCATCCAGTCCGTCCGTCACCACATCCGCGACAACGCGGCCCACCAGCTCTATAGCGAGATGCAGTCGGGAAAGCGCCACGGCATGATGACGCTCGACCACACGCTGATCGAGCTCTATCAGGCCGGAGAGATCACCTACGACACGGCGATGACCTACGCGCGGCACCCAGAGAACCTCAAGAAGAAAGCCGGGGCGTAGCCGGGGCGAGGCGGGCGGTGCGCGGCTCTAGGCCGATGAGCCCGCACATTGCCGCCGACATCGGGGACGTCGCTCGGACCTCCAGCAGCCGATTCGGCGGCACGAGAACGAGGACAAGCGGTCTGGCCCCGAGATCGCCCGCGATCATGAGCATCCTGTTCAACTCCTCTCGGGCCGAAGCATCCGCGGCATGGGCAAGCCGCTCGGGGCTTCCGGTGGCGGCGAGGAAGCACCTATTCACGGTACTTGCGGCGAGGGTCACCAGCGTGTCGATGTTGCCGCGGGGAGAGTCCACGCCGCCGAGTGACGGACTCCGGATCGGTACGGCGGACGAGATGACGGGGGCGGTCAATGAAGCCTGGAGCCAGTTGCTCGAGCCAACGTTGACCGCAAGGATCGTGCCGCGAGACATCGAGATGATCCAAGCCGGCAGCGCGTCCACGGGCGTTCGGCGGCAGCCGCGGCAGCCGAGCGCGTCGCGGTCCGCTGCGCTGGCTCAGGCAGCGACACCGAATTTTCCGCGTCGGAAACGGCCTCTATGAGCGCAGCCGGGTCGATAGCGGCCAGGTTGACACGGACCGTCGCGGCCCCCCGGCGAAGTTCACACCAGCGGCCTCCACCCCCGGCTGACGGGCGACCCGACGCTCCACTTGGCCGGCGCAGGCGACGCACGACATGCCGCCGATGGGCAGGTCGAGCCGGCTAGCCGTCCGAACTGCTTGTTCCCGCACGGTCGCCGGCTCAGAACAGAATCCGCAGGCCCAGCGTGATTACGACGTCGACCTCGGGGCGGTGCCGGACGTCCTGAACGACCGGCAATCCGATGGCCGCCTCCAAGGCGAAACTGCGCGCCTCGTAGAGGATGCCCGGGCCCATGAGCACCTCGTTGTCGCCGTTGGTCTCGTACAAGCCGTTGAGCTCGACGGTGAGATACGTCGAGGCCTCGGTATCGGCGGCATACTCCTTCGGAGATAGCCGGAACAGGTACGCCGTGTCGTACCGCAGCGCGTCGTCCGGTCCGTCGCCCGGGCGGATGGCGAACTCGTCGCCGCCGGTGTTGAACTTGTACGAGACGCTCTGGTTGATCCCGTGCCGCCCGAGGATCGCGGTGAAGACGACCCCCAGGAACGGATCGAGCGAGTGGCTGGAGAAGTCGCCATCGCCGGAGGGGAACTCGACGCCGCCCAGCACGGCAAGCCGCACCGAATCAATCGGGCCGAGGTCGATCTGCACGGGTCGATACTTAAACGTGAGCGAGAGGTCCTCGACCCCGACCTCGCGGCCGGTCGAACCCCCCTGCTGCTTCTCCTCGTATACGACCGGCAGGGCAAGGCTCAACGACATATCGCGGCGGAGGCCGTAGGTCAGGGTAGTGGTCGACACGATCTGATCGATCTCTCGCTGCTCGGGCGAGGGATCGTTGCCGAAGCCCAGGTACTGGACCTTTTGGCGGACGTAGAACCCGCCCGCGGCGGGCTGCGTGGCGGCGGGAGTATGCGTGGCTTCCTGGGCGCGGCACGGCGCGGTCGTGCAGAGCAGCGACAGCACGCTCGCCACGCCGCCCAGAGGCGGCCCGACTGCTTTCAGGAGCCGACCACGGCGGTGAGCGGGCATAGGTCGCTGCCGCTTCCCGGCGCTCATGGCGCCTCGATCCTCTGGAGAGAGAAGCCGCTGCGGTCGACTGCCCTTGCAAGCTGGCCACGGGTCACTGGGGTGGTCCCGTCCAGCGTGACCGTGGCCCTTCCTGTCCCCATATCGACACGGACGGCCTGGACGCCGGGGACCTGGAGCAGGGTCTTGTCAACGTTGTTGGCGCAAAGCGGGCAGGACATGCCGTAGACCGTCAGCACCGCTTCTCGCCCGCGGACGGGCGTCTGATCGGACTCTGCGATGGCCGCCGCCGTGGGAACGGCGTGGTCGGCGGAGCCCGACGAGCAGCCAGCGCTCAAAAGAAACGAAGCGCCGAGCACGATCGCGGCGAGAGTGTGGCACGTTTTCATCGTGAGTTCCTTGTATACAGCTGGCCCGGCTCAGCGGGCGACCTTGGAGACCAGTTCCAACAGTTCATCGATCATCGCATCGCGCGCATCCCCCTCGGTCCGCATAGCTTCGGGAGCGCAGTGCTTGAGGTGGTTACGCATCAGGTTCCGGGCCACCGAGTGCAGCGACTCCCGCACCGCGGCGACCTGGGTGATGATGTCCGCGCAGTACCGGTCCTGCTCGACCATGGTGGCGATGCCGCGGACCTGACCCTCGATGCGGCGCAGATGCTTGAGGTTCGCGGCCTTCAGCCCGGGATCGACCCCGACGGCGCGACGGGGGCTGACCTCTCCGGCGCAGCCGCAGCAGCCGACGCGGGGCGAGTCGGCGGCCCGCTTGGTGGAAGTCGATGTAGTTGCGCGTGCCTTGCTCATGGCTGGTTCCTGGCGTCGTGTCGGCCGACAGTATACCCCTATGGGGTATACCGGAGCGGCGTTGCTCGCGTTGATCGGTTGGCTGATCGCGTCCCGCGAAGCCTCGGTCGCAGGGAACGAATCCACTTACAAGGCTTCGGCGAAGCAGGAACAGTCCGGACGCCGGGCTTGCAACTCCCGATGCGGTCAGCGGTTGCACGACTATCGACATCCTCTTGGGCCGCCTTACCATCGCGGCCCCCCGGACCATTGGCTCGGAGCCCGCAAACGTGAGCAACTTTCCTCGTCACTCCTTCGCTGTCGCCCCCGCCGAGCAATGCCGGAGACCCGCATGCGCCGAGTGATCGTCTGGCTAGTCGTGCTCGCAGTGCTCGCGGGCGGGTCCTATGCGGGCTACGCGTGGTACACCGGGCGCGACGCCCAAGGCCAGGCCCAATACCGCACCGCCGTCGTCAAGCGTGCCGATGTGGTCGCATCCATCACGGCCACGGGCACGGTGGTTCCCGAGGACGTCATCGATGTCGGGGCCCAGGTCAACGGCCCGATCGCGTCCTTCGGCGTGGACGTCGATGGAAAGCCGGTCGACTACCGCTCGTCCGTGAAGGAGGGCATGGTGCTGGCCCGCATCGACGAGGCCTTGTACGCCGCCGACGTCGCGGGCGACGAGGCCCGGCTCGCCCAGGCGATGGCCCAGGTCCGCGTGGCCCAGGCGAATCGGACGCAGGCGGTCGCTCGACTGGAACAGGCCCGGCGCGACTGGGAGCGAGCCCAGCGTCTAGGCCAGTCCCGCGCGCTCTCGCAGGCTGACTTTGATGCCGCGCGCAGCGCGTTCGATCAGGCCGAGGCGAGCCTGCTGGTGCAGGACGCGAGCATCGTCGAAGCGCAAGCGATGATCGCGATGGCGGAGGCGTCGCTCAAGCGGTCCCGCCGCAGCCTCGCGTACTGCACGATCGCCTCTCCGGTCGACGGCGTGATCATCGACCGCCGCGTCGAGATCGGGCAGACCGTGGTGGCGAGCCTGAACGCACCCAGCCTCTTCCTCATCGCCAAGGACCTGCGGCAGATGAAGGTTCTCGTGCAGGTCAACGAGGCGGACATCGGCTCGGTCCGCGCCGGCGAGCCGGTCAGCTTCAGTGTCGACGCCTTTCCAGAAGATCGCTTCCGCGGCAAAGTCCGGAAGGTCCGCCTCAACGCCACCATGTCCCAGAACGTCGTCACTTACACCGTCGAGATCGTGACCGAGAATCCCGACCTCAAGCTCCTTCCGTACTTGACCGCGAACGTGCGCTTCGAGCTCGCCCGGGCCGACAAGGCGCTGCTGGTCCCCAATGCGGCCTTGCGATGGGACCCGCCCGCCGGCAGCACCAGTCAGGCCAACGCAGCCCCGGCCGCGACACCCGCCCGCGGCGGACCGCCCGCCCGGGCCGAGCCAGAGTCCCCTGGCGTCTGGGTGTTGAGCGATGCCGGCCTCGTGCGTGTCGCCGTGACGGCGGGTGTTTCCGATGGCACGCAGACCGCCATTGAGTCGCCCGACATCAAGGAGGGCGACACGGTGGTCGTCGGCGAGGCTGCCGGCGCATCGCAGCGGGCCGGCGCGAGCGGCAGCCCCTTCGCCCCCCCGATGATGGGCGGCCGCGGTGGCGGCGGCGGACGCCCGCGGTGAGGTTGATGCTCGAGACTCCATCCCCGCCGACATCTATGCCCGAGGCGCTCATCCAACTCCGCGACATCCGCCGCACGTTCCACGTGGGGGAACTGGACGTGCCCGTGCTCAAGGGCGTCTCGCTCGACATCGCCCGCGGCGACCTTGTCGCCCTCACCGGCGCTTCGGGCTCGGGCAAGACGACGCTCATGAATATCCTGGGCTGCCTGGACCGCCCGACCAGTGGCGAGTATCTGCTCGACGGTCAGGAGGTCTCCCGCCTCTCGTCGGACCAGCGGGCCCTGATCCGCAACAAGAAGATCGGCTTCGTGTTCCAGTCCTTCAACCTGCTCAGCCGCACGACCGCGCTCGATCAGGTCATCATGCCCTTGGCGTACACCGCCAGTGGGCTCTCCGACCGCGACGCCAAGGCCCGCGCCAAAGAGATGCTCACCCGAGTAGGGCTCGGGGAGCGGCTCGACCACACGCCGGCCCAGCTCTCCGGCGGCCAGCAGCAGCGCATCGCGATCGCTCGGGCCCTCATCAACCGCCCCCCGGTCCTCTTCGCCGACGAGCCCACTGGCAACCTCGACTCGACGACCACCATGGAGATCCTGCAGATGTTCCAGGAACTCAACGTCTCCGACGGCATCACGATCGTGATCGTGACCCACGACCCCAACGTCGCCGCCCACTGCCGCCGCAATATCCGGATGCGCGACGGCGTGCTCGAGAGCGACACCACCAGCCAGCCGCGTTCGGTGATCCCGGCAAGCGCGGACCATGCTCACGCCTCGGGAGCCCAGCGGTGACCACTATCAAGACCCTGCAGACGGCCCTCCGCGCCCTTCGACGGAACAAGACTCGCTCGGCGCTGACGGTGCTGGGCATCGTGATCGGCATCGCCTCGGTCATCGCGATGATGGAGATCGGCAAGGGGTCGTCGGGCGCGATCGCAAGGACGATCGCCAGCATGGGGGCCAACAACCTGCTGGTCATGCCCGGCACCGCCTCCTCCGGCGGCGTGACATTCGGGGCCGGGAGCGTGAAGACCCTGACGGCCGAGGACGCCCAGGCGATCCAGGACGAGTGCCCCGCAGTCGCTGCCACCGCTCCCATCGCGCGGGCACGCACCCAGGTCGTTTTCGGCGAGCGCAACTGGGTGCCCACGTTCATCTACGGCACGACGACGCAGTACCTCGAAGTCCGCGACTGGCGTGACCTGACCGAGGGCGACATGTTCACCGACGCCGACGTCCGCTCCGGCGCCCGCGTCGCCGTCGTCGGTCAGACGATCGTCCGCGAGCTCTTCCAGGGACGCTCGCCGGTCGGCAAGGAGATGCGGATCCAGAACGTGGGCTTCAAGGTCGTCGGCGTGCTCTCGGGCAAGGGGGCCAACGCGTTCGGCTGGGACCAGGACGACATCATCCTCGCCCCGTGGACCACCATCAAGTACCGCATCTCGGGCTCGACGGGCAACTCCCCGACCGGCTCGTCGTCGAGCGTCGCGTCCAGCACAACCACCGCCCCCTCCCGCGACGCGGTCTACCCCGGCACCACCGGCGACCTCTACCCCGCGGTCACTTCCAACATGCTCACCGGCGGCCCGATGCCCGCCCGCTTCGCGAACGTCGACCAGATCCTCGTCGCCGCCCGCTCGGGCGACCAGATCCGCCCGGCGATCCAGCAGATCACCCAGCTGCTCCGCGAGCGGCACCGCCTCGGCCCCGGCGAGCCCGACGACTTCTCGATCCGCGACATGACCGAGAGCGCCAACTCGCTGGCCTCGACCACGGCGATGATGACCAACCTCCTCCTCGCCGTCGCGCTCATCTCGCTGGTGGTCGGCGGCGTGGGCATCATGAACATCATGCTCGTCTCCGTGACCGAACGCAC
>Ga0105048_10009259_pt1 | contig 15697 bp, 12 predicted proteins | sample MAT05_FD_78382 | JGI IMG/M metagenome (GOLD analysis project Ga0105048, IMG submission 78382) | Freshwater microbial communities from Lake Fryxell liftoff mats and glacier meltwater in Antarctica - MAT-05 | ecosystem: Environmental > Aquatic > Freshwater > Ice > Liftoff microbial mat | place...
ACTTGTGTTGCCTTCCCGGGTACTTGAGCCCGAATCATTCATCGTTTTGGCATCGCCAACCAATACAAACTTGCTTAGCAATGCCGGTATTCCTGCGCTGGCTGTTGCGGGCATGCCTTCGCTCAACAATGATGGCGACCTTATCCGGCTGAGCCTGGCCGATGGCGAGATCATTGACCGGGTTGAGTACAGCAGTTCCTGGCACGACGACAATGCCAAGAAAGACGGCGGCTGGTCGATTGAGCGCATAGACCCTGTATCGCCCTGTTTGGGCGCCACGAACTGGCGCTCCTGCCCTTTGCCCATCGGTGGGGGCACTCCAGGAGCTGCTAACGCTGCACAAACAGGGTTTTCGGACACCATGCCGCCGATGATCCAGCTTGTACATATGGTTTCCGAATCACAGATCACTTTGCAGTTCAGCGAAGGGCTCGACCGTGAAAGTGCTACTGTAGAGGATATTTACCGCCTCGAACCTTGGATCAACATAACGTCTGCGGTTTTATCAAACGACGACCGAAGCGTGGTTTCACTTTTGCTTGAACAGGCCATTCAGCCTGGTATTGTTTACCATTTGATCCTCGAAGAAGGCCTCAGCGATTGCGCAGGAAACAAATCCATGTTGCCCGATAGCCTGGTATTTGGACTGCCGGAAAAACCTGAAGAAGGCGATGTGGTGGTGTGCGAAATCCTGTTCAATCCTCCCTCAGGCGGCGTGGATTACCTTGAGTTTTACAACCGCAGTGACAAAATTTTTACCTGGGATAGTTTCTTTCTCGACAACACAAAAGACAACCAAGGCGCTATGGCCATTCAAGACAACCGTCTGTTTTTACCCGGAGATTACGTCGTGTTTTGTTCAGAGCCAACGTTTGTTCGGGAAAACTACAACGAGGTGATTGCGCTAAATGTGATGCAACAAACATTGCCGTCACTGCCCGACAACGAGGGCAACCTTACCTTGTTATGGAGCGACGGAACCGTAAATGTGGTGGTCGATGCGTTCGATTACGACGAAGATTACCACAATGTTTTGTTGAGTTCGGGGGACAGAGACGGTGTAGCGCTGGAACGCCTGAACATGCACCAGCCTTCAAACATGGCCTCCAATTGGATATCGGCAGCAAAACAATCTATTGGTCTGTCGGGTACACCCACGCAACCCAACAGCCAAAAAAGCAGTCCAATGCCAGGCGCTAAGGAACTGCTGACGATGCCTATCAACCGCCTTTCGCCCGATGGTGATGGTAGGGAGGATTTTCTTGAAATTCGGTACAATACCCCGGCAAGCGGTTATGCTGCGAGCATGACGGTTTTTGACAGCTGGGGTATACCGGTCCGGCAACTCATACGCCAAACCCTTATTGGTACCAACGGAAATTTGCGGTGGGAAGGCGACGATGATGCCGGATCTCTTGTGCGTCCAGGCATTTATGTGCTGTTTATGGAAATTTTTTCGCCTGAAGGCGATGTGCAAAAGGTGAAAAAAACGGTGGCTGTGGTGGGAAAGTTTTAGAACCTGTTGACTTATTTCCTGATGACCGAAAACACCAAATTTTCAAGGTAAATTTCAATGCTGTGCACATTTTTTTCTCCACCGAAATCGGTCAGACGAGGTAGGTTTTTCATAAAAAAGTGCTGAAAATGGGCTGCTTCCACCACCGTGCTAGCTAAGGAGTGTGGGTAAGGATAAGAAGGGTTGTACTCTTGGAACAGGTCAGCTATACGTGAACAAAGATCTTTGTAAGGTTTGAAAAGTTGGTTTTTATTGATTTCCGTCACTTCGCGTGTAAGGTATACCTTGCTGCTTTCGGCGATCACAATTTGGTACAGAGCGTTTTTGTCGATGCCAGACTGGTCAAATTCTTCGGGCAATTCGTTGACCAGCAGTTCGATTACTTTTTTGATTTTTTGCTCCGGATCATGCAGGTTGTGAAGGGAGTACACGACAAGGTATTCGAGGAAATTCCAATACCAGGTGAGGATGTACAGGAGAAGGCGGTGTTTGTTTTCAAAATATCGGTAAATGCTGGCTTCTGTGGTATTGATTCCCTCTGCCAGCTTTTTAAAAGTAAAGTGTTCGAAACCAATTTGATGCATGAGCACAAGTCCATGACGGACAATGTTGCGGCCCAAATTGGTGTCTTCGGGATCTCTCAACGCTAAACCTTCACCTGCTTGTATCCTTATTTGAAATTGCATGACGTAAAATTATGAATCAAAAGTAAAGGAAATTTGACAATGATAGCTAAACTATTTTTGTGGACATTATGTTTAAAAAAATAATAGTATTACTTTTATATTTCTTTTTCAAAACAGGTAATATTCCTGGCAGCGGCAGCGTTCAATTTACCGTGGTCGTTTGTTTAATCATCAGCCACTTTTTTTATGGTATACAATAAGTCTCTTCCGGAAACATTACAATCACTTATGCAATTTGGCTACCGTTTGGCTGATGCTAAGATAGCCGAGCTCTCCAACGAAGCTTTGCAGTCAGACGATTGGCGTCTTGATCGTGTAATGCAAATCAAGGGCGAAGACAAATCCACCATGGTTTTGGTCATTGCCGTATCAAGTATTGTCCGTGAATTGAAACTGGTGTTTGTTGAGGTAATGGATCCCTTGGCGCCATTTACGCCGCTCCAACTTGTGAGGAGGTTGTTCCCAATGGACCACCGCCCGGGAAGGCAGATCAACAGTCGGCAGTTGGCATAAAAAAAATGCTCCGGCTTTTGCAGCCGAAGCATTGATAAACAGAAAAACTACCCTTATTCTCTTTTATCTAGTATTATTCGCCATCCTACGATGGTGTTTGATTTTCTCTTTTTTTCAATGGTACAAAGTTAAAGGCTGTTGTGCGGCTGAGCCATGATGTGCATCATCGTTTGTGATGTTGTTCATCAGGCGTGCTCATGGAGCACAAGCATGGGTGTGCGAACACGGTGGGCCAACTTGCGTGTTACACTATCGAAAAACAGTCGATGCAGCAAACTATGGTCGCGAGCGATGGTCACAAGCGCTTGAGCATCCTGTGAATCCATGAAATTGGATACTGCTTGAGGCACATCGCGATCGTGCAAGTAATGGAAGTCTTTGGGTACGATGCCAAGTTTTCCCGCTAAAACAGATTCCTTGTTTTGATCAACATGTTCACCAGGTTTATCAAGAATGTGCACGATGTGTAATTGGCTTTTGTTGAGCTTCAGCCAGCGTTGCAACAACAATTTGGATGCCTCGCTGATGCGCAAGTTGAAGTCTGTGGCCATCACAACATTGCGCATGGGGGTGTATGAGGCTTTTTTGGGCACCACAAGTACCGGAATGGCGGTTTTTCCCATGACACCTGCCGCGACGCTTCCAAGCAAAACTCCGCGCATGCCCGTAGCACCGGTAGTGCCCATCACGATCAGGTCAACTTTGTTGGTTTCCGCTACTTTGCTGATGGTAGCGACCGGGAAACCAATTTGAGTTAAGGAGGTAATGCGAACCTTTTTGTGTTCAGGTTTCCGGAGTTTTCTTCGAATCCAGTCTTTCATGCCTTTTTCACGCTGTGCGAGGTAGTCGTTGGTCCAGAAAGCATTGTATACATTGTTGTCAACACCTTCGTTGGGGAAAACGATGTGCAGTACGATCAGCTCAGCATTTTGTTGCGATGCCAGCTCCAAGGCATGTGTAAAAGCGTTGGATGCGCACTGAGAAAAATCGGTTGGAAAAAGGATGAATTTCATGGCTATGCTTTTGAATGGCTGGTAAAAAAGAAGGCACTATTTACGGTTAAATCATCTTGTCGGGCAAAAGCCCGAGATTAAGTTTGTTTTAATCTTTTTCCCTGTAATCCATTTCATCGGGCAATACGTTAAGTTTCATATCTTTTGTTTTTGGTAAAATTCAGGAATCCATCAATCCCATTTTCCACGCTTTCCAATACGTCATGCCATAGCCGAAAAGGATGATGGTGACAGAACTTAACGGCATTAAAATAGCCGCAACCACCGGCGATAAGGTGCCTGTAACAGCATAGCTTAAGCCTACAACATTGTAACAACCGGCAAGCAGATATGCCATGTTCACCGTTTTAACGCCCCATTTCGCCAAATCGAAAAATGCGGGCAATCGGTCAAAGGCATCGGCATGTACGATGGCATCGCAGGCAGGCGTGAAGTTGTTGGTGTTTTCAGCCACAACGATGCCGATGTTGCTTTGTTGCAAAGCGCCTGCATCATTCAACCCGTCGCCAAACATCAACACTTTGTGGCCATTGTCGCGCAATGATTTTACAAACAGCAGCTTGTCGCCGGGAGCCTGGTTGAAATGCATGTTTCCATTGAACATCGGACGAAGCACTCCGGCTTCCCGGTCGTTGTCGCCCGACAGGAGAGCGGCATCAACGTGGTTGTTTTTAAAATAGCTCAACACACCATCCAGACCGTCGCGGTAACGGTTGTTGATTTCAAAAGCGCCTTTAACAACGCCGTCGATTTCCACAAACACGCCGATTTGCTTCTGGTTGTTGCCCAAAACAAACGATGCAGAGCCCAAACGCAGTATTTTACCCTCAACGTCGGCCTGTATACCTTTGCCGCCGATTTCTTGGTAGTTGTTCACTTGTCCTACCGGCACATCGTCCATCCATTCGGCGATCTGACGGCTTGCGGGGTGGTTGCTTTGAAAGACCAACGTTTTAATCAGTGCTTTTTCGCTGTTTTTCAAGTCCCCTTGTCCTCTTAATGGTTTGAATTGCACATTGTTGGTAGCGATTTTGGTTATCGTACCGGTTTTGTCGAATACAACCATATCGGCGGTTTGCAGGTTTTCCAAAACCTGGGTGTTTTTGGCGTAAAAACGGTTCCTTCCAAGAATTCGAAACACGTTGCCCATCGTGAATGGTATGGATAAGGCTACTGCGCAGGGACAGGCGATGATGAGCACGGCTGTGAAAGCATTCACGGCGGTGGTTATGTTTTGAGGCGCCCAGTACAAAAATGCAATGCTGGAAACGCCCAGAATAAGTGTTGTGAAATACCGACCGGCCTGGTCGGCGAGCAGACTGGCGTGGCTTTTGCTTTTTTCTTTAAAGGACTCATCATTCCAAAGTTGGGTGAGGTAGCTGGTGGAAACCTTTCGGGTGAGGCTGATTTCGATGGTCTCGCCTTGTTGTTTGCCTCCGGCAAACAACCGTTCGCCACTGTGTACACTTACCGGTAGCGATTCGCCTGTTACAAAACTGTAGTCGATCTGCGCGCGGCCTTTCAGCAAAAGTCCATCAGCAGGAATCAACTCGCCGTTGCGTACAAGGATGATGTCGCCGGGCGACAGTTTTTGTACCGGTACGGTTTGTTCTTGCCCACCTGCTTGTTTTACACTGGCCGCAACAGGGAAATACGAGCGGTAGTCGCGTTCAAACGACAGGTGGTCGTAGGTTTTATGCTGAAACCATTTTCCGGTAAGCAGGAAAAAGATCAGTCCGGCAAAAGAGTCCATGTAACCAGCACCCTGTCCGCTGAGGATTTCCCAGGCCGAACGTCCGAACAACATCACCATGCCGAGTACAAGTGGCACATCGATGTTGAGGTGTCCGTGACGTATGCCATTCCAGGCGGAAACAAAGTAGTCGCGGGCGCTGTAGAGCAGTACCGGCAGGGCCAAAATGAGGTTTAAGTATCCAAAAACGTTAAAAAACCATGCTTCGTGCTCCTTTTCCAAACCGAGGTATTCCGGGAAACTCAGCAGCATGATGTTGCCGAAAGCAAATCCTGCTACACCTATTTTATAGTACAAACTGTGGTCGATGCTGCCATGCTTTGCGCCATCCACATCGCCGAGGTTGATTTCCGGAGGATATCCCAGACTGTCGAGCAGGGAAGCCAACTTGCGAAGGTTGGTAACAGACTCATCGAACTGTATGGTGACTTCTTTTTTAAGGAAAACGACAGAGGAATGGTGAACGCCCTGGTCCAGTTTGTACATGTGTTCCAGCAGCCAGATGCATGAGGCGCAGTGAATGGAAGGCAGGTAAAAAACCACATGTGTTTGTTGTACATCGGCGTAACGGATGAGTTTGTCCCGTACTTCTTTGTCATCGAGCCAAGCGTAGGCGCGCGCATCACGGCGGTTTTTCAACGACAAGCCCGGTTGTTCGTCGAGCCTGTAGTACTGGCACATGTCGTTCTCGTTCAAAATCTGGTAAACCAGTTGACAACCCTCGCAACAAAAATATTTGTCCTTGAGCTGTAATTTGTTGTTAGGACAAACGTCGTGGCAGTGGTAACAGACCAATAATGCGTCGGAAGTAGGCTTGGCCGGAGAAAGGGCAGTAGTATGCTTCATGATAAGGTGTGGTATTCGGGTGTAAAATTGGCCGGAAAGGAAGTAGATGAGCCATGAGCAAGGTCAGTGGATGGTCTGACTCTTGTCACCGCCCCCCCTTTTGCCCTTTTTCATTGAAAAGTACCACAAAGGCATGGAGCCGTCCTATTGCTTGTGTAAGTATAGTCTGCAACTTTGTACCCGGTTTAACACTAAAAAATACAGTTATGACTTTTTCTCAGTTGATCAATTCCGACAAACCTGTACTCGTTGATTTTTTCGCAGAATGGTGCGGACCGTGCAAAGCCATGGTGCCCATTCTTGAGGATGTAAAACGCCGTATGGGTGAATCTGCCACCATATACAAATTGGATGTAGATAAAAACCCAATGGTTGCTTCCACCTTCAACGTCCGTTCCATACCGACGCTTATGGTATTTCAAAACGGAAAGCCTCAGTGGCGCAAAACCGGAATGGCATCGGCTATTGAGTTGCAACGCGTCATGGAGGAGTTGGTAAAGAAAGAGGATGCGAAATCTTGATTTGCAGCATGCTCCCAACTAAGTTGTAATTTGCTGTCGCAAAAACAAACCCCCTTATGTCGATTCTCAAAAAAGGCAATAAGTCTTACAGTATTTTCAATCTTAAATGCCCCAGGTGCCACGAAGGCGAGATGTTTGAAACCGGAAGTTGGACTTTTGTAAAGCCATTTGACATGCACGAGCGCTGCCCGGAGTGCAACCTCAATTATTTTCCCGAACCTGGCTATTATTATGGCGCCATGTACATATCGTACATCTGGACGGCTTGGTTCTGTTTACTGTTTGTCGGCGTGCTTCATTGGTTTCTTGGGCTGAGTCAGCCCATTACCTTCGGCGTACTGATTGCGTTTTTGTCGGTCAATTTTGTATACATCTTTCGCATATCTCGTTTGATGTGGATCAACATCAATGTCAGCTACAATCCCAACATCCTAAAGGACAAGGAGAAGTTTTGATGCATTTTTTACTTTTTCGTTGAAAAGTACCAACCATTAGGTGATTATGATTGGTGTTTCAAGGGTGATAGAGGTCAACTTTGAGGCATCAATTCAATGATCATCTTATGAAAAACCATTTTCAGATACTCATCATCGGCGGTGGCAACGCCGGCATTGCTTTGGCAGCCCAGTTGCACCGCAAAGACGGAAAACTCGACATAGCCATTGTCGAGCCTTCCGAAAAACACCATTACCAGCCAGCATGGACCCTGGTGGGTGGCGGCGTATACGATCACGCCAGCACAGAACGGTCCGAAGCATCGGTGATGCCTCCCAAAGTGGAATGGATCCACGATGCGGCAGCTTCGTTTGAGCCGGAAAACAATACCCTGGTAACCGCTTCAGGAAAACGTTGCACCTACGATTTCCTTGTGGTAGCTCCTGGTATCCAGCTCGATTGGGAGAAGATCAAAGGCTTGCAAGGCAATTTGGGCAAATACGGCATCACTTCAAATTATAGCTTTGAAACGGCGCCATACACTTTCGAGCTGATCAGCAACCTGAAGAAAGGCAAGGCGCTTTTCACCAATCCCAACACACCCATCAAATGTGGCGGCGCACCTCAAAAAGCCATGTACATGTCGAGCGACTACTGGCGCAAACACGGCGTACTGAGCGAGGTACAGGTACACTTCTATTCCGCTGCAAGTATGATTTTCGGCATCAAGGAATACCGAGAAACACTGGAAGGTGTCATCAAACGGTATGGCATTAATACGCATTATTTGCACAACCTGGTGGAAATCAAAGCTCGAGAAAAAGTAGCCGTTTTTGATGTTTACAAAGACGGCCAAGTGGTGGATCAGGTACAAGACACTTACGACATGATCCACATCACACCACCGCAAAGTGCTCCTGATTTTATAAAAAACAGTCCGCTTGCTGTGCCCGGCAACCCGTTGGGTTGGGTAGATGTTGACAAATTTACTTTTCAACACGTCCGTTACGCCAACATTTATTCGCTGGGAGATGTTTCAAGTACCCCCAACGCAAAAACAGGCGCTGCCGTGCGCAAACAGGTTCCGGTGCTCGTAGAACAATTGGTCAGTCAGATCTACCACCAAAAGGCATCCCTGGCACAATACCATGGCTACGGTTCATGCCCACTTGTAACAGGCTACGGTAAACTGGTGATGGCCGAATTCGATTACGACAACAAACGTGTAGAAACCTTTCCGTTTGATCAGAGCAAAGAACGTCTCAGCATGTACCTTCTCAAAACCCAGGTTTTACCGAGACTTTACTGGAATGCAATTCTGAAAGGCCTGATGTAAACAGAATTGTGTTACTTCGTTCCTAAGATTTTCAACCTCCAAACTTTAAACCTATATGTTGGAATTTTTGTCTCAACCGTGGCCCTGGTACATTGGTGGGCCGCTCATCGGGCTTGCTGTACCGTTGTTGCTTTTGGCTGGCAACAAATCGCTTGGTATTTCTTCTTCTTTGCGCCACATCTGCGCCTCTTGCTTTCCGGCAGGTATTGAATTTTTTAAATACGACTGGAGAAAAGAATCCTGGAACCTGTTTTACGTTGGAGGTATCCTGATTGGTGGTTTTGTAGGTGGTGTTTTACTGGCCAATCCGGGCGAAATGGTCATCAATCCGCAAACCATAGCGGATTTGCAGGCACTGGGATTGAATGATTTCAGTGGACTGGGTCCTGCGGAAATTCTGAACTGGAGCGAAATATTTACCCTGCGAACCATCGTTTTTGTAGTTTTTGGTGGCTTTTTGGTAGGTTTCGGAACCCGTTACGCAGGCGGTTGTACGAGTGGTCACACCATCTTTGGTCTTTCCACTTTGCAATGGCCTTCATTGGTAGCTACCATTAGTTTTATGGTTGGTGGTTTCCTATGTACCCATTTCCTGCTTCCTATTTTGCTCGCCCTTTAAAGCTGATACGTCATGAAAAACATTAAATATCTGCTGTTCGGCGTTCTTTTTGGCGTCGTGCTTACCAAATCTGAAGTGATCTCATGGTGGCGCATTCAGGAAATGTTTCGGTTCCATTCGTTTCATATGTATGGCGTCATCGGCAGTGCCGTTGTCGTTGGCATCATCTCTGTTTGGATCCTGAAAAAAACCCATGCCAAATCCATAGAAGGTGAAGAACTTACCTTCGGTGTGAAAAAATTTGATAAAGGCAACATCATTGGTGGTCTGATCTTTGGCATAGGCTGGGGTATCACGGGTGCTTGTCCGGGTCCCCTGTTGGCACTTGTAGGCTCAGGCCTCACCATCATGATCCTTGCCACCATCAGCGCCATAGCTGGCACATGGGTATATGGTCTGCTTCGCGAAAAATTACCACATTGAAGCGTTGGGTTAATCGGTTGGTCTTGTAACCTAATTTTGGATCAAATGCGGCGAATATTTTTTTTACACCAACCGACCAACCGACCAACTGACCAACATGACCAACCGACTCATTTTAAGCCATGTCTAAGAAGATCCCAACATACAGCATTTGCAACCTGCTCGGCGCCGACCAGTGCGTGGCTGAATTTCTTGTCATGCGCATCAGCGATTTCATGAAAAGTCACCCCGATCTGATCTTTCCGCACCGCCATGCTTTTTACCAGATTGTTTTGTTCACGGAAGGTGGGGGAGAGCATACCATCGATTTCGAGTCGTACCCTGTAAAACCGCACCAGGTGTACTATATGGCGCCAGGACAGATCCATTCCTGGCATTTCAAACCCGACGCAGAAGGCTACATTGTGAACTTCAACGAGAGCTTTTTCACCGCCATATGCCACAACCCCAATTTCATAGCTGAGTTTCCGTTGTTCAATACGGTGAGCGGTCAACCTGTGAATGTTTTGGAAACGGAATGTTGCAGCGAGGTGCACGGGTTGATGGAGCGGATGTTGGACGAGTACCAGCTTGATGCCGATTTCCGCAATGATTTTTTGCGCGCCTTGTTGATGCAAATGCTCGTTTTGTTGTCGAGGGCCTTGCCAAAACTCAGCAAAGTCGAAGTTAGCCGGCACCAATTGACGGTTTTGCGCAATTTTGAAAAGTTGATTGAACAACATTTTAAGGAAAAACGCCTTCCGCGCGATTATGCTGAGATGTTGTTTATCACCCCCAATCACCTCAACGCATTGAGCAATTCGGTACTGGGAAAACCCGCAGGTGAATTGATTCGCGAACGGGTCGTTTTGGAGGGCAAACGTTTGCTGGTAAATTCGGATTACACGGTGACCCAGATTGCCGACATGCTTCATTTTGAAGACAATGCGTATTTTACACGCTTCTTCAAAAAGAACACCAGCATGTCGCCTGAAATTTTCCGTCAGTATTACCAAAAAACGCTTGCGGTGGGTTGAAGGAGAAGCCTTACCTTTAACAGGCCTATTTTGATTGAAAATTAACCCTGAAGAGGCTGGTTTTCATCTCGTTTTGATTGATTCTGAATGTTGGTACTTGCTGGAGTTAAGTTGAATTTGCAACCAGGCATATGGTTTGCCCTTGTTTTTTTCCTGCTTCCAAACCTTACTCAGGCGCAGGAAACCCCACTCGTACGGCATTTCAATCCCGATGTTTACGGCGCCCAAAACCAAAACTGGGTGTTGGCCCAATCTCCTGAAGGTTATTTATACGCCGGAAACAACAGCGGACTTTTGTGCTTCGACGGTTCACGCTGGCAACTTTTCAACCTTCCTGAAAAACAAACCCTGCGCGCTCTGGCCATAGATACTGAAGGCCGCATTTTTTGCGGTGGTTTTGCCGAGTTCGGGTATTGGTTCGATTCGCTGGGTACGGGGATGCCGCGGTACACTTCACTTTCGGGCAACGTACAGGCCGACCTGGTCGGCAAAGAGGAGATCTGGCACATTGTCGCCATGCCCGGATATGTTCTTTTCCAGTCTTTTTCAACCATTTACAGGTACGATTACAACACAGTGACGGTAATCAAGCCGCCGGCAGCCATTATGTTTGCCCAAAACATCGATGGACGTGTGTACCTGCCTGTGATAGGGAGGGGATTGTACGAGCTACTTCCGCACAACACATTCCGATTTCTAAAAGGCAGTGAAACACTGGCCAACAAGATTGTTCAGTTTATAACACGTGGCCCAAACGGTGATTTGTGGATTGGCACCGACCGCGACGGTATTTTCACATACGATGAACAACATTGCATAGCCTGGAAAAATCATTTGAATGAAGATTTTAAACGTTTCCAACTCAACAAGGTAGTCGCACTTAAACAAGGGGGATGGGCAGTTGGAACCATCCGGAATGGGGTTTACATCCTCGACAGCACCGGGAAACTGCGGTTCCACATCAACCAGGCCTCCGGTTTGCAGAACAATACCGTTTTGTCGCTGCTGGAGGACAAAGGCAACAACCTATGGATAGGGCTCGACAGGGGCATCGATTATGCCGTTTTGGAAGCTTCGCTGAGTTTTTTTACCGACCCGCCCGGCCGTATCGGGACGGTTTACACCGCAGCATTCTGGCAGGGAGCCTTGTATGTGGGCAGCAATCAGGGTGTTTTTGTGCAACAGCAAGATGGTTTTAGGTCCATTGAAGGCACACAAGGACAGGTATGGCAACTTGCGGTGTTCGATGGCCAATTGTTGTGCGGGCACAACAGTGGCACCTTCCGCATCCAAAACAACAAGGCAATTGCATTGTCAGACATCACCGGAGGCTGGTGTTTCCTACCTGTACCCGGCCGGCCGGATCTGCTTTTGCAAAGCACGTACACCGGATTGGTGCTTTACCGGAAAAATGCAGCAGGCATGTGGGGGGCGGCAAGTAGGGTAAAGGGTTTCTCAGAGCCCTTGAAAAAAATCACCTTCGATGCGTGGGGAAACGTGTGGGGTGTACATCCCAACCGCGGACTATTTAGGTTAAAGCTCAGTGCGAACTGGCTACGGGTAGAAGAAATACAGATGTTTAGAAAAAACGATGGTCTGCCGGGGGATTACCAACTGGATTTCTGCAAATTAAACGATTCGCTGGTACTGAATACGGCAGCCGGACCCTACCTGATGCGCGAAGGCCGTGATGGCAAAACCAATTTTGAAGCGTTGGGACAATCAGGAAAACCCGTCAAGTGGATCGCTGGGAAAGCGGGCGAATATTTTGTAGTTGACAACAAAAATGTAAGTCTGGTGCAACAGGGCAGGGTAGTGAGCAACTGGAGTATTTCTCTCGTTCCAGGGTATGAGAACATTGTTGCCCTACACAACGGTGATTTCCTCTTTTGCCTTGAAAACGGTTTTGCGCGCATGCGCCAGGACAAACCGTTGGAAAGAAAAAAAATAGAGGTATCCACATACGTACGCTGGGTCCATTTGCCCGAAAGCGGACGCATGTTGTCTTCATCCGATCTAGGAATGAAAACGTTGTCGTACCGAGAAAATTCCCTGAAACTTCGATTTGCCACGCCTTTATTTGATCAGGCGCCGATGTACTTCTGGAAACTGGAAGGTCTGTATGACAACTGGTCTGCAGGGCAGATGGAACCCGAGAAAGAATTCAACAACCTGCCTGCCGGCGAATATGTGTTCAGGGTCCGCAGCAATTTAGATGGCCCTGAAACAACGGTTCGTTTTCGCATTGCGCCGCCGTGGTATCGCTCTGTTTGGGCATGGGCGGTGTATGTTTTGTTGTTGCTTGGCATCATTTTCCAGGTTGAAAAGATCAACCAAAAAAGGCTTGGAAAACAACGGGATAAATTGGAGGCGGAAAACCGTCGGGAATTGGAACGTCAGCGCACGGAAGCTGAGCGTGAAATGCTGGCTTTGGAAGTGAACAACAAAAGCAAAGAGCTTTCCAATGCCGCTTTGAACCTGATTCGGAAAAATGAGGTGTTGCAGCATTTGAAAGACACCCTGCTTGAATCGAAAAATGAACCGCGTGCTTTGAGTAAAATCATCCGTGAAATTGATGCCCATTTGGAGAGCGACCACGACTGGGAAATTTTTGAAACATCGTTTAATGCCGTACACGATGATTTTTTCAAAAGGCTGATGCACGACTACCCGGATTTGACACCCGGCGACCTCCGTTTGGCAGCATATTTGAAAATGAATCTGGCTTCAAAAGAGATTGCACCACTGCTGAACATCTCTGTTCGGGGCATCGAAAACAAACGTTACCGACTTCGGCGAAAAATAGGTTTGTCCGAAGATGCCAATTTGACCGAGTTTATGATCAATTATTGATCGTTTTTAGCCTAAATTGGTCATGGTGTAGTAATGGTGAGGTGCGTTTTTGTGTTTGTTTGGGTTGAAAAGCCTAATTTCATCCTGACAAACACAGTGGTTCCAAAATTTATGTGCCTTTTTGGAATCTTTACTTACCCCCTTGATGATGTTCCTAAAAACGATCTTACGCCAAAGTTCGCTGCTTCTGTTTCCTGCGTTTTGCCTTTTTGGGCAGGCGCCGCCGCCCTCTTTTGAGGCCGAAGGATTGGACAGCCACATGGAACTTCGTTGGCAACCAGCCACCGCGCAGGGAGTTACGGGATACCAGTTGTTTCGGTCCGATGACGGTGGGCAATCCTTTGACCTGCTCAAAGCTGTTGGCCCTGGTGTGGTTGATTTTATTGATTGGACTGGCGATGAAGGAACCAATATTTCCAGACAATACACCATACGTACCCTCGCCGAAGGTGGTATGATCGGCCCTTTTTCAGATACCCTCACTGCGACCACGCATGTGTTCAGCGATGAAGAGCTGCTCGACATGGTACAGCGGTATACCTTCCGTTATTTTTGGGATTTTGCCCATCCTCAAAGCGGCATGGCCCGCGAACGCAATACTTCCGGCAATACTGTTACCACAGGCGGTTCGGGATTCGGATTGTTGTCCATCATCACCGGCATCGAACGCGGATGGATCACCCGTGAGCAAGGGGTAAATCGAATGCTCCAGATCGTTTCCTTCCTTCAAATTTGCGAAAAGTACCACGGTGCCCTGCCGCATTGGATAAACGGTGCTTCTGGACAAACCATTCCTTTCAGCGCATTTGACAACGGTGGCGACCTGGTGGAAACTGCGTTTATGATGCAAGGACTGTTGATTTCCAGGGAGTATTTTGATCAAAACAATGCCATAGAAAATACCCTGCGCGATGTGATCACCGAATTGTGGGAAGGTGTGGAATGGGACTGGTACCGACGAAACAACAGCAACGTATTGTACTGGCACTGGTCGCCACAATACCAGTGGCAGATGAATTTCCAGCTAAGGGGTTTCAACGAAACCCAGATCACGTACTTATTGGCTGTTGCATCACCAACCCACGGAGTGCCCGCAAGTCTGTACCAAACAGGTTGGGCTGGAAGCAATTACACGAACAACAATTCGTATTACGGATACCAAATTTGCTGCGGCCCCTTTGCCGGCGGCCCCTTGTTTTTTGCCCATTACTCCTTTTTGGGATTTGATCCGCGCAACAAAAAAGACGCTTATTGCAATTATTTCGTGCGCAACAGGAACCATGCCTTGATCCACCAGGCCTATTGCGATTCAAACCCGGAGAATCACGAAGGATATTCGGCCGATTGCTGGGGACTCACAGCCAGCGACAATCCGTGGGGATACCTGGCACACGATCCGTTTCCACCCAACGACAACGGCACCATTGCGCCCACAGCGGCTCTTGCTTCCATGCCCTACACACCCCAGGAAAGCATGAAAGCGCTGAAGCATTTTTATCGGATTCTCGGCGACAGGCTTTGGGGGCCTTATGGATTTTACGACGCCTTCAACCTCAACCAAAACTGGTTTGCCACTTCTTACCTCGCCATCGACCAAGGGCCCATTGTAGCCATGATTGAAAACCACCGCACAGGTTTGTTTTGGGACTTGTTTATGCAGGCACCCGGCATACAGTCTGCCGTCAGTGCTGTCGGTTTTGTACCCGACGCCAGTTCAACACACGAAGCTGACCTGAAGGCATATGGTTTTGATGCCATTGTTCGGCCCAATCCGGCAACTTCCGGTACACTGGTGCAGCTCGAGTTGCAGATGTTAAACCAGGGCAACCTACAAATTGAATTGTTTGATGCTGTGGGTGTAAAACGAAAAGATGTTTTAAACAACGCTGTTTTTGTTACAGGTATTCACAACCTTGAACTGCATACTACAGGACTTGAACCAGGCTTGTATTTTCTCCTCCTTAAACTTGACGGCGGTAAAACCCGCAGCTTAAAACTGTTCGTCTTGTAATGAAATTTGAACGGTAAAACGTTTCAAAATACTTTAACCCAATCCCAGGAATCCTCAAAAATATTGAATCCTGATTTACTATTCAATCACTAACTTTTCTTTAAAGAAGCAAGTATGAAAAAGTTTTTTCTCACAAGTTGTTTTGCCTTCCTGGCA
>Ga0105048_10009260_pt1 | contig 15696 bp, 13 predicted proteins | sample MAT05_FD_78382 | JGI IMG/M metagenome (GOLD analysis project Ga0105048, IMG submission 78382) | Freshwater microbial communities from Lake Fryxell liftoff mats and glacier meltwater in Antarctica - MAT-05 | ecosystem: Environmental > Aquatic > Freshwater > Ice > Liftoff microbial mat | place...
GATTCTCGAACACCAGATTGTCATGCACGTCGGTCTGCTCGATGAACCGCGTCTGAAGCAGCCAGCAATGAAGGTGATCGAAGCGGATGGCGTCGATCACGTCGTTCGGATCGACTTGCGGACCCGTTTTTGGAGCGTCGGTCTCAACCCCGCTGGGCGCGCCGGGCGACGCCGAATCGCCGCTCGCGGAGGCAGAAGCTGCGCCCGCAGCGACCAACTGCATCCCGATCGCCGCGAGGCCTCCGAACACCTTGAACCGATACACGCTCGATCGGCCGTCGAAGGTCACGGTGAGATCGGCTTGGAGCGAGGATTCTTCAACCACGCACGTGCGCGAGACGCTCGACGTGAGCGCCACGCGCTGCGCGGTCAACGACTTCGTGCGGTTCGTCAGCGACGCCAGATCCGCCCGCTGCGTCACCCAATCCCGTCCGGTCGACAGGTCTTGCAGCGATATCGCGTAAAGCCGGCCGTCGATCAGTCGCCAACGGCGCTCGATAAGGTCGTTGCCGACGATGAGCGTGTCATTCTCGAGCCGGGCGAAGGGTGCGAAATTCGATTGACTGGCCATGGGGCGAGCATTGGAGCAGGTCCACGGCTCAATTCAACCGCGCGTGCGTCCGATAAAGTTCAAGGTTGGCGGGGCGGGTGGTCGATTCAGAGGTATGTCGATCGCCGATGCCGTGATCCGGCCGCTGTATTTGATGACCGAACAACGCCACGACCTGCGCGGGTTGACCGTCCGCGACTGGCTTCTGCGCGCGATGGCGGGGCTAAGCCGTACGCAGACGCGCGCGGCGCGGATCTCGTTTGAATCCGCGAACCAGCGGCCGGAGTTTCTGAGCATATCGAGGCTTCCCGCGATGATCGACCGCTACGCCGCCGGGCCGCGCCGGTGGGACAAGCGCAGGCCGGCCGACAAGGTGGCGGGGCGTGCGATCGAGGTCTTCAAGAGCGTTCGCGATTATCTCCCCGGCGATCCGGCCGAGACGCGCGCGATCGAACTCGCCTGCGGCGATGGCCGCGTCGCGATGCACCTGGCGCGGCAGTTCCGTTCCGTCACCGGCATCGATCTGTCGGACGAGAATTTCGCCGATGAGGCGCGATCGAGTGTCGAGATCCGCATCGAAGACGCCGCCAGGCTGTCGGCCGACAACGGGTCAGCGGACCTGCTCTATTCCTTCGACGCCTTCGAACACTTCACCGACCCCGCGGCGGTGCTGGATGAGGCGTATCGCGTGCTCGCACCCGGCGGCGTGCTGTATGCCAGCTTCGGCCCGCTGTGGAACAGCGCGTTCGGTCCGCACCAGTGGGGCCGCATCGACGTGCCGTACCTGCACCATCTTTTCCGCGCCGCCGACCTCGACCATTTCTCCGACACCACCGGCCGCCGCCGGCTTACGCCCAACGTCAACCGCCTGCCCCTGGCCTACTTCCGCGACCTCTTCTCGCTGCGCGATCATCGCTTCAAACGCGTGAGCTACGTCGAAAAAATGAACGTCAGCTTCGTCGATCTCATCGACCAGCACCCGTCGTGCTTCCGAACGAAGACGAACGATTTTGACGAGTTGTGCGTGCGGTCGATTGAAGTGGTGCTGAAGAAACGGTGAGCCGCAGATGGACGCAGATGAAAATGCGATTGGCCACGAATGGCACGAATGAAGCACGAATAAGACAGGGAAATGCAATGCATTCATTCGTGTCCTATTCGTGGCTAAGGTCTTCGCATTTCATCTGCGGCTTCTTTTAGTTCTGGATCGCGCATTCCAGGCGCGTCACGTTCTCATTGAGGGAGAATTCTTCCAGGACGCGGGCGCGGCCTTGTCGTCCCAGTTGGGATTGCAGGTTCACGTCGTCGAGCAGTGCGCGCAGGGCGTTCGTGGTCGGTTCGACGCTCAGGCCGTCGACGAGCAGGCCGGTTTTGTGGTCGATGACCAGTTCGCGGATGGCGGGCAGGTCGCCGGCGATGACGGGGAGGCCGCAGGCCATTGCTTCCATCAATACGACGGGAATGCCGTCCTTGTCGCCATTGCGGTCGACGCGGCAGGGGAGGGCGAAGATGTGGCTCGATTGCAGCAACTCGCGAACGCGATCGTTCGACACGGCACCCAGAAAGTGAACGTGTTCTGACTTCGCGTCGGCGGCGATTTTCTCAAGTTCTCCCCGCTGCGGGCCGTCGCCGGCGATGAGGAGTTGTGCGTTGTGGGTTCCGAGTTGCGAGAACGCGCGGAGGAGCGTATCGACGCCTTTTTTCTCGACCAGACGGCAGACGGTGAGGATGGTTGGTGCCGAGTCCTGCGTGCTGCGTGAGACGGAAGAGAATGCATCGACGTCCACGCCGCAGCGGATGATTGGGTAGCCGGCGTCGGGGCGGGCGTGGATGCTGTTGTAGAGTTTGCGGTGTTCATGGCTGATGCAACTGACGAACTTGGCGCGTTGGAGTTTTCGTTTCAGCAGCACGCGGCGCTGGAAGAGGTCGTTGGCGTGGCCGGTGAAGCTGAAGGGGATGCCGAGTTGCATCGCGGCGTACATGCCGATGGTGGCCGGGGCGTGGGCGAAGTGGCAGTGGATGTGCTGGATGCCCAGGGCCTTCAGACGCTTCGCCAGTGCGCCGGCGGCGCGGGACTGGTAGACGAGTTTCAGCCGTTCGGCGATGGCGGTGGATTCGCCGGTGAGGATCGCGTCGCGGACGGAGATCCAGCTCATCCCGCCGAGCTTGTGTTCGCCGTAGACGGTGAGGAGTTCGCGCGTGAGATCGGCGGCGTGGTCGGGAATATCGGTGCTGGGGCGCAGCGTGACGCACGTCACGTCCCACCCGCGGCGGCGCAGTTCGCGGACTTCGCGGTAGACGAACGTCTCGCTCCGCAGCGGGAATTGGCCGGCGATGTAGGCGATCTTGGGCTTCATGGGGCTTTCGATGCCTTGTAGGGTTCGCCGTGCGAACCGTCTTCGGCGCGAATGGTTCGCACGGCGAACCCTACGACAATGCAGGGTGCCACGGATTGGTACTCCAAAACCGTGGTAGGCTAGCGGACCACGGCTTGGAGTACCAAGCCGTGGCACCGGGATTGCCTACGTCGTCGCTCCCTTGTACTCGATGATTTTTTCCTGTCGACCTGCGGCCTTGTTCGCGTGGTACTTCCGTTGCCCCAGCATCTGCGGCAGTTTGCCGAGGACGACGGAGAAGCCGTAGAGCAGCGCGTCTTTGGTCGATAGCCCGCAGTTGGATTTCATGTACTTCGCGATCTTCAGCCCCAGCAGCGCGTGCAGCGGCCAGGCGATCGGGATGAACCAGAGAAGCCCCCACGTGGCGTTACTTTTTACTTCTTTTTCGCGGAATCGTTCGGGTGGATTTCCGTGGCGGTCGTTGCCTTCGGCGTAGGCGTGGCCGGCGCGGTAGCTGCGCTTCCACCACTGGTTGAAGCGCGTCATGGCGGCGTCGTGCAGCGTCATCTCAGCGTCGATTCGCCATATTTCCCACCCGGCGGCGCGGAGGCGAACGCACATCTCGGGTTCCTCACCGGCGATAACGGACGGGTTGTAGCCTTTGACTTGTTGGAACGCTTTGACGCGCATCAGCGCGTCGCCGCCGCAGGCGAGCGCTTTGCCGAGGGGGGTGTTCCATTCGATGTCGCAGAGCTTGTTGTAGACGGAGGCGTCGGGGAAACGCTCGCGGCGTCGTCCGCAGATCACCGCCGCCTGCGGCCTGCCGCGAAACTCTTCCAGTGCCCGGTCGATCCAGGTCGGCTGGAGTTCGCAATCCCCGTCCATGAATTGCACGAATTCGATGTCGGGCGAAATTTCGATCAGCTTCGCGAACCCTTCATTGCGCGCCCGGGCGGCGGTGAAGGGTTTGCTGAGATCGAGTTCAACAACGTGCGCGCCGAATGATTTCGCCAGATCGCGCGAGCCGTCGGTCGATCCGGAATCGACGTAGACGATCGTCGCATCGCGCCGCGCGGACGCGGCGGCTAAACAGGCCCTGAGCCTGTCGCCTTCGTTTCGACCGATCGCGATGATTCCAAGCATGTGTTAGCCGCAGATGGACGCAGATGAACGCAGATGCAGAAGAAGCATATGAATGTATTTCTTATCTGCGTTCATCTGCGTTCATCTGCGGCTTCTTCACTTTGATAACCGGTGCAGCAACGACAACAAGGCTGTTCGGCGGGACGTCCTTGGCGATGACGACGTTGGCGCCGATGGTCGAATCGTGGCCGATGGTGATGGGGCCGACGATCACGGCACCGGCGCCGATGTCGCAGCGGTCGGCGATGATCGGTTTCATCCAGCGCGGGTCGCCGCGACGCTTGACGCCGAAGGTGGTGTTCTGGCGGATGTGGACGTCGTTGCCGATTTCGAGCGCGCCCAGCGTCATCCCGCCCTGGTGCCAGATCCGAACGCGCCGGCCGACGCGGGTGGTGTATTTCAGGCTGATGCCGCAGGTCCATTCAACGAATTTGAACGACAATTTATAGATGATCGTACACGGCAAACGCAGGATCTTGCTGCGAATGCCCATGCGCCAGTTGCCGAAACGGTGGACCGTGATCGCCCAGAAGCCCTGGCTGAGCAGGTCGCGCTCGTGCGTGGCGTAATCTTCCTTGAGCAGTTCCAAGAGCGACATGCCCGGCGGGTTCAGGTTGATTGTGCCCAGCGCGATGTCGCTGTCGGGACGGATTTCCATCCCCGGCGTTTCCGACGAGGGCGTCGTCGGCGCCGGAGCGCTGATGGCGTCGGCGATGCGTTGTTCTTCGTTCAGCGGTTGCATGGGAGGTAGTTGTAACGCAAAAAGTCCCACCACAACTGCGGCGGATCGTCCCGCCGCTTGCCGCGGAGTGCTTGCCACAGTCGCCCGGCGGGGTAGGCGATCAACCACGAAACGTTCGCGGTGTGCATCGTCAGCGGGCCATGATTGTTCTTGAAGTACCGCGCCCGCGATTGGAACCAATACTTCGGCCGGCGCTTCGCGCCGCGCTTGGCGCCGGTGACGCCGGAGCTTTGGCCGACCAAATGAACGATTCGGCTCTGCGGAACGTACCAGCAACTAAAATCCCCGCGCGCGGCGCGAAGACAGAAGTCGGTCTCTTCGTAGTACATGAAGTACCCGTCGTCGAGCAGGCCGACTTTCTCGAACACCTCGCGGCGGATCATCATGCTCGCGCCGCTCACCCAGTCGACCTTTTCCGGTTTCTCGGGCACGCCGGGCGCGACGATGTAGTTTTTTAGCGCCTTGGAGACCGGCGCGAACCGGAGCGCCCCTTCGATCTCTCCCAGGGGAGAGTGGAAGCGGAACGCGCTGTTGCGGACGGTCATGTCACGATTCACCGCCCGCCCGCCGGCGATGCCGACGGCGGGGTTTTCGTCCATGAAGCGGACCAATTCGGTCAGTGCGCCGTCGAGGACGATGGTGTCGGGGTTGAGGAGCCAGATGTACTCGGGTTTCGGTAGCTGCGACGCCTGCGTCGCCAATTCTTCCGTCGAATGGGCGACGCAGGCGTCGCGGCTACAACCATACTGCTTAAGAGCTTCATTATTGCCGTACGCAAACCCGCCGTTCTTTTCGAGCGGGATGAGGCGGCACCAGGAGCCGTAGCCGAGGGACTTGATCGCGTCGCCGATGACCGCCACCGAGTCGTCCGGCGATTTGTTGTCGGTGACGACGACCTGTACGTCGCCTACGCGCGCGATCTCGGGCGCCAGCGACTTCAAACAGTCGACGGTGAGGCCCGGCGTGCGGTAGTTGACGATGACGACGAGAACTTTCATCAGTTGAACAGCGCTTTGACCTTTCCTGCCCGATCGCGATGGACCGCGTCGAGGCTCGACGCGCTGGCCCAGGCGATCGCCTGTTTTGACATAGTCTCGACTCGCGCGCGGTCGCGCGAGAGGTCGAGGATCACCTGGGCGAGCATATTCGTCTCGCCGCGAGGCACAACCAGGCCAGCGTTGGCCTGGATCAACAGATCATCCAATACGCCGCTCTGGTATGTAACAATCGGCAATCCCCGTGCCACGGCCAAGAAGATTATCGGGTCGGTGCTCGGAATGAGTGAGCTTGATATGAAGACGTCTGCGGCAAAGATGAGCTGACGCGTAAGCGAGGGATTGGCGACGCCGTGCAGGCGGACGGCGGACTCAAGTTTTTCGGTTCGGATGAGGTCCATGAGGTCGGCCGAGCCGATCAGGTCGCCTGCGAGGTCGAGTTCGACCTTGGCGCTAAGCCTTCGGGCCTTGGCGATGGCGCGGAGGAGGTGGTCGAGCCCGCGCGTGAGGGTGGAACTGCCGAAGCAGAGCAGCCGCAAGGGTTTGCGGTTATCGGGCGTGTGGGGGACGCCGGTGAGAGAGTCGGGCAGTTGGGAGGTGAACAGCGTGTGGCAGTGGCCGGACCAGAATTTGCTGAACCGCTGCTGGACGCTGGGGTGCTGGGCGAAGACGACGTCGGCGTCGTGGATGGCTTTGGCGCAGAAGTTTTGCAGTTGCCGGACGGCGAGTTGCTTGGCGAGTCGTTTCGCGGGGTTTCGGCCGCTGGTGGCGTGTTTTTCGCGCGCGGGGATGGGGTCGGACGCAAAAACGAAGACCTTCTTCGTCGTTAGCCCCGCGATGGTCGGCCAGAGCGTCTGCCCGAGCGACACCGGATGCCCGCCTGGCCCGAGTTGGACGACATCGCTGATTTTGGCGTGCTGTGCGACGATTTTGCGTAATTCGGAACGCGCCGCGACGAATTGCGTCGCCGTACGGAAGCCGGGCAACGGGACGAACCGGAACGGCTGATCCGCGAGCTTTAGATCGACGAACTCCTGTTTCGCAAGCGCGCGGGCTTCGATCGTATCCAGCATGGGCGCAGCGATGGTTAGTTCAAATCCCGCGTCCCTGAGCGCCCGCGCCTGCGCCTGCACATCCGCCACCCACGCCCCCGGCCAGCGAAGGACGCCGGGGGATTGACCAGGGTAAGCGGAAATGTGGGTCGCCAGCAGGTATCGCATCAGCCCAGTTTCCTATCGGCAAACCAAGCCAGGGCCACAAGTTGCGGGAAATCCATGAAGACGTTGTTGCGCGCTTCAGACAGGGTGAACGCGGCCGCGACAACGAGCCCAATCGCCACAACCAGTGTAGCTGCGACGCCTGCGTCGCCCATTCCCAGCCGCCGCATGGGCGACGCAGGCGTCGCAGCTACAGCGATCATCGCCAGTAGCAACACCGACCGCGACCCCACATTCAGCACATTCCACGCCTTCGGATGGTCCCAGTCCAGCCACAACGTTTTACCCACCCGGATTACGCACAACTTGATGTACGACAAAGGATTATCGCGAATCCAATCGATCGACCATTTCCGCAGCAGGTCATTGCGCACGCGCTCGGGCTGGCGTTTGAGTTGGTCAATTTCGATCGGCGAGAGGCGATCGAACCGCGTTTGCGGTTTGTCCACGTGGGTGCGTGTGCGCAGGTGGATCGATCCGGTCGCTTCGGGTCCGTTCCCGCGGAACACGTCCGGCCAGAGTTCGTTGGTGATGCCCGTGATCTGCTGATGCACGATCGCATTCCGATAGAGCCAAGGCGACACGACCACCAGCCCGCCGGCGAGCATCAAGGTCGCGAACGCGCGGCTGCGCCACGCCAGCATCAACACCACGCCGAGCAGCGGCAGCCACAGCACCGACTCGGTCAGCGCCGCCAGCCCCGCGACCACGCCGGCGGGAAGCGCGAGGCGGATATTCTTCGACAGCGAGAGACGAATCGCCAGCAGCATCAGCAGCAGTGCGATCGACAAGCCCTGCACGTACGCCCCTGCGTAAAGCTGGGTCGGCCAGATCGCGATGCCAAAGGCGAGCATGAGCGCAAGTCGTTGATTGCCGGGTGCCACGGCTTGGTACGCCAAGCCGTGGGAGGCTGGCTTATCTTTGGTTTCATCAGGCGTACCGCGGCTTGGGCTACCAAGCCGTGGCACCCGGCATGGTGCGCGGACCCGTAGGCCGATGGTGTAGGCGAGAACGACGCTCCCGGCGCCGACGAGGACGTTGATCGCCAGCGCGACAATCTGGGCGCGCGGTGTATCGGTCCCTGCGATCGCGTAAATCGTCGCCAGCAGCATGGGATAGACCGGCGGGCGGATGCTGGTCGGGCCGGGGTGGTTGAAGGCGGAGAAGCTGAAGCCGCGGCCGTCGAGGAGGCTGATCGCGATGGATCGGTCCTCGGCGGGGGGGAGGTGCGTTGCATCGACGTAGATCAGCGTAAGGCAGCGCAGGACGATCGCCAGCAGCACGATCGCGGCGAGAGTCCGCGCGGCGGGCGGTCGGGTCATCGCGTGCCTCCGGGCATCATGCCCGGCGGCATTGCGGGTTGGTAACCGGCGGGCATCGCAATCGGTTGGCCACGCGTTGAGAAGATCTGCCACATCGACGACAGCATGCCCAGCAGCGACAGGAACAATAGCGCGTACGCGAAGCCGTAAAATACGGTGTACATCGCCAGCAGCACCGCGACGATCCCCGCGCACGCCGCCGCGACGGGGATGCGCTCGCTCGGGGTCTGCGTCAACGCCAGCGTACGACCGCCGTAGTAGCCAACGATCATTGCCAGCAGGACCCACGACGCCAGGTACAACCATCCGTACTGCATCACGAACAGCAGGTACGAATTGTCGATGCTCCCGGTTCCAATGTCGGCGGTATCAAGGGACAGCCCCTTGCCCAACAGACCGGCGCTGGAGGCGGTTTCCCAGCCTTCCTGCACGATCTTTTGCCGGATCCAGAGCGATTCTTCGAGCTTATCCTCCGGGCGTTCAGCGGGCAGGGCGGAGGTGAGCATGCTGGCCATCAGCGTCGCGACCAGCACGCCGACCCCCAGCATCGCCGGCAGCACCATGGTCGGTCCGAGTCGAGGTCGGGTGAAGACGTACAACGACGCGAACGCCGTCGCCATGCCCAGAAAGCCGGTGAAGCTGACCGCGCCCACGACCATCGCGCCGCACGCAAACACGCCGGCCAGGGGGAGTTTGTCGTTCCAGCGTCGCCCGGTGATGGGCGTCAGCAGGATGATCATCGATCCGACGATCGTGCCGCAGACGCCCAGGTCGATCGGGTGCCCCAGCGTCGTCTGTGCCCTGGCCAGCCCGAATCGCCAGAAGACCTGGGCCACCGGCGCGTTGGCAAGACCGGCCTGTTTCATGGTGCGTGCGACGAAGTAGGGCCGGAGTCTTGCCTCGATCGCGGCAAAACAGCCGATGGCGATCGCGCAGGTGCAGAGCACGGGCAGAAGCCGCTTGCGGGCATCGGCGTCGTTAAACGCGATGCGCGCCAGGAAGTACGGGAGGATCCATCGGAAGAACAGATCGCCCGAGCGACCGATTGCGTCCCAGAGGGTGTCGTTCAGCAGCACGCTGATTGTCGGCGGAAGCATCATCAGCACGATCATGATGTCGATCGCGTTGAACTTCAGCCGCGAAAGTTCCTTCCACTTGAACGGCGCGATCAGCAAGACCGCATACCCGACGGCAGTGGGCATGTTCAGGTTGGGGATACCGGGGAGCTTGTAAGCGGGGATCAGGAATAGCAGCAGAAGCGCCGGGATATAGACGAATACGAACGTTCGCGCGATGCCGTAGTTGACCATCACGTAGACGGCCGCGACGAAGATGAGGGACAACGCGATGAGGTTCATGGATTTACTACTGCTATCGGTCGTTCATCCTTACGTGCATTCGTTTGGCCGGCCCGCTCGCGGCCCGTTGCACCGGCCGCAGGCGGTTGGGCTAAACGGGAACTTCGGCACCCATCGTTTTTCTCTCGATGGCGCGTAACAACGACGCCTCAAACAGGTCCGCATTACGATCCCACGTGTTCGCCCGCGCGGTTGCGTAGGCCAATTCGGACATCTGCTTCCATTCCGGGCTCGTCATCCGGGCGACGCGTTCGATGGCCTTGGCCATGTCGATCGCGTCCTGGGGCTTCACAATGACGCCGCCGCCCGGCTTTATCAACTCCGGGGCGGCACCGGTGGGCGTGCCGATGACCGGGGTGCGGCATGCCATCGACTCAAGTATCGGCAGGCCAAAGCCTTCCGACCGCGAGCCGAACAGCCAGGCGTCGCACGAGGCGTAAAAATCCTTGATCTTGTCCTGTGGCGGACTGAACGTAAACCGTGAATCCTTCGGCAACGGCAACTGCTCGGTCGGCTGATAGACGCCGAATACCACCATGCTCAGTCCCGCGACGTTCCGTGCCGCGATCTCGAACGCCTGGAGCGAGATGTCGCACCCCTTAAACGGCTGATAGCTGTACATCATCCCCACCGTCGGCGTTTTCTGCTTGCCGCGCGCAGGCGCGTTGAACTGCTCAAGGCTTACGCCGTTGGGCACTAAATCGATCTGGTCCACGTGGTAATGATGTTTGCCCAGATCGACCAGCCACTGCGCGATCGTGATCCGGTGCATGGGCAGCTTCCACGTCTTTTCCACGCGATGGTGCGGCGTGTTGGTGAAGCGCTCGTCGTGCTGGATGAAGTAGACCTTCGCGCCTTTCTGAGGCGACAGCTTCGCGACCCACTCGGCGGTCTCCCACCAGGTGGCGATGATGACGTCGGCGTCGGGGCAGTCGGAATCCACCACCGGGCGGTAGCGGTCGATCACCTTGTGCGGGAAATCGAGACTGTCGAAATGGCCGGGGTCGTCCTTCTGCCGGTTGCTCCAGCCGGAACCCTTCAGCAGCGTTTTCACGCGGTTTTTCAGCGACGTGGGCTGGGGACGCGGGGTGGAGACGATCGAGACCTCGTGCCCGTGCGTGCGCAGCGCCTGGGCGTAGATCGCGCAGACTTTGATTCCACCGGCCATGCCGGCGTGGGGGAGTACGAAGGTGACTTTCACTTCAGCACCTCAGCGACGGCTTCGTCAATGACACTCGAAAATCGACCGAACGAAAACCGCTCTGTGACGATTCGCCGGCCCGTCGTGGCCATGGCGTCGCGCAGGAACGGGGTCTGGAGCAGGCGGATGCACGCCTGCGCGAAGTCGTCGTCCGTTACCGTCACCGCGACGGACGGAGTGGGTTCGGAGAGTTCGCCATAGCCACGCATCGCGTGATCGGTTGTAACGACTGTGCGCGCGAATGCCAGCGATTCGAGGATCTTGATCTTGGTCCCGCCGCCAGAATAGATCGGAACGACCGTGAACGCACAGCGGCGATAGCAATCGACCAGATCGTCGGCGAAACCGATCACGTCAGTCCCGTCGATCGCCTTCCACCGCTGGGCCCGCTCCGGCGTCAGGCCCCGGCCGATGATGCGAAGCCGCGCTGCGGGCATCTGCCCGCGAACCACAGGCCAGACACGCGTCAAAAATCGATCCAGCCCGTCGCGATTGGGCGGGAACTGAAGGTCGCCGACGAAGAGCAATTCCTGGCTGTCCGTTGCCGGCGGAAGCGGGTCGATCCCGGCGTCGGCGCGGTCGCTGAACGGAATATTGGGCAGCACCGTCGCTGGCGAGCAGAGCATGGCGCGGTCTTCGTCGCTGGTGACGAACACGCGTTGAAACAGCGGCATGGCGCGGTCGCACGATCGCTTGATGCGCGACAAGACCTGCGCCGAGGCGATCCTGCCGCTCGTGCCTTTCCACGGCTTGGCGGCGAGGTTGGCCTGAAAGGTGGACCAGTCGATGTCGTCGAAATCGAGCAGCTTGGGGATCGAAGTCTGCGCCGCGACACCCGCCTGAAGCGCCGGCTGGAGGTAGCGGGAGACGATGAGGTCGTAGGATCGGGCTTTCAGGCGCGTCGCGAGCTGCGTAGCGATGGCAGGGTCGGGCTCGTAGTTTTGTTCGTATTGGCGGATCGTTCGCCAGAGGCGCCCGATCGGGCCGGGCAGATACCACGGCGGCGCGGGGGGGTGAGGCTCGCGGATGATGCAGTCGAGCACTTGGTGTTCGCCGAGCTGCTGGTCAAACGCGCTGCCGGATTCGCGCAGTTCGGGTCCGCCGATCGCAAGGATATCGACCTCGCCCCATTTCTGAAGCGCCCGTTTGACCAGCGCAGTTCGCTGAGCCCCGCCGTTGCGACGCAGGGGCCAGGGGAGGACGGAGGTGATCAGCAGAATTCGCTTCATCGACGTTACAACAGTTATCGGTTCCAACCGTCTTGCGGTTCAGGACGGATCGCGACCTTGTTTCAGACCCGCCAGGAGCAGTTTCCACCCGCCAGGATGCAGCGGCCGACTCCGGATCGCCTGCCACGCGTAGTGACGCGCGGTGGAGGGCACGCCGGATTTCCACGCCCACCAGCCGTACTTGAGCACCTGCGCGTGGCGGCTGTTGCGATCGCCGGTGGCGCGCCAGGGGGTTTCGCCCATGAACTGGTATTTACCGACAACGCCCCGGCGTTCCCATGCCTGGGCGCAGCTCTCCCGCTGGTGGCCGATCATCATCTTCTGGTTGACTTCGCTGATCGAGTTCTGGTGCTGGCGATATTGGATCAACACGTCCGGCAGGCACGCCATCTTGCCGACCTCGCCGAGCAGCAGCCACAGGTCCAGGTCTTCTGCGGTCACGAACGCCGGGCGGTACCCGCCGACTTTTTCGTAGGCGTCGCGGCGGAACATTGCGAGCGGCTGGCAGATGGGACATCGGCCGGTGAGACAGATTTCCTGGAGGGTCGCGTCGTCCTCCGGCTGGCGAATCGTCGTCAGCAGCCGGCCGGCGTCGTCGATCATCTCGTACGCGCCGCCCAGCAGCACCACATCGGGATGCGCGTCGAAATACGCGACCTGTTTGGCGAACCGGTCGGGCTTGGCGATGTCGTCGGCGTCGAGCCGCGCGATGAGCGGGGAATCGCCGGAGTCGATCCCGTTTCTCGCCGCAATCACCTGCTTGGCGTTCTTCTGATGGATCACGCGCACGCGCGGGTCAAGACGGGCGTATTCGTCCGCGATCGCGGGGGTGGTATCGGTCGAGCCGTCGTCGACGATCACAAGCTCAAAATCCCGGAACGTCTGCGCCAGCACGCTCTCGATGGCGGGGCGGAGATAGCGCTGCGCGTTGTAGGCGGCGAGGATGCAACTGATCTTCGGCATGGTTCAGCGCCCTCTCACCGAGCAGGCCAGCAATTTCCACATCCGCAGCGACGTCGGCCGCTGTTTGAGATTGGCGAAGGCGTGGGCGCGGGCGGCCTTCATGTTCCCCGCCTTGATTGCGGCCCAGCCCCAGCGCGAACGCGATTCGAACGGGCTCGTCGTCGGCGGTGCCTCCAGGATCGACGCATCGAACGCCGGCAACCCGCGCCGCGCGTACGCTGCGGTCAGAATCTGCACCTTAAATTTCTTCTGCTGCTCCGCCTTGGCGAAGTTCGCGCTCGCCAGGTGCTGGCGATATTTCAGCAGCGGCTCCTCGATATTCGCCAGCCGCCCGATCTCCGCCATGCGCAGCCAGCATTCCATGTCCTGGCTTGTGCGGTAGCTTTCGTTGTACCAGCCGCAACGCTCCAGCGCTGACTTTCGGATGAACGCCACCGGATGCACGATCGCCCAGCCGATGCCCAGGAGCAGGTCGCGGTCGATCTCTTCGTGCGTCAGCGGGTGGTTGGTCGGCTTGATCGTGACGCCGTACGGGTCGATCAGGATCACACGCGAGCCGACGTTTGCGACGTCCGGGTGCGCGTTCATGAACGCGAACTGCTTCGCGAGCCGCGTGGGGAGCGAAATGTCGTCCGGGTCCATTCGGGCTAAATACTCGCTTCGCGCCATGCGTGCGGCTTCGTTCAGTGTGGCGGGCAGGCCTTTGTTTTCGCGTGCTTTGAAGACGATGCGTTTATCGCGCCGGGCGTAGTCGCGCATGATCTCGATCGAGCCGTCGGTCGAGCCGTCGTCGATGACGATGAACTCAAAATCGCCGAACGTCTGACCGAGCATCGAGTCCACCGCCTCGGCGAGGTATCCGTCGACGTTGTAGTTCGACATGATGATCGATACCGGCGGCGCGGCGCGATCGGTGAGGATCGTCGGCGGATGATCGGGGTTGGGGTTCGGCATGGCGTTTTCCGGCTCTGACAGACGATTTCTTCAAAAACTCGATCGAGCGACTCATCGACCTCGCAACGCGCAGAACATCAACCGCCACGACGCCCAATTCGTGCGTGATCGCTTAATCGCTTCCCACGCGTGCTTTCGCGCGATCGTTGGGTTGCCGGCCTTCAACTGCTGCCAGCCCCACTCGCGAAACTGCACATCATGCGGCTTCGGCTGCCACGGATTGAACGTCCAGTCCTGCGGAAACGCCAGCCCACGCCGCGCGTAGGCGTCGGCGACGATCTGTCGCTTCAACTTCCACTGGTTCTCGAACTTCTGATGGCTGACCGAATCCGGATGCCTGCGGTACTGGAGTAGCACGTCCATGAGATTGTGGACCTGTCCGACTTCCGCCAGGCGCAGGAAGAGGTCGAGGTCTTCGCTGTTGTTGTACTTTTCCTGATACCCGCCGACCTTCTTGAGGGCGTCGGCCCGCATCATCACGACGGGGTGGACGACGGACCCGCCGGAACCGCTCATCAGTTGGGCGTCGATCTGTGCGTGCGAGTGCCGCATGTAATCGCCCAGCGCGATGTGTCCGCCGAACGGGTCGATCAGATCGACGCGCGAACCCAGCAGCACGCACTCCGGGTGTGCGTTCATGTACGCGACCTGTTTTTCGAACCGGTCGGACATCGCGACGTCGTCCCCGTCCATGCGCGCGATCAACGGGGCGCGGGCGTGTGAGAGCGCTTCGTTAAGCGATATGGTCAGACCCTTGTTGGGCCGCGAGATGATCTTGAAACGCGAGTCGCGCGATTCGTAGTCACGAAGGATGGCGAGGGTCGAATCGTTCGAGCCGTCGTCGATGATGATGAATTCGAAATCGCCGAAACACTGAGCAACGATCGAATCGATCGCCAGGCGGAGATAGCGCTGGTTGTTGTAAGCGCTCATGATGACGGAGATGGCGGGTTGCGACTCAGACATGACGACTCCCTGTAGGGGCGACGCATGCGTCGCCCGCCGCCGGTGCGGTGGCGCGAAGATCGGGCGACGCATGCGTCGCCCCTACAATGGGTGCTTTCAAGTACGTTTCCGATTTCGGCACAAAGTACCCCTTCGGCCACGCCCGCTGGAGCCGGCCGCGAAGCCAGGAACGAAGGGACTTGAAGCGGTACATCCAGAAATAACGCCTGCCCTGCGCCAGTTGCCGGTCGGTGATCAGATCAAGCCCACGGGCGCGTTCCCACACCGCCAGCCCGTCACGCCAGCCCACCCGCGTGCCGATCCGCTCTGCGGATTGGAAAAACAGCCCCGCGAACATCGCGCGGCGCAAGTCGTTTAAGAGTCCCGCGTTGCGAACAAAATTCAGCACCATCTCATTGGTCGCGACGCGCGATTTCAGCAACTCCGGCTTCATCGTCCGCTTCCCGATCGAGTCCCGCTCCGACTCCGCCATCCGCCACGAATGATCCACCGTGCCGAAATAGCCGTATTTCAGCCCGCGCACGATCGCGCGGATGTGGAACTCCCAATCCTGCCCGACCGGCACATTCTCCGGCCAGGGGAGCAGCGAAACGATCGCCTCACGCTTCCACATCGGAGAGGTCGTCTGCCAGGGCACATCCCCTTCCAAAAAGCGATCAAGATCCGGCTTGTCAGTCGGCACGTTCCAAAAAACCCCCACATCCCCGGCCGACGTTCGGA
>Ga0105048_10009261_pt1 | contig 15695 bp, 16 predicted proteins | sample MAT05_FD_78382 | JGI IMG/M metagenome (GOLD analysis project Ga0105048, IMG submission 78382) | Freshwater microbial communities from Lake Fryxell liftoff mats and glacier meltwater in Antarctica - MAT-05 | ecosystem: Environmental > Aquatic > Freshwater > Ice > Liftoff microbial mat | place...
CAACTCCGCATGCCGGAGGAAAACGTCCATCAGTTCGGCGTAGCGGGCTGCCTGCTTTGACAACAGCACGTCAGGACCCTCGCCCAGCAGGTAGCTGTGTCTGCGGTACAGACTCACATCCAACTCGGTGACCTGATTTTCGAGGCCCATCGTTGCGAAAGTGGTCAGCGTTTCGTCCACCTCCTTGACGTCCGGCTCGTAGAGCGAAACATGCATCTGGTGGCCCACCCCGTTCAGAGGGACACCTCGCTCGAGCAGGCCCTTCACCACGGACTCCAGGCATCGGCGCTTGTCCGGCAGCGTGGTCGAGAATTCGTTGATGAAGAGGCGGGCAGTTGGGTCGGCCGCATGGGCATATCGAAAGGCCCAGTCCACGTAGTCTGGGCCTACCTGGGTCAGCAATGTTTCGCAAGAGACCTCGATTACTCTTGACGACCTTGGTTCTATAATTTATGAGCTTGTTGCGGCTGCTGGAAACTCCGAGGCAAGCGCAAAGCTTGTGGCGCTATCTCCCAGATGCGAGCAAGAAAAGATGAACTTTTTTCAAACACTGGCGCTTGCGCGCCAAACCCGTCGGTTCACCAGGGGTGATGGCGTTCAAGTGACCGAGGGGCCGCACATGGGCCGTTTCGGAACCGTGCTGAGCTGGAGTGGTCCCCTAGAGAGCTCAGAGCCCACTCGGGTGTATGCCGTCCGCTTCACGGACACCGACGACGTAGTCGGCACTGACCTGCTAAGTGCTGTGCTGCAGAGCGAGCCTTCGCTCAACGTCGGCAAGTACGGCGGAGCTACTCGTGGCGGCGTTACGGGCGGCTGGTGTGGTGGCAACAGTTATCGACGCGGCCGCTAAGACTTGGGGCGTTTTTGCAATTTTGGTTGCAAAGGCGTTTGCTCTCGGCTGGTCTGCGTCGATGACGTCGTTGACCAAGTCCCAGGCGGAGACCCTTCCCCGGTGGCGGCCTGCGACCGCCTGGATGTGAGCTTGAAGGCGGGCCAGCACCTAGTCACCCAACGCGGCCCGCCCGTCGTTGTCGGTCCAGAACCAATCTGGCTTGCGTCGATGCCACAACAGGGTGTGACCGCGGATAGCCATCGTGTAGCGCCTGGCGCAGTCGAGTCTACGCAATGAGACTCCGGTCGGCGAGCACCGGACACGCCACGGGGTGACTACCGGGCAATGACGGTCGACCAGGCTAATCGCGGTCGACTAGCCCGCGTGCGGCAACCAAGAACCAAGGGCTGCGTGGCCGGGAGGCGTTAACTCCAGTGCGCGGTCGCCGGGCTGCTTTCTGAGCCAGCCGGCCGCCATGAAGTGCTTGAGTAGGTCGCTGGCAAGCTTGCCGGCCAGATGGTCACGGCGTTCTGACCAGTCCAGGCAACCATATGCCACGCCTCGGCCGCCCGTAGCAGCGCGACGTTGCCAGCCTGGTCCGTCAAGGCCGAGTGCTGTCAAGCCTTCGGCGCCCTGGATGGTGACAGTGAAGCCGCCCTCGATTGGCTCAAGCCACTCCCGCTCAAGGAGTCCCTGCAGCACACCGACGCCAAGCTGGCCTGCTAAATGACCGTAGCAGCAGCGCGCGAAACGCAGCCGTTCTCGTGCAGGGCTGGACCAGGTTTTCGAATGTGTTCCCCGTTCGGCTACCACGGCGAGAGCTTCGAGCGCGTGAGCGACGTCGGCATCAGCGAGTCGGTAATACCGGTGTCGCCCCCGGACATCACATGCCAGCATCCCGGCGTCGAGCAGCTTCGCAAGGTGGCCGCTCGCTGTTGCGGCCGTCACCGAGGCTGCGGTTGCCAACTCACCGGCGCTGGCCACTTCGCCGCTCAGCAGGAACGACAGCATCCGCGCCCGGCTGGCGTCAGCCATCAACGCCGCGATATTGGCCAGACGGGGTTGGTGTGGAGCGGGACTCATCGGACCGACGAAGTTGGTGGCACTGCCGATAGCACCTCAAAGAAGCAACGTGTTGGAGTCGACCGGGGCATCAGCGCGCTCTCGGAAGCTGTAGTCTCGAATCACGCTGACTACGCGGATGCGGTAGTCGGAAAACACCGACTCTCGCCCCTCTTGCTGCCCTGCGCGATGGTAGACCTGGTTTCGCCATGCAGCGACAGCAGCGTCGTTTTCCCAGTAGCTCAGCGACAGGAAGACGTCCGCGCGGGTCAGACTCTGAAATCTCTCGACCGAGATGAACCCCTCGATTTTGTCCAGCTCCGGTCTTAGCTCGGAAGCGATGTCGAAGTAGCGCTGCGCACGCCCGGGGATTGGTGTGGCCTCGAAGATGACTGCCAACACTACGCCACCTGCAGTTCGTGCGCCGCCAGCTGAAACGCGGTGTCCACAACCTCTGTGAACGTCCGCTGCTCCTTCAGGATGAATCCCTCGGTGTTGGCAAATTCGAAGTTCGCCATCGCCGCAGCGTCGGTCCTGAGCCTGGCTCGGTACGCTTCATAGCAAGCGAGCGATGGGAAGGCAACGAGACCCCAGGCTTCGTAGTTGGTGCCCTCCAGGGGCAGGAAGTAGCCAAGGAGATGGCCGCCGCAGCGCGGGATGATTTCTCCCCACGCTTCGGCGTACTTCTTGAACAGGTCACGTTTGCAAGGGTCGAGTTCGTAACGGATGAAGCAGGTGACGGTCATCTGGAAGCTCTGTGGCGGGTTGCGATGGTCAGAAGTCTGGCCGCCAATCACCCGTATTCATTTCGGCGACGGCCGAACCGTGACATCCAGCGTTCCTCGCGACCTGCGCCCCTTGGCAAGCCGGCGTTGCCGGTGTCATACTGTATGTCCATACAGCTCAAGGATTCCAATGTCCGCCGTCCTGAAGTGGGCCGGCGACGAGGATGGGTCGCAGGCTCAGGCTTTCCTTCGTCCTTCGAGGACTCGCTCCCGCCGGTCTCAACCGGGTGAGCTGCCGCTCGAGCTGGCGCAATCGGTCTGGCAGGGCTCTGACTTGGTGCGCCAGGTCGGGGCAGTCGTATCGAGCGGATTCACCGCGTTGGACGCTGAGTTGCCGGGCAACGGCTGGCCCTGCCAGTCACTGACCGAGGTCTTGAGCCCGCAGGCGTCCGTGCTCGAGTGGAGGCTCATCGGGCCGGCGCTGCGGTCCGTCGTCGCAAGTGGCGGCAACGTGGTCGTGGTCGGCCCACCCAAGCACCCGCACCTGCCCGGCTTGCGCCACGCGGGTATCGACGACAGGCACCTGGTCTGGGTCAAGGCTGAGGCACCTGCAGAGCGTCTCTGGTGCACGGAGCAGCTCGTTAAATCGAACTCGTGCGGCGCCTTGATTGCTTGGCTGCCGCAAGCCCGCCCGGAGCAGATTCGCCGACTTCAGGTGTGCGCGCAGGCCTGCGAGGGGCCCGTGTTTTTGTTCCGACCTGCGGCGGCTCAGCACGAGTCGTCTGCCGCGCCACTGCGCGTCGTGGCCACCTTCGGACCGGATTGGGAGTTGCAGGTTCATGTTCTCAAGCGCCGTGGGCCAGTGCATGACGGGTTGGTGCATCTCGCTTCAGTTCCGGGAGGGCTGTCGGCCGTGCTTACCCCTCGGCTGAAGAAGCCAAGTTTGCTCATCGCTGCTCGGGAGATGTCCCGCGCTGGCTCACAAGAGGTATCCGCCGATGCTCTGGGCGGCACTGCTACTTCCTCCCCGCACCGACGCCGCGCCACCGTCCGATGACAGGCTCCGAGGACTGGCAATCTGGGCGCTGCAATTTACGCCGCGGGTTGCTGTCTCCGACGAAGCTGTGCTCATGGAGGTTGAGGCCAGCACTCGGCTGTTCGGGGGCAAACGCGCCCTACGCGACCGCGTCGTTCACGAAGGCGCTGACCTAGGGGTGACTGCGGTTGCCTGGGCGGCGACAAGTCTGGCTGCCCACGCACTTGCGAGGACTGGCGTCGAGAACGGGTTCAAACGCCCTCTGGACGACCTACTCGACGGGCTGCCAATGACCGTGCTCACCGCCGTTGGGCCCCACCACGGCACGCTCGCTCGGCTGGGCTGCCGGACTCTCGGGGATATCCGACGACTACCGCGCGGGGGCATCAGTCGTCGTTTCGACAAGGAGTTACTCGGCGCGATGGACCGCGCCTATGGCCTGCAGCCTGAGGGTCACACCTGGGTCGAGATTCCCGACGTTTTCGATGTTCGCCTTGAGCTGATGTCACGTGTCGACTCGGCGCCGGCGCTCCTGTTCGGAGCGCGGCGGTTGTTGCTGCAAATGTGCGGCTGGCTGGCTGCACGCCACAGTGGGACAACCACGTTCACCTTGAAGTGGGCGCACGATTCGATACGTTCCAGGGATGCCGGCGAAGGGGGCGAGCTGACCATTCGGACCGCCCAGCCAACGCGCAACCTCGAACACTTGTGTCGCCTGCTGGCTGAGAACTTGGCCAAGGTGAAATTGCTGGCACCCGTTGGGGACCTACAGCTTCTGGCCGATGATGTGACTTCGCTGGAGGAGAAGAGCGCCTCCTTGCTCCCGGATGAGGCATTGACGGGCGAATCCCTGCAACTCGTGCTGGAGCGCATCGCGGCCCGACTTGGGCCCGAGCGTGTCCTTCGACCTGTACTGACGGATGACCATCGGTTGGAGTGGATGCAGATGTGGCAGCTCGCGCCGATACCTCTGCCGCGCAAGGTTATCGAGCCGGTCGCCATGCCCCAGCCGACTTGGTTGTTACCCCAGCCGCTGAAACTCGCGACAAGCGGACCGCGTCCGAGGTACCAAGGCGTGCTGCTGATGCTGACGGGGCCACACAGGGTCGAGGGTGGTTGGTGGCATCGTCTTGGCGCAGCAGACACGGGCCAAGTTCAGCGCGACTACTGGGTTGCCCTGAGCGAGCACGCCGGCGTACTCTGGATATTCAACGAGCGGCTCGCTGGCGAAGAGACAGCCTGGTACCTCCACGGCGTATTCGCGTGAGGCAGCGCCATGGTTGAGCGTGCGCGTTCTCCAACCATGCCCCCAGGCGATGCCGCAGACCGAGGCCACGGCATTCCTGAAATCCCGTCCTATGCCGAGCTGCGTTGTGTCAGCAATTTCTCGTTTCTCATGGGTGCGAGCCAGCCCGACGAGCTTGTTGAGCGCGCAAAGCAGCTCGGCTACTCAGCGTTTGCGCTGACCGACGAGTGCTCTGTCGCAGGCATGGTTCGCGCCCATGTTGCCGCCAAGAAATGCGAGCTCAAGCTGTTGGTCGGCGCCCAGTTTCTTGTTTGCGCGGATGGCAATCAAGCGGTTTGCGACTTCCACCTAGTCGTCTTTGCAAGCAACCTGAACGGCTACGGCAATCTGTGCGAGTTCATAACCAAGCTTCGCAGAGCGTCCGAGAAGGGGACCTACTTTCTGGCGCTGGACAACATCAACAGTGCAGAGCTTGCCGACTGTGTCGTCGTTGCTTCACCAGAACGGTCTGCCACCGAGGACCAGCTGGTGGGTGTAGCTCGCTGGCTGCTGACCCACTTCACCGGAAGATGTTGGCTGGGGGTCGAACTGCTGCGGCAGCTTGATGACGAGATGTGGCTCTACAAGCTTCGCCAGGCGAGCGAACTGTCGGCCATTCCTCTGGTCGCGACCGGCGACGTTTACATGCACGCGAGGTCGCGCAAGCCCTTGCATGACGTCATGACCGCGACCCGCATCGGCCGTCCGTTGACCGAGTGCGGTCGCGAGCTCCAGTTGAACGCCGAGCGACATCTGCGAACACGGCTTCGGCTGTCGCAGACCTACCCGGCCGACCTGCTGGCCGAGACCCTGCGCGTTGCCGAACGCTGCGACTTCTCGCTCGATGAACTGAGGTACCAGTACCCAGACGAAGTCGTTCCGGCCGGGGAGTCGCCAGCGTCGTACTTGAGCCGCATCACCTACGAAGGGGCAGGGCGGCGATGGCCGGATGGCGTCTCCGCGAAGGTCCATGCTCAGATTGAGCATGAGTTGACATTGATTGGCGAACTCGCCTATGAGCACTACTTTTTGACGGTTTACGACATCGTCGCGTTTGCGCGGTCGCGCCACATCCTTTGCCAGGGTCGAGGGTCTGCCGCGAACAGCGTCGTCTGCTACTGCCTGGGCGTGACCGAGGTGGACCCAGAGAGGATGTCGGTCCTGTTCGAGCGGTTCATTTCCAAGGAGCGGAACGAGCCCCCGGACATCGACGTTGACTTTGAGCATGAACGGCGCGAGGAGGTCATTCAGTACCTCTACGCCAAGTACGGCCGCTCGCGGGCGGCGCTGACGGCTGTGGCCATCACGTACCGCCCCAAATCCGCGATTCGGGATGTCGGCAAGGCCTTGGGAATCGACTCGGAAACCATCGAGGCGCTGGCCAAGTCCCACACTTGGTGGGACGGCCTGGGCGTCAAGACCGAGCGGGTAGTCGAACTGGGGCTGTCGCTTGACGACCTAGCAATCAGGCAGCTGATTCAGCTGACGGGCCAGCTCATCGGTTTCCCGCGGCATCTGTCCCAGCATCCGGGCGGTTTCGTGCTCACGCAGGGGCCGCTTTCGCGCATAGTGCCCATCGAAAACGCCTCGATGCCAGACCGCACTGTCATCCAGTGGGACAAGGACGACATCGACGCGCTAGGTCTGCTGAAAGTGGACGTGCTGGCGCTCGGCATGCTGACGGCCATCCGCAAGTCACTCGACCTCATCGGCGCTCGCAAGGGTTACGCGTTCTCGATGCAAGACATCCCTTCGGAGGACAAGACTACCTTTGAAATGATTTGCAAGGCGGACACCGTTGGCGTTTTTCAGATTGAGAGTCGGGCACAGATGAGCATGCTGCCGCGTTTGCGGCCCGTGTGTTTTTACGACCTGGTCATCGAGGTGGCCCTCGTGCGGCCGGGGCCGATTCAAGGTGGCATGGTCCACCCGTACTTGAACCGGCGACAAGGCAAAGAGCCTGTCACCTACCCGAGCAAGGCGCTGGAATTGGCCTTGGGCCGCACGCTAGGGGTGCCGATATTCCAAGAGCAGGTGATGCAAATCAGCATGCTGGCCGCCGGATTTACGGCCGGTGAGGCTGATGGGCTACGGCGTGCGATGGCAGCCTGGAAGCGCAAGGGCGGCTTGGAGCACTACTACGGTCGAATCGTGGACGGCATGACCGCACGTGGCTACGAGCGGTCGTTTGCCGAAGCCATCTTCGAGCAGATTAAAGGTTTTTCCGAGTACGGATTTCCGGAGAGCCACGCTGCGTCGTTCGCGCTCCTGGTCTACGCGTCGTGCTGGATTAAATGCCACCATCCAGTCGAATTCTTGGCTGCGATGCTCAACAGTCAGCCCTTGGGTTTCTACTCTCCGAGCCAACTCGTGCAGGACGCAAAGCGGCATGGCGTCGAGGTGCGGCGGGTCGATGTGATGTCCAGCGATTGGGACTGCACGCTTGAGGGCCTGCCGCACCCGCCCGCAGTCCGACTGGGGCTGCGCATGGTGGTCGGGCTGAAGGCCTCGTCGGCGAACCGCATCTTGGAGGCCCGCCGGCAGGCACCCTTTGATGGGGCCGAGGACCTGGCCCAACGGGCAGGGCTGGAGCAACACGAGATGACGTTGCTCGCCGGCGCCGACGTCTTGATGAGCTTGTCGGGCCACCGGCGGCAGCAGGTTTGGGAGGCAGCGGCGCTCCGGGCAATGCCCGAACTCCTGCGAGATGCGCCGTTTCAGGAGGACTTCCTGGAACTGCCGGAGGCGCCGGAAGGCGAGGAAGTGGTCTGGGACTACGCCGCCACCGGCCTGACGTTGCGTCGCCATCCGCTCGCAATCTTGCGGCCGACGCTGGCCAAGCAGGGCTGGCGGACCGCCGAGCAGTTGCATGACCTACCCAACGGCCGACCGGCGCGCGCATGCGGCATCGTGACTGTGCGGCAGCAGCCTGAAACCGCACACGGCACGATGTTCGTCTCCTTGGAGGACGAGACCGGGAGTGTGCAAGTCATCGTCTGGCCGAAAGTGAAGGAACGACTTCGCGGGCCGTTACTGCGTTCACGCCTCATGGCGGTGAAGGGAACGTGGCAGCGGGAGGGCGACGTCCGGAATCTGATTGCAGGGCACGTTGAAGACCTGACGCCGCTGCTGGGGACGCTGGCGACTGCGAGCCGGGACTTCCGCTGAGTGACCGGTGAGGATGGGCGTTCGGCAGCACGATGTCCGGCATTCCGCGCACGACACTTCATGGACCCGAGACTCCGGTGAACGCGCGCTCGAAGTCACGGACCCACGCGTGGCGAACAAACGGTACGACCGTTTTGGCCTTGCTGGCTGGCAAGGCATGTTCATGGAATCAATGCTCATGGGTGCATCAAGAATGAAGAGCGCTGCCGTGCTCAACAAGATGCATGACACCTCTACTCCGACGGTTGCGGTTCGCTGCCAGTCGGTCGACGGAGTAGGGGGCGTACGGCAGAGGTGAGCTCCGGTGACTGCATCGACTCGGCAGGTCCACGCTACCTTGCAGCCCGCTCGCGGTACCAGGCTACCCTGTTGCCCGCCGTGTCGACGCGGTACTGCAGGTCGAAGCAGCCCGACTCGGATAGGACTTGGGGCCAAGTGCGACGGCTGTACTTCTCCGGCGACTGCTCAGGATGGTGCTCCGTGACCCAGGTCCGCACCGCATCCAGACTTGCCCACCCGTCGACGCCAAGCTTCTGCAATCCCTCGCGCAGCACGCTGACGATGCCAGTGAAGGGCCAGTCGAACGAGCCATCTGGAGCGATGCCGTTCACCACGAGGTCATTGAAGACATCCGTTTGGGCGAACGAGGTTGACATGGCCCTGGCGTTGTCCATACCCTGGGCCCAACCCCGAAGCTCGAGGTAGTGGCCATTGATGCGGTCGTAGGACTGCATCAGATGCTCAATCGCAGCCCCACAGCCATCGTCGCTCCAGAGGTCGAAGCGTTCGATGAGGTGGTGGACAAGAGCATTTCGCAGCTCAACAAGCTCATCAATGGCAGCCTTGGTTTGAGCGCGACGTTCCCCCGTCATGGAAATCGAAAACCGGAACGCCATGCTGATGCGGTCGGTGGGCACCTTGCTGTCATCGAGGAGTTCGCGTTGTTGCGCCCCATCGACGACGACGTACGACTCGAAGAGTGCCTTGACCAAGGTTCCGAGGCTTTTGTCGGCCAGTTTCTCAACCCGCGCTGACTGTTGCGCCTCAAGGGTGTCGACTGGCCCAGCCAACTCGTGATGGGCGAGCATGGCCTTCATCAGCCGCTCGTATTGCTGGAGGCGCAGCATGCAACGGCCGAGGAGACGCTGAACATCGCGCTGCAGGTCTGGGGGTTGCTTTTCTTCGCTCATCGGCGGCAATGGTATTCGGCCTTCAGGCTACCAAGGCCTGTGTCCACACCTGCACTCCGACGCGAAACCTACTTCCGCTGGTAAAGCGGCTGCGGGTCCGTGCCGCGCCGTCTGGCATCATCGAACGCATCCAGCAAGTACTGCGTTTCCTTGGTCCGTTGGATGAGGTTGTTCACCCGCAAGATGCGCCAAGCCAAATTGGGATGGGTGTAGCCGTTGTCGAAGAACACGGAAGGCTTGCCAACCGCAAAGGCGCCGAATTCGTCGAGGCTGCGAAAAGCCTGCATGTTCCAGCTGAGTTTCGTCAGCTCGTTTACGACCCAATTGGCGTCCAGGGAAGTGTCGTTCACCTGGGCTTGCCTCGCACGGCGCTTCAGCAGCTCGGCGGCGAAATCATCGGCCTCTTCCTCGGCGGCCTTGGCCTTGCTGGGGTCGACGTTCAGCTGCGACATCTCTCCGTTCTCGAAGACCGCTGCCGAAGTGAGCTTGGCAAGATGCCCAGCCTCGTGCAAAAGCACAAAGGTCAGGAAATTTCCGCGGTCCAAGTCAAGACGTCCAGAACCTTTCGAATTGTTCTTGACCCAGTCTGCGAGAACGAACGGGTTGACGAACACACACCGGCAGCCAAAAGGCACCGCTGCGGGCGTCTCCGCACCCTTCAAGCCGGACTGCACAAGGTAGACCGGAAAACCTTGCACGGTCGAACTTCCGTTCGAAAGCCAAGACGGCACGAGACGAATTGCCGTGTCCGAGAGTAGGCGGTTGACCCGAACCAGCACTGCCTCGACAAGTTGCTGGTCCACCGTGGTGCCCGCGTAGCCCCGCTCGGTCACCACGTCCACAGCACCGGCCAAGGGCGCGCCAGCCAACAGCACGGACAGCGCGGCAGCTCTCCACCAACGACCCGATGGGCCAATAGCTGTTGCCTCTGGACGATGCGACGAAGAGCTTGGATACTGCATCATAGTTCTATAGAAATGCGACAGGGGGGAAGTACGTGAAACTCCATTTTGCTTGCGCCAGCTTGGCTGCTCTCGTTGCCCTCCAGGCCTGCGCTGCCGACCCGCCAAGACCGCCGCCGCCTAGTGCGGACGTCCCGGATTTCCGCACCACGAAGGCCACCGTTACCTGCGTTGACTGCGACGCCCCATTCGGGACCATCACGCACAAGGAGGTGCTCGACGGCCTCGCAACAAATAAGTTTGTGGGCGAGCTTCGGAAGGCACTGTACGTGCAGGATTCCCTGCATCAGTTTCAGTCCAAAGCGCACTTCGACAACTGTGACTTCGATTCCGCCATTGCATACGTAGATTCGCTGTATGCCGAGGCCGGCACCCACGTTGAAGCCGCCCAAGCGGCCAAGGCAAAGGGTGACAGGGCAGGAACGGAGGCAGCAGCGCTCAAAGCTTTCTTCGCTCTCGGTCAGGCGCTGCACGGCGTCCAGGACTTCTACGCGCATTCCAACTACGTCGAACTAAGCAAGGCTGGGGTGAAGAAGACCACAGACCTGGAGGTCATTGCCCCCTGGCGCGACGCAGGCAAAGCCAAGATTGCCGCCCTGCGCAAGAACGGCCTGCTGTCGGGATTTGTCTTTTGGGGTGTCCCGCAGGTTTGCAAGTCGGGGAGCATTTCCCATGCAGACCTCGCAAAGGACTCCGAGGCGACACCCAGTGGCAAAGTGCGCGTGCCTCATCTGGAGAACATCTCTCAGTACCGTATCGCCGTGTTCCTTGCGCGGGAGGCATCTCTGCAAATGATTCAGGACGCCTACAAGCGCTGGCCCCTGCTGAAAGAGCTCAATGGACCAAACGTAGTGTTCGATGTGCTCGTGGACCGCCGAGGCGTCTGAGGTGGTCCGCGCAAATGTGCTTGCAGGGCTTCTTGGCGCAGGGCTAAGTCTGTCTTCACTGGCTCTTGCCGAAGGCTCGACACCGCCGCCAAGCTGCCGACTCGACAATGCTGGCGCCGAACGCGTCGTCGAAGCATTGACTGCGGCGGCCCGCGCCTATGCCTCCATTGGCCAGCCGCTAATTTACGACAAGGTCGAATCGAATCCTGCCCATCCCAAGGCGTTGCCGAAGACAGTGAACATCTATGTCGTCAAGGATGCTGCAAAAGGCCAAACCTCTCCGCAAGGCTGTTCGACCGGCCCTCTGCGCAAGGGCGACGAACTTGATGCCATCAGCGTGCGGGGCGGCTGCGTGGTGGTCGCAGTTGACCGGATGGAAATTCGCTGTTCATCGGAATCCGTTCGCCAGTTCAGCGATGTCGGAGGCAAGCCCGGTCGGGCTCATCCGGCGCTGCTGTACGTGCTAGCTCATGAGGTCGGTCATCTCTACCAGCGGCGAGTAGGCGAATATTCAGGGCGCGTCGAAACTATCGACCTGAAGGCACCGCAGGCCGCGAAGCTGGAGACCTTGCGCAGTTCTTGCGACCCGACGTCGACGAAGCGGGAGACGGATGCCGACGAGATGGCCCTCAAAGTCCTTGCCAAGCTTGTACCTGCTCCTCCGTACCGGGAGCCGCTGTTTTCGGAGCAAGGCTCTGTCCTGTGGGCTGCGGACCAGCTCAACCTGGCGGCGAACAGCTGGCAGCAGGCGACCGTTGAGCGGGAGTTCATGAGCCAGCCCAAGCCCCATGCCAGCTTCGTCCCGACTGAGTTTCCGACGCCGCCCGTCACCGTGGAGAAGAATGCCAAGAAGTTCGTGTGCGACGTCCTGACCAAGACGGCGGGGGTCACCACCTACCCGGGTCGGTCCTTGACCCACCCGTCCCTTGAACAGCGCATGCGGCGCGTTGCCGAAGCTCTCAAGCCGGTAGCAGCGGCCCTGCCGAGGACCGGAGCGCAACAGGAATACAAACCCATCTCGGTGCTGCAGGAGCAGCTCAGTCCGATATTTTCGGTCATCTACAAAGAGACCGGCGTTTACATGGAAGGCCTTCAGTCGGCCATCTGCAAACGGGTCAATAGCGAGACCCCTACGGCCGGCTGCAGATAGAAACCCAGATTCGGCGGGCAGTCATTGAGCCCAAAGGGCGACATCCATCCTTCTTGTTAAGGATGGGCCTGCGCCCTGGTCTCGTGAGAATCAGATTCCGAAATGTAGGAGGAGCACAACCATGAGCGACGACCGATTTCCGCAGGCCGCGCGACGTGCGCTCCTTGGCTGCGGCGCTGCGGCTGCGGCAAGCTCTCTCACGGGGTGCGCTTGGTTCCGGCGACACGACCCCGTGCCAGTCTGTCCACAGTCGCCGGAGGTGAGTTTTCCTGGCGGTCCGCTGACCATTGATGCGCACTGCCACGTTTTCAACGGCACGGACCTCCAGGTGCAGGAGTTCTTCTCCAGGGTCGCTGTTCGCCAGGGCGGGGCGCTCGGTGCCGGCGCATTGCTTCTGGGCAGCGTTTTGCAGCAGCTAGCCTGGTCATTCGCTCCAAACGGCGACACTGAACTCGCGGAGTTAAAAGTCATCGCTGCCTCCTTGAAGACCTGTTCCGACAAGGACAAGACCACCAAGTTGGCATCTTTGCGTCAGGCCGGCTACAGCCAAGGCCGGATACAGCTGCAAGCCGCGGTGACGCGTTCCATCGAATTTCGAGTGCTACAGGAAAAACGTCAACTCCAAACCTTGGACTTCAACCTGGACGCAGACACTGCAGCAAAGGTGGATGCCATCGCGCTTATCGAGGGGCTGCCGGCGGATGTCGAGACTTACCAGGCCTTGAGGTCCAACAAGAGCCTGCAAATCAAGTCCCTGCGTGGCCGGTCAATCCAGGGGCTAATCGACTTTGTGTTGCAGAACTTCCAGTATCGGTACGTCAGCGTTCACGACTACTTCAGGACGTACAACCAGCCGGGAACCCGGGTGGTGGACCTCATGCTGCCGAGCATGGTCGACTATGACTACTGGCTGGCCAAGGGCAATGGCACCCTGACGCCTCTGCGAACCCAGGTGGAGGTCATGCGCCAGATTGCTGTGGTCACGGGAGGCCGTGTGCACAGTTTTGTGCCGTTCGACCCGTTGCGGCAGGTGGCCTTCGACCTGAAGCTCGCGGGCGAGGATTCGTACAGCGTGGTCACTGACGCCGTCGAGAAGTATGGATGTGTCGGAGTAAAGCTCTACCCGCCAATGGGCTTCGCGGCATTGGGGAACAAGACCATCAAGGGCCCTGACGGCACCAACTTCTGGTCGCGCAAATGGCTGCCCGAATGGACCAATCGCTCCGACATGGGCGACCTGCTCGATGGCGCTATGACCAAGCTCCTGACGTGGTGCCAGACGAACCAGGTGCCAGTCATGGCGCACACGAGCTTGTCCAACGGCGTGGTGGACAAGTTCGAGGAGCTTGCCGGGGCCCAGTATTGGGAAACAGCGCTGGGGGCATTCCCTAAACTGCGAGTCAGCTTCGGGCACTTCGGCGACACATCGCTTGTGAAGGACGGGCTGAACCGCTCGCGTGCCTTCACTGCATTGATGAGCAATGGCGCAGCGAGCCCTGGGCGGTTTGCCTACGCTGATGCAGGCTACTTCGTCGAGGTCCTCGGCAAGGAGCCGGAGCTGCGCGCGCAGCTCCGGCAGCTCTACGAGGAGACTGCCAGCAAGGGGAACGCCGCGCTGGCCAACCGGTTTATGTACGGGACCGATTGGGAGATGACGCTGACCGAGGGGTCCATCGCCGACTACCTCGCAGACTTTGTTCGGCTGTTTGACCAGATGGAGGCAGGCCCAGCAATTCGCGCAGAAGGTATTTCGGGGCTGGCGGCGAAGTTCTTCGGCGGCAACGCAGTGGAATGGATTGGTCTAGCAGCCGGTGGAGCTGCGCGGAATCGCTTGGATGCCTTTTACGCAAAGAACAAGGTTCCCGAGCCCGACTGGGCCAAGAAGGTTGACGCCGCATAAGGCGGGCGACGTAAGGCCGGTTGAAAAAGGCGATGCGTTAACGCCTGTCACGCTACTTCCATGACGCCGCCTGGTAGACCGCCCAGTCCTAGGTGCTCTCGCGAGCGGCCCATTGCCCCGGCCTGGGTCCTGCAATTCAGCAGCCCGACCTGGCCACACATCCCGCTGACCGTTGCGCCTGGAAGTGACCGTAGCGTCGCCAGAACTCAACTATTTCTGAGCAACTCGCTCGCGCCGGAATCCCTTGGCCAGACTGGCGATTTTGTGAACCGAGATATCCAGAGCGGCCTGTGCAGCGCTCCTGCCGCCTTGTCCGATTGCCGAAACGGAGGACATGGACGCGGATGGCAGCATGGGTGCTCCAATTTTCGGCGCTATGTTGTCGACCGCAGCGTTGCGGACCTGTTTGACGCGGCTGCTCCCGTTTGGGGGGCAGCTTGTCCCGCTTTGGTAGGCACCTTCCGTAACCCTCGATAGAGGGATAGGAGGTGGAGGGCTCGCCCCTGATGATGACAGGGTCAAAACAGCCAAATCGAGGTGGGTCATGATATTTGCGGAGCAAGTCGAAGGTGACTTTCGCCTGTACGCTGCAGCGACAGAGGTTCCAGGCGGAGGGCACTGCGCCGCAATTGTTGTGAGGGACCGGAGTGGACAGGAAGTCGCTGGCCACGAAGTGTTTCGGGATGAAAGTCTTTAGGGTGGAAAAGTTTGGGCGAACGCAGATGACGCATTGGCCTTCGCGCTATTGGTCGGCATCGCGGCCATCCAGGCCCAGCGAGTGATGAGGGAGTACCGTGCCAGATGCTAGGGCGACGGGAGCACGGCCTGCTCTTCCCGTTTCGTTGGCAAGGTGTGTGCAATGGGAAGCGCCGAGGCCAGCGTTCGGTTTGCGTTCTAGCTACTCCGGTCAAAGCGCCGAGGCCTGTGTAGCCCCAGTAGCACTCCCAATTGCCCTCCGAGAGATGATTCACTACGGCCGCCAGGCACGCGGCCGGGCTGACCCTAGTGGTTCGCGAAGTCGTTGTACGGCGTCTCCAGGGCGATTGACACGTACATCTCGAGCAGCGCCTGCCTATGCTGGTCAGGCTCCTTCACCACACGGATGTCCATCGCTCTCAACCTGGCCTTCTGGGCGTCGAACGCAGCGCGGAAGTGCCCCTGCGTCATAAGGTCAGCTCGGGAACCAAGCGGCTTGTAGGTGGCCTTCGGAACCCCGCAGACCTCTCTGGTCAGCCTGAAGGCAAACGCAGCTTGGAGGTGAGTGGAGCCGGCTGCGCAGTGGTTCTTCAGCCGCCTGCGGATGTTGTCGCTGCGACCGACATAGAGATGGCGCGCACCTTCAGAAAGCAGGTAAATGCCGCGGTCGGGAATGCTTTGCCCAACCAGCTCCGAAAACTTGAACGGAGTCGCGGCAACGAGCCACTCGTAAGCCGGGCGCAGTGCTTCGATGTGGCGGCGGAATACTTCGTTCATGCAACATCAACTGTAGCTGGCGCAC
>Ga0105048_10009265_pt1 | contig 15689 bp, 14 predicted proteins | sample MAT05_FD_78382 | JGI IMG/M metagenome (GOLD analysis project Ga0105048, IMG submission 78382) | Freshwater microbial communities from Lake Fryxell liftoff mats and glacier meltwater in Antarctica - MAT-05 | ecosystem: Environmental > Aquatic > Freshwater > Ice > Liftoff microbial mat | place...
GATTTTGGTAGGCGATTGTGATTAAATATTTCCCCGAATATGCACAAGAGTGCACGCAAACCTCCCTGCCGCAAAGGCTGGGAAATGGGATGACTTAGATAAAAAAAATTTCGCATCTAATTTCAGAACCCCAAATAGTTGTGCCAATCTAAAATAGATTGAATTTGCGAAGGACCTGTACCTATTTTACACAACTCTTTCTACAACAATTTAAAGTAAAAAACGCAGTTCTGTGTTCCTAGTATCTTAATCCCGAAGGGATGACATGGTAGTAATTAACACATAGAAATACAGCTAGAACCCGGAAGGGGTGGCATTGTTCTTCAACCCATAAGAAAGTTGCATAATATTGCCATTATCCATATCAACTTTTCTGGATTTCGAATCCATCCAAATTATTGATCTTTACAATCATTTCATCCTTTCGGGATTCTGTTTTTGTTTTATTAGGGCCGATGAAAAATACAGGGTGCCTAAAACAACCGAACTATTCTACAATCCCACAACTCTTTAAAGGATTTCAGAACTTGTAATCCACCCCTTGTATGAGGAATTTGGGGAATAGCAAATCGCAAAAAAAATCCTTTCATTTCTGAAAGGATTTTTAAATATATTTTTCTTTGGTTTTTAATATTCCCAAACGTCATGTTCAAAAATGAATAGGTCATTTTTGATATTTTCAGCTTCGAGCAGCGCGGCCAAACCGTCCTGCATATACTCTGGCATTTGATTTAAATACAAATTGTTGTAATAACTCTGTTTAACAATGTAACTATCAAACAGTCTATAGTGGTTAAACAAGTCGTCCCAACTTATGCGCATGGCATCATTGTAGCGGTTAAAAACCTCACTCTTGGCAAGTGTAGGACGGCAATCATCCATTTTCAACCAAAAGAGGGACACTTCAACGGTCATGCCGTTAATACTTTTAGACATCAAAGGGGCTATGCCAATAATACGTGGGGTGAATTCTGAAAGTTTATAATCGAAAATCCAATCTTCCATTACTTCAAATTTCAAAATCTTATCCCAACGAAACGCTTCGAAATATGTAGTATCCACCAAATCTGTTGGATCATCTGGATTGCGAAAGTTGGGAACTTGGGTTACTATAAGTTCAGAGCCTCTTTTAAAAGCATCTTCAGGAGTAAACCAACTAGAGAAAGAATCATTTTGGTAGGCTTTCAATTTTCCCTTTGTAGCAAGTTCATAAAGCACTTGTGTAATGGGTTGGCCAGGCCATGTGAATGATTTGTTTAATTTTTGGCGTGTATCAATTCTGCGCCAAATGCGTTTTTTGTATTTAACATCTGCCTCACGCAAGTAAGGATAAGGAACTACAGTGGCCTCATCCATGCTAGGACGGCCATCGTTGGTAGTGTGTGGAGACTCATAGTGATGTTCTGCAGCATCGTCATAGTGAGTTCCAATTGTAGGTGTAACCATCTCTGGAGATGCCGCAGTTGTTGCAGGGGTGGCAGAAGCACCTGCACTTGCACCTGCTCTTACAGTACCACCCGTTGTTCCACTTGGAGTAGTGCCACTGGCAGTGCCACCTGTAGCAGCTCCACTGCCCCCACCTTCTGGAGAAAACCATTGAGCAGAGGAAAAGCCAAATACTGCAACGGTAAGTGTAAATACAAATAACTTTTTCATTCTTATTGCTCCTTTATAATATGTTTATTGCAAGCTTCCACTCGCGTTTTGTAAATATTTCTGGCCACCTGGTCCCATAGCTCTTATTTCAGAAAACTGAATAAAATCACCAGGAGAAAGTTGGCCAATCATGCCAGATATGGGTGCCAAAGAAGCACCTTGCACGTTTTGCTCTTTAAATCCCGTTCTTTTGCCAAGGGCTGTAAACTTATAACCTACCACAACGTATTTAACACCATCGTAAACAAAGTTTTCGAGTACTGCAGCGCATGTAGATTGTGCTTTAAGGATACTTAGTTTAATTAGGCCGCTAAAGTCTATAGGGCCAACCATGAAAGTAGGGCGAGGCACGCGGCGAATTTTGAATCTTTTGGTTCCCATAGGAACAACACGATCTCCAATTTTTGCATTCACATTCACAAAACACTCATTGCCTTTGCGAACTGGGCAACGCGCTTCATATTTACCACTTCCTGTATTCATCAAAGTCACATCTCCACCAGGAGAGGTAATACTTACATTTACATCCTTTGGATTCACTCCTGCTACGGTGATGCTCAATGGATTAGGCAGACCCTCATAGATTACATTTAACTCATCCGCAGAAATTGCTGCAGATGGCGCAAATACAGAATATTTGCCTTCTTCCATGACAACCTCTGTTCCACCACCTGGTTTAGGGATGGTAATACCCACTTTAAATGTGTATTCGCCAGGGGAAGAGCTAGATGCTTTGTATTTTCCTTTTCCCTCTTTAACTTCTACTGGGCTTCCGTTCACAGTCATTTTCATATCTGCTTTGGAGTCATATGCAGCCAAAATAATATCAGCTTCATACGTTTGGTTGGTTAAAACTGCACTTGTGGCTGCACGAATAACTGGAATAACGCTGTCAAATTTAAGTGAAGAGGCGCCTACAGATTCTGCCAAAGCTTGGGCAATCTCAGATTCCATGGATAGTGCATCGTTTTCAATTTTGGTTAACAGTGCAAATACGCCTGCAAGAGGAGAATGTACTAGATACATAGATACCCATTTCTGTTCATTGCCTTCGCTGTCTTTAGAATCTTGGGCAAAAAGTGTAGCCTTTGATTTGATTGCATCTCTTTTGTTAATCAAAAACTTTTTGGTAGCTTCTTGGCCGCCCAATGCTGGATCTGCGATAGCTTTATCCAAAATAGCAAGCATTTGGTCGCGGGTTGCATTGATTGCAACCTGCAAATCTTTGCCATTTTTTCCGCCATCTTGCACATCAAAGTAGTTGCCATGCACCTCCATATTGTCGCCTTGGGTGAGTTCATTCAATCCACCTTTTACCAATTCGCCATCTGGGCTTGGTTTGCGACCTTCAGTTAATTTTAAAAGTTCTTTTTTAATACCTTCAATCCTACCGGTAAGCACATCTGTTAACTTGTGCAAACTTTCATAATGTTTACCAGCAGCTGCAGCACCGGCATTGCCTTGCTCCGCTTCTTTGGCTATGGATAATTTAATTTTGTCGTTCTTTTGCGCAATACTTGCTGTGGAGGTTGCTAATGAATTCTCCATCAAATTGAACGACTTGATAATTTCTTTAGATACGTTTAGGGCCAAAAGAGCTGTTAACACGAGATACATCATGTTAATCATCTTTTGACGAGCTGATACTTTACCACCTGCCATGTTTCTATTCTTTCTGTTTTATTGTGGTTGAATCAGGAAAATTAGCGACTGCCACCCATGGCACCCAACATGTTTCCGTAAATTGTATTCAAATTGCCCAAATTGCGGTTCAATTTGCCCATTTCGTCTTTAAACTCGCTTGTTGCAGTTTCAGAAGCAGTCAAATTGCTCAATACGCTGCTTAAACCACCCGTGAAAGAACTCAATGAATCTGAAACCATAGCAGTACTTTTAGATATTTCATCCATATTCTTAGCCGCTTTGTTTGCATTGGTAGCGTACTCAGTAGTAGCAACAGAAGCAATAGAAATATCAGACATATCCTTTACATTGGTGCTTAACGATTGTAAACCAGTACCAAGACTTTGAATCAAATCTGGACCAATTTTAGCTTCAGCCAACATTGCATCCAACTGCTGTGATATAGAACCTGATGCTTTCTTCTCTTTTTTGGTAGTTGGCTCTGCTCCTGCTAGTTCTGGATAAACCAATGACCAATCTGGATCCATATGAACTGGTTCAAATGCAGAAATAGCGAAGATACCTGCTTCTGTAAGTAGACCTACGGAAAGCATTAAATCAGCACCTTTCCAGTGTAGAATTTTAAATAGGGCACCTACGATTACAATCGCTGCACCGAAACCATAAATAAAGTTCATGGTTTGTTTCCACCTTTTTGATTCAAAGAAACTTTTGCTCATTGTTGTATATGTATTTTTAGTTTTTTGTTATTTTAAAATTTGAATTGTCTGTTTTATACGCTGAAGTTTTTATTTTTTATCTTTGTTAGAACGACCGATGTAAGATTGAACGCAACGGAAACCAACATAACTTTTGGTTGTGTCTTGGTATTCATAGGTACGTGCTCCATTTTCAATGAAATAAGCCACATCTTTCCAAGATCCACCACGTATTACTTTGCGTTTCAGACTTATTGGAGTTGCTTTTGCTATATCGCCTCTTTCTGGTGTGCGGCGGTAATGTTCTCCATTCAAATCGTGAACAATAGAATTGTTCGCAACTTCCCATGTAGTAGAAGTCCACTCAGCCACATTACCTGCCATGTTGTAAAGACCCCAATCATTTGGAAAATAAGAATCAGCGCGCACTGGATATACACCACCATCTGCGCCATAGTTACCACGCAATGGCTTAAAGTTAGCCAACATACAACCTTTGCTATTTCGCGCATAAGGACCACCCCAAGGGTATTTGTTCCCTATACGACCGCCACGTGCCGCATACTCCCACTCGTATTCTGTCGGCAAACGGAAATCTTCCGTATTTGGCAAGTAACCGGCTTGTTCCCAATAACTGGTTTTGCGAATGGTGCGCCAAGCACAAAACGCATTGGCTTGGTGCCAGTTGATACCAACTACAGGATAATCGTCATACTTTGGGTGCCAGAAGTAAACGCGCGCCATAGGCTCATTATAAGAGTAGGTGAAATCGCGAACCCAGCAAAGCGTATCTGGATAAATAAGGGTCTCTTCGCTTTTAATGTATTGGCTACGATCGCGATGCGGATCGTCTCTTCCTTCAATAAGGCTATACTTATCTCGGTCTAGGTTTGCGGCTGCTACATAATCAAACCATTGGTATTTGTAAACCAATTTACGCGTATCTAGCTGGCGTTTGCCGCGGAAACGTTCGTTTTCAGGATAGTACATATCAGACAGTTCTTCTCTGAATTTATAAAAATCCACTTCTTTGTCATAATTAATGTACTTGTTGCCATTTTCGTCTTCTTGCGTAAAATAGCCATCGTCGTCAATGGTATAACGTGCGATAGAATCTACCACATGGTTTACAAACTGGCGATACTCGTTGTTGGTAATTTCAGTTTCATCCATCCAAAAGGCCACAACTGTCATCTGTTTGTTAGGCTGAATATAGGATTGGAAAATATCCTGATCTGCCTGTCCTGTATGGAAGGTTCCAGAAGGAATGTAAACTGTACCTGGAGGATTTGGGTGAAACCATGGTCTGCGACCAGGAACGCCAGTAAGATCTCCAGTATCGGCAGGGCCGCAGGCCATCATTGCAGTTGTTGCAACAATTGCGGCGGTGCGCACCTTGCTGTTGGCGAAGGTACTTAGCAAATTCTTAACAAATTTGCTGTCTGAGATGATGCTCATCCACTTTCTTTTCATTTGGTTGTTCAAATAAGTGTATTATTCGTGAAGTTGCAAAAATAGTCCTTTCGCATGAAAGTACAAGAATTTTTACAAACTCCACTATATAACGGTTGTAAAACTATAATATTGTGTTATTATAAAATTTATTCATTGTCAGGCTGACGCTGCATGTAGCGAGGGTGCCTGTAAGGTACATAAATTTTTTCTGGCAATTTAATTCTGAAGCAATAATTTACTTGAAGTTCGTGTGTTCCACTGCTGCTTCTGCGCAAAGACTGCAAAGTAATATCATAAGAGTAACCTACACGCAAAGTTTGGTTGGCGTTTGGATCGTTAGAATTGCCTTTAATGGGTGGATAGTAGCCCAACATTAAAGATAGCGCATCCACACCTAGACCATAGGCACGCACGTTTATGCCACCTGCATATAAATTATTCCAAGTTACCATGCCTTGCAAATCCAGTTGTGGTTTTACCAACCCAATTTCATTTACGGTTTTCACCAAAAGAGCAGGATCTAATGTTAAAGCAGGGTTGCCCATGAAATTTTCAATTTTCATTCCAGACATCAAATAAAAATGCCTTGCGGTTTGAATTTGAATATTTTGACTGCCTGTTCCATATTGATATTGTTGTGGCTTAATGTGAGACGAAGACAATCCCACATAAAAGTTGTTCATATTTGGGTTTTGGTAATAAATACCCGCGCCAAATGTAGTATGGGTAGCCCCCACTTTTCCAGTTGGAATTCTAGGATCATTAAGGTCATGCGCACGCATTTCGCCGCCATCCAATTCTTTCGTAAGGCTCACAAAATCTACCCCAAGACGAATACTACTTCCATCCGCCAGCGGATATGCGCCCGCCACTCCACCGCGCAAATAGGTGTTTTTCTCATATGCAACCACATCATTTATAAAACCCAAATACACACCGCCATAGTTTACGGTTTCATTTTCTTCACCCCCTTTTTTTGCAATGTTTATAGGTGCGTAAAAAGCAAAACCTGTGGTTTTGGGTGCAATGTTCTTGGTGAAATTATCAGTTACTGGCAAACCGCTTTGGGTTTTCTTTGCCCCAGTTTGGTCTTCCAAACCGCGCCACTGCTGGTGGGTAATTGCATTTAAACAAAAACTACCTGAGGCACCGGCATACGCTGGATTTAATAAAACCTTATTAAATGTAAAATGTGTATAATAAGGATCTTGCTGGGCAAATATTGCTGCTGGTGTAACAAATGCGGCAATTATGGCCAATCGTAAAACTCTCTTCATATTTCCGGCTAACTTCTCTGTTAAACGACAAAAATGGTGATTCCTTTTGGATTGAACAAATTTTTTATTCATCAATTGTGTATTATTTGTATTTTTAAAACTGAAATAGTGATACGAAGTGCTATTTTGCTGTGTTTTTGGAAAAAATAAATTTCTCAATCTGAAAACCAAAACTTACGAAAACGGACATATCGGTGGTTGCTAATTTCCCGTGGATGGTCAATTACAATTGGCTTATTTAGGAAATGGTAGCAGTAATTGACTTGCAATTCTTGGGTATTTCGGCTGCTTAACCTCAAAGTTTGAACCGTAAAATCGTAGGACATGCCTATTCTGATAGCGTGATTCTGCATTTTTTTAAGTTTTAGGGCTTCGATGGGATAAAATCCCAGCATAATGTAAACTGCATCTACCCCTAAATATTGGGCACGAATGCCAGCTCCGGTGGATAATTTACTTTGGTAAGTGATTAAGCCTTGGATTTCAGTTTGTGGCTTCACCCAACCATGTTCGTTGTGCACCGTCCTTATCATCACGTTCGGCTCTAAGGTAAAATTGGGGTTTCGAAAAAGTTGGGTAATTCGCCAACCCGCAGTGGCATAGAGATGTCGTGCAGATTGAATGTATACGGATCCACTTAGCGTTAGGTAATCAAATTCTACTTGATTGATGGATGTAAGACTTATGCCAGCTTTTAAATTGTAAAATTGGGGCAAACTCAAAACCAGTCCACTTCCTATCATCCATTTTGAGCTGGAAGGATTACCTCCAATCGGCAAAAGCGGATCACCCAGTTGCATGGCGCGCAAGGCAGCCGTATTCCACCGTTTCGTTTGGTTTGTAAAGTCTGCACCTAGGCGCAAAACACCCTCCTTCCCTATTCTAATAGCTCCAGCAAATCCGAATTTGTACATTGTATTGTTTTCATAGGCAATAATGTCTGAGATTGTGGCAAAGTAGAATCCTCCTAAATCTCTGTTTCCATCAAATGCAAAGGGTGCAGAAATGGAAAATGCATTGGTTTTGGGTCCAATCCCCACAGGTACATTGGGGGCAACTGCTAAGCCACTTTCGGTTCTAAAAAGACACGTCTGATCGGGCAATTGTAGCCATTGCTTGTGATTTATCATATTTATGCAGATGCCACCTGAACTGCCAGCATAGGCCGGATTGAAGAGCACCTTATTGAATGCAAAGTGGGTAAGATACGGTTCTTGCTGGGCGGAAATAAAAATAAAATTACCAACGAAGAATGCGCTGAGAAAGGCTATTTTCAACATAATTGCAGTTTAATTAACTCTATAACGCAATTGGATGAAAATGTTTCGTATATGCATACAAATAAATAGTATTGCATTCCTTATGTGCACAAGTCGAGGATAAGTGGACAGTTTTACATGTTGATTGTCCAATTTTTTTATCATAATGTTGTAAACTAATTTATACACTATGCCCGAAATACTTGTTGTAGATGATGAAGCCGCAATCAGAGATACCCTGAAGGAAATTCTTGAATACGAAAAATATACAGTTACCTTGGCTGAAGACGGCCTGCGTGCGTTGCAATTAATTCAAAAAAACGAATACGATGCTGTATTGTGTGATGTAAAAATGCCAGGAATCGATGGTATGGACTTATTAGATCGGGTGCAAGCCATATCTCCTGATGTGCCATTTATTATGATATCTGGCCACGGCACTGTGGAAATGGCGATAGAAAGCACCAAAAAAGGAGCTTATGATTTTATTACAAAACCACCCGATTTAAACCGATTGCTGATAACAATACGCAATGCAGTAGACCGCAACAATTTGGTGGCTGAAACAAAGGTATTGAAACGGAAAGTAGCCAAGACCTTTGACATAATAGGAGAAACACCTGCCATAGAAAAAATAAAGGATACGATAGAAAAAGTAGCACCTACCGAAGCACGTGTGCTCATTACAGGAGAAAATGGCACAGGAAAAGAGCTTGTGGCACGCTGGATACATGAAAAAAGTGCTAGGGCTGGAATGCCTTTGGTAGAAGTAAATTGCGCAAGTATTCCTATTGAATTAATTGAAAGTGAATTGTTTGGCCATGAAAAAGGGAGTTTTACCTCAGCTATAAAGCAGAGAATTGGCAAATTTGAGCAAGCCCATGGTGGTACTTTGTTTTTGGACGAGATTGGCGACATGAGTCTTACCGCGCAAGCCAAAGTTTTACGGGCAATACAAGAAGGTAAAATATCTAGGGTGGGTGGCGAAAAAGAAATTAAAGTAGATGTGCGGATTGTGGCCGCAACGAACAAAGATTTACTTACAGAAATAGACAAAGGAAATTTTAGAATGGATTTGTATCACCGCCTTTCGGTAATTTTGATCCATGTGCCCACACTGAATGAACGGTCTGGGGATATTCCCATGATAGCCGATAGCTTTTTGGTGGATGCTTGCGCCGAAAATAGCATTCCACTTAAAAAATTCTCAGCAGATGGATACGAAGCCATCAAAGAAGTAAATTGGACTGGAAATATTAGAGAACTGCGCAACGTGATTGAAAGGTTGGTAATTCTTTGTGGAGATGTGATCACCGGTGAAGATGTTTACATATACAGCAATCCGGCGCAGCGAGGTTCTGACCCTTTTGGTGTGGTAGATAAATACAAAACCATGCAAGATTTTAGAGATTGGGCGGAAAAAGTGTTTATTGAACGCAAGTTAATGCAAAATGGTTGGAATGTGGCCAAGACGGCTCAAGAAATTGATATCCAACGTAGCCATTTGTACAACAAAATTGAGAAATACAGTTTGAAGCGCCTCTAATGGCGGAAATTGGTAAAGATTTAGAAAAGGCCGCGGCACTTCTTAGGGAAGGAAAGTTAGTGGCTATACCCACAGAAACTGTGTATGGGTTGGCAGCGAATGCCCTAAATCCAGAGGCAGTAACGCGGATATTTGAAGTTAAGGATAGACCCTATTTTGACCCCCTAATTGTGCACACCTATTCTTTTGAAGAGGCAAAAAAGTATGCTTCGTCGTTTCCGGATACAGCAAGGCGATTGGCGAAAGAATTTTGGCCTGGCCCGTTGACGTTGGTTTTACCCAAAAAAAATGAAATCCCGGATATCGTCACCGCTGGACAAAGCACCGTGGGATTGCGCGTTCCAAATCACGAATTGACCTTAAAATTACTTAGGGGATTGCCATTTCCGTTGGCAGCACCAAGTGCAAATCCTTTTGGGTATGTGAGTCCTACGACCCCACAACATGTGAACGACCAACTGGGGGAAAAAATTGACTATATCCTTGATGGAGGCGATTGCGCCGTGGGAATTGAAAGTACGATCATATCCTTCGCCCATGGAAACAACGCAGAGGTATTGCGTTTGGGGGGACTAGAAATATTAAGAATTGCCAAAATCACAGGTAGTTTGCGGGAAATTCTGCACCAAAACAGCGACCCTTCTGCACCGGGGCAGCTAGACCAACATTATGCCCCAGGGTGTGCGTTGGTTCCTGAGTCGGGGGAACCCATGCAATGGAAAAAATTTCTCGGTAAGAAAATATGTTGGTTGCGTTTTAAAGAATTGCAACCTGGAACCCCGGTAAATGACCAATTTGTGCTAGCACCCGATGGAAAAATGAGCACAGCGGCAACCCGACTTTTTAGTTTATTGCGCCAAATGGATAAAGAAAATTACGAAATTGCCATCGTCGAAGCCATACCCGATGAAGGTTTGGGAAGAGCTATCAACGATCGGTTAAAACGAGCTGGGGTGCGGTGAGGATTGGATTCATACATACGTTTACTTAAAATTTGATTCTATTTAGATCTATAATTTTTTAGGAATATTTTTCAAATTCTAAAGCCAAATAAGAATGAAATAGTTTCTTAAAAACCATTTCCCCTAAAATAATTATTTCAGCCCAATAATAGCATTCAAATATCCCATAAATAAAACATAAAAGAGCAAGCAGAATTAAATCTGCTTGCTCCTTTTATAAAACAAATATTTAATACTAAAGGTTATAGGCCATCAAAATAATACACATGTGTATTGGCGCCTTCGGTATTTTTCAACCAAAGCTCTTTAGATGCTAATCTTTGAATATTGTAAATTACAATGTCACCAGAAATGGTAATTTTTACATCCTCATCATCATTTTGAAAAGACCAAGTACCTTGTCTCGTTGATTTAGTTGGAAAGCCAAAGATTGTACCTTCAATGGTTTGCGTAAGAGTGCCATCATTTTTTACTTGATAAGTGTAGGTAGTGCCGTTCAGGTCTTGCACAGTTGCATTTTTTTCATATTTGCTAAGTGTCCATGTGTTGGTAAAACGATCTTTTCTGGTTTTTAAAGAAACAAGAGGATCATCAGAACCTTTTTTACAAGCCGTAAATGCAAATAAGCAGGTTGTAGCAACTGTTAACGCTAAGAGAATTGAATTGAATTTTTTCATTTTTTTTTTAAATTAGTACTGCAAATTTGGGCTTAATATGCAAATCCTTCATTACATAATTAAATTTAAAAGGTATATAAATCACATAATCTTATTCCAATTTTGAACATAGATTTTGCTTTAAACCATATTTCACATCGTTCGAATTGGCTCCTGAGTCAGGCAAACCCATGCAATGCAAAAAATTTCTCGGTAAGAAAATATGTTGGTTGCGTTTTAAAGAATTGCAAGAGGATGTACCTGTAAATGACCAATTTGTGTTAGCACCCGATGGCAAAATGAGCACCGCGGCTACCCGCCTTTTTTGTTTATTGCGCCAAATGGATAAAGAAAATTACGAAAGTGCCATCGTAGAAGCCATACTCGATGAAGGATTGGGCCGGGCTATCAACGATTGGTTAAAAAGAGCTGGGGTGAGGTGACAAAAAATGCCAAAAAAAGAAGTCCGACTATATGAAATTATTTTTGCTTTTACTCATGCCTTTAGAAAGGTATTTAAATTAAGCCATGTCAATTAAATTATTTTTTTCCTCATGTCTTTTTCTCACAGTTTCGCCAATGGCTGTGGGTGTGCCATCGTCATCAATCCGCACAAACGTGATGGATGTGGTGCAGACTATGCTTTCTTCGCCACTGTAGACGCTGTATTTTCTTGCTTCTAAATTCATGGTTATAGATGTTGTTCCCAATTTGTTAACTTCCCCATAAATGCGCAGATGTTGTCCAGATTTTAAGGGCTTTTTAAAGACCAATTCACCCACCCGAACGGTCACCATATTGGGGGTAAAACAATACTCGGTGGCAAAAGATGCGGCGGCTTCATCAAGCCATGCCATTAGCGTTCCTCCAAACAGGTTTCCGTGAATTCCGATATCACGTACCATCACTATTTTTTTATTCAACAATTTCATATTCTTTTTCTAATTTAATTTTTTTCGAGTTTACTAATTCTTTGGTTTTATTAATTGTATCTATGAGAATGATAGATGTTTCAGCATACTGTCTAGAAACAATTTCCTTTAAATTTTTCAGTGAAACTATGCCAATAATATAGCCGGAATCGTGATTGAGATAACATTCATTAATGGTTTCGAAATGTCGTTTAAAGTCTAAAGTGTATTCCAAATCATGCCGCAAAAATATTTTAAGAAACACTTCCGAATCTCTGCTCAATTTTTCGGTTTCATTTAGTTTCTTAAACTCATAGCGGTAATTGTAACTCAATGCCGAAATATCTGACAGAACCGCTGAAGCCGTAGGATAAGCCCCAGCTCCTTTTCCAACAAAGAACTGCAAATCTGCAAAACTGGTTTTGGTAATTACACCGTTGTAAACATCGTCTACCGTATACAATTTGTTTTGGTTGTCAATAAATTTGGGCATAACAAAACAATTTATATTGCCATCTTCAGCCTTAAAAGCTTGCGCCACCAATTTGATTTTCAGATTTTTTTCACGGGCATAATTTAATTCTAATGGCCCAATATTGTCTATACCCAAATTAAAAATATCCGCTGGCTTAGCCACAATGCCAAATGCATGCGCAATTAAAATCAGCAATTTGTATTTGGCATCAAATCCGCCTGTATCTAGTGTGGGATCGCTTTCTGCAAAACCCTTTTCTTGGGCTTCAATCAGCGCATCGGTGTAGGAAATATTTTCAACAAATGTTTTTGTGAGTATATAATTGGTAGAACCATTTACAATGCCTTCTATCGATTCTAGCAAATCATTGTCGTAATATTCTTCCAAATTTCGAATGATGGGAATGCTAGCGCAACAAGCTGCTTCGTAAAGCAACGGAACATTAAATTGCTTTTGCAACACCAACAATTCTGCAAAATGTTCTGCAATCATTTTTTTATTTGCAGAGACGACCGCTTTGCCATTTCGCAGTGCAGTAGAAACAATTTCAAATGCAGCATCTGCATCATCAATCAATTCTACTACCACATTAATTTCCGGGTCGTTGAGTATTTCATTTTTATCAAAAGTAAAATGTGCTTCAGTTTCGGGTCGAATTTTATTTTTATTTTTGACACAAATGGTTTTAATTTTGGTTTTTAACGTAGGTGTTTTTTGCAATACTTCGTGTAAACCATTGCCAACACAACCAAATCCAAACAATCCAATATTTAATTTATTTCTTGACATAGTTTTAGTCTATTAAGCGGTGAAGGTTAATGTTTTTGACAACGATTCGATGGCAGTTTTTAAATCCAGGATTAGATCTTCTGCATCCTCTAGCCCAACGGACAAACGAATTAAACTGTCTGTAACACCAGACTGGTAGCGGATTTCCGCAGGTATAGATTTATGTGTCATTTCGCAGGGCAGACAGATTAAACTTTTTACACCGCCCAAACTTTCAGCCAATTTAAAATATTTTGTAGATGAAACAATTTGGGTAGCCGATTCTTTGTCATCTATTTTTAAATCAAAACTAATTACACCTCCAAAATATTTTTGTTGTCTAGCCGCAATTTCGTGATTTTGATGCGTTGGCAAACCTGGATAATACACATTTTTAACATTGTCTTGTGACAATAGGAATTCAGCAATGGCCAGTGCACTTTCAGAATGCTGGCGCACCCGAAGGGATAGTGTTTCAATACCCCGAATTACCAACCAACTGTCAAATGGGGCCAGAATTGCACCTGAAGCATTTTGAATAAATTTAATTTTCTCACCCAATTCTGCTGTTTTTGTAACCACCAATCCGGCAATTAAATCGCTATGGCCAGCCAAATATTTTGTAGCACTGTGAATGACGATATCTGCACCAAAATCAATTGGTTTTTGCGAGGCTGGCGAAGCAAATGTACTGTCGACACACAACAGGCAATGATTGGCTTTGGCAATTTTTGCAATGGTGGCAATATCTGAAATTTTAAGTGTAGGATTGGTGGGACTTTCCAACCAAATCAACTTGGTTTTAGGGGTGATTGCCTCGGCTACATTCTCTGCATGTGTAGTATCTACATACGTTACCTTGATTCCAAATTTTTCATAAATATGGGTAAACAAGCGAAATGCACCGCCATAAATGTCGTCCACTGCAACAATCTCATCGCCCGATTTCAGCAGCTTTACAACTGCATCAATTGCTGCAAGACCGCTGGCAAAAGCATAGCCATTGCTTCCATTTTCTAAAGTGGCAATAAGGTCTTCTAATACCTTTCGCGTCGGGTTGTTGCTTCTTGAATAATCAAAACCTTTGTTTACACCAGGTGCTTGCTGCACAAAGGTAGAAGTTTGATAAATGGGTGTGGAGATTGCACCTGTAAGTTCGTCGACAGGAATGCTGTGTAAGATTTTTGTTTGCTCTTTCATTTTTTTAAATAATTTATTGGTTTAACAGTTTTTTAGTGTTCCGTAAAATCAACTTATTCAAAAAGAACCGGAGAGAAACGACTTACCGAAAGGGCTTAAACGAAAAAAGCTCTTCCGACAGGTCAGAAGAGCTTTTAATATAGAATCTGGATCAATCCAGGATATCAATGGCTTGTTTCTAACTTATCTATCCCAACATTGCTGCTGGGTTGAATTTGGCACCTTCCCACTTTTAAGTGGAGGTTGTCAAGACGTCATAGGGTCAAATCCCTCTGTCTTTCTGGATAAGAATATTTTGTTAAGAACGAGCTGCAAAGATGAACCTTTTATTTAAACTTTTTGCAAAAAAAGGAAAAATAATTTGGGGGACCGTAAAAATGGGCTGGTTACTATAAGGTGTATTTTTAAAAAAAAAGGGGGGAGTTAGATTTCATCAAAACAATCAATAAAACTTTTAATACTTAACATTATAGTACCCAACTTGTTTATTTCCATACCCGCTAAAACCACCCTAGTATTAAAACGAAATAAGATTGCCGTAAATAATGCCTTTGATTTCAGTGCATTTAAATCATTTTCATATAGCTTAACTTTATCCATATCCTTTGGTTCTCCTTCTGAATATTTAAGCATAAGTAAATTTTGTTTTAATTTTTGCTCATAATCGAATTGAGTAATTTCATTTTTTTGAAGATTTTTTCTAGCTTTAAACCATTGCCATATTAGAAAATAGATTTTTATTATTTCTTCTAATTCCTCTGGAGATGTATTTAATCTTTGGCCCAAAAAAACTGTTAAATAAAACGGTTGTTTTAGGTACATATCATCAGAAATGCCAACGACATAGTTTTCATCCAGGTTATCAATCTGCTTAAGATATATCTCGATATCTTTAATTTCGCTATACTCTTTCTTCGTAAATTTCCTTTAATTCTGTTTTACTTACGTAACATTCGTTTCTCAATAACCTCAGTTCTTCTATAGCAGGATTGAATAAAAGACATTTGGCAAATATATGGTTTGAAAATTCTTCTTTTTCTCTGTCAAAGATTCTTATGTCAGTTTATACTTTTTAGGGATTCATCAGCCGAAATAATTGGAATGCGTGAATGCTTAAAGTCTTTAGGGTTCGTTGTTATTCATATTTCACACTGAGAATCTAGTGCACAAAAATATTGCAAA
>Ga0105048_10009267_pt1 | contig 15689 bp, 10 predicted proteins | sample MAT05_FD_78382 | JGI IMG/M metagenome (GOLD analysis project Ga0105048, IMG submission 78382) | Freshwater microbial communities from Lake Fryxell liftoff mats and glacier meltwater in Antarctica - MAT-05 | ecosystem: Environmental > Aquatic > Freshwater > Ice > Liftoff microbial mat | place...
ACCCCTCCCTTCTCCCGCGACTGGCGTGTGCCGAAGGGGCCGTTTTGAGGCTGCAAGCGCGCGTCATCGCGTGACCTGCGCAGTTGGGAGCGGCGACTTCCAAGTCGCCGTCGGTGTCTGCAGACGCAGCCGCGACCCGGCGACTTGGAAGTCGCCGCTCCCAGTCACCGCGCTCACGGCGGCCAGCCATCGGGGAAGCGGCCGAAGACGCTGTGGTAGGCGAGCACCGTTTCCGGCGGCGGAAGCTTGCGGGCTTCGGCGCGGGCCTGCTCGTTGATGGCGCGGAGTTCGTCGCTGAGCTTCGTGAATTCGGCGTCCTTTTTCGCGCGCTCCTCCTCGTCGGCGATGGCCTTTGACGGATCGTAATCGGCGAACCCGGTTTCCGCCGAGGGCTTTTGCAGGCGCACGACGCCGAGCGCGGGGAAGCTGTAGATCCAATCGAGCCCGTGCCCGCGCAGCCGGCGGAAGATGAATTCATACACCGGCGTGATGTCGCACCGCCGATCGATCCAGATCGTGCCCATGTAGAAATCCATGTAGCTGCGCCCGCCGCCCGCGAAGTCGGCGAGAAATCCGCCCGCGCCGCGGAACGATCCGATGTCCGCCTCGCGTCCGTCGTCGGCGATCACCGAGTGGTTGTCGGAAAAGATTCTCCACAGGCACTTGCCGAGGATGTCGGTCATCTCGCGCTCCGGCTCGATCGGCGTCGCCACCCAGCCAGCCTTGATTCATCAAGCGTCGGCGCCGGTTTGCGCTCCGCATCCGGCTTCCGATTGCGCATCAGGCCCGTGATGTTCCCGCGCATCGCCACGCCCTCCTCCCACACCTGCTCCGGCGAAGGATGAAACGCCGCGAGCAGCGGGGATTTCCCCCAACCCTCCGGCGCAAGCGCGGCGAACACATCCGCACCGTCCAGCTCCTGCGGAAAGAGCCGGTGGAAAAGCGCGGTGCATTCGTCATCGGAAAAGCGAGGCGTGTCGTCGGCCATGGCGTGGTGAAGAATGCTGGCACAATCCGCCGCCCCGCGCACGTCCTGCGCGACAACTATGCGCCGCTTCACTTTCCAATCCGTCGCACGAGGGACTCAGCGAGGGCGGTGCTATTCGTGCTCTCGCTCGCGGACCTCATGCTCCGCCTGGATGCGGCGTTTCTTTTCCTGCTCACACTCCACGATCCAGCGGAAGAACGGGTAGAGCACTGGATCTTCGGCGTGCTGCTCGGCCGCCTTCAAGGCTTCCGCTTCCAAATAGTCGTCTTCGGAGTTCATATTTCCGTTTGTCCATCCCCACATGCGGGGGCCTGTGGCGCAACAGAGTGCAGCGCGGATCGAGCGGCTGCCCTCATCGCCACCAAGCTGCGCGGCTTTTTCGAGGAAATTCCGCGTGAGGCCCGGCTGCCGCAGCGCTATGAGCGAACCGTGGAACGAAATGAACTTCGTGATCCAGCGGAGGTGCTCGACATCGCGCGCGCTCTCGATTTCTCGATCGAGCCGGGGCATCAGCCACGACGTATCGTCGAGGCCGAAGGATTGGAACAGTTTCAGCCAAAGCCACGAATGCTCATCGTGGACAGCGACCTTTTTCCACAGCTCTTCGCGCAGATCGGAAAAGCCCGGCGATGCGCTGAGCTTTGCGGCATCGAGCCAGATTCCCCGGTGGAAAGTCATCGCCTCGTATTTTTCGGGAGCATCGCCGCTGAGTTGGAATTCGACGCGCGCGCGGAAAAACCGGAGCATCTCCTGCGCGTATTCGCGCAAAAGCAACCCAGCAGCCTCGGGACGGTCCTCGAGATCAAACTCGCGCACGCGCACGAGCTTCGACAGCAGCGTTCCCACGCTTTCTCGGGCGGCTTCGATATCGCGGCACAATTCGGGGACCGCGTTCAGGACCGCGTCGAGCGATTCGTCCGGGTAGCGGTTGACCGGCAAGCGGGCGACGATCTCCCAAGCGAAATCGCGGTCTTCCGGCAGGCCGATTTCGAGCAGGCGCAAGAAGACCCCGAGTTCGGATGGACCTGCCCGGGAAGCCATGGCGAGCGCGAGCCGGCGTTCCTCTGGCACCGGCTGCATTTCCGAGCGGCGGCTCCCGACGATGTAGTCGATCGCCGCGCACGAAGCTTCGCTGTCGGAGACGGCAGCGGCTTTTTCGAGCAAGGCTGAAAGTGCCGGCTGTCCGCGCGTGGCTGGCGGAATCAGACACGGCCAGAGCCGTGCCAGCGGGCTCGTCGGGGCGGATGAGATGATTCGTTCCGCGAGAGCCGTCGCCAGCGTTGCGTCGTGTTCCGCAATGTGCGCGAAGAGATGGCCGGGCCAGGGATGAAAATTTGCGGCCCGCAGATGTTCGTCCATCGCCAGCAACTCATCGAGCGCGGCATCGGCGGTGGTGAATGCTCCGAGGAATTCATCGAAGATTCTTGCGCGCACCATGAACCACTTTTCGCGCCGCATTTGCGGTGTCACGTCACGACCGTTTGGCATTTCATCTTCATCGGTTTCGGAAAAACCGAGCGAGATGAGTCCCCGAGCCAGACGGAGCCGGAAGTCAGTGGGGATGCGCTTGAGGAGATCAAGGCAAGCCTGTCGAAACTCCACATCCTCTTCGCGAGCAAGGTCGCGCAGGAGGAAACTGCGGACCGCATAGCGAAGCGCCGGCTCCGGGTGGCGGTCGATCGCCAGTGCAAACAGCGCGAGCGCAGCCAGACGGTCCGCCCGCCATTCCGTCCGAAACGCATCGGCGCTCTCGACCCATCTTTGCGATTTGGGAATGCCGTGCGCGGCGTTTTCCGCGACGTCCAGCGCAGCCAGCGCGGCACGCCATGAACCGGTCTCGATGACATGGCGAAGAAGTGCGAGCGCGGCCTGGCGGACTTGCGCGGTGTTTGTCCGACTGACCGGACGATTCCACCAACCGACCTTCATTCCCTCGCGTTCCGTGAACTCTACGAATCGTGCAAAACAACCCGCGAGCATGGCCCGAAGCATTCCTCGATTCTCGGCGACTAGATCGAGGCCGCCGGGAGCGTGCAGCTTTGTGTTCAACCAGCGCAGCGCGTCCAGATTCACATTGAGAGTCCGGGCGCGGATTTTCAGGATTGCGCCGATCGTGCCCCACGGGTGCCCGTGTTCGCCGAGTCGCAGCGTCCGCGCCGGTGGGATCAGCCACCCCGTATCCCACAGCAGATCGAGCGCTCTGTGACGCTGGGCATCGTGATGGAGCGCGATGGGCTGGAGGATTTTCGGCAGATGCTCGAGGACGTATTCGCGGTTATCGAGTTCCTTCGGAACGCGGAACAACTCCGCGGGATGCCGTGCGCGCGGCGCGGTTTCCCCGAGTGACAACGCAAGCCCGGCCAGCGCCACCGTCTGTGCCGGCAGGAAAAGTCCGAACTGCGCCCAATGATCGAGGAATACTGCACGCTCGTAGAAACTCGAATTCTTAAACCGGGCGAACTCCGCCTCGACCAGCGGTTGCAAGAAGGTCTCCGTATCCAATCCGTCGGTCGCTGCGATCCACGCTGTCTCCGCGACGTTTCGTAGAATCGCGGAGGCGGCATCCGGAAAAGCCGCGCGCACTGCATCGGCAAGCGAAACCTTCCGCTGCGCCGGGTCGAAACAGGTGTTGTAAACGAGAAAGTCGGCGAAAAGATCGGGCACGATCCTCAGCGCGGCGTCGCCGCCCGTCAGGAGTTCGATTCGCTGGAGACGGTGGAGCGTTTCTTCGGCATCGAGCGCCGGGATGCCGAGGCACCTGGCAAGCGAATCGTGAAGCGCAGTGCCTGCGGCGACCGGAGCGACGAGCGCGATGACGCGCAGCACGCGCCAGGCGATCTGACGCTGCGCCGGATCGAGATCGCGGAGGCTCTCGTCTTCGAAGGCAGCGAAGACCATCCTTCGAAAGTCAGCGTGACTTGCCCACTTCCCCCAGCGGAGTTGATCCCGCGCGAGCAAGTCGCCTGCGATCACCGTGAGGAAAGGACAATCGGCCGTGAGTGCCACGAGAGCCTCGGCGTGCGCTGCGCGTTCTGCACCGAGCGCCTGCTCCGCAAGCTGGCGCACTTCTGCTTTCCGCAACGGCGGCAATGGCAAGTCGCGGCATTTCTCTCGCAGCCCCGCGGACATCAATTCCTGCAACAGCGGCTCGAAGCCTTGCGGTCGTGTGGCGAAGATCAGCTTCACCCGCGCATCCTGCGCAGCGAGCTGCACCAATTCGCGATGACGCGGGTCGAGCCGATGAGCGTCATCCACCACGACGACAAACTTCGGCTCATCGCGCAGCAGCGCGAAATCGAGCGACTCGTGCGACGCGGGATTCAGAAACAGCACCGGGACGCGGTGCTCGCGCGTCTCGGCTCGGCGCGCAAACTCAAGCAGGAGCCGGCTCTTTCCCTCGCCGCCCTTCGACCAGAGGATGAATCCGCGAGCTTGCTCGTCGTCCAGAAACGTCTCCATCGCCTGCATCTCGGGTTCGCGCCCGACAAGATTCCAGTCGTGCCGGAAGGGCTTGTCCGAGCCGAGGCGTGCCGCAAAGAAACGATCCGCGCCGATCAATGCCGCCGTCGCGAACGGGCTGAATCGCCGCAGCTCGTCCGGTGCGAGAAAGAACAGCACTCTCGCGAGTTGTTCCGGCGGCGTGCGCAGCCGAACCTCGGCGCAGATGCGGTCGAGATTCCATAGCGTCCAGCGGGAATGCCGCGCGATTTCGTCGTGAACATCCCCAGGCGGATTGCACGCGAGCACGAGTAAGTGGTGCGCAGCGCCAAATTCCCGGGCGTCTTCCACTGCCTTGATCGTTTGGCTGCGATTCCAACTCTTCACCCGCTTGGCCTGCATCGCCCAAACCTCGCCGCCTTCCACCTCGATCCGCAGATCGATCCCTTTCTGCCGCCGCCCGCCCCGCGCATACGTGGTCGCTCCGATGACACGGCGCGTGACCGCCTTCCCGTTTCGATTGATCGTCAGTTCTGGATGGGTATTGAGGAAATGCAGAAGGAACTGCTCAAACTCGACATCGGAGAGTTCCGTCAGGCGGAGGCAGCGATCTGGAGTAAGAAGTGGAACCGACTTAGGCATTTTTGAAATGTTTGCAAATTAGAATCAATGCTTCTAATCTGCACGAGAATGATTCCGCCACAAGAACACGTTCCCAGACCGGCCATCCTCGCGCGCCTCCGGGCAGCTTTCGACGGCTGGCCGATCGTCGCCCTCCTCGGCCCTCGCCAATGCGGTAAGACCTCTCTTGTGCGCGGCCTTGCCTCGCGACCCGAAAACTACTTCGACCTTCATTCCCCCGTGGACTTCGCCCGGCTCGAAGCGCAAGGCTTCTCCATCCTCGGCGGCTTGGAGGGCGTGGTGGTGATCGACGAAGCACAAAGGCGTCCCGACATTTTTCCCTATCTGCGAGTCTTCGCCGATCGCCCCGACCGGCGCACCCGCTTCCTGCTCACCGGCAGCGCCTCGCCGGACATTGTCACGGCGGCTTCCGAAAGCCTCGCCGGTCGTGTGCGCTTGATCGAGTTAAGTGGGTTCACGGTCGAAGAGGTAGGCTGGAGCGCGTGGCGCGAACTCTGGCTGAAGGGTGGCTACCCTGAAGCCTTCAAGCGTCAAGTGCCGGAAAACTCGTTCGATTGGCGTCGTGACTACATCCAGCAGTTCATCGGTCGCGATCTGCCGCTCCTGGCCGGGACAAAGCTCAGCGTCGGCCAAATCTTCCGCCTCCTGCAATACGCCGCGCATTGCCACGGCCAGAATTGGAATCATTCGGACGCAGGCCGCGTCGCTGGCGTCAGCTATCACACGATCGAGCGCTACATGGAACTGCTCCAAGGCGCCTTCATCACCCGCGAACTCCGTCCCTATTTTGTCAACATCGGCAAACGCCTCCGCAAAGCGCCGAAGATCTACTTGCGCGACAGTGGCATCCTGCACGCGCTCCTGCTCACCCGCGACTTTCCCCAGCTTCAGGGACATCCGCGCTACGGCGCTTCGTGGGAAGGATTCTGCATCGAGCAGATCATTCGCCTCACGCAGTCGCGGGACGAAGAATGTTTCACCTGGTCTGTGCAAGGCGCGAACGAGGTGGATTTTATTTTGCAGAAACCTGCCGGCCTCTTCGGCTTCGAGTTCAAAGCAGCCGATGCTCCAAAGCTAACCCGCTCCATGGCGCAGACCGTGGAGGACATCGGCCTCACCCAGCTTTTCGTGATTTACCCCGGTGAAGTGGATTACGCCCTGACTGATCGGATTAACGTGGTTGCGTTTCAGAATCTCGGGACGATCTTGCCGGGCTTGAGCCGATAGGTTTCCCGCCCTCTCCTCCAGATCACACTTCGGACTCCTTGACCTGCCCCGCCGACAGCAGCCGCGCGAGGGTTTCGGCGAAGGCGGTGAGGGCATCGGCGTTCGGCAATGTCACTGTCAGGCGCGGGCGACCGTCTTCGCCGGGCTCGACGCATTCGAGCAGCTTTTCCCTCAGCGCGGTCGTCGCGGCGGGATTGGGTTCGGCGGCGGGGACGATCTGGCCGAGGAAATTGAACGCGGCGGCGAGGAGCTGGCCGCCGGCGTCGGCGACGCGTTCTTTTCGCGCAGTGCGCTCGGCGAGGGTGGTGGCTTCGGCGGCGGCGCGCTGCCCGACGCTGATATCGGGCGGGGCGGCTTCTTGCGCGCCGAGGAGGATTTCGAGGCGGCGTTTGAGTTCCTCGGTGCCGGATTGCAGTTCCACTTCGCCGAGGTCGCTGTCGGGGTCGAGGACGGCGTTGGCGAGTTCGTGCTTCGCGCCGAGCGTGGCGAGCAGGTGTTCCTCGATGGTGCGCTCGGTGATGAGCAGATAGACGTGGACTTTGCGCTTCTGGCCCATGCGGTGCGCGCGGGCGATGCGCTGTTCGAGCAGCGCGGGGTTCCACGGGAGGTCCACGTTGATGACGGTGTCGGCGGCCTGGAGATTGAGGCCGACTGAGCCGGCATTCGTCGTGAGGAAGACGCGGCATTTCGGCTCGCGCTGGAATTCGGCGACGAGCTGTTTGCGCTTTGCCTGCGGCACGGAGCCGTCGAGCCGCACGAAGCCGGCGCGCAGATTTTTCAGCAGCGGCTCGATGAGATTCAGCATCGTGGTCCATTCGCTGAAGATGATGATTTTCCGCTCCGGCTCGGCGATGAGCGCGGCGAGCAATTCGGCGAGCCGCTCGAGCTTGCTGGAATACGCGGGCTCCTCTTTGCCCACCAGGAACGTGCTGTCCGCCGACATGCGCGCGGCACCGAGCGCACGCCGGAGCCGGAGGAGATCCATTTCGGAAATGAACTTCTTGCGCGTGATGCTGGCGACGACCTGCATGTGCGAGTTGTGCATCTGGAGTTGCTCGTCAGTCGGCGCGATGCGGATGATCTCCTTCGTCCGCGGCGGCAGGTCGAGCGCGACGCTCACGCGGGTGCGGCGCAGCAGCACGGGCGCAAGGCGTGCGCGCAGGGCGGCGAGATTTTTGTAGCCGAGCACCTTGCCCGTCTCGCTCGCCGTGCGGTGCTTGTGGAGGAAGCGGAACGCGGGGCCGAGCCGCTGGTCGTCGATAAATTCCACGATGCTGAAAAGATCATCGAGCCGGTTTTCAATCGGTGTGCCGGTGAGCACGAGGGCGAACCGCGAGCGCAGGCTCTTGATGATGCGGCTGGTCTGCGCCTCCCAGTTTTTGATGCGCTGCGCCTCGTCGAGGATGATGAGATCCCACGCGACGCGCTCGATGGGCAGGAAGTCGCGGAGCACCTGCTCGTAGTTGCACACGGTGAAAAATGCGCCGCCCGCGTACTGTGCCTCGCGCTCGGCGTACGGGCCGCTGACAAGCTGCACACTGCGTCCGCTGAAGCGCGCAATCTCAGCGGCCCACTGCGATTTCAGCGACGCCGGGCAGACGATGAGCACGCGCGCGATGCCCGCCTGCTGCGCGAGAAATTCCGCGACGCCGAAGCCCTGGATCGTCTTGCCGAGGCCCATCTCGTCCGCCAGCACCGCCCGGCCCGCGCCCGAGGCGAATGCAATGCCGTCGATCTGATACGGCAGCAGTTCGGTATTCAGCAAAGCTGTGCGCAGCGGATGCCCCGCCGGGTCTTTCCGAATCTCCGCGACGATGCCCGCGAGCCTGCGCTGATGCAGCGCGTGGCCGATGCGCTCCTCGGCATCGGGAAAAATGAGGACGCTCTCCCCGGCCGTTTCGAGCTTTTGCACGAGCGAAAAAAGCTCCGCCGTTTCCTCGACTGTGACTGCGCATCGACCACTCCAACGCTTCACAAGGGCTGCGACCGTGGGCGAAATCTTCGCCGGCACCTCCAGCGCCAGGCGCGGCTCGCCATCGTAGCGGATGTGAACGGCAAGCTGCTCCGGCTTCCACGCGCGCGCCATCTCCGCCGCCGTGTGTTTCCTCTTCACCCACGCGATCACCTTGATGACGTGCTTGCACGTCCCGAGCGTGTTCTTGCGGAAATCCGGGCACGCGCAAAACGACTCGCCGCGCCCCAGCCCCGCAACGCCACGCGCCACGTCTTGCCCGAGAGCGCGCTCTTCACGAGGTAATCGCACCATGGCCCCTTGCCGTTCGCGCGATCCGCGTCGCGCACGACGCGCGCGATGTCCATCTTCTCCTCGCGCGCCCGCTTCTCCCGCTCCGCCAGCGCGCGGCGTTCCAGCGCCGCCTCATCGAGCAATTCCAGCGGCAGCGCCTGCTCCTCCGGCGGTGGTGCCGCAAGGCCGAGCGCCGTCTTTTCCTCGAGGATGAAGCTGAGCACATCGGCGACCCACGCCGCCGGATCCTTGCGTTCGCTGCACGCCCAGCGCACCCCGTCGCGTCCGCCCGCCCCGAGTTTCAGCGTCACCACCACCGGCGCGTTTCCCCCGCGCATCACGATTGCCTGGAACGTCTGATCATCCGGCCACGAAACCTCCGCCGGATCGATCTCCGCCTTCCCGCTCTCCTTCAAAAGCCGCGCCCCATCCGGCCCAAGCCACTTCGCCGCCTGCTGAATCGTGAGCCGCGAGAGCCGGTCGTGGAGCGTGAGTTGCGAGGATTTTTTGACTGCCATGCGCGGAGCAGAAACGAACCGCGACATGCGAGGCAATCCCCATTGTGTTTCCCCAGAGCGAATGGACGAGATGAAGCCTACTTCACAGCAGAAGGCATCGGCTTCCAATCGGCATCGCGGAGGGCGGAAACGTCGCGTTCGAGCTGCTGGAATGCTGGCAATGCCCGGAGCTTCGAGAAGTCATCGGCATACTGTGTGATGAGCAGCGATGCCTTCGCCGCGGCGAACTTCTTGAGCCGCCTCCCGTTTAGGCCGCACGCTTTTCGGAGCAGCCCGTGAAGCATCGCCTTGGGATCGGGAATGGCTTCGATCTCCGACGGCTTCGGCAGCGCCAGTTCCTCGCGTCCGTGAGGATTGCCCGCCGCGTTGCGGATGGCCCGTTCGTCGAAAAACAGCCACGCCTCCTGCATCCGTACGGGGATGACACAAACGGCGGGAGGAACATTCTTGGCGGACACCTCGGTGAGGGCTTCCTTCACTTCCTCGTAACGCAACGCCGGACCCTGTTTCTCCGCATCGCGATGCACGAACAATACGTCGCACGGATAGAGGCGTAACGCTCGATCCAGACGCTCCACCAGACCGCGCGGCTTCGTGCCGAAAGAGAAGTCAGCCCACTGCGCGTCCACCGATTTTGCGCATCCAATCTTTAGGAGCAGCCATTTGAGAATCGGGATTAGACACCGGTCGGACGAGCCGTCGGAGACGAGAGTAAAACGCAAGAACTCCATTTCGCTGCGAGTCACCTGAATTGCAGGAGCAATTGGACTTCTTGGGATTCCACGACGCGCTTCTCGTAAGCTTCGTAGTCGGGTGCGTGGCGCACCGGGTCCACGTATGAGAGCAGCTTGCCTGCTGGCAGCGCGGCAGATGGAGGATCATCCTTCGTTCGCCATGTTTTCGACAGAGCCGCGAAGGTCGTCCGGTGAAAAACCCCGCGAGCATCGGAGTCCTCGACCGCGTCTGCTATCAGCAAACTCTCAAGCGGCACCTGCATGACGACCGCGGGTGAGTGGGTGTTAATGATGACCTGTCGCAATGGATTCGTGGCATCGACCGGCTCGTCGGCATCGGTCGCGATATCTTGGAGTAAACGCAGCATGGCGGGAATGCGATCGGGGTGAATACCATTTTCAGGCTCTTCGAGACAGATGACACCCTGCGCGGTGGCATCCTCTTCAAGCACTGCGAGCGCGAGAAAACGGAGCGTCCCGTCCGATAGCGATCTCGCTGGATAGCTCGTGCCGTTTTTGCCGCGAAGATGAAGGGTAAGCGTCTCGCGCTTTTCATCGCGGTCCACGCCGACACCGTGGATGTCGTCTATGAGTCCGAACAAACGGTTGGTGATCCGCGAATACATTTGGGCCGAATGACCATTCCCCGTCGCGTGTGCGGCGAGTCGGGAGAGCGTTGCTGGCAAGTGTTCGCCGTGCGATCCCAGATGCGGCGGCGCGTGAAAATCATCCGCCGCGCGGAGCGCCGACGGTTCAAGTTGAAGCAGTGTCCACGTTTCCATTTCGCGCTTCGCGCAGAGTACTGTCGGATTCTCGGCAGCATTTGCCGTCGAAAGAACTGTCCGCGGCAGATTCGTGGCTGGCTTCGTCAGCGGTTTGCCGCTGCTGCCTCCATCCTGATGCAGATGCACGCGGCAGCTTTCGTCGTCGTGATTCGTCGAAATGAACGGGGTGCGCTTCACTCCTCGTGACACCGCATTGCGCCACGCGACCGTGTGAGGAAAGCGAAGGTGCGAAGGCGTGTCCCGATTCGGGATACCAGCCAGTTCCTCTTCGAGAATTTCCAGTGCGCCAAGCGACGCCCAAGCTGAGTTATCCGCGCGGAGTGCGAGTCTGAGCCGATATCGCAGGAACGTGCGCGAAGCCGTCGCCGTCTGTCCGAATTCATCAATGCTAGTAGGTGGTACAAGCATCTCTGCCTCGAATGACATTTCCGTCGCGCCCTCCTCTCCGACCCGATGAAACAGGCTGCGGACATCCGAGCCGCGCCCCGCTTCATCGCGCACAGCGAGCGCCGCCTGAGTCAACGGTTTCGTCGCAAGCGCACCGAGGAATGCTATCGCATCAAAGAGATTCGATTTACCGATTCCATTGCCGCCCGCAATGCAAGTGAATGGCCCAAATCGTACGTCCACGCCGACGAGGTTCTTGAAACCGGAGACTTTCAGGCGAGTGAGCATTAGAGCGATGGGCGACACACACCTATGGCACACGAGCAAGACTGGCAAGGATGCTGCCGGATGTGAGCCGAGATTGTTGTGGAGTCTTCTATCACTGCCTTTCAGGCTCCCTTTCAATCCGCGTATGGCCGATGACACCAACCATGCATTCCGGCTCGCAGCACTCGAAGCTGAGTGCGCGCGACTGCGGCGGGAGAATCAGGAGTTGCGACAGCGGCTGCGCGTCGAAGTGGAAGGTCGGGTGGATGTTCAAACCCCGCTGTCGGACTCGCAGGTTCAGCCTCCCGGTGCGGTGACAAACAGCTCGCCCGCGAACGAAAAGGTCGCGCTGTTTCGGCGGGCGTTTCGCGGGCGGGAGGATGTTTATGCGGTGCGGTGGACGGGGCGCGATGGGAAGTCAGGGTATTCGCCGGCGGCGTTGAAGGATTGGTCGCAGCCTGATGCGAAGGGTCGGCCGGGGCGCACGCTGCTGCCGCTCACGGACGATGCGATTGTCGCGCATCTCACGGGGCGCGAGACAGTCGGCGTCTATCCGCTGATGCAGGATGAGACGTGCCGGTTTCTCGCGGCGGATTTCGACAAGGCGGGGTGGCAGGCGGATGCACGCGCGTTTCTCGATGTGTGCGCGGAGTGGAAGATTCCGGCGGCGCTGGAGCGGTCACGGTCGGGGCGCGGCGGACATGTGTGGGTGTTTTTCGACGGGGCGATCCCCGCGGTGCTCGCGCGAAAAATGGGTGCGGCGATTCTCACGCGCGCGATGGAGCGGCGGCATCAGGTCGGGCTGGATTCGTATGACCGCTTCTTCCCTAATCAGGACACGATGCCGAAGGGTGGCTTCGGAAATCTCATCGCGCTCCCGCTCCAGCACGTGCCACGGCAGGACGGGAACAGCGTTTTCCTCGACGCTCATTTCCAGCCGCACGAAGACCAGTGGGCATTTCTCTCGGCGATGCCGCGGATGGATCCCGGCGCGATCGCAGCCGTGGTGGCGCGGGCGGAAAAGAGCGGCGGAATCATCGGCCTCCGCCTCGCGACAACCGGTGAGGAATCCGACGACGACGATCCGTGGGTGCGCCCGCCGTCGCGGCGAAAACGCGACACTCCCATCGAAGGTCCGCTGCCGAGTGAAGTGCGCGTGGTGCGCGGCAACCTCGTGTACGTCGAGAAAGCGGACCTGCCTTCCGCGATGCTCAACCGCATGCTGCGGCTCGCGGCGTTTCAGAATCCCGAGTTCTACCGCGCGCAGGCGATGCGGCTCTCGACGTTCGGCAAGCCGCGCGTCATCCGCTGCGGCGAGGAGTTCGAGAAATTCGTCGGACTGCCGCGCGGGTGTTTCGCGGAAGTCATCGACCTGCTGAAAAGCCACGGCATTTCCCCGCAGGTGCAGGATGAACGATTCGGCGGGGTTCCGCTCGATGTCACATTTCGCGGCACGCTTCGTCCCGAGCAGCAGCGGGCGGCGGACGCGCTCCTCGCGCACGATGACGGCGTGCTGGCCGCAACGACCGCATTTGGAAAGACCGTCATCGGCGCGCACCTCATCGCGCGACGCGGCGTGAACACACTCGTGATGGTGCATCGCAGGCAATTGCTCGACCAGTGGCGCGAGCGGCTCGCGATGTTTCTCGATATCGACGCGGAGGAAATCGGTGTCATCAGCGGATCGAAGAAGAAGCCCGGCGGCAAAGTCGATATCGCCGTGCTGCAAAGCCTGAACAGCAAAGGCGAAGTGCCCGGTCTCGTCGCCAACTACGGACAGATCATCGTGGACGAATGCCATCATCTCTCCGCATTCAGCTTCGAGGCGGTGTTGCGGCAGGTGAAAGCGCGCCATGTCCTGGGACTCACCGCGACGCCGATCTGGAAGGATGGCCATCATCCGATCATCTTCATGCAGTGCGGCCCGATTCGCTTCCACGTCGATGCCCGCCAGGAGGCTGGCAGACGCCCATTTCAGCATGTCGTCGTGCCGTGTCCGACGTGCTTCCGGCTCCCGCCCTCCGCGGAACCGCCGCGCATCCAGGATCTCTACGCGCAACTCGCAGCAGACGAACGCCGCAACGCGCAGATCGTCCGCGACGTCCTCGCCGCCGTCGCCGAGGGCCGCTCACCGCTCGTGCTCACCGGGCGCACGTCGCACGCCGATGCCCTCGCCGATGCATTGCGCGGAAAAGTCGCGCACGTCTTGCTGCTCAAGGGCGGCCAATCGCACAAACTCCGCACGCTCGCCGCGAGCGAACTTGCCGGCATCCCCGGCGATGCCGCACGCGTCATCATCGCCACAGGCGGCTACATCGGCGAAGGCTTCGACGACAGCCGGCTCGACACACTCTTCCTCGCCCTGCCGATTTCCTGGCGCGGCACGCTCGCGCAATACGTTGGCCGCCTGCACCGCTTGTACGATGCGAAAAGGGAAGTGCGCGTCCACGACTACATCGACGGCGCAGTGCCGATGCTCTCCCGCATGTTCGACAAACGCCGCCGCGGCTACCAAGCGGCCGGATACACGATCCGCGACGACGATGCACCGCGGATGTCCCTGTGAAACCTTCCGGGGCATAGCTGGCAAACAGCCGATTGAGCCCCGGTGCAGACGTGAGCATTCTACGCTCGTGGGCCTGTTGCCGATCATCCAGCGACTCGCTCTCGACTGCGTCGCACAATACCCTCGCTTCAAGGAAAGCCGCATCCGCTCCGCCGTCTTTGGCGACAGCCGCCAGTTCTGCCTCATGCGGCAGAACGACCGCACCGACCTCCGAGGATGCGGAGGGGAGTAGGGAGGCTGGCACGCCGGGCGAGAGACATGGGCCGCGATCTCGGAATGGGCGGCCTCACCGAAGTGACCGCAGCCTTCGCCGGGCAGCCGTCTTGCCGTGTGGCATCCACCGTGAGACTTAGAAACCGGCCACGGACGAAATTCGGCTTCATGCCGCGAGGTTCTTCGGAACCCTATATCCGTGGTCCTTTCTTTTTCGGGGGATCGAAGCGGGCCTCAATGGTGAGCGGCAGCTTGAGGTTCCAGAAGGTCGGCTTACGTCCGATGGACGGGCTGGAAAAATCCAAGTCGGTGATTTCTCCCACTTGCGGCCAGAGCACGGACAGGAACCGGTCTTCACGCTTTTCGCAGAAGCGCTGAAGCGCCCAGAGGAAATAGTCCACCGCCTGAAGCCCCGCATCGAGTCGCGGCGTGGAACAGCGGACCTCCTGCGTGGGAAGCGGCACGCCGTAGGCGGCCTCGAACTCCCCGCCGGCCTGACTGATTGCTTTCTGAAAAGCCTTCGTCCGATCGCTGCTGCCTCGCTCGGAGAAGGTGATGTCCATCGCGTCGGCGATTCGGTGGAATTTATTAAAGAGCTGCCGCATCAGATCGTCGTAGAGCGAATTCTTGTGATGCCGATACGCCGGTTCGCGGGCCCGGCGCTCGACCACCTCCTTTGCGAGCGACTGCTTGTCCTTCATCACCGCGTAAAAGCGCAGGTTGTCGCCCTCCGAACGCAGAAGCTTCCATACTTCGCAGCGGACTTCCGGCAGGTCGTCCTTCGCGTGGAATCCCAGCGCGGTTTTCTGATTCGCAGGATCGAAGGACGGAATGCGGCTGAAATACGTGTCCGCGAGGAGACTTTGCCGCAGTGCCTCCAGTTTGCCGCGCAATGCGGGTGGGTCGTGAATCTCCAATTTCCCGAGCAGGAAATAACTGGAGACGCCGTCGCGCCCGATGACGGACTCGCCACCTTTCGCGAACAGGCTGTCGTCCCCGCCTTCATCGATGAAATAGAAGAGCGTGTCAGACATGAGCGGCTTTCGCGGCGAACGCACCGGGCCAGCCGCCGTGCTTCTCGATGACTTCGTCTATCTCCGCCATCAGCCGGATGGTTTCAGCGAGGGCGACGACGATCTTTTGGTAATGGGCGAGGTCATCGGGCGTGAGAGTGCGGCCTTTGCGGTCTTTGAGCCATTTCTGGCAGACTTGGTAGCCGCCGATGTGGAAGTTCCACACGGGCTCGCGCACCCCGCGGAAGCCGGTGGTCTGCGCCTTGTCCACCCACACGGTGTCGCGCGACCACGAGATTTTTTCGACCGTCGGATTTCGGGGGCCGAGGTATTCGGGATGGGCGCGGGGGGTAGGGCGGGCGTTCTGCCCGCCGTGTTCCGCATCCTGCGGAACACTCCGGACGTCGTTGGACGCCTTTTGCGAAAGGCGCGCTGTCCGTGCGTTCGGTGAATCCGGCAGAATGCCGGATTCGGCGGGTAGAATACCCGCCCTACCCGCGGCATCGGTGTGCGCGAAGATGGGCGATTCCAGCAGGTGAAGGCCGGTGAGTTCGCCGCCGAGCCGGGCCAGCGCGCGGAACAGCTCCAGGTTCCCGGTCAACGGCAGGCGCGGGAAATCGATCTTCAGAAACTCCGCGTAGCGGCTCCGGTAGCCGGGACTGTGAA
>Ga0105048_10009270_pt1 | contig 15686 bp, 14 predicted proteins | sample MAT05_FD_78382 | JGI IMG/M metagenome (GOLD analysis project Ga0105048, IMG submission 78382) | Freshwater microbial communities from Lake Fryxell liftoff mats and glacier meltwater in Antarctica - MAT-05 | ecosystem: Environmental > Aquatic > Freshwater > Ice > Liftoff microbial mat | place...
AAGGAAAACCACATCGCCGCGGCCGGTGGCATCACCGCAGCCCTGCGCGCGGCGTTTGCGCTTGAAGCTGGCGTGATGGTGCAGGTCGAGGTGGAGAGCCTGACCGAGCTGCAAGAGGCACTGGCCGCCGGTGCCCGGAACGTGCTGCTGGACGACTTCAGCCTGGCCGACCTGCACCGCGCCTGCGCAATCAACGCCGCATGGCCACAGCCAGCGGTGCTGGAGGTCTCAGGCGGTGTCGACCTTTCCACCCTCCGCGACATTGCCGCCACCGGCGTGGACCGCATTTCGGTGGGCAAGTTGACCAAGGAGGTGCGGGCGCTGGATTTGTCGATGCGGGTGGCGCCGCTGGGGCGTTGAAGGAACAGGCCAGGCTTGGTGCGGGGTCAGGTTGGGTCAAAGAAGAAAACGGTCTGAATCTGACCGTCCATGACCTCATACACAGCCACTACCTCAAACGGCGCTGGCTCGACACCGTGGATGCGCTCGTGGTCGAAGACCTTGGCGCCCAGCACGATGCGGTTCAACAACTCGGCGCGCAGCCTCAGGTTGTTGAAGCGCTTGCTGGCGTAGTGCGCGGCCAGTGCCTCATGGCCCACCAGGGTGGGCTCGGCCGCCGGTGGGCGGTAGACCTTGACGTCGGGCGCGAACAGCGCCACGAAGCGCGCCAGGTCGCGCGCGTTGTAGGCGTCCAGTTGCTGCTGGACGATGGATTCAGGGTTCATAACTCGGCTCCCGCCCAATCGTCAATCACTTCACTCACCTCACTCACCTCACTCACCTCACTCACCTCACTCACTTGACTCAGGGCGCTCAGGGCGCTCAGCCGCTCACGGCGCCCAAGGCTTGGCCAAAGGTTCGCCCACGAACAGGCCTTCACCGGGCCACTGGACTGACTTCCAATAGGCCTCGATCAGCGTCTGCCCGCGCTGGTACTGGCGCACCATGACGCTGGCGCGCGGAAATTTTTCGGGGTAGTTGCAGGGCTCGGTCACGGTGCCGTAGCTGGCGGTGGCGCCGGCTCGCAACCAGTCGGTGGCCGGCATTTGGCCGGTGGCGCCAGCGGAAGCAGCGCCCAGGCTGGTCAGGTGGTCGGCCACGGCACCGGGCAGGTAGCTGTTGGTTCTGATCTGCGGCACGCTGGCCAGGCCGGTGAAATAAAACATCACACCGCTTTGGTTGCTGACCACGTCACTGGCAGCGCCGCTGGCGTTGTCGATGTAGCGCAGGCTGACACTGCCCGCGCCGCTGCTGGCCAGGGCTTGAAAGTCGGGGTGGCGCACGCTGCGCGCACTGTCGCTGGTGCGCAGCAGGTAGCCCGTGCCGCCGGGGTTCCTGCCATTGGCCCAGCTGCCGTCTGCAGCCACGCCGCGGCTGATCAAGACCTGGGCTTCGGCCAGCGTGGCCGCACCCAACATCATCGAGGGGCGCAGCTTCAGGTCGGTCCAGGGCTGGCGGGTGTCGGCGTTGTAGTAGCCCGACGCCGCCGTGGCCACACAACCACCGCAGTAGCGGGTGTCGTAGCCAAAGGCCAAGGCGCTGGTCAGGCCCATGGCGCAGGGTGTGGCGAGCGTTCCCTGCACCCGTGAAGGCTGGGCCCAGGTGACGAGGGTGGCCTGGATGGTGTCGCCCAGGCGCGCGTCCAGCGCGGCCTTCAGGCTGGCGAACTCGGCCACGCTGAGGCTGTCGCTGCCCCGCGGCACGGGCAGGCGGATGAGGTTGGCGTCAGGGATGCTGCGAGCCCGTTGGTAGGCCAGGCCGATGGCTTCGCTGGTGGCGTCGCCTTCAGCGATCAGCACCGCCAGGTTGGCCGGGCCGAGCGTCGCTGATGAGCTTGACGATGGGCTCGATGATGGCGCTGTGCCACCTGAGCCACCGCCGCCTCCGCAACCCGATAAAACCAACGCGGCCAGCAACACGGCGGCAGCCTGGCGCAGGCCGGCAGGCCTCACAACAGCGGCACGCCGGTCTTGCTTTGAATGTCTTCGCGGCTGACACCAGGCGCCAGTTCCAGCAGCTTCAAGCCGGCTGGCGTCACGTCCATCACACCCAGATCGGTGATGATCTGGTTGACCACCTTCACGCCCGTCAGCGGCAGCGTGCAGGCCGGCAGGATCTTCAGATCGAAGCCGCCGTCTTTGCGCCGGGCCACGTGTTCCATCAGCACCAGCACCCGCGCCACGCCAGCCACCAGGTCCATGGCTCCGCCCATGCCCTTGACCATCTTGCCCGGGATCATCCAGTTGGCCAGGTCGCCCTGTGCGCTGACCTGCATGGCGCCCAGGATCGACAGGTCGACCTTGCCGCCGCGGATCATGGCGAAGCTCAGGTCGCTGCCGAAGATGCTGCTGCCGGGGATGGTGGTGACCGTTTGTTTGCCAGCGTTGATGACATCGGCGTCGACCTCGTCCTCGGTCGGAAACGGGCCGATGCCGAGCATGCCGTTTTCGCTCTGCAGCCAGACCTCGATGTCGGCGCGCACAAAGTTGGCGACCAACGTGGGCAAGCCAATGCCCAGGTTGACGTAATAACCGTCGTGCAGTTCATGGGCCGCGCGGGCGGCCATCTGGTCGTGGGTCCAGGACATGTCAGGTCTCCTGATGGGCCGTCGCGAAGGGCACTTTCGCCCCCTTGGGGGCAGTGAACGAAGTGAGCATGGGGGTCGACATGTCAGATTCCCGCCTTTTCGGTGATGGTGCGCTTCTCGATGGTCTTCTGCGGATGCGCATTCAACACGATGCGGTCCACATAGATGCCCGGCAGGTGCACGTCGTCGGGAGCGATTTCGCCGTTCCTCACGATGTGCTCGACCTCCACGATGGTGATCTTGCCGGCGGTGGCCGCGGCCGGGTTGAAGTTGCGCGCGGTCAGCCGAAACCTCAGGTTTCCAGACTCGTCGGCCTTCCAGGCCTTGACCAAAGCGATGTCGGGCACCAGCGCACGTTCCATGACGTGGGTGTGGCCGTCAAACTCGCGCAGCTCCTTGCCCTCGGCCACCAGCGTGCCCACGCCAGTGCGGGTGAAAAACGCCGGGATGCCAGCGCCACCCGCGCGCAGGCGTTCGGCCAGCGTGCCCTGGGGCGTGAACTCGAGTTCCAGCTCTTTGGCCAGGTATTGGCGTTCGAACTCCTTGTTTTCGCCCACATAGCTGCTGATCATCTTTTTGATCTGCCGCGTGACCAACAGCTGGCCCAGCCCCAAACCATCGGTCCCGGCGTTGTTGCTGATGACGGTGAGGTCTTTGACACCGCTGTCGCGCAACGCGGCAATCAGGGCCTCGGGGATGCCGCACAGGCCGAAGCCGCCCACGGCCAGCAACTGGCCGTCTTTGACGACGTCGGCCAGAGCGGCAGCGGCGCTGGGGAAGACTTTTTTCATTCGATCAAGCTCCGAAAGTGAAGTGGCCAGGGCGGGGGTGGACCGGTTGTCTGCCGTACAGCGTACTACGGGCCTTGTGACCGGCTGAGCTGTGACCGGGTGAGCGCGCGCCGGAACCGGCTGTCTGAGGCAGCAAAGTTGTCGAGCAAACCCATACTTACGGTGTGGAACGGGCCAGTACCACCATCCTAGGATTCTTCAACGCGCCGGCACTGACCGGCAGCCCAGGGGCCTTGCTGCTTGGGCTCAACCCCGCAAGGCTCTCCGATGGATTCAATCTGGACTCAACTGGCCGACACTGTGCGCCCGATCGGCAGTGCAATGGGGCCCTATGCGCCACGCCTGCTGGGCGCTCTGGCCATCGTTGCCGCGGCATGGCTGGCGGCGCGCCTGGTGCGGGCGGCGCTGACCCGTGCAGCTGCAGCCGGCCGACTCGACGAGCGCGCCAACAGCCCCGGCCTGGGCGCCACGCTGGCGGGTGTGGCCGGCGCCTTGGTCTGGCTGCTGGCCTTGCCGGCTTTGCTGGGCACGCTGGAGCTGCAAGGCTTGTTGACGCCGGTCAACGCCATGCTGTCGCGCCTGATGGGTTTTGTGCCCAACCTGTTGGGTGCCGCCGTGGTGCTGGGCATCGGGTTGCTGGTGGCCGGCATCGTCAAGCAGATCGTGGTGGGTTTGCTCAAGGCCGCGGGTTCGGAAAAAGCCGCACAACGGCTCGGCCTGGGCACCTCGCTGGGTGCCGACGGGCTGGCTGGCATGGCCGGCAACGTGGTGTACGTGTTGATCCTGTTGCCCACCCTGGTTGCGGCCTTGCAGCCGCTGGGCCTGGACGCGCTGACCAACCCACTGTCCAGGCTGCTGGAGACCATCACGACGCTGATCCCGCGGCTGTTTTCTGCCGCCATCCTGGTCGGGGTGGCGGTGTTGATCGGCCGCGCCGTGGCCAACCTGGTCAGCGCCCTGCTGTCGGGCGTGGGCCTGGACAAGCTGCCCGAGAAGGTCGGAGCAGCGCCCTTTCAGCTGGGCGGGCGCAGCCTGTCGGAACTGACCGGGACGCTGGTGATGGTGGGCATCGTCACCGTGGCCGCCGCCCAAGCCACCGAGATCCTGGGCCTGCCGGTGTTGACCGAGATCGTCAGCATCGTCGGTGACGCCGCAGCGCGCCTGGTCGTGGCCCTGGTGCTGGGCTTGGCGGGCTTGATGGCAGCGTCTGCTGCGGCACGCACCCTCCAGGCCAGCGGCGCGCGCAATGCCGGCTTGCTGGCGCATGGCGCGCGCGGCGCGATCCTTTTCTTCACCGCCGCGCTGGTGCTGCGCCAGGCCGGGCTGCCGGCGGAGATCGTGACCATCGCGTTCGCGGCCATCGTCGGTGCCTTGGCCGTGGGCGTGGGAGTGGCCATTGGCGTGGGCGGGCGGCATGCGGCCGGGCGTGTGGTGGACGGTGTGGTCGCCTCGTTCGAGGCCGAAAACCCGGCCGCTGCGGCCCCTGCGACCAATACGGCCCCTGCGGCCTCTGCGGCAGCTACGGCAGCTACGGCCCCTGCGACCCCTGCGACCCCTGCGGTCGCTGCGGCCCCTGCGGCTATTCAGCCCGAGCAACGCTGAAGCCGCGTCGATCGGCCGATCTGACCTGACACCTTGGCTGCCGCTGCCCACTCCCCCGGCCTGCAACTCCCGATGTCCACGCGACCCCTGCAAGCCTTGTTCGACCGCCTGTCGTTGCCCGCGCAGTTGCTGCTGGCCGGCATCGGCACCAGCTTGCTGACGGCTGGGGTGGTGCACTTTGTTTGGGAGCCCGGCGCGGCCGTCGTCGGTGCTGTCGCAGGCGGCGCGGCGCTGGCGAGCGCCGTGTCGGCCGCCTTTGCCTGGCGCGTGGCTCGGTCGACCCTGCAGCTGGCCCAGGCCGCGCGCAGTCTCGCCCGAGACGACGCGCTGCTGCACGGGCAACTGCCTTACAAGTCAGCCACAGCCGAGTTGCACGAGGCCACACACGCCCTGCGCCGCTTGCTCGACCACGCCCGCCAACGACTGGCTGCGATGCAGGCCATGAACACCGCGCTGGGCCTGAACCTGCAGTCGCGCACGCAGGAGTTGTCGTCCTTGCAGGACCTGTCGATCGGGCTGGCCCAACAAGGCGACATTGGCACCCTGGTGGGCGAGGCGCTGAACGCCTTGCAAGCCACGGTCGACTACAGCAGCGCTTCGGTGTGGGCCCGAGTGGGGCTGCAGCCGCTGCAGCCGGTGGTGCTGTTGGGGTATCGCAGCACCGAACAGGCGATCGCTGGCATGGGGCTGTCGGACCTGACGGGGCTGCGTTTGTCGCGCGCCAATTTGCAGCGCTATGAGCAGATCGAAGAGGACCGCCAGCCGCTGATCGAAAACCATCCGCGCCAGGGCCTGCTCAATTGGCTGTGGGCGATGGTCACCGACGACGCCCGCACGTCGGCCCTGTACCGCAGCACCAAGGCCTGGATGGCCGTGCCGCTGCAGGTGCGCCAGCGTGTGCTGGGGGTGTTGCGGGTGGACCATGGCGAGGCCGGCCACTTTGATGAGGCGCGCGTGCGCTTGTTGACGGCCGTGGCCAGCCAGACGGCCCTGGCCCTGCGCCATGCGCAGCTCTCGGCGCAAGAACGTGACCTGGCCATCATGGGCGAGCGCAACCGCATCGCCCGCGAACTGCACGACGCCGTGTCGCAAACGCTGTTCGCTGCCAATCTGCTGGCCGGCACTCTGGCCCGCTCGGCTGGCCTGGATGAGGCCAGCCGCGGCCAGGTGGCGATGCTGGAAAAGCTCAACCGCAGCGCTCTGGCCGAGATGCGCATGTTGATGTTCGAGCTGCGCCCGGACGCGCTGGCCGGCGCCCGCCTGTCAGACCTGTTGCATCAAGCGGTGGAAGCGCTGGCCGGCCGCACCGAGATGCAGGTCAGCACGGCCTTGCAAGCCGACAACGGCCCGCCGCTGGCGCAAAGGCTGCAGCTCTACCGCATTGCGCAAACGGCCTTGTCCAACATCGCCCGCCACAGTGCTGCCCACCATGTGTTGGTCGGCTGGGCCGTGCACCAACCGGGCCATGGCCGTTTGACCATCACCGACGACGGCTGCGGATTCGACCCGCAAGCCGAACGCCCCGGCCACTTTGGTGTGGCCAACATGCGCCAGCGCGCCGCCGAGCTCGGCGCCGAGCTGTCGATCACCAGCGCGCCGGGCAACGGCACCGCCATTCAACTTGACCTCGACTGGGACCCCTCATGAGCAACGCTTACGCCTACGCCTCTGCCTCTGCCTCTGCCTCTGCCTCTGCCGACAACGACGCCATCCGCGTCTTTGTGGTCGATGACCACCCGATGATTCGCCACGGCCTGGCGGCAATGATTCAAGCCGAATCAGAGTTGCGCTGGGTGGGTGACGCCAGCAGCGGCGAGGACGCCGTGCGCATGGCCAGCGGTCTGGCCACCGACATCGTGTTGATGGACCTGGTGATGCCGAAGATGGACGGCATCGACACCATCACCGCCATGCGCCCGTTGTTGCCTGGGGCCCGTTTCATCGTCTTGACCAGCTTGCTGGACCCGGCCACCGCCAAGCGCGCCCTGGATGCCGGGGCCTCGAGTTACTTGCTGAAAAACGCCTCGTCGCAGGAGCTGATCACGGTCATTCGCAGCACCCACGCCGGCCGTGGCGTGGTCGCGCCCGAGCTGACTGACGCCTTGATTGCCCAGGCGCAGAAGGCGGCGCCCGGCGCTGACCTCACCGCCCGTGAACGTGAACTGTTGGGGTTGATGGCCCAGGGCATGAGCAACCAGGAAATCTCCAACCGCCTGGGCATTGCCATGCCCACCGTGAAGTTCCACGTCACCAACATCCTGGCCAAGCTGCATGCCGAGAACCGCACCGAAGCGGTGTTGACGGCGCTCAGGGCCAAGTTGGTGGCGCTGAACTGACCCGCACCGAACGACGCCGAGACACGCGCAACGGCGACGACGGCCGCGACAATGCGTCGATGATCACCGTTCACCACCTGGAAAATTCACGCTCGCAGCGGGTGCTGTGGCTGCTCGAAGAGTTGGGTCTGGCCTACGAGGTCAAACGTTACGCACGAGACCCGAAGACGCAAATGGCGCCAGCCGAACTCAAGCGCGTGCACCCGCTGGGCAAGTCGCCTGTGATCAGCGAAGGCGAGATCACGGTGGCCGAATCCGGCGCCATCGTCGAGTACCTGCTCGACACTCACGGTGGCGCTGACGGCGTGCCGCCCTTGCGCCCCGCCGCTGGCTCGCCTGAGCGGCGGCGTTTCACCTACTGGCTGCACTTTGCCGAAGGCAGCGCCATGCCGGTGCTGTTGATGAAACTGGTGTTCGACAAGGTGCGCAGCGCGCCGGTGCCGTTTTTCATCAAGCCCGTGGTCAAGGCCGTGGCCGACAACGTCGCCAAGGCCTACATCAACCCCAATCTGACGAGCCAGCTGGACTTCATGGAAGCCGAACTCGCCACCCAGCCGTGGTTTGCCGGCGCCGACTTCAGCGCCGCCGACATCCAGATGAGCTTTGTGCTCGAGGCGGCCGCAGGGCGCGCGGGTTTGAATGCATCGCGACCCCGCCTGATGGACTGGCTCTCGCGCATCCACGCCCGGCCGGCCTACAAGAAGGCGCTCTCAGTCGGCGGGCCGTATTCGATGGCTGACTGATCAGGCCACGCCCAACTCGCTGGCCAGGCGCTGCACCAGCGCTTTGAGCTCAGCCAGTTCTTGCGCCATGCGGGTTTGTTCGGCCTTCAGCGCGGCCAGTTCGCCGGCACTCACGCTGGCTGTGTCGTGCGGGCTCTCGCGCGTGGGTGCCGAGGCGGCGTCCAAGGCCACTTCACCGCACAACAAGTGCGCCCAACGGGCTTCGCGCGCACCTGGCGCCCGGGCCAGCTTGATCACCCGCAACGGCTCTTTGCTGGCCAACTCATCAAGGAAACCTTCAACCGAAGAGATGTCGGCGAACCTGTGCAGGCGCTCGCAGTTCTGCCGCAGCTCGGCCGAGGTTTGTGGCCCGCGCAGCATCAACACCGCCAGCAGCGCCACCGACTGGGCTGGCAGCCGCAGCACGCGTGCGGCGTTGTGCTCGTAGCGCACCACACGCCCACTCGGACCGTCCAAGGCCAGGCTCAGGGTCTTCAAGCCGTCGATGGCGGTCAGCACCTCGGCGTCGGTGGCCTCGATCACCGGCCAGCGCGCGGTCTTCTGGTTGCAGCCCAGAGTCAGCGCATTCAGCGACAGCGGGTAGCTGTCCGGCACCGTGGTCTGCTTTTCGATCAGCACGCCCAGCACGCGGGCTTCCAACGGCGTGAGAACCCGCATCGCGGTCAAACGCCCTGGCCGTCGTCGGCAGAGATGATCGCGCCATTCACGAAGTGGCTTTCTTTCGCGCACAGCATCACCAGCAGCGCATCCAGGTCCTGGGGCTGGCCCACGCGCTTGCGCGGCATCGCCTGCACCAGCTTTTTGCCGGCTTCCGTCGCCCACAGATGGTGGTTGATTTCGGTGTCGATGTAGCCCGGACACAACGCGTTGACGTTGATGCCAAAACGCCCCCACTCCAGCGCCATGGCGCGGGTCATGTGCACCACCGCTGCCTTGCTCATGCAGTACACGCCGATCCCCGGGCCCACCCGCAAGCCGGCCATCGAGGCGATGTTGACGATGCGCCCACCGGCAAAGGTGCCGGGTGCTTCGCCCTTGCTGCGGGCAATCATGCGTTTGGCCACCGCCTGCGCCACAAAAAACGCGCCGCGGGTGTTGGTGTTCATGACGTGGTCGTAGTCTTCGGGCGAGACCTCGGTGAGCTTGCTCGTCAGCCCCACGCCGGAGTTGTTGACGAGGATGTCAATGGCGCCCATTTCCGTCTCGGCATGGGCCACGGCCGCGGCGATGCTGACGGTGTCACTCACGTCCAGACCGACGACGTGGGCGTCGCCGCCATCGGCTTCAATTTCTGCTCGCAGTGACTTCAACCGCTCGACCCGCCGCGCAGCCAGCACCACCCCCGCACCGGCACGCGCCAGCACCTTGGCGAACTGCGCACCCAAGCCGCTGGACGCGCCCGTGACGAAGGCCACACGGCCTGACAAATCGATCTGGTAGCTCATGGTATTTCTCGCGTTCTTGGGGTCATCAATTGGCGTCATCAATTGGTGTCATCCACCAGGGTCAAATCACGATAGCACGCGGGTCTTCAACCCTGGGCGACAGCCCGGCGCGGGTGCTGCGGCATCATTGGCCGCAGATGTTGAACATTCAAGACCTGGGCAAGTCCTTCGGCACCACCGCTGTCTTCGACAAGGTCTCCCTGCAGGTGCAGCCCGGTGAGTTTGTGGCGCTGCTGGGTGAGTCGGGTGTGGGCAAGTCCACGCTGCTGAACTGCATCGCCGGGCTGGAGCTGGCTGACCGTGGCCTGCTGAGCATCGCCGGGCAGAACCTGGCCAGCCTGTCTGACGACGAGCGCGCGCGGCTGCGCCGCCAGCACCTGGGTTTTGTGTTTCAGGCCTTCCACGTGCTGCCGCACTTGACGGTGGCTCAGAACGTCAGCCTGCCCTTGCGCCTGTTGGGCCGGCATGACGCGGCACGGGTGCAAGCGGTGCTGGCCGCGGTGGGCCTGGGCGACCTGGGCGCGCGGCTGCCCGCGCAGTTGTCCGGCGGGCAGTTGCAGCGCGTGGCGATCGCCCGCGCGGTGGTCCACTCACCGGGCCTGCTGTTGGCCGACGAGCCCACCGGCAACCTCGACCCTGCCACCGCGCAGCGTGTGCTGGCGCTGCTGCAAACCCAGGTGCGAGAGGCCGGCGCGGCCTGCCTGCTGGTGACCCATTCGGCCGCCGCCGCCGCCCATGCCGACCGCGTGCTGCGGCTGACCGCCAGCGGCGTGATCGCCGAGCCCGCATGAGCAGCCCCAGGCCGACGACAAGCGTCGTCCGCCCCCCGAGGGGGCAAGAAAACTCGGGAGCGGCGCCTGCACTGGCCAACCCACCGCTGTGGCCGCTGGCCTGGCCGCTGATGCTGCGCGAGTGGTTGCACCACCCCTGGCGCCATGGCGTGGCCTTGCTGGCGGTGGCGCTGGGCGTGGCGCTGGCGTATTCGGTGCACCTGATCAACAGCTCGGCGCTGGCAGAGTTTTCGCAAGCCGTGCGCACCGCCAACGGCGAGCCCGACGTGTCACTGCGCGCCAGCCAAACCAGCTTGAACGAGCGGCCGGGCTTTGACGACGCGCTGTTCGAACAGGTCGCCACCGACCCCGCCGTGGCCCTGGCCAGCCCGGTCGTGGAAATCGACACCCATGCCCAAGCGGCCGACGGCAGCCGCGTGGCCGTGCGCGTGCTGGGCATTGACGCCTTGCGCGCCGCAGCGCTGGCCCCGAGCCTGATGCCAGCGCCGGCCCTCGGCGAATCGAGCCTGGTCTTTCTGGACCCCGACGCGGCTTTCCCGAACCTGGCTGCACGCGAACGTTTGGGCTTGGCCGACGCTGGGCCGGTGGCTCTTCAGGCCGGTACCGCCTGGCAGCGTTTTCGCGTGGCGGGCACCACGCCGGCAGCGGGACCGCCGCTGGTGGTGATGGACATCGCCGCGGCCCAGGCCCGGTTCGAACTGGCCGGGCGCTTGTCGCGCATCGACATCCGCTGGCTGCCCGGCACCGACGGCCAGGCCTGGTTGAAACAGCAGAGCTTGCCGGCCAACGTGCGGGCCGTGGCCGCAGACGAGGGCGCGCAGCGGGTGTCCAACCTGTCGCGGGCCTACCGTGTCAACCTCACCGTGCTGGCGCTGGTGGCGCTCTTTGTCGGCGCGTTTTTGGTGTTCTCGGTGGTGTCGCTGTCGGTCGCACAGCGCACGCCCGGCTTTGCACTGCTGGGCGTGCTGGGCATGACCGCCGGCCAACGCCGCGGCCTGGTGCTGCTGGAGTGCGCGGCTCTGGGCGGCGCGGGCAGCGCCCTGGGCCTGGCCTTGGGCGCGGCGATGGCCTTCGTTGCGCTGCGCTGGCTGTCCGGCGACCTGGGCGGCGGCTACTTTCCCGGCATCACGCCCAGCTTGCAGATCGGGCCCGTGAGTGCGCTGGTGTTCTGGCTGCTGGGCAGCGCCTCGGCCGTGCTCGGCGGCTGGTGGCCCGCCCTGCAGGCCCAGCGCATCGCACCGGCGCAAGCGCTCAAGGGTTTGGGCAACCAGACGCAGGCCGTACCGCCGCTGTGGCCTGGCCTGGCCCTGATCGGCCTGGGCAGCGCTGCCGCCTTTGTGCCACCCCTGTGGGGCCTGCCACTGGCGGCTTATGTCGGCGTGGCCGCGCTGCTGCTGGGCGGTGTGGCGCTGGTGCCGGCCGCCGTGCACGCCCTGCTGGCCGGCGTGGCGCCGCCCCAGGGGGCGTTGCCACTGCTGGCGGTGCAGCGCGCGCGCTTTCAACGCGCCACCGCCACCGCGGCCGTGGCTGGCGTGGTCGCCAGCCTGGCCTTGTCGGTGGCGCTGACGGTGATGGTGAGCAGCTTTCGCAGTGGTGTCAGCGACTGGCTGGACAGCGTGCTGCCGGCCGACCTGTATGCCCGCACCGCAGCCAGCAGCAGCCTGGGCGAACAGGCCTGGCTGCCAGCTGATTTCACAACCCGGGCCGCAGCCGTGCCCGGCGTGGCGCGCGTGCAGGCCGCGCGCACCCGGGCATTGGCGCTGGCGCCCGGGCGGCCGACGGTGAGCCTGATCAGCCGTGCCCTGCCCGACCCCGACAGCGCCTTGCCGATGATCGAGACGGCACGGCCCCGGTCCACCCTGGCCGCCAATGAAGTGGGCGTGTACGTGAGTGAAGCCATGGTGGCGCTTTACGGTGCCAAGGTCGGCAGCAGCCTGGTCTTGCCGCTGGCCGAACCCGCGGTGACAGCCCGTGTGCTGGGTGTCTGGCGCGACTACGCCCGGCAGTTCGGGGCGGTGGTGATCGATGAGGCCGACTACCAGCGCCTGACGGCCGACACCCGCGTCAACGACCTGGCGCTGTGGTTGGCGCCCGGTGCCGACAGCGCCGCCGTGCAACAAGGCCTGCGCGCGCTGCTGCCCGACCCGACGATGCTGGACTTTGCCGGCAGCGCTGAGCTGCGTGCGCTGTCGCTGCGCATCTTCGACCGCAGCTTCGCCGTCACCTACTACCTGCAGGCGGTGGCCATCGGCATTGGCCTGCTGGGTGTGGCGGCCAGCCTGTCGGCGCAGGTGCTGGCGCGGCGCAAAGAATTCGGCCTGCTGGCGCACCTGGGCCTGACCCGCGGGCAGGTGGTTGCCGTGGTCGCTGGCGAGGGCGCGGCCTGGGTGGCCGCCGGTGTGCTGGTGGGCCTGCTGCTGGGCCTGGCGGTCAGCCTGGTGCTGGTGTTTGTGGTCAACCCGCAAAGCTTTCACTGGACCATGCCGCTGGTGCTGCCCTGGGGCCGCCTGGGGCTGCTGTGCACCGCGGTGGCGGTGGCCGGCGTCGGCACAGTGGCCTTCACCGCACGCCGTGCAGCCGGGCAGTCGGCCGTGCTGTCGGTGAAGGAAGACTGGTGAGCCCGTACCGCCGCCGTTGCCTGGCACTGTTGACGGCCAGCGCCTGGCCCTGGCCAGCCCCCTTCGCCGCCGGCCTTGCTGCGCAGCCGGCCACCGACCCGAACGCCGACCCTGTGCGCCGTGGCCGGGCGATCGTCTTCCCGCGCGACCACGGCGCGCATCTGGGTGTGCGCACCGAGTGGTGGTACGTCACCGGCTGGTTGGCTGCGGCCAGTGACCCAGCATCCGCTACTGACCCTGGCGCCAAGCTCAGCCATGGGTTCCAGGTGACGTTCTTTCGCAGCCGCACAGGCCTGGCGCAAGACCTGCCGGGCCGCTTTGCGCCACGGCAATTGTTGTTCGCCCACGCCGCCATCACCGAGCTGGCTGGCAAGCGCCACTGGCACGACCAGCGCATCGTGCGTTGGTCAGAAGCGCCCGCGGCCGCCACTGGCCATGCCGCCGTGCACGACGCTGAGCTGCGGCTGGGCGCGTGGTGGCTGCAACGCCAGGCCGGCGATGAAAAACAGGCCTGGATCAGCCACGTCAGCGCCACCGACTTTGACCTGCACCTGACGCTGTCACCGAGCCAAACACGGCTGCTGCAGGGCGACGCCGGTTTTTCTCGAAAAGGCCCAGACGAAACCCAGGCCAGCCACTACTACAGCCTGCCGCAGTTGAGCGCACAGGCGCGTCTGGCCCAAGGCGGCCAGCCGCGCAAGCTGCAAGGGCGGGCTTGGCTGGACCATGAGTGGAGCGACACCTTGCTGCACCCCGAGGCCGTGGGCTGGGACTGGATCGGCATGAACCTGTTTGACGGCAGTGCCCTGACGGCCTTCATGCTGCGCCGCAAGGACGGCAGCGCGGTCTGGGCCGGCGGCAGCTTTCGGCCCGGCCAGTCGCCCGGGTCGCCGGGCACCGGCACCGGCACCGGCACCGGCACCGGCACCGGCACCGGCACCGGCAGTTTCGAGCCCCGGCAGGTGCGCTGGACACCCGGTCGCTTGTGGCGCAGCCCGGCTTCGGCGGCCAACTACCCCGTGGACTGGCAGGTGCAGACGCCAGCGGGAACGTTCGAGGTGCGGTCCCTGCTGGACAGCCAAGAGCTCGACAGCCGGGCCAGCACCGGCAGCATCTATTGGGAAGGCCTGGCCGAGCTGCTGGACAGCCGGGGCACACGCGTCGGGTTGGGTTACCTTGAAATGACCGGTTATGCGGGCAGATTGCGGTTGTAGCCTGTATCGCTGCACAAGAAGATCAGGTCGGGTCGCTGAAGAAGTTCTTGCACCGAGACCAGCTTGACCCGGTCGTCGCCACAACCGGCGTCCAGGGTCAACGCCGCAGGCCAGATCATGGCAGCGCAATGCACTGCTGCGGTAGGACTTCCCGGCCCTGCGGCAATTGCGCCAACTGCGGCAATCACCGCTAAGGCGGCCGCGCGCGGTGATCGTCTCGCGGCGAACCCGGTGCGGCCTGCGGCCCCAGGTCGACTGGCGCCGCCCGAACACAGTTTCCACCGGCTTGGCGCGACGCAAACACGGCGTCTTCGGCGTCGTGGATCAAGGCTTGCAGGTTCAGATGGGCCGGGCGCAATTGCGCCACGCCCAGGCTGACCGTAACCTTTAAGGGTTGCAGCGTGAACGGCACTTCCATCGTTTCAGCGCGCTCGCGGATCCGCTCGGCCACGTCCAAGGACCCCAAAACGTCGGCCTGCGCCAAGAAAACAGCCAGCTGGGAGGGGCCGAACCGGGCAATCGCATCGGCCCCGCGCAGTGTTGGTGCGGTCAAGCGGGCGAGTTGCGACAACACCGCATCGGCGGCGGCTGCGCCATGGCTTTCAACCAGGCGGGTGCACCGGTCCACGTCCACCAACAACAGCGCCGCACCCGTGCCGTAGCGCCGGGCGCGGGCACGTTCGCGTTCGGCCAGGTCCAAGAACAAGGCGCGGCTGGCCACGCCGGGGTGGCTGCTCAAGGCTGCCAGAGAATCATCTGCCAGCTGACCACGAGCCAGAGGCTGCGGAAAAATCAAACGCAAGGCACTGCCACAAGCCAAGGCCAGCACCGTGGCCACGGGCGCCGACCACAGCGGCGACAGACCGCCGCCGGCAGTCAACACCCAAGCCACGCAGGCAGCCACAAAAGCTGACGCTGCCCACATGGCCACCCCCCGCAACACGGCGTTGGCAGGCCTGTCCACCCCGTCCTGGGCACCACTGTGTGGACTGACGAACGGCGCCGCTTTGGCCCCCACGGCCAATGGCCGCATCTTCGTCTTGGCCAACGTGGGCTTGGGCACCGCACCGGCCGCGTCAGTGCCGCGTCGCGCCGGGACTGGGCGCGCCGGCTTGGGCGGTTTGGGGGGTTCAGGCAACATCGAAGCTACGTAGCAAGGCTATTCGACCACATCGTGGCGGTGTTGGGATACCGACCCCCGCATTCGGGCGGCATCAATCGCGGCAAAAAAGCGCAGCAAAGTGCACCGATAGACTCTACCGATGCCCACCGACACCTCACGCTCCGCAGCCAAGTCGCCCCGATCTTTGACCGGCCTGCTGCCGTTTTTCCGGCCGTACCGTGGCCGCATCGCCCTGGCCGGCGTGTTCCTGGTGATGGCCGCGCTCAGCACCCTGGCATTCCCCGTGGCACTGAAAGTGTTGATCGACCAGGGTCTGGTCGCCGCCGAGCCCGGCCAGCGCATCGTGGCCCTGCGCGGCCACTTCCTTGGGCTGTTTGCGGTGGGCGCGGCGCTGGGCGTGTTTTCGGCCGCCCGCTTCTACACCGTCAGCTGGCTG
>Ga0105048_10009271_pt1 | contig 15685 bp, 13 predicted proteins | sample MAT05_FD_78382 | JGI IMG/M metagenome (GOLD analysis project Ga0105048, IMG submission 78382) | Freshwater microbial communities from Lake Fryxell liftoff mats and glacier meltwater in Antarctica - MAT-05 | ecosystem: Environmental > Aquatic > Freshwater > Ice > Liftoff microbial mat | place...
CGGTCCGGTGGACTTCACAAAATGCCGCGCGGTTTTGGCGCGCTCCACAACAAAGTAATCGAGGCGCCGCACGGTGTCGAGCACGTATTCGGGTAACGTGTGCAGGGCATTTTCGGATATGGGCACTGGGATGAGATACAGCATGGTCTAAACCCGATTTTAGGGATTTTGGGGGATTGGATTTTAATGGGATTTTCTGGATTTGGAAGATTGGGTGGGATTTTGCGTCTCTTGTCTGGCTTTATCGAAAAGTGAAGGACGAATGGGTTGAGAAGATTGGACGGGATTTTGGGTCCTTCGTCTGGTTTTAACGGAAGTGTATGACGAAAGGGGTTGAGATGGCTTGAAAAGGAGGGCAAGATACAATGTACGGGTGCATCGGAAGCAACGATGTCTTTTTTCACCGTATATTTAACCCCGATAAATGCTAAAATTCACCCATTCGTATTTCACTTGCCGATAAAGCCAGACAAGTGACGCAAAATCCCATCCAATCTTCCAAATCCAGAAAATCACATTAAAATCCAATCCCCCAAATCCCTAAAATCCAGGTCCATGACAGAAGGAACCTTCACCATCAAACTGCCCGTCTTCGAGGGACCGTTCGACCTGCTGCTCTTTTTCATTGAGCGGGACGAGCTCGACATCTACAACATCCCCATCGCACAAATCACCGAAGAGTTTTTGTCGTACATGCACCAGACTAAAGAGATGAGCATCGATCTGGCGTCGGATTTCATTGTGGTGGCCGCTACCCTCATGCGCATCAAAGCGAAAATGTTGTTGCCCCGCAAACAAATGGACGAGGAAGGCAACGAGATCGACCCGCGCCGCGAGTTGGTGGACAGGCTTATGGAGTACAAACGTTACAAAAGCGTGCTTGAAGACCTGCGCAAACTCGAGGAGATGCGTTCGTTTATGAATCCCCGCGGTTTCGCCAGCACCGAACTGCGCAAACTTGCCGAGCACGCCCTGGCGGATGCCGAAATGGAAAGCATCAGTTTGTACAAGTTGTTGCGCGTGTTTGAGCGCCTGCTGAGCCGTTTTGAAGAAGATGGTAAAGCGAAGCGCATCCACACGGTGTACAATTTCAACTACACCATCCAGGCCCAGCGCGAATACGTGCAGGGCGCCATCAAACCAGGTGAAAAAATTTCGTTTGAAAGCCTTTTCCAGCCGCTGGAGAACCGCACCCACGCCATCGTTACGTTTTTGGCGTTGCTGGAGCTGCTCAACGCACAGGAAATTGCGATTACGCAGGGGGAAGGCGTGAACAATTTCTGGCTTTTCGTGCCGCAAGAGGAAGAGGCTGCTGACTGACGCGGCGATTTTTAACCTTGATTTTCTTCTTTTCTGATTTCTTCCGTGGCTTCAGGTTCTGCCACATCTGCAGCATCAGCAACCTCTTTTGCAGGGGGTTGCACGGTTTCTTCTTCCAAAAGGCTTTCGCGGAAAAAACGGCGCTGGAACATCAGAATACAGAATACGCCCGTAGTAATGGCGGCATCGGCCACATTGAAAATGGGAGAAAAGAACAAATATTCCTCACCACCGAAATAAGGAATCCAGGAAGGCAAATAGACGTATTTCATGGGGAAATACAACATATCCACCACCTTGCCGTGCAGTAAAGTGCCGTAGCCTTGTCCGGGCGCAACAAGTTGTGCCAAACCGCCGTGGTAAGGAGATTCGGAGAAAATAAGGCCATAAAAAACACTGTCGATGATGTTTCCGAGGGCGCCGGCGGTGATGAATCCGATGCTCCAAAGGTAACCTGCGGGTACTGCCGGAGTGTTCACGAGCTGGCGGATGTACCAGATGAGGCCCATGACCATAAGGATACGAAACGAGCTAAGCAACAGTTTGCCGTATTCCCAGTCGAAAGTGATGCCAAAAGCCATGCCTTCGTTTTCAACGAAGTGCAGGCGGGCCCAGTTGAGGCCAAGGATGGCGTAATCCTGGTTGTATTCGAAATTTGTTTTGATGTAAAACTTCGAAAGCTGGTCGATGATGAGCACCAGAACAATGATCAGGGATACTTGCAGCGCGCGTTTCAACGTCGTGTAGGGTGGTTTTGGTAATAAAGTTTGCAAAGAAACAATGTTTTTATGGGATTGGGAAAAATCACCTGCGGTTGCCATCCAGTTGTCGCAAGAGCCATTCACGTTCCATGAGCGGATCGGTGCTTTCCACCAGCGAACGCATGCGTTCGGTTTGAGTTTTGGAGTAGGGATTGAGGTTGAGCAATTTTTTCATTAGGCTGATGAGGTTTTTGTAGGCCGATTTGCGGGCGGTGTCGAGTGCCTCTTTGCGTTGCAGGTAGATGCGCATGCTTTCGAGCAGCGATTCGAGGGCATCGAACTCGCCTTGTTCGTAGTATATTTTCAACAACATTGTTTTGGCAATGATGTTGAGTAACATGTCATCGTATTCAAAATCGAAAAGCATGCGCTGGGCCTTATCGTAGTCGCCTTTTTCAAAATAGACCCTGGAAAGATTGAAATTGACGATACTTTTGCGCTGCTTTTCGTCTAAGTGGTGTTCAAAATCGCTGATGAATTTTTCTGCCCAGCCAAATTCCCGTATTTTGAGCGCTGCACCGACGGCATTTCCGAACGTGTAACGCGAAACAAGGTTGTTTTCGAGCAAAATACCGGTTTCGAGGCCTTTTTTGTACAGCTCAAACGCGCGGCTTGCGTATTCATTTTGGCCCTGGTTAATTTTGGCTACACAATAATTTAGCGCTGCGAGGTACAACGTACGCACCTCGGAATGGTCGAAATGTTCCATTTCATGGTGCAAACACCGTTCCAGCTCATCGAAATACGTTTCCTGCTGAGGATTCGTGAGGGCTTGGTAAGCAAAATAATACACCCCCACCGCTGGGGAATCGAGCATTTTTTTACGCTCGCTGTAGGTCAGGATTTCATTTTGAAGTCCGTAATCGTATTGAATGGTTTGGAAAATTCGGTGGTGTGCAAGCATGTCTTTGCTGATTCGCAGGCGTTCGGCCGCAAACCATTGTTCGAGGGCATCGGCGGTTTCCTGAAGGTTCACCGGTGCGTTCTGACTCATGGCCATGCGGTGTTCGTGTTCTTCCTGTTCGAGGAAGTAGCGGTTCAGCAGGTAAAAATGGTTGCGCAACGGCTGGTTCTCAAGGCTGTCGCTGCCGATGCGGTAAGCTTGTTTGTAAGCTTTATTGAGGTTACGACGACGGTAGATGCGTGTGAGTGCAATGTTAAAACGGATGGGGTCGTTGGAGTAATCTTCAAACACCAGAAACTCTTCGATGCATTTGAGCAGGAAATACATCACCTGACGCATGCGTGCATCATCGAAAGGCTCTCCCGGGTTCACAAACTTCCAGGCGCGTTGCTTTTCGAACGCTGTTTCCAAATCAGCGATGGATTTTTGCATGTATTCGAACAAACGAACAACGTCCTGACGTTGGTTGTGGGCAGGCGAGAGCAACCATTTGTGGATGTCGCGAGCCTCTTTTTTGTTCAATGCGCCAACAATCTCTGCCAGAACACTTTTTTGCATACCCCTTTTCAATTAGTTATTCAACAAAACGTACAAAACGCATCTTTTCGTATATTTTTCTAAACTATTGATTGTCAAATTCTTAGAAAAATTTACACGTCCGTACGAATTCTGATTTGCAAATCTAACCATAAAATATCGATCAACAAATGCGTTTTTTTGTCTTTTTCTCATCGATGATCACACCGCACTTTTGTATCGTCAAACAAAAGCTAATCCAGGCGCTCATGTACAAGTACATCTTAACTTCGCTTTTTCTTCTCTGGACCGGTATCGCCGGCGCCCAAGGCTGGGAGCGTGTGTACGGCGGAAGCGGCGGGGACGCTGCCAACGGACTTGCTCTTTCCCCAGATGGAGGTTACGTGATGGCCGGCTACTACAACGGCATATCGCGCATCTATCTTTTGAAGACCGATGCCGACGGCGATTTGCAATGGACGAAATTTTTTACCGCCCCGGGCAACAACAACATCAATGCCAAAGCAATCATCGCTACCCAGGATTCCGGCTACCTCGTGGCCGGTTTCGTCCAGGTTGGCTTCGAGCGCAACGTTTACCTGCTTAAAATCGATGCCTTCGGAAACAAACTCTGGGACCGTACCATCGACATCGCCAACGAAGATCAGGCCAACGCCGTGATCGAACTTGCTGGTGGCGGTTTTGCCGTGACAGGTTACTCCAAAGGCAATGACAACAACGATGACTTATTCATAATCCGTACCCAGGCCGATGGGTCCCCCCAATGGACCCAAACCTACAATCAATCGTACATGGAAGGACGTGGCTCGGCCATTTTCCAGGAAGCCAACGGCGACCTGGTGGTAGCCGGCGATATCCGCCAAAGTAATCCGAGTCACCGAGATTTTTATGTCGTTAGGGTCAATGCAGGCAACGGCAGCCTTGTTTGGGAACAAACATACGGGCTGCTCGACGTCAACAGCGTCCCTGGCGACGAAATTGCCAAAGGCATTGCAACAACCGACAACGGCGATTACATCGTTGTAGGAAGTACCAATGCCAACATTGGGTCAGGCGTTTTGATGCGCATACCCGGTAACGGCAATCCTAATCCGCTGTGGAATGAGGCCATTCCAGAAACCGATTTTAATGCTTTAACGAAAGGCGCCAACGGCCGCTACTTTGCCGCTGGCAACAAATCGTTCTCACCGGCAGTTGCCGAACTCTACGTCGTAGCTTTCGATGAAGATGGCAACATCCTTTGGGAACCCACAGTAGGCCGTCCGGGCCCGGACAACGCCTATGCCATCATGGCTACACCCGACGGCGGCTGTGCCGCTGCCGGTACCAGCCAACCTTTCGTAAGTCCCCTGGGCGAAGAATACGCTTACCTGGTAAAAATTGACGGCCTTGGTCAAGTGTACACCAGCAAGCTTCGTGGCAATCTTTTCCACGACTTCAACCTCAACTGCACGCAGGATGCAGGCGAACCAGCCCTTGAAGACTGGATCGTGAAAATCCAGAGCGAGTACAACACCGTGTATGCTGTATCGAACAATGTCGGCCAGTTTGAATTTCCGGTAGATACCGGCGACTTCCAACTGGTGCTTTTCCCGCCCAACAATTACTGGAAAGCCTGCGATTCGATTGTGTTTGTTACGGTGCCCTCGCTCTACACTACGGTGGATGCCTACATCCCCGTGCAAGCCGATTTGGCTTGTCCGCGCAACGAAGTCGACATCGCAACGCCCCTTTTGCGCCGCTGTACAGACAACCGTTACACCGTGCGTTACTGCAACTCGGGTACGCTTCCTTCGCTCAATACCCGCGTGGAAGTGACACTCGATGCAAGCCTGAGCATTACATCCAGTTCGGCGCCCTTCACTGCGCTGCCCAACAACGTGTACGAGTTCAACATTGGCTACCTGGCCAACGGCGACTGTGCAGCGTTTACTTTTGACGCTTTTCTCGATTGCACGAGCACAATCGCCGGTCAGGCGCACTGCGTTTCGGCACACATCTACCCCGACGATTTTTGTGATCCAAGCAGCAGTTGGGATGAATCCGTTGTACGCGCCATTGCTATTTGCGACGGCGACTCTGTACGCATGATACTCCAAAACGTAGGCGTGGGCAACATGACTGATCCCCTCGGCTTCGTTATCGCCGAAGATGTGATCATGCTCACCCAGCCCGGCGATCCATCTTACCAATTTCGCATCGATGCAGGTCAGGACTCCACCGTTTGGACGCAAGCGGCCAACGGCAAAACTTACCGCATCATTGCCGAACAAAGCCCCGGTTACCCCGGAGAAAGCTATCCCACCGCAGCCGTAGAAGGCTGCCAAACCGATACCAGCACTACGCCCATTTCGCTGGGTTTTTATACCATGTTCCCTGAGGACGATGCCGATGCCTTTTTGTCGGCCGACTGCCAGGAAAGCAAGGAAGTCGATTACAATGCTCCTTTATTCTTAAAGAGAGGTCATCCCAAAGGTTACGACGTGCCTAATTACGTCAGTCCTGAAACCGATTTGGACTATTTAATCCGTTTTGTGAATTTGGAGAGCGACACGGTGCAGAACATCATTGTTCGCGACACCTTGTCTGTAGCGCTCGATCCGGCTACCGTGTATCCGGGCGCTTCCAGCCATAACTACGACTTTACGGTGTATGCCAATGGCATCGTAGAGTTTACGCTCTCCAATGCTAATCTCGCGCCAGATAGCAGCGCGAACGAAGGTTATGTATCGTTCCGTGTGGCGCAGAAAGATTCTCTGCCCTGCGGTACGGAAATCCTGAACCGCGCTGCTATCTATTTTGATTTCAATGCCCCGATACTCAGTTCCCAAACACGACACACGGTTTGCGAGTTCGACTCGTTCGTAGTCGTACAAACCATCAACATACTGCAGCCCGGCGCCACCGTGAAGGTGTTCCCAAACCCCTTCGTCGACGGCGCTACGGTTCAGATCACAGGCGTTGATGCCAAAGCATACGGCTTCGAAATCTACGACCAACAAGGCAAGTTACTTTTCAATCGCGTCTATACACATCCTGAATTCCGAATACACCGATTCCAACTTCCGGCAGGCATTTTATTCTACAGGCTTACCGCCGACGGTAAGCCTGTAGCCTCCGGGAAGTTAGTCGCCAGTCATTAGTCGACAGTCGACGGTCATTAAAAAGTCGCTTCGCTCCTCTTTAAGAGTGTGAAGCGACTTTTTTTTGCCCTATGGCCTACGCTACTAATAACTTAAGACTGCCGAATGTCGACTAATTTGTAGCTATACAAACAAACTTCACTTCCAAAAACTCTTCCAACCCGTACTTCGAACCTTCCCTGCCAATACCGCTTTCTTTCATGCCGCCAAAAGGCGCTACTGCTGTACCGAGTATGCCGGTATTCACACCCACCATACCGTATTCCAAGGCTTCGGATACACGAAACACGCGGCTTACGTCGCGGCCATAGAAATAGGCCGCGAGGCCGAAGGGCGTATCGTTGGCCAGGGCAACCACTTCATTTTCCGTTTCAAATTTGGTGATGGGCGCCACGGGTCCAAATATTTCCTCGCGGTGGATGTCCATTTGCGTCGTCACGTCGGCGAGCACGGTGGGCTCGTAGAAACGGCCATCGAGGGCGTGTCCGCCAGTAACGACGCGGGCGCCACGGCTAATAGCATCTGCCACCAGGCGTTCCACTTTTTCCATGGCTTCAGCGTTGATGAGCGGACCGATGTTCACACCGGATTCGGTACCGGGGCCCACTTTTTGTGTTTTAACCGCTGCGCTGAATTTTTCTACAAAAGCATCGTAAACGCCTGATTGAACGTAAATGCGGTTGGCGCAGATGCAGGTTTGTCCGGCATTGCGGTATTTGCTGGCCATGGCGCCTTCCACGGCCGCCGTTATGTCGGCATCGTCGAACACGATGAAAGGCGCGTTGCCGCCCAGTTCAAGCGAAACTTTTTTCACCGTTTCGGCGCACTGGCGCATGAGCAGTTTGCCCACTTCGGTACTTCCGGTAAACGACAATTTTCGGACCAACGGGTTGGCGCAAAGTTCGCGACCAATGGCAGGTGCATCGGTGCCCGTCACCACATTAAATACACCTGCGGGGATGCCTGCGCGTTGAGCAAGCTCGGCAAGTGCGAGGGCACACAGGGGTGTTTCTTCGGAGGGCTTGAGCACCACGGTGCATCCTGCGGCGAGCGCGGGCGCCACTTTGCGGGTCACCATGGCCAACGGAAAATTCCAGGGCGTAATGGCGGCCACCACACCAACGGGTTCCTTGCGCACGAGCAGTTGCAGGTTGGAGCCGTGGGGCGGAATGATGTCTCCGTAGGCGCGTTTGCATTCCTCGGCGAACCACTCCACGAAGGAGGCGGCATAACGCACTTCGCCACGTGCTTCGGCGAGGGGTTTGCCTTGCTCGGTGGTCATGAGCAGGGCTAGGTCCTCGGTATTTTCCACGATGAGATCATACCAGCGGCGCAAAATGCTGCTGCGTTGAGCGGCGGTTTTTTTGCGCCACGATGGCCAAGCGTTTGCAGCGTCGGCAATGGCTTGTTTGGTGTGTTCTGCGTTGCAATCGGCTACTTGGGCGATGGTTTCGCCCGTGGCAGGATTGTGGACCGGAAAAGTGGTGGCGGTTTCGGTCCAGACGCCGTTGATGAAGGCGCTTGTTTTGAAGAGGGAGGAATCTTTTAGCATGTTGCAAATTTAGAGGTATTTTTCTTGTGCGGATGTGCGCATTTTACCAAAGAGTATCGCGGAGTTTCACATAGTTGCCCCCACGTTGGACCAACTCTGTGCTAACTCTGTGGTTTCATTTGCGCAGCCAGAAAAAAACGCAATATATTCGCCTCAACGAAAACAGCACCCACATGAAGCAAAAAATACGCATGGGCATGGTAGGCGGCGGAAAAGGCGCCTTCATCGGCGCCGTTCACCGCATGGCCGCTGCCATCGACGGCGAGATCGAACTGGTTTGTGGCGCTTTCAGCAGCGATCCGGAAAAATCGAGCGCTTCAGGCGCCGAGCTCGGACTGCCGCCCGAACGCTGCTACCCTACTTTCGAGGCGATGATCAAAGGCGAAAAACGCCTGAACCCTGAAAAACGCATGCACTTCGTGTCGATCGTGACGCCCAACCACGTGCACTTCGCTCCCGCCAAAATGGCGCTCGAAAACGGCTTCCACGTGGTGTGCGACAAACCCGTTGCATTCAACCTCCAAGAGGCCCTCAAACTGGAAAAACTTGTTGAAAAAACAGGCCTGTTCTTCGCCCTCACCCACAACTACACGGGCTACCCCATGGTGAAACAAGCCCGCCAAATGATCAGGCACGGAGAACTCGGCGTGGTACGAAAAGTGGTGGTGGAATACCCGCAAGGCTGGCTCAGCACCAACCTCGAAGCCAGCGGCAACAAACAAGCCTCCTGGCGCACCGACCCTACCAAAAGCGGAGCGGCAGGTGCCATGGGCGACATCGGAACCCACGCCGAAAACCTCGCTGAATACATCACTGGACAACACATCACTGAAATGTGCGCCGACATCAGCACTTTTGTGCCCGGTCGCCTGCTCGACGACGACGGCAATGTGCTCCTGCGCCTCAGCGGCGGCGCCAAAGGCATTCTGCATGCCAGCCAGATCGCAGCCGGTGAAGAAAACAACCTCAGCATCAAGGTTTACGGCGAAAAAGGCGGTCTGGAATGGCGTCAAATGGAGCCCAATACCCTCATCGTGCGCTGGCTCGATCAGCCCACGCAAATGTACCGCACGGGCGTGGGTAAACTGTACCCCGAATCCCTCGCGCACACGCGCATACCCGCCGGACACCCGGAAGGTTACCTCGAAGCTTTCGCCAACATTTACCGCAATTTCGCCGTCACGCTTCGCGCCCGGCTCGAAGGCCGGGAGCCCGATCCGTTGTACACCGATTTTCCGACGGTGGCTGATGGCGTAAGGGGCATGCGGTTTATTGAAAAGGTGATTGAGAGTGGGAAGATGGGAGCGAAGTGGGTAAGTTTGAAATAATTCAAACATCAATCCTTTACTTCTGTTTCCCCCAATTCCCATCCGACAACCGAATATACTCCGCCCGTTTTTTCTCCCATTTGTTTCTGATGTCCATGTGGTAGTTCAGGTAAAGTTTGCCGTCCACCACACTCCACACTTCGGGTTCTATTTTGACGGCGTAGCCCTGTGACAAGCCATAAGCACTGTAGCCGCCGTATTGGCGCGCGTATTTTTCAGGATTTTTTGCAAACAAATCCCGGTTTTGCGTGGTACCGAAATGCCAGGTAACACCGTTCCGGGAGTGGGTTATGCCGTCCTGCCCTTCATCGGGTTTGCTTTGGGTGAAATAGGCCACCGGATCGTACCCTTTGATGGCACCGGCTTTGGTGGAAAAAACGGCGGCTTCTTTGGATTGGGCAATTGCTCCTGAAACAGCAAAAAAGATGAAAACAAAAAGAAGATTATTGCGCATGATTTTTATTTGATTTTTAAGGTAAACGAAAGATTTACAGTGCATGATGCACACTGCTTGCCTATTCCGCAAGTGTTGTCTTCGTTGCCACATTGCACATTCTGCCTTCCTCATTCTAAAAAAACCTTACATTGCACTACATGCTCAAAGCAAAAAAACAACGCGACGCTTTCAACACAACCTGGGAAAACCTTTCGGACCACCTGTGGTGTTTTTATTACGACCGCGATCCCAGGTCCGTACACCAGGCGCGTGTAGCCACCAAACGGTTGAAAGCGCAGTTGCTGTTGTTTCAGGCGCAGGGCGATGCATCTGATTTGCCTCCTGCTTTCGGCAAGGTGCAAAAGATTTTCAAACACCTCGGGCGCATACGCAGCGCACAGATTCACCTTACACGTCTGGAAGGCCACGGCATGGCCACTTCGGAACACGGTCGCAAGGTGCGCTACACACAAACCATTGAAACCAAGCGTTTCGCAGACCATTATTCTGCCTATGCGAAGGATTTGAAAAAAGCGCACGCTGACCTGGAAGCCGGTTTTAGCAACCTCGACCTGTCCCTTTTGGAAACTTTCTTGCGCAAAGAAATGCGCGTGGTGGAACGGTTTTTCAGAAAAACGTACAAAGACGCCGACCAACTTCACGACATCAGAAAACGGATCAAAAACCTGCTTTTCGTACACCCTGTTTTGCCCAAAATGCTCCGCAACAAACTTCGGATGAACACGGATTACCTCGATGAACTGCAGGAAGCCATCGGAAAATGGCACGATGCGCACGATGTGATGGAAGCACTGCGAAACATGGAGTACGACAACGAGCAGTTGATGAACGAGCTGCTTGACCTACGGCATGTGCAGCGCGATGAAGTTTATGCACTTTCAGCAGATTTTGCGTTGAAAGCGATGTTGGTGGAGGACCAAGCAATGCATGCATAAAAATCCTGCAACTCAAGATCCCTCGTGAAAAACTAGGGACAAGTCCCAGAATCCTGATCCATGATAGAATTCCTTGCCCCTTTGCATCCTGCCGTTCAAGCGCTTTTGGCTACTTTGTTTACTTGGGGCGTTACCGCCCTTGGCGCCGCGTTGGTGTTTTTTTTCAAAAAAGTGAACCAGCGGGTGCTCGACGCCATGATGGGTTTTGCCGCAGGCGTTATGATCGCAGCGAGTTTTTGGTCGCTGCTGGCGCCGGCCATCGAAATGAGTAAGACAACCGTGCCCTGGCTTCCCGAGTGGGGTCCTGCGGTAATCGGATTTATGGCGGGCGGACTTTTCCTTGCTGCTGTGGATAAGATCTTGCCCCACCTGCACCCCAGTTTGGCCATTGAGCAGGCGGAGGGTGTGCACACCAACTGGAGGCGCAGCGTTTTGCTGGTTTTGGCCATCACGTTGCACAACATTCCGGAGGGGCTGGCGGTGGGCGTTGCTTTCGGCGCTGTGGCGCACGGATTGCCTTCGGCTACTTTGGGCGCAGCGGTGGCTTTGGCTATTGGCATTGGATTGCAGAATTTTCCGGAAGGTACTGCTGTTTCGGTGCCGTTGAGGCGCGAGGGTATGAGCCGGGGCAAAGCGTTCTGGTACGGTCAGCTGTCGGGCATAGTGGAGCCGATTTTTGGCGTGTTGGGGGCTGTAGCGGTCATGAGTATGCTTCCGATATTGCCATTCGCCCTTTCTTTTGCCGCAGGCGCCATGATTTTTGTGGTGGTAGAAGAGCTGATTCCTGAGTCGCAAAGGGCTGGGAATACCGATTTGGCTACGCTTTTTACTTTGCTGGGTTTCAGTGTGATGATGGTGTTGGATGTGGCATTGGGGTAAGCGTCTTGCTTTAAGTTTCGATTAACTTTTGTAGCGCCGGTGGTTTGCCAAGGGTTGAGGGCGTACTTTACCTTTGGTTAATGGGATTTTATGAAAGTAGTACTGTTGGTATTTTCGATTTTGATGATGGTATCTTGTGGAAACGACAAGCATGTTTTAACCATTAAGGGTTCAGACACCGAGGTGAACCTGAGTGTATTGCTTGTAGAGGCCTTTTATAAACAAAACAACAAGATGAATTTGTCCGTTTCGGGCGGCGGTACAGGCTTGGGTATGGCATCGTTGTTGAACGGATTTGCAGACATAGCCAATGCCTCGCGCCCCATCAATGCTTACGAGGCTAAGTTGTTTGCAGACGAAGGCAAGGACATTGTGCCGGTGGTATTTGCACAGGATGCCCTGGTGATCATAACCAACAAAGCCATCGATGCCGACTCCCTGTCGGCCGAACAGCTCAGTGGTATTTTAAGTGGAGGTTTGGTGAATTGGGCTGAATTGGGTTTACTGGCGGTACCCATTACCCTTTATGGCAGGCAGAACAATTCGGGGACCCATGGATTTTTAAAAGATAAGTTGGGTATTGAATTTACCCTTAATGCCAGAGAAATGAGTGGAAACGCCCAGATCATAGAAGCTGTGAAAGCCGATCCGGGCGGTGTGGGTTATGTAGGTGCAGGTTATGTTATCCGCAACGGGGAGAAAATTGGAGAGGGTTACAACATTGTGAGCATTTACGAAATCGGGCAACCTGCCTATTCGCCGCTTGATTACGAAGCGGTGGTTTCGAAACGGTATTACTTGCAAAGGCCGCTGTACCAATACGTTTTGAAAAGTTCGATGGCAAAGGCGCAGCCCTTGCTGGATTTCGAAAAAAGTCCTGGGGGACAAAAAATCATCGTTGAAAACGGGTATTTCCCAGCTGAAAATTTTTCCCAATGAACAGAAACCAGCTAAGGATTGCAACCAATACTGGATTTGGGTACCTGTTCCAGTTCACCGGCCTGTTTTGCATCGCCGTACTGTTGGGTATATTAGCCATGCTGATGTACAATGCAACGGCATTTTTTTTTGAGGCGAGTCCGATCGATTTCATTACACAAACGCAGTGGAATCCCAACAACAATCCTTTAAAAGCAAGTTACGGGTTGCTTTCCTTGTTGGCAAGCACCCTGTTGGTTACCCTTGGCGCCATGGTATTGGCCATACCGCTGGGTATTGGCACTGCTTTGTTTATGTCTGAATATGCAGGCGGCTGGTTGAAGCATTGGCTTAAACCAGCCATTGAAATATTGGCGGCCATACCCTCTGTAGTTATTGGCTTTATTGGCATTGTTGCGGTAGCTCCGGCATTGGCCTGGATGTTTGGCTTAAACAACGGTCTGAATGCACTTAACGGGGCTATTTTGCTTGCCATCATGGCATTGCCTACGATCATTACCGTAAGCGAGGATGCCATTCATGCCGTTCCTTCAACACTGAAGGAGGCATCGTATGCTTTGGGTGCCGATCGTTGGACGACCATTCGAAAAGTAATTGTACCCGCAGCTTATCCAGGCATTATTGCTGCGGTGATGCTGGGCATCGGCAGAGCGATAGGTGAAACCATGACCGTGCTTATGGCTACCGGCAATGCGCTGGCTTTTCCGGGAGGTTTTTTTGATTCGATTCGTACGATTACAGCTACCATAGCCATTGAAATGGGGGAAGTGCCGTTTCGAACCACGCATTATTACGGTTTGTTTGCCATAGCATTTGTATTGTTTATGATTACCATGGTGGTGAATATCATGGCCGAAAGCATTGCCAACAGGGCACGAAAATTTCAATAATCATGAAGACGAAAGGCGTGTATCAGGAGCCACAATGGCCGATGCTGTTGGTGCTTTCATGTGCCACGATTGTTTTTATAATGCTGATAGCCATCCTTGGAATTGTATTTTTCAAGGGACTACCGGCCATAACTTTTGAATTCCTGACCAGTTTTCCAACCCATGGTATGACCCAGGGCGGTATTTTACCAGCCATTGTGGGTACGGTTATGTTGACACTTATTACCGCTGTTTTTTCCATTCCTCTTGGTGTGGGGTGTGCAGTTTATCTCAATGAATACGCTCAAAACACCCGCACAACCAGACTGATCCGTGCGGCCATTCGAAACCTTGCAGGTGTTCCATCCATTATATTCGGGTTGTTTGGACTCGCTTTGTTTGTCGAAGCCCTTGACTTTGGCACATCGCTGTATGCGGCAGGGTTCACGCTTGGATTGCTTTCGCTTCCTTACACCATTACAACGACAGAAGAAGCCTTAAAAGTGATACCCGAAGGTTTGCGTGAAGGGGCGTTGGCTTTGGGGGCCACCAAGTATGAATCGATACGGGATGTGGTTATACCGGCTGCGGTGCCTGGTATTGCTACTGGTGCTGTATTAAGCCTTTCACGGGCGGCCGGCGAAACAGCGCCAATCTTATTTACCGGGGCTGTTTTTTACATCACCGGTTTACCGGGGCATCCAGGAGAGGAATTCATGGCTTTGCCTTACCATTTGTACATTTTATCAACCCAGCATCAATCCATAGAAGCTGTGCGACCGTTGGCATTTGGGACGGCGGTTGTTTTGGTTGTGCTTGTATTTCTCATGAATTTAGCGGCAATAATTTTGCGCAACAAGTTTAGGAATAAACTGAAATAAACAAAACCTATGAACACGGAAACAGCAACAAAAACAGCCATTCGAATCGTTGGTTTGAACCTTTTTTTTGGAAACAACCATGTTTTGAAAAACATCAATTTGGAAATGCCGGAAAAAATGGTGACCGCGCTTATCGGTCCTTCGGGATGCGGGAAATCAACGTTGTTGCGAACCTTAAACCGCATGCACGACCTGTCGCCCGATGCACGTTTACAAGGCAAGGTTTTTATCGATGATCACAACATTCTGGATAAAAGGACGGTGGTGAACTTGTTGCGTAAAAAAGTGGGCATGGTTTTTCAAAAACCCAATCCTTTTCCAAAAAGTATTTTTGATAACATCGCCTACGGTCTCAATGTCAATGGTTTTCCCAAACACCGCATTGCTGAGTTGGTGGAAGATGCTTTGCGCAAAAGTTATTTGTTCGACGAAATAAAAGACAAACTGGATGAACCAGCACGCAGTTTGTCGGGAGGACAACAGCAGCGTCTGTGCATCGCCAGGGCCATTGCCGTGAATCCCGAAATGTTGTTGATGGACGAACCTTGTTCGGCCCTTGATCCGATAAGTACAGCCAAAATTGAGGAGCTTATTGAGGAGCTTAAAAAGGATTTTACCATCGTTTTGGTCACCCACAACATGCAACAAGCATTGCGGGTAGCTGACTACACCGCATTTATGTATTTGGGCGAACTTATTGAATTTGCGGAAACGAACCGTTTGTTCAATCAACCCCGGGAAACTTTAACACGCAATTATGTGGAAGGGCATTTTGGGTAAAACACAGTTTTTCATCCCGCCTTCGGCAAAAACGACGTGTCCATCCAGTACGCTTTCGGGTTATCGGAATCGATGAGTATACGCAGTTTTTTGTTGGTTTCTCCAATGTAGTTGGTAGGGTCGTACCAAATGCTGTCGCTTTCAAAAGTGTATATGGTGTTTGTCACGTTGTCGAGCCATTGGGCTTGGATGACCCATGGGGAGCGGCCGTTCACTTTAAGTGAACTGTCGACGAACACGCCGGACATTTCCACCTCAATCGGTTTGCCATGGTCGCGTAGCCAGACGCGTTTTTTTCTTTTGGCAAACTGTCCGAACAAACCGCCGAACCCAACGCCGCCGAATACGACAAAGAACAAACCAAAAAACAAGGGGATGAACCAGGATTCCCAGCTTCCGA
>Ga0105048_10009272_pt1 | contig 15685 bp, 11 predicted proteins | sample MAT05_FD_78382 | JGI IMG/M metagenome (GOLD analysis project Ga0105048, IMG submission 78382) | Freshwater microbial communities from Lake Fryxell liftoff mats and glacier meltwater in Antarctica - MAT-05 | ecosystem: Environmental > Aquatic > Freshwater > Ice > Liftoff microbial mat | place...
ATAAAATTCACCACCCCTTTTCTTTTGCGATCAGATTTAATTAATTCCCGTTGTCATTAAAAATCCAGATTTTGCATGCAGAAACAAAATGTAAAGTTGAACTCATAAGCACGATTATTTGTTTTTCTTAAATCTAATTTAATGCGGATTCAGGAGCAATCCATTCTTTAATAAGCATAATGCTTCATTGTTCTATTAAAGTGTAGCAAATTAGAATTTTGTGGTTTCATTCATTCAATAACTATTTAATATATTTACTTTAGTCAAGGAATCGAAAGAAAGAAGTGTTTGCTTACAACCTAAAAAAGAAATTATGAAATTACGTGCGTTGGTTATTGATGATGAAGATTTGGCTCGCAAAAACCTAACCATGTTGTTAGAAGAATATTGTGAAGACATAGAAGTAATAGATGATGCAGCAAATATACTTGATGCAAAAACAAAAATTGAAGCATTGAAACCAGACGTGGTTTTTTTAGATATTAGAATGCCGAGCGGTTCCGAAGGTTTTGATTTATTAGAGAGTATTGAAAATCGCAAATTTTTTGTAGTATTCGTTACAGCTTTTAAAGATTATGCGTTGAGAGCTTTTAATGCAAACGCAATTCACTACGTTTTAAAACCTGTTGACATTGAAGATTTACAACAAGCAGTGCAAAAAGTCAAAGAAGCCAAATTAACTTTTCAAGAAAACCCTGGCAATTTTGATACTTATTTTGAGTCAATTAGAAATTTGTCGCGCTCAATTGAAAATCAAGGATACGGAACAAAAGTTGCTATCAGTCATACTAAAGGAATTAAGTTAATAGATACAGATGACATTATGTACCTTGAAGCTTCTGGCAATTGCACCATGCTATATTTTACAGATGGTAAACGATATTTAGATACTCGAACATTAAAAGTTTATGAAAATATTTTGAATCCAGCGCTTTTTTATCGTGTGCATAAATCGCACATTATTAATTTGAAATATTTAAAAGAATATTTGAATGAAGATGGTCATTTTGCAGTTTTAAATAATGGAAAATTAATTCCAGTTGCACGAAATAGAGTGTCGTCTTTTGTGAAAACTTTAAAATCACTTTAGGTGAAATTCATTTTAATTTCGTGGTCTATTTTCTTTTTTACGTGTGGTTTTTCGCAGCGCTATAATTTTTTTAATTATTCACTCGAAGCAGGTTTACCTCAATCTCAAGTATCAGATATTTGCCAAGATCAGTTTGGGTATTTGTGGATTGGAACAGAAACTGGATTGAGTCGTTTTGACGGAATTGAATTTATTAATTTTTCTACTGATGATGGATTACCTGACAATGAAATTGACAAACTTTTTATCGATGCGCAAAATCAACTTTGGGTCGCAACACCAAAAGGAATTTCACGTTATGACAATCGGCAATTTGTTTCTTTTCCTTTTTCGAACTCTCTTTCTTTAGAATATAATATCAATGATTTATGTGAGTTCAATCAAAAAATTTATTTAGCTGCGGATGAAGGGTTATTAATTTTTGATAAAGACACTTTTTTATTACTAACCATCGGTAACGAAGAAGCTAACACGATTCGCACAATTTGTAATTCAGGTGATAGTTTATTGATTTGTGGCTCAAAAAATGGTTTGTATAAATTTCAAAACAACCAATATTTAAAGTTTGGATATTCAAAAATTGATACTGTAAATATCAGTGACATTTTTTTAAGAAAAGATGAATTGATTATTTCAACTTACGGTTTTGGAGTGCTATCTTATAATTTTAGAACACAACTAGATTCTGCTTATTCATTGTCTACCGAACGCATCCGAGCAATGTATGCAAGCCCGAGTTCTATTTTATGTGCAACTAAAAATGGTGCATTCGAAATAACAGAAAACGAAACGTATTATTACTCACTTCAAAATGGTTTAATTTTTGAAAATATTCGTTGTGTTTTTATTGACAACGAAAGCAATATATGGTTAGGTACAAATGGAAAGGGATTATTAAAATTAACCGGAAAATCTATATTGTCTTATACAAAATCAGATGGATTAAGCAGTGATGCTGTAATGGGAATTGCGCAAGATCATGAAGGGTATTATTATTTTGGAACTTATGAGGCTGGTGTAACAAAATGGAAAGAAAATGGCGATTCTTCTATTTCAGAAGTTTTTAACCTTGAATTAAAAAACAGTACGATTTGGGTCACCGTTGTTGATAAACATAATCGTTGTTGGATTGGTTCATCAGGTGGTGTTGATTGTATATCTGAAAATAGATTGATAAAAAATTTGATGTTAGAAGAGTTAAATTCTAAAACACGAACTATACTTTTTTTGAATGATTCGACTCAATTATTTGGTGGCTCCTCCGGAATTTTTAGTGTCACAAATTCTAAAATCACAAAATTATTTTCTAATCAAACTCTCGATATAAATAAAATGGTTTTGTTGAATGGTGTGCTCTTTGTTGCAACAACAACAGGCCTTTATCGATCTTCATTGGCGACTAATTTACATGAGTTAAGTTTTCTTCATCTGCCTGAAAATAATGTAAAAACGATGGCAGTTGATTTTGCGGGAAATTTATGGATTGGAACAAATAGTAGTGGAGTTTACATTTATTTGCGTGATGGTAAAACTGTTTCTTTTGCATTGGATAATACAGACTCAAAATCCAATACTGTTTTAGCAATAATCGCTGATTCAAAAAATTGCATTTGGGTATCAACGCTAAACGGCGTTTATCAGGTTCAATTATTACCAGAATCAGAAACTCTTTTTACGATTAATCATTATGGTCGAGCTGAAGGTTTAATGACACTCGAATGCAATCAAAATGCATTATTCGAAGATATGCAACATTTTATTTGGGTCGGAACATCTGAAGGACTTGCGCGAATAGACCCATCCCTAAACGATGAATTATTTTCATTTCAAAAACCAAAATTGAGAATATCAGGAATTAGATTATTCATGGAGAATTTTGATTATGAGGATTATAAAATTGTTTTAGACACGGCCAGTGAGGTGCCATCAAGCATTACCCTTCCTTACAATAAAAATCATTTGACATTTGATTTTATCGGAATCAATTTAAAAGACCCCGAAGGAGTTCGGTATGAATACCGTCTATTGGGTGCTGAAGATTATTGGTCGCCTTTAACAGCTACAAGCTATGCTACTTATTCTTTTATTAGTCATGGTGAATATAGTTTTGAAGTTAGAGCAACAAATACATCAGGAGAATGGTCCGAAACTAATCGTATTCAAGTTATTATTCTACCGCCCTATTGGTTAACCTGGTGGTTCATTACATTAATGATTTTGTTTGGAATTTTTATTCTTGTTTTAATTTTTCAAATTCGTATTAAAGCGATTAAACAAAAACAAGAGAATGAAAGATTGGGTTTTAAAAATCGACTATTGTTTTTAGAACAACAATCACTCAATGCAAGTATGAACCGTCATTTTATTTTTAATTCGTTGAATTCAATTCAGTATTTTATCAATAGTTCAAATAAATTGGCTGCCAATAAATACCTCACCAGTTTTGCCAAATTAATTCGAAAAAATTTAGATAGTTCAACAACAAATAATTTTATTGTCACATTACAAGAAGAAATAGAAAGAATCGAATTGTATCTATCTTTAGAAAAAATGCGTTTTGATGGCAAATTTGAATATTTTTTAGAGGTTGATAAAAACATTGAATTAGATGGTCTTGATATTCCCTCAATGATTTTACAACCTTTTGTGGAAAATAGCATTATTCATGGTGTTTTGCCTGTTCAACGAAAAGGTAAAATCACAATCAAAATTTTTAAAGAGCACGGATTTTTAGTATTTGAAGTAATTGACGATGGTTATGGTATTGATAATAGCATGAATCTTAAGAAAAACAAAGTTACCGGTGACCATGAATCGATGGGGATGGACATCACCACAAGAAGAATTGAATTAATTAGAAAGCTAACCGGCGAAAATCTTATGATTATTGGGCCTTTTCAAGTAAATAATGAAGCTGGCGAATGTCTAGGAACGAAGGTCATTATTAAGATAAACGTCGAAAGTCAGATTCAGGATTAAAAAAATTGAAATAATACTTGACAATTCGATGTATTATTTATACATTTGTTAGGAATGGGTGTCTTATCTCATTATTTAAAGAATGAAAAAAGGGTTATACATATTAGGTTTGATTGCTTTTCTGGTTGTATTTGCAGCCTGTGAAAAGTGTGAAAAACCTGTGTTTACCGAAGATCCCTTTGTAGGTTCTAATCGTGGTTTAATTGATGATGATTATGAGAGTGAATTCATTGGAAATACTAAAAGTGAACTTGATGCAGTTGGTGGGGTCAGTCCTAGCAGTGATGGTGGCATTACAGATCCAGATGAAGATGAAGACTTTGATGGTATCGTAGATCCAGACGAAGATGAAGATTTTGATAAAGATGGTGACGGAAAATAATCCGACTAAATAAAAAAACTTAAACCTTCCTGATTTTCAGGGAGGTTTTTTTTTGTCAAAACGTAAGTATCTTTGTCGTCTGAATGAAACAACTCCCAAAAGATTTTTGGCTACTCTGTTTATCGACGCTTCTTTTTATTTTAAGTTTTAATATTATTTTGCCTGAACTAAATAGTTATTTAGAATCTATTGGTGAAGGAAAATCAAAATGGGCGGTTCTTGTTCCATGGACTTTAGCAGCAATGTTTTTAAGACCACTAAGTGGAAAAATGGCGGATGTTGTTGGAAGAAAATTTGTGATTTATTTTGGAATTACCGTAAGTATCTTGGCTGCTTTTTTTTATCCTATTGCAATTTATTTAACCTTTTTCTTTTTTCTTCGATTCTTTCATGGATTTTGTGCCGGGTTTCAACCAACTGGTTCCTCAGCGCTAGCAGCCGATTTAATTCCGGAAAAAATACGTGGGGAAGCAATGGGTTTTTTTAGTATTTCAATTTCACTAGGCTTTGGTCTTGGACAATTCTTGAGTGAACCGATTAAATATTATTTTGGATTAAATGGGATGTTTTATTCGGTGGCTGTTTTTGGAATAATTGCCTTTTTATTAATGCTTCCAATTCAAGAAACTCAAAAACGAAAAGTGGATTTTAAATTGACAGATATTATTCCACGACCATCTGAATTAATAGCACCTGAAGTTTTTGTTCCAGCCGCCGTGATGTTATTAATAACAATTTGTACTGGATTTTATATGCTATTAGTGCCAGATATCTCAATGCAATTAGGAATCGAAAACAAAGGATTATTTTTCTTTACACATATGTTAAGCAGTCTTTTTGTTCGCTTTATTGCAGGCAGAATTTCAGATAGAATAGGAAGAAGAAAAACTTTATTGGCCGGTGTAATTACTTTTGCAATAGCAACCATTATTATGGTCTATGTAAATGGACCAGTCATGTTTCTTTTTTGTGGATTTGTTTATGGTGTTGGAACCGGAATTATTTCACCAACACTCATGGCTTGGACAACAGATTTATCAAATCCAAAATTCAAAGGCAGAGGTTTATCTACAATGTTGATGGGGCTTGAGTTTGGAGTAATGATTGGCGCTTTTGGTGGTGATTTTTTGTATCAAAATAATCCTGAAAATTTGCCTTTCATTTTTTTAATCGCGGTTATAATATTAATCGCAATAATACTTTATTTATTGACATTTGGAAAAACAGCTCCTGTCCGTTTTGTAGAAAAATAAAACCCGATCAACTTTAGGCTGACCGGGTTTTAATTTTTTTTATTAGAACTAGTTTTTTATTAATTTTTTCGTTTCAATAATTCCATTACTTTCAATGCGTAAGAAATAAACACCTTTAGGTAAAGCGGCCGCAGAATAACTTAATTGATTTGTTCCTACAATCAATTCTCCTTGATAAACGGTTGAAACAAGTTCGCCAAGTACATTAATCAATGTGATTGAATAGTCTGCATTTTCTAAAATATCAATTCTAATTTCCATTAAATCATTCACCGGATTTGGATAAATGCTTAAACCTGAAATAGGAGCTTTTTCAATTATTCCGGTCATTGAAGTTGGATATAAATTGATGTCGTCGATGAAAATATTATTACCGCCATCATTTTTAAATTCAAATTTGTATCGGAAATTAGCTACATAATAAAGATTATTAATATTATTTACTTCTTCTGAGTACCAAGCTGATTCATCAGGTGGTGAATAAGAACCTGTTGCAGTAAAAGCGCTTAACGAGTTTCCATGCCATTGTTTTCTTAGTACCCAAGTTTCACCACAGTCATCCGATATATAAAATTTTAGCCATTCATCATCTGTTGAAGTTTTTTTGCGATACGCGTAACGGAATGTAAATATCATATCATCTGCGGAAGCGACACCACTTAAGTCAATTGGTCCCGATGCAAAAGCATCGATTGTACCAACTTGAGTTGTGCCGTAATTATTTAGTTTAACAGAAAAGTTTCCTGAACTAGATGCGGTAGAAGTTAGCACCCATTTTTCATCTCCATCCGCATCAATTCGTGTAAAACGTTGGTTATCGGGAAAGCTAGATAACGTTTCAAATCCTTCTGAATAAGGAAGAGGATCGCCAGGATTTGCAAGAACAATTATATACGCCGTTTTTGTGCCAGTTACAGTAGTTGATCCATCTGTTGCTTGCAATGTTACATTGTAAACACCCGGTGTATTGTAAGTAATAGTTGGACTTGCTGCTGTTGAAGTAGCTGGTGAACCACCAGCAAATGTCCAGTTTGTTCCTGAAACATAATTGTAAGAATTATCTGTAAACGTGACAGATTCTCCAACACAAATTTCAGTTTTATCACCACTAAAAACGACTTGACAAAGCACATCTGGTAAACTAACTCCAGTAGCTGAAAGATTAGCCAGTGACCATACATTGTCACGATCACCTGTACCTGAATTTAAGGCAGCATGCATGCGCGCTTTTTGTCCATTAGTAAACATTTTTCTGCAGCCAGAATATTCCATGTAGTTTTCTACATTATTCAAGGAGCCACAACTAATTCCATTCACATTACAGGCCGTCCAACCAATTGAATTTGGTGTATCTGTCACCAAATCGTCTTCATCACAATTGTCTTCACCATTACAACCTGGATTTGTAAAATCGGTGCCGTCACAACCTGGATAATTTGAATTTCCCCAAACGTGTCTTAAGTTTAACCAATGTCCAACTTCATGCGATAAAGCTGTTGCATAACTTGGATTTCCTGTTCCTATTCCTCCAACATAAGAATGTAGAATTTTGATTCCATTACTCATGCTAGTTGCGGTCATGTTAGACGGGTAAGTTGTGTAACCAGCAGCACCATTGGCCTCATTAACAACAAAAATATTTAAGTATTTATTTCCTGGCCAATTGCCTTGTGCGGATTGTACTGCGGTAACCTGAGCATTGCCAACATCATCATTTGTGGTCGTTGTATATGTTCGTGTAATTCCATTAGTACATGCACCAGTATTTGTTTTGCGTGCTAGTTTAAATTCAATTTGTATGTCACCAACTATTCCTAAAAAAGAAGGATGAACAGTAGTCCAACTTGCATTTAATTTATTGAAATCATCATTCAATCTTGCTACTGCATCCCAAACTTGTTCGTCCGAAATATTTTCTGCACCATTTGTATGCAAGATGTGAAATACAACTGGAATTGTATAAATTGCTGTCCGCGCTGATGGGTCGTACTCGTTAGCTATATAATGCGCTGTAAATTGTTCCAACTCAAGTTCTGATTGCTCCATATCAAATTTTAAAGCAGGGTCTGACTGCTTCAATTCATCCATGTGTTGGTTGGTATAACATTGATGAATAACTTGTTGAGCAATTCCAAAAGAAGAGGTAAAAATGACTGAAATGACCAGCCCGATTTTTGAAAATAAATTTCGTTTTTTCATGGATTTTTTATTAATAAGTAAGCAAATTATTTTTTAATAAATTTTATTGTTTCTTTTGATCCTTCAGATTCAACAGTGATAAAATAAACACCGCTTTGTAAGTTGGTTATTGAATATTCAAATTTATTTGCACCAACAGATGTTGCGCCTTCATATACCAAAGTGACCAGTTGACCTAAAGCATTTTGAATATAAATTTTGCAATTAGAATCTGTCAAAGTAGAGAAATAAATTTGCACAAAATCAGACGTTGGGTTTGGATAAACACTTAACCCCACATTGGTTTCTAATTCTTCAATTTCTGTCATCGACGCAGGATAAAGATTTATATTGTCAATGTAAATATTATTGCCATTATCATTTTCAAAAACAAATTTGTATCGGAAACCTTCTACATAATAAGCTGAATTAATATTTGTAACATTGACCTGAGTCCATTCTGTCATTTCATCAGGTGTATAAGGTGACGATAGAGTTAATTCACTTAACTGATCTCCATGTAAATTTTGACGAAGTACCCATGTTGCACCACAATCTTTTGAAATATAGAATTTCAACCACTCATCGTTGGCAATGGTTCTTTTTTTGTAAGCATATTTGAAATTGAAGATCATAGCTTCCGTTGATGGAACTCCACTTAAATCTATGGTGCCGGAAATAAACTCATCTATTGTGCCATTTGACTGCGCAAAGTTTCTAAGTTTTATTGATTGATCTCCACCATAAGATGCCGCAGAAGTGATGTCCCAAGCATATCCAATTTCATTCTCAATCAGGAAATTTTGATTATCTGGAAGAGAAGCATAATCTTCAAATCCTTCCGAATATGGAAGACTTTCTCCAGGGCTAGCAAGCACGATAACGATTTCGGATTCTGTAGTTGAAACAATAGAAACGCCATCGGTCACTTCTAATATTACATCATAAATACCTTCTGTATTAAATGTAATTATCGGATTTTGATTAGTTGAACTTGCTGGTGTTCCGCCAGCAAATGTCCATGATCTTCCTGTAACATTTGAATATGATGCATCAAAAAATTGAACTGTAGAACCAGAACAAATCACCGTGTTGCTTGTTGTAAAAGAAGCCATACAAAGTTCATCCGGATTGTTTACACCGGTAGCAATTATATTTGCCGGAGAAGTTAAGTTGGCTAAAAAATTTATGTCTGTAAGATTGAAAAGAATTATATTTTTTTGATCCTTCGAGTACATATTTTGACAAGGAGCATAGCTCATATAATTTTCCCACTGATCGTAAGCATCAAAACCATAAAGGTCATTTACAGGAACATCTGTACAAGAATTTTGATTTGGTAAACAAGACCAAAATGCTTCGCTTTCCGGGGGCGTATCACAACAATAATCTCCATTGTCAGAGCATTGGTCAGAATGACAACCTCCTTGAAACGTATGTAAAAGTCCTAGGCAATGTCCAACTTCATGTGTTAACGTTCTGTCACCATTAGCGGTGCCTAAATTTCCATACGCATCATTTCTAATAATAATTCCATAATTTGAACTACCACCACTGTATGGAAATTCAGCATAACCTAAAATATATCCTTCAACGCCTTCCGAATTAATTGATTCGACAACCCAAATATTAAAATAGTCATTTCTATCCCAAGCATCTAAACCTCCGGAATTGTAATGTTTAGCATTATCATCTGCATTCATAGTTGTACTTGGAGAATAGCGGCGTTGAACACCATTAGTACAATTTCCATCCGGATCAATTTTAGCCAAGGCAAATTCAATACCAACATTTGCAGCAATTGGCAACCAAGGTGCATTTGTGGTATTTCGCGTGTCAGCAGTGTCAGCATTTAAACGTTGAAAGTCTTCATTCAACATATCAATTCCACTTACAATTTGCTCGTAAGAAATATTGCTTGACCCGCCATCATGAATAACATGCACAACGACAGGGATAGTAATTACAGATCTATCATTTCCAAAAATTTCTTGTTCAGAAATGGAAGACATTTTTTCGTGAATCAATAATTCACGTCCTGGATTTTCTTGATTCAACTTTGCATTGTTTGCATCAAATCCGCACCAATTTTGTTGGGAAAAAATGAAAGAAGAATAAAATATAAAAGCGCCAAATAGTAGATTTTTTTTCATTCTTTATTTTTTAAGAAATTTAATGGTTTGTACAAATTCATCCGATGCTACTTTAATCACGTACATGCCTGTAGAAAGGTTTGTAACATTAAATTCAAATTCATTCATTCCATTCAATAATTCACCTGAATGAATCGATTCAATTTTATTTCCAAGCGCATCAAAAATTGAAATTTCATAATTTGAAGAATTGTTTACTGCTAATGAAATAACAATATGGTTTGTAGTAGGATTTGGATAAACACTTAAACCAGTTGGATTTTCTGAATCAATAATCCCAGTCATTGATTCAGGATACATATTGATGTGATCTAAATAAATATTATTTCCACCTTCATTTTCAAATTCAAATTTATATCGGAATTCTTCAACATAAAAATCAGAAGTTATATTTGTAATTGCAACATAGGTCCAATCATCTTGAGAATCTGGTACAAATGCTGTACTTGTTATAGTTGGACTTAGAGAGTTTCCATGTAACTGTTTGCGAAGCGACCAAGTTGCACCACAATTTTTTGAAACATAAAAACGCAACCAATCATCATCAGTAATTGTTTTACGATTGTATGCATATTGAAAATAGAATACTAATGGATCACTTACTGAAATGCTGCTTAAATCAATTGTACCTGAAATCAACGCATCTTTAGAAGCATCGGTTAAACCAAAGTTTGTAATAGATGCGCAATCATATCCTGAATAAGCGACAGAACTATTAAGTGTCCAAGTAGAAAGTTCATTGTCATTTACTACCATAAAACGATCATTATCGGGCAAAGAAGTCAACGATTCAAATCCTTCTTTGTAAGGAATTTCATCTCCAGGAACAGCGAGTACAAGAATGTAATCTGTTAAAGTTATTGATTGAGTAGAAACGCCATCAGTCACTTCTAATGTTACGTCATAGGTTCCACCAGTAAAGTAATTTACAGTTGGGTTTTGTAAAGTTGATGAGGATGGTGTTCCTCCAGGAAAAGTCCAAGTCCAACCCGTTACATTAAAATAACTATCATCAAAAAAATCAATAGAATTTCCAGCACAAATTGTTTGGAGATCAGAATAGCAATTTGCGGCACAAAGCACTTCCGGTAATAGCACACCTGTTGTAGTTTGGTTGGAAAGAGAAACTAGATTAGCGAGAAAAGCAATATCAGTTAAGTTACCAACGATAATTGCTTTTTGACCTTCAGAAAACATATTTTGACAAGGCGCATAGCTCATGTAATTTTCCCATTGGTCGTGAGCATCGAAGCCAAAAAAATCATTTATCGGTGTTGATGTGCAAGAATTGTAAGTTGTTGGACAGTTCCAATGTGGTTCGGTCGCTGGTGGAGTGTCACAACAAAAATCTCCAGCAGCACCGCAATCGCTTGTATGGCAACCGGTACCAGGACCAAAAAACGGACCTTGAAAAGTATGTAACAAACCTAAACAATGTCCAATTTCATGCGTCAACGTTCTGTCACCCGAACCTGTTCCAATTGTACCATAAGAATCGTGACGAATCATCAAACCAAAATTATCATTTGCAAATTGAGGAAAAGCAGCAATTCCTAATGTGATTCCACCGGAGCCATCATTTGCAATTGAATTAACAATCCAAATATTCATGTAATTATTTCTATCCCACGCATCAAGTCCACCAGAAGAATAGTGCTTGGTATCATCAGTAGCATTGTTGGCTCCGCTTGGAGAATAGCGACGTTCAACACCATTGGTACAATTTCCGTCGGGATCAAGTTTTGCTAAAACAAATTGAATATCAACATTAGCAGATATAGGCCAAAAAGGTGCGTCTACAGTATTTCTTGTATTAATCGTATCTGCATTTTGACGATTATAATCTTCATTTAATTGATCAATTCCACTCACAATTTGTTCGTAAGAAACATTGCCAACACCACCATCATGAATAACGTGAACAACTACCGGAATAAGAATTGGATCTGTGCGATCTTGTGGCACAATTTGTCCATTAGTAATTCGAATATTGTGCTCGATAAATTGCTGAGCATATTCAGGATTTTCTTGTAAAGTTTTTTGCAAATATGCATCTGTACCGCACCAATTTTGTTGAGCATAAAATACAGTTGAGAATCCCACTAAGGAGATTACGAGTAAGCCAAATTTTTTCATGTGTTGAGTATTGAGGCTTTGAATATACAATTTTTGGTCGGGATTTCTATTAGTTTTCTTTTATCCTAACCTTTTATTGAGTGAACGGTAATTATGAGCCGTCCAGAACTAGTAGATGAACGGAAAATTGTTGAATTTTGTGCTTTAGTGAAAAAATTGAGACCAAATTTAAAGGTCAATTTTAGGTTGAGATCCATTGTCAACTTATATCACTTAATGACATAATATTATTTGGATAATTTTTAGGATACTGAATTAAATGCATCAATTTTTCTGCAACAAAATCTGCTGAAATTAATTCGTTATTATTTTTTAAATCATGAAACTTCTGACTCATTTTAAATTTTTCTGGGGATGCTGCACGAATTCGATCTTGCATTTGTGTATCAACAACCCCGGGGGCTAAAGAATGAATGGAAAAATTCTTTTTCTCTCGCAATTCCATTTCCAATTTAACGGTTTCTGAAAAAATATCGAGTGCTGCTTTTGATGCGCAGTAAGTTGCCCAAGCATCTATTGCTCTTTTACCTGCGCCTGATGAAATGTTTAGGATGTGCAAAGAACCATTTTGATTTGCAAACGTTTGAATAAATGTATTAATCAAAATTTGAGGTGCAATTGTATTTACGTTCATTACATCAGAAATGATATTCGAGCTCAATTCGCCTACAGGTAAAACGTCGCCCAGCATGCCAGAATTATTAATCAAAACTCTCTCTGTTGCTGGAATTTGTTTGAAATTAAAATTCTGAACAACATCTGCTTTTCTTAAGTCAAGTGAGATAAATTCGTAGTTGGAATGTTTAATGTTATTGCTACGTCCAAGACCAATTACGAAATAATTTTCGTTCAACAATTTTAATGCTAAAGCATGACCAATTCCCGATGAGGTACCAGTGATGTACGCTATTTTGGGTTTCATTTTTTTTCTTGACAATACTTTTACGTAAAAAATCACTCTTCGTTATCCTCAATATCTTTAGTGGTTGTTGTAAGTTTCCAATACCCTGCTTCTTTTATAAGCTCATATGGAAATGGCATAGCACCGTATTCAGTTCTGTATTCGTAACAATAACATTTTGCTGTGTCACCCACAATGGTGCATGCGACAGAATCAATTTTTGTCTCGTATGGTTTGCAACCAGCATCTATCGATCCTTGTGCAACCATTTTTGCATCACCAATGCATAAATCCATTGCTGCTTCACAATCACCGGTACTCATGTAATTCGTATAATCAGTAACTACTTCTTCTGGAGTCCTATTTTTAGAACAGCCAACTATCGTTGCACCGAATATTAAAAATAAATATGTAGAGTTAAGTTTTTTCATTTGAAGTTTAATGGGCAAAAATGAATGAAAAAGTAGTTGGGGTTTTCCAATCAAAACTACTTAGTAGGAAACCCCGCTTCACTCCAACCAATAATCCCTCCTTGAAGATTTTGAACATTTTGATAACCGGACATTTTCAGAAACATACAAGCTTGCATACTTCGTTTACCGGATCGACAACCGATGATGATGTTTTTATCCATTGGAAATTCGGAAATTCTTGTTTGAATATCGCCAAGCGGAATTTCTGTTTTATTATTTACATCGTAAGCCAATTCTGCAATTTCGTGTTCTTCGCGAACATCAAAAAAAACGCTTCCGCTGTTTACAGCTGCTATTGCTTGGCCTGGAGTTATTTCTTCTACATTCATTTTATTTCAATTTGAGTTTTATTTTGATTTCCGATTAACGATTTCCTAAGTCAGATCTTTGATTTTTTTTTAAGGTTAAATCGCGAATAAAAAAGAGTTAATCCTTGTTCGTAAATTAATTTAAGTTTTTTTATTTAACTGCTCTCGGTGTAATACTCTTCGACCCCTCTCTTCAAAGAGGGGGGGTAGGTTGGCGGAAATTATTTTTTATCCAAGTGCTTGCTTTAAGTCTTCAATTAAGTCCTCAATATCTTCTACACCTACAGATAATCGCAGCAAAGAATCTACGACACCTGCTTTTTCACGTTCAGCTTTTGGGATGGAAGCGTGCGTCATTGTTGCAGGGTGATTAATCAATGATTCAACTCCACCCAATGATTCTGCCAAAGAAAAAACTTTAAATGAAGATGCTAATTTGAATGTGCTTTCAAGCGTTGCATTTTTGGTTGTAAAGGAAATCATCCCGCCAAAATCTTTCATTTGTTTTTTTGCAACTTCATGATTTGGGTGGTCGGTAAATCCCGGCCAATATATTTTATCAATCTTTGGATGAGATTTTAAAAACTCCGCAACTTTTCGACCGTTAAAACAATGTCTTTCCATTCGTAAATGCAGCGTTTTTAATCCGCGCAATACTAACCAACTGTCCATTGGTCCAGGGTTGGCGCCGCATGAATTTAAAATAAAATACAATTGCTCATGGAGTTGATCATCGTTCACGATAAGCGCTCCCATTACAACATCGCTATGTCCACCTAAATATTTTGTAACAGAATGCATCACAATATCGGCACCAAGTGCTAAGGGATTTTGAAGATACGGCGAAGCAAAAGTATTGTCAACCGCTAATAAAAACTTATGTTCTTTCGCAATTTTTGACATCGCTTCAATATCAATGATTTGCATGGTTGGATTAGTAGGAGTCTCTGCCCAAATTAGTTTTGTGTTTTTGTTTACGGCCTTGGCAACATTATCTGGATTACACATATTCACGAAGTGAAATTTAATTCCAAACGGTTCATATATTTTTGTAAACATACGATAAGAACCACCATACAAATCATCACCAGTTACAACTTCATCTCCAGGCTTTAATAATTTCATAACGGCGTCCATTGAGCCCATTCCACTGCTGAAACAAATTCCATGTTTTCCATTTTCCAATGCTGCAATACATTTTTCTAAGGCAACACGAGTAGGATTTTTTCCGCGCGCATAACCATAACCCTTATTTACACCGGGTGATTCCTGAACATAAGTAGAAGTTTGATAAATGGGTGTCATGATCGCTCCTGTAGATGGATCAGGTTGCTGTCCAGCGTGAATTGCCTTAGTACCGAATTTCATTTTTTTTTCGTCCATTTTGTTTTGTCTAAACTAGAGCGTAAAAGTAGGGAAATATTTGGTAGAACTATCTATTCAAAAAAAGCCATCAAATCCTTTTCAACCCAATCACAATCCTCTATCAATTCTTTGCTAGTAACGATCTTGATCTTTTTAAATCGCTTTTGCAAAATGGATAACAACAGATAAAGATCCTGAGAATCACCCGGTTTAAGACAAGGATCAACGAGCAAAATTTTTCCGGATGAATGTTGAATAAAGCAGTTGACAATTAACCCCGAATCGGTCGAGTGAAAAATTATGTCGTTGTGTCCGCTTCGCATCAATAATTTCTCAACGATTTGATGAGAAAATTCAACGGGCAATTCTCCATGCTTTGTCACCTGATAATTTTCTGCGAAACGTAAAAAATCGGCCAGAACGGTCACGCCTTTGTTATCCGATAATTTAAAATCAGAAGACGAAAC
>Ga0105048_10009273_pt1 | contig 15684 bp, 11 predicted proteins | sample MAT05_FD_78382 | JGI IMG/M metagenome (GOLD analysis project Ga0105048, IMG submission 78382) | Freshwater microbial communities from Lake Fryxell liftoff mats and glacier meltwater in Antarctica - MAT-05 | ecosystem: Environmental > Aquatic > Freshwater > Ice > Liftoff microbial mat | place...
ACCAAGTGGATCGTACATTAGATTAAATTACGAAGCGGGTAATTTTTTCCAAGCCAGAAATACAGGACGTATATGTCACTCAATAGGTGTGGCAGTGGCAGAAGGTACTGATGTTGGTGCTCAAGTGAAAGGTATAATCTATGCCGATGACTTAGAGACTATTCTTGCAGAAACAGAGATATATACAGTCAATGTAGCTAATATCAATTCAGTCGGTGACGAAAAAATTATTCATTTACCGCTGTTAACGCCTTTGGTCCTAACCAACAACGTGCAGTACCTCGTGATGATGTCGACAGTTGATGCTACTGATCAAGTTAAGCTTGCAAGAAGTGGACTGAGTGTTGAGGAGTCCTCTCTTTTAAGATATCCTGACGCAAATGCCTTGTTCTTTTTCTTATCTACTCCGATAGTTCGTATGAAAATATTTGCCGCTACAGATGTTCCCGGTTGCAATGATGTAACAGCTAGCAACTACAATGCTGCATCTACAATTAATGATGGAAGTTGTATTTATTTGGGATGTTCAAATCCGATTGCCGATAATTACGATCCAATGGTAAATTTGGATGATGATTCGTGTATAATCGGTGGATGTCTTGATCAAACCGCAGCAAATTTTGATCAAAATGCGGATTATGACAATGACTCATGTATTTACCCGGGTTGCACAGATGAAAATGCCAATAATTTTGATCCGCAAGCCAACGATGACGACGGCTCTTGTATTTATGTGTTGGCACAATTGTCTATTCCTGTCGTGGCCGGATGTGCTCCGCTTACAATAACGGCAACAAATCAAACTCAAATCAGCGAAGGCGGCACCTGTGAAATCGATCTTGGTAATGCTATTGTAATTAACGAATGCGTTGATTCGTTTGAAGCAGTTTATACTCAACCTGGAACATACACTATAGTCTACACTTATTCTCAGGGTGGGTTTGACTCTGAGTATTCTCAAGAAATTGTAGTTTATGCACTGCCAGAAACTCCGGAAATATCCTACAACTCTGCTGATTTTACGATCAATTGCTCCAATTGTACACAAACTATTATTAATTGGTTTGCGAATGGTGTCGCCGGCGAATCAGGACAAGCTTCTATAAACATCCTTGATGGGTTAGTTCCGCAAAATGGGAGTTATCATGTTTCAGTAGAAGATGAATTTGGTTGTCTAGCTTCATCAGAGATGCTTACAGTTATTCAACCTGTTGTTTCTATCAACTCATTAGAAGGCTGTAATCCGCTTAGTATCGAATTGCTCGATCAGACTGATGCCATTGCCGGCATGGCTAGTTCAATCGACTGGGGCGATGGTACAACATTGAACAATTTTGTTGGTTTTGCTGCACACACCTATGAGACGGATGGTCAGTTCGAAATTCTCGTTACAAGTACTGTTGGAACAAATGAAGGTTTTACCTCTCAAATCATTATTGTATTTCCAGTGATAACGCCAGAATTAGAATATAATGCTGAATTGGATCTAGTTCAATGCAACAATTGCAATCTCTTTGAAGAAGTAAGTTGGCTGATTAATGGAGAACAATTTTCGGGCAATGGACCGTTTCCATCAGAGGATGGAACTTTTGTTGTAACCGGAATTACTGCGAATGAGTGCAGCGATTCTAGTCAAATAGTTGTTTCTAGTATCGAAGGATTTGATTTTTCTTCCATCGAGATATACCCCAATCCTGCTGGAGATTTTCTAAATATCTCTTCGCAAAAAATACTTATTACCGGGGTTAGAATTTTTGACTCTGCTGGTAGAACTGTCAATTCTTCAGTTTTACAATCATCTTCCTTATTGACTCTTAACACCTCCAATCTTGACTCTGGAATTTATTTTGTTGAAATTGAAACTACTGCGGGTAAGATTAAGAGAAGAATTGCTTTGAATCATTAATTTATTTGCAATCCACAATTTTATAGAATTGTTAAGGTGCTTAATTGTAAGTTAATCTGAGTCCGATCACCAAAATAGGATCTTAAACTTGCAAAACATTTGCGACTTATTAGAGAGAAGAAAAGATTCATCAAAAAGTAAGGGATGTTAATATTTAGTTAACCACTTACGTTTCTGAATCATTTTGGCCCTAATTTTGAGTACAAGCGACTAATCAAACAATAGATTTTACTTTAAAACACATTAAAAATGAAAAAGATTCTCCTTTCACTCGCAGTTGTTACCTGCTTTATTTTTTCGGCTTCCGCCCAAGGTCAGGTAGTTACGGGTGCATCAATTATAGTGGATAAAGACGTGCACGATTACGGTGATGTGCCTTTTGGTGGCGATGGTACTTGCGAGTTCAAAGTGACCAACAACGGAAGCGAGCCCCTCATAATGAGTAAGTGCAAAGGATCATGCGGATGCACTGTACCAAAGTGCGATCCAAATCCGATTTTACCAGGTGAAAATTCAATTATCACTGTAAAATACGACACAAAAAGGCCAGGGCCAATCAGTAAAAGTGTTACAATTAACTCAAATGCAATTAATGAGCCAATGAAAGTAGTTCGTATTAAAGGAAATGTTGGCCCTGATCCCAATGCAGCTCCATCTGGCGCTCCCGTGAAAGAACCAAGTGGTGCTCCTGCCGGCGGTAATTAATAAAGAATCATTAAAGCCGAAGGTTTTAATGTTTTTTTGGCACGATTGTCACAATCACAAAACACAAAAAATAAAAGACCAAATATTATCATGAAAAAAGTATTTTTTACACTTGCCATTGCATTTGCCTTCGCGATAGGCTCATACGCACAAACTCAAGTTGTCTCTGGCCCTGCTATTTCTGTTAACAAAGATGTGCACGATTATGGTGACGTTACATTCGGAGGAAATGGGGAATGCGAATTCAAAGTAACAAACTCCGGCACGGAGCCATTGATTCTGTCAAATTGCTCGGGTTCTTGCGGATGTACTGTTCCAAAATGTGACCCAAATCCAATTATTCCTGGTGAAAGTTCAGTCATCACTGTAAAGTACGATACTAAACGTCCAGGTCCAATTAGCAAAACAGTTACCATTAACTCAAACGCAGTAAATGAGCCTGTTAAAGTTATAAGCATCAAAGGGAATGTGTTGTCGGATCCTTCTACTCCGGCCAATCACTAAGTGATTGTTCTAATATAGAAACCTCGGAATTTCCGGGGTTTTTTTGTGCAATAAAATCTTAGAGTAGCTTGAACTACGATGGAAACTCTTGGTGCAGTTGCGGTATGTGTACTACAATATACACGTTCAATATGGTCCAATACCGTTTGGATTTATGTATTAGTCCGATTCCATCTCTTTGCATAGTACTAAACACAAATCAAAATGGCATTTACCGCCGTAACGCTTAATGCCGTATTCACAATCAATTGAGTCAGATATCGGCTTTGTTTCATTGAGCTATTTGAATGTAGTTGTGTCTTTACCCGGATAAGTTATCAATCGATCTTTTGAACCAATTAATAAATGCTTTTGATTCAATAACTGCTTTTGATGTAATTTGTGATAAAACTCAGCAAAGAAGTTAACGACTCAATACCAAAGTCTTTGGAATGCTAGGCTACTTCTAATTATCTTGCAGGATTGTGGCACTTTTTTTACTTCGTAAGTAGTTTCTGAGAGTATGAAGAGTTGAATTTAAATTTCTTCCACAACTAGTTAACGATGATAGATCTCAAGAATATTCAAACAGAAGTGGATGCTTCCTTCCTCTATGGAATCTTGGCCGATGGTGAAGAGGATATAAACATAGCCAAAGTGTTCAAGGAGATGAGTCAGATTGAACACGATCACGCCATTGCTTTTCTCTTGAAAAATGGATTAGAGATTTCTAAATTACCCAAGCCATCAAATAGGGCTAAAGTGCTTCGGACAATCGGCAAAGTGCTAGGAAACGATTATGTTTTGGGAGTATTGCTCGACACCGAAAAAAGTATTTCGTCATCAATTTTAATTGCAAGAAAGCGAAGTAGAACAACGTCTTCAATCTCAGATACGGCACATGTAACAATTCTAAAAAACATATTAAATAATAACACCAATATTTCAGGGCCTGACCTTGCGCGGTTCGAAAAAAGACATCGCTCAGTTGGTGGCAATGCACTTAGAGCTGCTGTATTGGGAGGCAACGATGGATTAGTTTCTAATTTTAGCTTAGTGATGGGGATTGCAGGAGCCTCCAGCGGTCAAAAAGAAGTATTGCTAACAGGTATCGCAGGATTGTTTGCAGGTGCATTATCAATGGCTTTGGGTGAATGGATTTCAGTGAAAAGTTCGCAAGAACTTTATGAAAACCAAATGCAGCTCGAAATGGAAGAACTCGAAACAAATCCTGAGGGTGAAGAAAAAGAAATTGCTCTGATTTATATATCCAAAGGAATTCCTGAACTGCAAGCAAGAGAGATGGCGAAAAGTATAATGAGCGATATAGCTGGAGCTCATGAAATTCTCGTCAGGGAAGAATTAGGTATTAATCCTCATGACCTCAAAGGATCTGCTATGGAAGCAGCAATCACCTCATTTCTATTATTCGGCATTGGAGCAATAATCCCAGTGATTCCATTTTTTTTCATAGGAGGATTTACCTCAATACTATTAAGCGCTTTATTTAGCGCAATTGGACTTTTCGTGATTGGCGCGAGTATCACGCTCTTCACAGGAAAAGGAGTGTTTTTTTCCGGTTTCAGACAGGTCATCTTCGGCTTGATTGCAGCCGCAATTACTTTCGGAATAGGCAAACTCATTGGCGTTTCATTAATCGGATAATGATTATTTCAGAAAATTGGATTGAGAAGAAATTGACGGTTACTGCATTCAACTTAATGTAAAAGCGGTTTGTTGGTTGTACCATTGTTATTAAGCCAAAAGATTACTGTTGCAATATGGTATACAGATTTAATGTAGTCCAATTCCGTTTCTTTTCATTGCACTAAACACCAATCACAACGGCATCTGCCACTGTAACTCGTAAAATAGTTTTGGACCGTTTTATAGGTAATAGTGGTATAATATTGGCTTTGCCTTATTTGACTAATTGAATGTTGTTGCGGCATGACTAAAGCAATTTATTAATTAGTTCTTTGGTCCGATTATACACTATCTGTACCTTTAATATTCCAATTCCGCGTCACACCCTAGACCTAGAGCAGTTAATGTTACGGTATTTACCAAATCATAATTCAAATTTGTTATTGGACCAATTTGAATTAAGTAATGTTATAAAAATTGGCTCAAAAAAAAGCAGGTCTTTTGAACCTGCTCTTTTAGATATTTTATCTCGAAAATTATTTTCTTTCGTTCTCGAGTTTTTCCATTTCCTTGTTAAAGGTGTCTTTGAACTTCTCGTAGTTATAATCCGCTTTGATTTTCTCGTTTTGTGACAAACCTGAATTGTAAGCATCTGCAATTTTTTGGCCTGAGAGTTCAAGGGCTACATAAGCTACATAAACTCCATCTTCACGTTGAGTCAATTTATCACAGATTTCAATTGCACCGCGTAATTCCTGATCAACAACTGTTCTTGACATTTCTTGGAAAGTTTCGGTAATCTCTTCTTTGTTATTAAACTCAGTTGAGTTTACGTAATTGTCTCCAACTATTTTCATAGTAGTATTGATAGTTTTTGCCATTTCCGAATTTGCATTGGAACGCGCTTTTTTCTTAGCAGTTTCTCTGTCCATACTCTCTCCAGTAGCGGTGGCTCTGAAGGATTCTTTGGTACTCATGTAATTATCACCTGTGCAGTACTCATTAACTAATACTTCTCCTTTTGGTTTCGGAGTTTCTACTGCTTTTTTCTTTTTCTTGCCACATGCCGATCCGAAGATGGTGATTAATGCAACAAGAGCCATAATGGTAAAGTGTCTGGTTTTCATTTCCGTAATTTTTAAAGTGTTTGCGTCTTTATATGTTATTTATTTTGAATTATAATAGTTGCTTTTCTACAATCGTGCCAAAAATAGTTCAAGTCGGATGTTTTATGGTTAATTCCTTATAGAATCGAGTCTAAGAGGGATTTTATTATTTCCAATTCAATCTTTTCTTTTCCTTTTTTGTAGGCTTCTACACCTGCGGCATCGTTGTTGAGCTGAAGACCCTTAATGCTTGTTGGTGATTCTTTGTATGCTGTCTCGCCTGTTATTGAATTGGTAACTGTAATGGTCATTTCAAGAAATGCAACTGCGAATCCCTGTGCCTGTCCGCCGGAAGTTGTATTTGATGTAATATTGACTTTGTAATTCGATTCTCCTATTCCGGAAACTATTCTCATTCCCTCTTTTACCAATGCAGCACTGAACGCACTTGCAAGTATGGAATTGGTCGCTGGTTGACCAAAACTTTTTTCGTCAGATGTAATATTAAAGCTCGGCGTAATAAGTTCTATGGGAAGTATTTTATTTTCAGTTCTCAAGGATTTTATGAGTCCTTGTTGAATTCTTAGATCAAGATCTTGAGCGATAAATTGTTCTGTATTGATTTTAAAGTCAACAACATTGTTTTTCTCAACTCTACTAACATCCTCAATCGTTGCAATGATTTCACCCAAATCGTCTGTTTCGGCTGTTTTGGGTTTCATAAATCTATTTTTCTGATAGCCATATATAAGTGAAACTCCTTTGACTGGTTTACCTTGATATTCTAACTTTACTTTGAGATCCGAACGATATGAGTTTTCGGATGAAAGTACCACTTTTGTTGCCGCCGGTTTAATCGTTAACTCAGAAATTACGCGCTTCATGCGATCATAAATTTCTTGATCGAGAAATATCCTTTGCTCAGTGGTATTATATTCATTTACCTCAGACCAATAATCTTTCATTGCAAATAGACCGCGCATGTACTGATCAAATGCAGTCACAATTTGACCACTTTGTTCTGAGCTAAGTCCCTTGCTGTACAAATCAAACGCGACGGCCATGGCTTGATTTTTTTTCGCAGCCTTTTTTTGCTGATATGTAGATTTATTAAGCCTGTAATACACCCAATATTCTTTTTGATTTTCCCATATTCCTACAACTTCAAAGTCTTCTAATTTTTCGTCGGTTGTGGTATTGATAGTGCTTATAAATTCTTCACTGAAGTTTTTATTTACTTCCATCGAATTTAAAAATGTACTTCCTTGAACTCTTACGCTAATTTCGGAAGCCAAATCATTCAGAGCATTCTTTTTAGCAATGGCCTGATAGTCCAAGGGCTGAGTTAATTTACTCGCAGAACCAACACCGATGTAATTTGAGCTATTGTGCGGCCGAGCATTTACCCACTCTGGGGCTTCTTGTACAGTCACCACAGACGCACCTTTGATGCTTTCGGTGCTTTTGCAACCAATTAGAAAAATAGTACTAAGTGCTACAAACGCGGCAAACCCATTTCTGCAAACTGAGCCGAATCTGTGATATGTGTCAATGGTTGTCATAGTTTACTGAACAAGATTCTTCATTACTGAGGAGATTTCCGATTGCATTTTGGTGCTAATTTGATTGAAGGCGTCATTGCTTAAGTCTGTCGTCGACTTCAGCTCTTGGCGTCCCTGCATAAGGCCATTAAGTGCTCTTTTGTCTTGGCCGTTTAGATTTAGACCACCTTGCGACGCTGGAAATAGTCTATTGAAGTCTCCATCAAATCTGCCAAATAATACCTCGTCATTGATCTCTTTATCGATGATTTCGGTTTTAATGATTTCACCGGTTTTGAGTGAAATGAGCTTATATTGAAAACTCACATTTGTCGAATTAGTGTTGTAATATTCGGTATATGTTGTGGGCCTGTATTTGCTTTGCATGTAGTATTTGCCATCTTCTTTGTTAAGTACTTTTTCTTTGTATTCAACGTATGCATCTCGTTGTTTTGAGCGCATAGTTCCACGACTTTCAGAATAATTGAGTACAGTACCTGTTAGGAGTGCTTGAGCTCCAACTAATTCACCAACTACAACGGCTGTATTTTGATCAACAATTCCGGATAATTGGAGTTTTTGCTCCTGCAAAATGGCCTCCGTATGCTCACGATCAACTATTCTTAGAAATGGATCATTAATTTTTGTAAGAGCTTCCAGGGTGTAGGCTGCTGCTCGAGCATCAAGTCCGGTCGTTGATGTAGCATTCTCAAAAGGCAAAATTGCTATAGTATATGTTCCAATTGAAAGACAAGACTTTTTTAATAAAGCAGCATCTTTAAAAACAGCTCTTTTTTGAATCACTTTGGCAAATAGGTCGTGGGCTGCTCTGTAATGTTTCAGTTCCATCTCACTTTTTGCTTGATTGTAAAGGGGCTCTAGGTAAGCAATATCGCCCAACTCTTCCGCATCCTTGAATTCTGGATCAATCTTTTTTATCTCGGCAAATTTCTTTTCTGCATCAGCAAATTTCTGTGCTTCAAGCAGGGTTGTTCCCTCTTCATAGAGCTGAGTTAGATACGCATTTTTGCATGTTGTGTAATCTTGTTCATAGAATTCTGCTATCTGGAGTGTTACACCAGAGTTCTGAATTTTGTTCTTGTAATCCACAGCTTTGTAGTAAGCATAAACGGCATCTTTATTCGAACCGAAATTTTTCTGTTTCGCAAAGTCGTTTAATAGACTATTGAGAAAGAGTTGACCATTCTTTTTTAAGCCAATCTGTGCATCAACGTTCGATCGTTTTTTCAGAAGGGCTGTGTAATAACTTTCAGCGGCCTCTGGCGTCAGCCCAGCTGCTTCCTGTTTTGCACCAACCTTTGTGAAGTACTTGGAACCGTGACAACCTGTAAGCGCGACAGACAGACATACTGCAAGCATGATTGAGCAAAATGTGCGTAACATTGTTGTCATAATTTTATTATATGTGACTACAGTATTTTCTGATCTGACCGAATTAAGTAGGCAAAAGTTGGTCAGTTCCCTTTAATTATTTTGATTCGAGATATTCGTTCAGCTCATCGGTGCTGCTTGAAAAGGAGAAGGCTTCTTTGACCACGAAATAATTGTTTTTGTCTGTGCAATAGTCATAAGCATATTTCGCAAATGTGAGTCTGCTCTCATCAAATCCAAATTCCATACAAATTGTTTTGATTTGTTCTGCGGTCATACAATTTGCTTTTACGATGGTTTTTGCCGTACTTAATTTTGTTTCGTCAAATCCTTTGGAAGTAATGTTTGTTTTGGCACTATTAAAATTGGAGGTGCTCATTGCTGTGCTGCATCCGTTAACACTTTCAACAATAATAATTTCTTCCTTTGGCTTAATGGCTGTCGTAGAGGATGTCGTTTTTGTGGTCGTAGTTTTCGTAACTGTTGTCGAGGAGTTTTCTTCAACACCCACATCCATTCCTGAATTTTGAACGTCAACGTTTACACCCATATTTACCCCGCCAATGTTTATTCCCATCGTAACTTTTTCACCGTTGGCTGTGTTAGGTTTGTTGGTTGTAGTTGTTGTTGTTTCTACAACGTGAACATCGCCTGATGATCCACCGTTGGTTTCTTTAACACGCGAATTGATAGTCACATTATCGGAAGTTTGTTCTGTTTTGTCTACTTCCGAAATTCTGCGAACCTCGCTGTCAATAGGTTGTGAATTTGTTACTGGGGTGACTGCGGTAGCTGATATTTCACTTTGACCTGAAAAGCGAAGAATGTTTTCTCCCTTTTTGTTTTTTTTGATGATGTAAGTAACTTCTAGACCTTTTTGAACAGCAAAATTGTTGTTCGCAAAGTCAGCGATAGATGCATCTTCAAAATCAACTCGAGATTGGTAAAATTCACTTGTAAGACCGCTCATTTTAACATTCACTTGCGGTTGCGCATTCTGTTTTTCGCCATTTAAATAAAAGGTGAATTTTTCACCAAGTTCAGAAAATACAACAGCATTTGCAGTTTGTGAGTAAACATTTGAAACGCTGATCAAAATTGTTAGAAGTAAATAAATTTTTTTCATTGGATTATCTTTTATTGGGGTTAAAAATAGTGTTGCGGCTGAGTTGTGAACCAACCCCGTGCCAAAATTACTACAGAGTGGAGTTTAAAGTTAGTTTTCTTTGGATGTTATCTCTATCAATAGCCCGTCAACCTTACATTTGGGGCGAATAAAAATTTATGAAAAAAATTCTAATAATAGGTGCAGGGCGAAGTAGCGCTAACATGATTAGATATCTTATTGAGCATGCTGCTGAAGAACAATGGATCTTGAGAGTGGGAGATATGGACGCGTCATTTGCGCAGCAGAAGATAGGTAATTCCTCTTTTGGCGTAGCTTTTAAATTAGATGCATCGGATGCCATTCAGCGAAGAGCAGAAATTGCGGCTGCAGATTTGGTGATTTCTATGCTGCCGGCTGTAATGCATGTAATGGTTGCGGCAGATTGCTTAGAGTTTGGTAAGTCTGTCATTACTCCAAGTTATGTCAGCGACGAAATGTGGCAACTCGATAAATTGGCTCGTGAACGAGGAATTCTATTACTCAACGAAATGGGAGTTGATCCAGGAATTGACCACATGTCGGCCATGAAAATTATCGATGAATTGCATGGTAAAGGCAGCGAAATTATTAGTTTTGAATCATTTACTGGAGGCCTCATTTCTCCTGAATCGGACAATAACCCATGGAATTATAAAGTGACTTGGAATCCCAAAAATGTTGTTCTAGCGGGTTATGGTGGCACGGCCAAGTATAGAAGAAACAATGAATTCCGTTTTATTCCTTATCATCGACTGTTTTCTGAACTTACTCCGGTAAACATTGATGGCCATGGTGATTTTGAGGGATATGCTAATCGTGATTCTCTTAGATATGCTTCTATTTATAATTTAGAAAAAATTCCGACACTATACAGAGGGACTTTGCGAAGAACTGGTTTTTGCAAGGCCTGGAACGCGCTAGTTCAGTTGGGATTGACAGATGATTCTTTCGCTATTGAGCAGCCAGAAAAAATGACATGGAAACAGCTCACGGGCGCTTTTATTGAGTTTTCAGATTTTGATTCTCCCGAGGCGGCATTGTTGAACTTTACTAATGATGAAGATGTTTTTAAAAAATTAATTTGGCTTGGAATTCTAGAAGACAAGCCACTTGAAATACGAGAGGGAAGCCCTGCATTTGCGCTGCAAAGACTTATAGAGCACAAATGGAAACTGGATGAACATGACAAAGATATGATCGTGATGTGGCATCGTTTTAAATACAAAAAGGATAATACATTCCATGAACTTCAAGCTTCATTGGTAACGAATGGTGACGATCCTGTTTACACAGCAATGTCAAAAACAGTAGGTTTACCGATTGCTATCGCAGCGAAGATGATTTTAAATGGATCAATGAAACTCACAGGAGTTCATTTGCCTGTAATTCCCGAAATTTACAATCCGATATTGAAGGAACTTGAGCATTATGGGATTTGTTTTAATGAAAAAGATAAAGTCATTATCAATTAGATGAAAGCCTTATCTCTTTTGGTCTTGATGGTGTTTGCATTTTTGCCTAAAGTAAATTTTGGACAGCTTGGCCAATGTCCGGATTTACCAAAAACGTATCATTGGCAAGTTGCAGAAGATTACGCTAAAGATCGTGAACTTGTAAAAAAAGCTTTGAGATGGTTGTGTGTGACTCCCATTTCAGAAGATTTGAGAGACCGAGCTTTAGCTAATGCATTTGTGTTAGAATGGCTTGCAGGCACTCCAGAAATTACGCTTGATGTAAGAACAAAAGTTTTGGACCTTCCATCTGAACATCCTGAGCTTCTATTGACTTTTATGCATGGAATGGCTTATTACACCATATTGCATCCTAAAGAAAACAGTGAAATTAAAAAATATGAAGCAGGAATCAAAACAATTGTTGATCTTGCAAATCAGAGTAAGGAACTGTCGAAATTAGCTCGGATTAGAGATTTGGAGAGAATGATGAATAGGGGAAAACTTAACTCTTATCTCAAATCAGAATTGAAATGATAAAGTGAAATTTGACGTTACTGAATTTACTGTTTTATCAATCTTAATTTGAAAAATTAGATGAAAAAATTTGATATACCTTTAAACTATAGATCTGGAATAATCGGCGCGTTAAAAGAAAGAAGAAAACAAAAGGATCCCCGGAAAAAGGATTTTGAACCAACAGAATTGAATTTTGGCCCTTTAAGTTTTATTCTTCCGCGGCATTTTGGATTTTGTTATGGTGTAGAAAATGCAATCGAAATTTCTTACAAAGCGATCAGCGAAAATCCGGGGAAAAGATTGTTTCTTCTAAGCGAGATGATTCACAATCCCGCGGTGAATGAAGATTTGAATGCACAAGGGATACGATTTATGATGGATTCTGACGGCCATCAAATTATTCCATGGGATGAATTAACAAAAGAAGACGTTATTATCACTCCTGCCTTTGGAACAACAGTAGAAATTGAAAAATTACTGGCAGATAAAGGCCTCGAAATCCAACGTTATAACACAACTTGTCCCTTTGTAGAAAAGGTGTGGAAACGCTCAGCAGAAATAGGTCAGAAGGGGTTTACCATCATAATTCATGGTAAGTATAAACATGAAGAAACAAGGGCTACTTTTTCGCATAGTTATCAGAATGCTCCTTCGATCATAATTCGCGATATGGCAGAAGCTCATTTACTTGCCGAATTTATTCAGAAGAAAAGACCAAGGGAGGATTTTTATAAATTATTTGAAGGAAAATACTCCGACGGATTTGATCCTGAAAAAGATCTTCAAAGTGTCGGAGTTGTTAATCAGACCACAATGCTTGCAACGGAAACACAGGCTATTTCAGATTATTTCAAATCGCTGATGAATGATCGCCATGGTGAAAATTACAAAACACATTTTGCTGATACACGTGACACACTTTGTTATGCTACAAACGACAATCAGCAGGCTACCAATGCTGTTCTCAATCTTCATTCTGATTTGGCGATTGTTGTAGGCGGTTACAACAGTTCCAATACATCTCAAATAGTTACAATTCTTTCAGAAAAGATGCCTACTTATTTTATCTGTAATGAGAATGAAATAGCAAGCAGAAATGAATTGTACCATTTTATCTATTCAGCTCATGAAAGAAGGAAGACAACAAATTGGCTGCCTGATGTCGATCATTTGCGAATTGTTCTAACGAGCGGTGCTTCTTGTCCTGATACTGTTTTGGAAGCTGTGATGCATAAGATATTGAATATGTTTTCTGATCTGCGCCCAGCAGAAGAAGTAATTCAAAATGCATTTGCATAAGCCATAGTTGTAAATTTGACTAATTTTTTTTAAATAACATAGATGCCGGATATCATTCAATTACTACCTGACTCAGTTGCAAATCAGATTGCGGCGGGTGAGGTTGTGCAACGTCCGGCATCAGTAGTAAAGGAGCTGGTGGAGAATGCGATTGATGCGGGTGCGACAAAAATCAACATCATTATCAAAGATTCGGGGAAGACACTTATTCAGGTTACGGATAACGGTTCTGGCATGAGCGAAACAGACGCAAGAATGTGTTTCGAGCGCCATGCAACTTCTAAAATAAAAAAATCGGAAGATATATTTCATATTACCACAAAAGGTTTTCGTGGAGAGGCAATGGCGAGTATTGCTGCCATCTCGCAGGTTGAAATGAAGACCAAATTGCGAGGCGAACAGTTGGGTTTTCTGCTCGAAATGGAGGCCTCCAAACTCAAACAACAACAGCCAGTTCAATGTCCGGAAGGCACTACAATTCAGGTCAAAAATCTGTTTTTTAATGTGCCTGCGCGACGATATTTCTTGAAAAGTGAAGCAGTAGAAATGCGCCATATTATTGACGAGTTTCAGCGTGTTGCACTGACACATCCAGAGATTGAGTTCAATCTAGTGCACAATGGAGCAGAGGTTTTTAATCTTCCAAAAGTACCATTACGTCAGCGAGTTGTTCACATTTTTGGATCGCGTTACAATGAAAAAATTGTGCCCGTGGAAGAGTCAACTGACATTGTTATTGTTGATGGTTTTATTGGAAAGCCTGAGGCGGCAAAACGAACTCGGGGCGAACAATTTTTTTTCGTCAACAATCGATTTATACGAAATACATATCTCAATCATGCCGTGATGAGTGCTTTTCAGGAGGTACTTCCAGGAGGTAGTTTTCCTTTATATCTTTTGTATCTTAATATAGATCCTTCCCAGATTGATATCAATATTCATCCAACTAAAACGGAAATAAAGTTTCAAGATGATCGATCTATCTATGCAATACTGCATGCTGCTGTTAGAAGAGCCCTCGGCAGATTTAGTATTGCTCCAAGTATGGATTTTGATCAAGAGATGAGCATAAATCTTGCACCGCCAAGGGTAGGACAGCAGGTAAAACAACCAACGATTGCAGTGGACAATAACTACAATCCATTCCAAGTAAAACAGGAAAAAGAATCTGCGATTTCAGGTTGGTTTAGACAAAGAGAGGAAAAGGCGGATGGATGGAAAGATATGTTGCAGATCAATCATGATATTGAGACTCAACGCGATTCGAAGGAAATGCTCCAAATGCAGCACCAAGAACAAGTTCAAACAACGGTTGAGTTTGATCTTGCCGATGATGTTCATCCAATTCAAGTGCAAAGAAAATATATCCTTTACGCCACACGTTCGGGCCTTATGGTAATGGACCAACAAAGAGCGCATCAACGCATTTTATTCGAAAAATACAAGGAACAATTTAGCGAAGGAAGAGTTCTTTCTCAACAAATGCTTTTTCCGGAGTCATTGCAGTTATCGATGCAGGATGATGTATTGCTTGAAGGATTTCTCGGGAATTTGAAAAACATGGGCTTTGAACTTCAAAGAACATCACCGGGTAATTACGAAATACTTTCTGTGCCAATGGAGTTTAATGTAAGTGACACTCAAAGGTTGATTGAAGAATGCTTAAATTCAATAAAAATTGAAGGAAGTGATTTTACCGAAAAGGCAGGAGAACAGCTTTCTTGGGCAATGGCAATATCTTCTTCGGTGCGATATGGTCAAATGTTGACGCAGCCCGAAATGATAGATTTGATTCATCAATTGAGGGAATGCGCAATGCCTTTTACGGCAAAAAATAAAAGACCGGTTTTTATTCAAGTGTCTTTTGAACAACTAGAACAACAGTTTAAGTAATTAAAAAATTATGTTGCAGAGATTACCGTTAGTTACCAAAAATATTTTGATCATAAATGTGCTGCTTTTTCTAGCATGCCAGGTTATGCCGGAATTAAACCATTGGCTATCCGCGTATTTTATTCAGAGTCCTAATTTTAAAATTTGGCAAGTCATCACCCACATGTTTATGCATGGAAGTTTCACTCATATACTTTTTAATATGTTTGGTGTTGTGATGTTTGGTGCGGTGCTGGAAAATTATTGGGGACCAAAAAAGTTTTTGAATTATTATCTACTTTGTGGATTAGGAGCATTCGGTTTGCATGAGTTCATAACCTATCTCGAGATACAAAAATTGATCAGCCAATTACCTGCAGCTGGTGTTGTTGGCGTTTTTGAAAAGGGGCATATTGCCTTGTTAGGAGGTCAAAATTACACGGATGTTGGCCTTGCAAAATTGAATCTAGCTTTAAATGTTGGACTTGTTGGTGCTTCAGGCTGTTTGTTTGGATTATTGATCGCATATGGAACAATGTTCCCTGATGCTCAACTGATGTTAATGTTCATCCCATATCCCATCAAAGCCAAATATTTTGTGTTGGGATACGGAGCA
>Ga0105048_10009274_pt1 | contig 15684 bp, 14 predicted proteins | sample MAT05_FD_78382 | JGI IMG/M metagenome (GOLD analysis project Ga0105048, IMG submission 78382) | Freshwater microbial communities from Lake Fryxell liftoff mats and glacier meltwater in Antarctica - MAT-05 | ecosystem: Environmental > Aquatic > Freshwater > Ice > Liftoff microbial mat | place...
ACCTGCCCCCTAGTCTGCCCGCCATGATGGAGTAAATCCAGGTTCATTGCCAGCTTTCCAGCCCCAGTAGTTTCTTGCCTAAATCAGACAAATCAGCGGTTTGGTAGCGTGTTTTCTCCCAGTTGCGTGGGTCGCCGGGAAATGCGTAGCCTTCGGGAGCTTGCCGGTCGCGCCACGAGGTGATGCGCCACTGCCGGAGGGCTTCGTTGTCTTCCTGGGCGGGCATCATCGAAATGTATTGGGCGATCCGAACCTTGTCTTTCGTGAGGTTAGGCCGGATGCCATGGGGGAGCGTGCTGTTGAAAATGAGCAAGTCACCCGCTTCCATCTTCACCTTCTCGAAAGCAAAGCCGGTGGTGTCGGGTTTGAATCGGTTGCGGTCATCCGGTTGGGTGAGTTTCCAGGTGTCGTAGGTGCGGTAGAGTTCGGGGAGGCACTGGAAACCACCCATGTTTTCGTCCAATTGGTCGGCGAGGGCCAACACGCCCTGCACGTTTTGAGGGCGGGTTTCGGGGTCATAATCCCAGTGGATGAACCCCTTAAACGGCTGGTCGGGGCTAATGGGGAAATTCAGGTTGGCCCGGTCGATAGTGACCCAAAGATCGTCAACGCCCCACACATCTACGAAGGCATCATAGACCCGTTGCGTTTGGCGATTATCCCACTGATACTGATGGTTATAGATCTCCACCATGCCGGAACCGATGAGTTCTTTCATGCGCATTTCGGCGCGGGGTGGGGCATACCAGGTGGCCGGATGGTTGGGGTCTTTTTCCTCGAATTCCCAGAGCAAATTAGCCATGCGTTCGGCCTGAGCCTTCGGAACCGCCTGTTTGATAACGATATAGCCGTTGGTCTTCCAGAAGGTCCAGTCGTCTTCGGAAAGCACACGAAGCGGCTTGTTCGGTCCGTCGCCACGGTTGGAACGGTCGTTCAGGCTTATTTTGCTGCTCGTGGCGGTTGACGGGTTTCCCGGAATGTCTTTGTGAGCATTGTCAGGAGTCCCTGCGGCAGGCGTCCCTACTGGAGCCATTGTCGGTTGCATCGTTTCCATGAGAATAGGATGTTTAGCGGTTTTTGTTGAAACAAAGGTAGGACAGCCCCCGACTCATTTCTTCAACCATAGTAGCCAGTTTTTGCACTATATTGCTCTCAAGCCCCTTGTTTAATTATTCAGACAATAATTTTGAGCAAAAAACACCGATGAAACTCGCCCGCGAACAGATTCAACCCGATACCAATAGTTCGTTTCATATCCTGCTAACCCCGCATCTGAACGACACCTTTTTCTGGCACTACCACCCCGAATATGAGATCGTGTATATCGAAGGGGCCAACGGCACCCGGCATGTGGGCGACCATATTTCGCGGTACGAGGGCAGCGACCTGGTATTTATTGGCCCCAATATTCCGCACCTCAACTTCGATTATGGTGTAAGGACCGACTACCGGAAAGTGGTGGTACAGCTAAACGAATCGATTTTGAGTAACCAGTTCTGGCAAGCGCCGGAGTTTAGCCAGATTGCGCGTTTGTTTGAGCAGGCTCGTGGGGGCTTGTCGTTTTACGGCCAAACCAAGCAAACGGTTGGTGAGCAACTCCATCAATTGGCTGACCTGCCCGCTTTCGAGCGGATTCTGGCCTTATTACGAATTTTTCAGACGTTGGCTCAGAGTCAGGAGTATTCATCGTTGGAAGGCAAACCGGTAAGCAGTGCCTATAACCTGAAAGAAGAGCAACGACTCAAACGGACGTACCTGTTCATAGAAGAGAACTACGGGCGCAAAATCGACATCGACGAGGTAGCGGCTTTGGCCAACCTGACGAAAGCCGCTTTTTGCCGGTATTTCAAACGCATGACCGGCCTGACGTTCACCCAGTTCGTAAACCAATACCGGGTCAATCAGGCGCAGAACCTGTTGTTAGCGGGTAGCAACGTTACCGAAGCGTGTTTTGCCAGTGGGTTCGAGGGCCTGTCGTATTTCAACAAAATTTTCTGGCGCGTTACGGGCGAGAACCCGTTGGGGTTCAGGAAGAAACATGGACGGGTTTAGGTTGTGCCAATTGGACAGCAGCAATTCGCCATAACCAAACCAGGGATAGTAAGCCCAGCCCGCCAACGGCACTCGCAACCCACACGCCCCAGGGCAGACCCGGAGGCAAAGCCAGCATAAACCCGATCACCACGCCTGCGCAGGCCACCAACCGAACGGCTTCCAGCCAATAGGCCCACCGCTTGCTCTCAAATAGCCAGCCGAAGTTAACCACCGTCAGACCAATTAGTCCGGCAATCATTACTTTTTGACCCCAACCTAACTGCCCCTGAAACTGCAAAAACGGGAACGTCGCCAGTGTTAGTAGGGCGTATTGAAACAGCACGTAGTAGTTTACCGCAGGCGCAACCGAGGTGTCGAACTTCTCGTAGGTATCGCGGCTGACATCGGGAATTGGGTGGTAAACAGCCATTTTAGCGTCCCAGCCCGGTTTGTAGAATAACACTTTCAACTTATCGGTCAACGAGTGGGCATCCCGAAGCTGGTGCCCAATATGCTCGTAATGCGAAAAATTAGCCCAAACCGGATTCCAGCTATTGATGGGCGTGGTGATTCCGTACACCGGCCGCTCCTCCTCCACCTGAAACGTACCGAAAAGCCGATCCCAAATGATGAACACCCCCGCGTGGTTCTTATCGATGTATTTTGGGTTGCGGCCATGATGCACCCGGTGGTGTGAAGGGGTATTCATAACCGATTCCAGAACGCCCATCCGGTCGATCATTTCGGTATGAATCCAGAACTGGTAAATCAGGTTTATACCGCCTACAATAAGCAGTTGCGTAGTGTCGAAACCCAGCAAAGCCATCGGCAGATAAGCCGGGGCGGTCCAGACTCCCTGAAACCAGCTTTGCCGCAGAGCCACCGACAGGTTGTATTCTTCGCTTTGGTGATGAACTACGTGGCCACTCCAAAACAGATTCACCTCGTGCGACATCCGGTGCGCCCAATAGTAGCAGAAGTCATACAACACAAAAGCTACCACCCAACTCCACCAAATGTGGGGGACTTTGAACAAGGCGAAATTGGCATAAACAACCTCATACACGCCCAGCGTCAGCACCTTCAAAAACAACCCCATCACTTGCTGCGACGTACCGGCACTCAGGTTGGTAATGCTATCGTTGAGCCGGTAAAGCTTCGTGTCCCGGTAACGGTCGAGCCATATTTCGATGCCCATCGCCAGAAAGAAGAACGGGATCGCTAGCATAATTGGGTTAAAGTCCATTGTGTTGCGGGGGTTGAAAAAATATAGACAAATTTAAGAAAAAACAGCACATCACCTCACATACGCGCCCTCGCCCGTTTGGCGCAACAACGATAGCCGTGAGGGTGTCTAACAACGGCTGTATTTTGGGGGCTTGCCAAGTAGGCATTGCGTCGGGGAAAGGAAAGGACGGTACTGCACAGATAGTGTATGGTGGAATTTTTCAGCCTGTTATTCGACCTAAAAAAACTGTTTTAAGGGCAACAAGGCTTGTTAGTAGAGTCAAAACTCGAATTTTTTAGTCACCATAGACTATCTGCGCATTACCTAACGGTTGGACTTGCACTTTCTTTATATTGGCTTTGTGAACTGGCTGGGCCAGCAATAGCGATGAGCCGAGCAACAGCCCAGCTATGTATACGTACCGAAGCATACGGTCGTGAAGGGAATTTGTTAGAATAAAAGTAGTCGCATCAACAGCTCGATGCGGCCTGCGTTATTTAACGAATCAAAAGAAAGTATCGTTTAAGAAGCTGTTAGAGTTAGCAATTTGAGTTGCGAAGCAGTGAATTTTGGTCTTAGTCCGCTCAGAGGTATGTTGCCATTTCCTGTTGCAAGATGCGTGCTTCATCAGCAGCCCGATCAGCGAAGTCTGTCCCACTTGATGCGTACAGAATACTCCGCGAGGCATTGACTAACAACCCACCGCCTGCATTGAGACCAACTCGTGAGACTTCTGCCAGAGAACCTCCCTGGGCTCCCACACCCGGAACAAGCAGAAAATGATGGGGAGCAATGGCACGAATACGAGCCAGTTGGTCCGCTTGGGTTGCCCCAACCACGAACATTAGCTGGTCGGGTGTTGCCCAGGTTTGCGCTGTTTCCATTACAACCTCAAACAGCTCCTGTTCACCACCGGGTCCGGCCGGTTCGCCGGTGCGATGGATTCGCTGGCGCTGAAAATCAGCACTTCCAGCATTAGAAGTCAATGCCAGCAGAATTACCCATTTACCCGGATAATCCAGAAAGGGGATTACCGAATCATGGCCCATGTAGGGAGCCACTGTCACGGCATCGAAGTTTAAACCAGCCGCCGTCGGATCAAAAAACGTTCGGGCATACAGCCCCGATGTGTTTCCAATATCGCCCCGTTTGGCATCGGCGATAGTAAAGCAATCGTTGGGAATATAGTCGAGCGTTTTTTGCAGGCTTTCCCAGCCACGAGGCCCCATTGCTTCGTAAAAGGCAATGTTGGGTTTGTACGCCACTGCGTACTCGGCGGTGGCATCGATGATTGCCCGATTGAACGTAAAAACTGGATCGGGCTTTTTAAGCAGGTGAGCGGGAATTTTACGAATGTCCGTGTCTAAACCAACACACAGATAGGATCGTTTTCGGCGGATAAGCTCTGAAAGTTCGGCGGCAGTCATGCAACGAATTCACTAAAAGTCAGGTCATCAAAGGTACGAACTACGGACGGGCTTTCGTAGCTTTGTAGCAATTACCGGATTTACATCTAATTACGTCATTATGCAGGTCCGCCAAACGTCGATTGAGGGGCTAATTGAGTTGATTCCGCGCGTATTTGAAGACGAACGCGGCCATTTTTTAGAAACCTATAATAAGCCACTTTTCGAAAAGCTTGGGCTGCCGATGGATTTCGTGCAGACAAACCAGTCGTTTTCATTGAAAGGGGTTTTGCGGGGGCTACACTTTCAGAATGAGCCTTATGCTCAGGGGAAACTAGTGCGTGTAATTACTGGCCAGGTACTCGATATCGCCGTTGATATACGGGAGGACTCGCCAACGTTTGGTCAGTACGAAACGTTTTTGTTAGACGCCAGGCTTTGTAACATGGCCTGGATTCCCGCTGGGTTTGCACACGGATTTGTTGCTCTCGAAGAAAGCATATTTAGTTATAAGTGTACTAATGTATACAACAAGCAAGCGGAAGGTGGGATTATTTGGAATGATCCCGATTTAAATATCGACTGGGGGGTTAGTAATCCATTTGTATCCGAAAAAGATTTAGTGTTGCCTCCACTACGGACGTTGTTTCCACACGTGATGGTTTGAGGGAAATAACGTATGTTCATAAAAAAAGCAGACTCTAGGAGTCTGCTTTTTTTATTCTGGCATAGTTCGTGATTCTTGAGCGGGAAGACACTCCTAAAAAGGGGGAGATCTACTATTCAAATCCGCGGCTTTTATTACACAAATGCCTATGTCGTTTTCTTTCCTAACGCGCTCCAGAAGGGCTGCTCAGCGGTCAAGTTCTCCCTCTGTGAATATCACAGATATGCACTGCCATATTCTACCCGGTTTGGGCGGAGGGCCTGACACCCTTGAACAAAGTATGAAATTAGCCCGCCAGCTGCATCGGCTTGGTTTTCGGCGAATAGTAGCAACTCCCCATATCATGAATGGGTTTTACAACGCATCGCCCGAACAGGTAAGAATGGCTGTCAATCTGTTGCAACGGGCTCTTTTAGATGAAGGAATTTCTTTATTTATAGATACAGCAGCTCAATATTATATTGATGATGGTCTGCTTAACTTGCTGGATGCCCGCAGCGAAGTACTGCCGTTTGGTACCTATGTCGATGCTCCTCGCTCGTTGATCTTAATCGAAACATCACTGATCAGCTTTCCTGATATTTGGTATGATGTTACAGACATGCTTAATGCTCGTGGATTAATGCCTGTATTGGCGCATCCCGAACGGTATATTTATTTGCAGCATAACAGAGACTGGATTAGGTTGTTACGTAACCGGGGAACGTTGTTCAAGATTGACATGGCATCGCTGACGGGCCGTTATGGTCAGGGGGCACTGCAAATGGCCGAATGGTTAATCGAACAGGGACATGTTTCGTTTATTGGCACCGAGATGAGCAACGAACAGCATCTCCGGGTATTTCGTGAGGCTCTCGCATTGCCTTATGGGCAGCGATTGAGGAGGGGATAATTTACTTTTCGAACATCTCCTCTACCACTTTTCGGCCTACTTTCCGGGCCGAAAGCGGGTTTTGGCCAGTTACCATGCGTTCGTCCACCTCAATGTGAGGCATAAAAGGAATAAGCCCCTTGCTATAGAAAGCGTTTTTCTTTTTCAACTCATCCTCCAGTAGAAAAGGGACTTCCTCATTAAGCCGGACCAGTTTCTCCTCCATATTCGAAAAGCCGGTAATCTGCTTGTCGCGGATGAGTTGCGTGCCGTCGGATAGTTGCACGTTGAGCAGTCCACTTACGCCATGGCATACGGCGGCTACCATACCGTTGTTTTCGTAAACGCGCCGGGTAATTTCCTGTAATTTAGGGTTTTCAGGAAAATCCCACATGGTGCCGTGTCCGCCTGTTAGGTATAGTAACTGGTATTGCTCTGGCTCTATATCATCCAACTTAAGCGAGTTATCCAGTTTTTGACGAATCGACGGGTTATGATACCATTTCTCGTTCGTATTATCGCGTCGGTCGATGCTCCGCTCATCAATAGGCACAGGCCCACCATTGGGACTGGCAACATCTATAGAGAAGTTTCGATCCGCAATTTCATCGTAGAAATGGGTAAATTCACTGAGCCACAGCCCCGTTTTGTTTGGCTTGGTGGGGTAGTCGGTATGATTGGTACAAATAATAAGCGCCTTCATAGATAGAGGAAAGGCAGCTTTTGCTGCCACAAGGGGCAATCTACACGTTCAAGCTTCAGAATCCAACCTATGCCTATCCGTTCGACAGTTCCTGAGCGCGGACTTGTGCTGCCCGGATACCCGCCACCAGCGTATCGGCTAGTGAACCAGCCTCAAACTGTCGGAGGGCGGCTTCGGTAGTGCCACCTTTAGAGGCTACGGCTTTTATGAGGTCGTCTAATGATTTGTCGGCGTTGTTGATCAGGTGAAAGGAACCCAGCATAGTTTGCTTTACCAACAATGTGGCTACGCCTTCATCAAAACCCATCTGCCGCCCAGCCTCAACCATTGCCTTGACAACGTAATAAAAATAGGCCGGCCCGCTACCACTTAAAGCGGTTACGGCATCGAGCATGGCTTCGTCTTCCAGAAAGATTGATCTGCCTGTTGCGTTGATTAGGTTTTCGACCCGGCGTAAGTTGCTCAGATCCACTTCTTTTGCTGCTGTGAAGCCCGTAATTCCCATGCCCAACATAGCAGGGGTGTTAGGCATGGCCCGAATAACAAGCAGGTGATTGAGACGCTGCTGAATCTGGCTCATGGGAATACCGGCCATAATAGACAAGATCACCTGCTTAGGCTGAATAACGGCAGCAAGGGCCTCGCAAACGCCCACAAAATCCTGCGGTTTGACCGACAAAATGACGAGGTCGTATTCGGATACGCGAGGGCCAATGGTATCGACCACCACACCCGCTTTTTCTGCCGTGAGGGCAGCCGACCGTTCGGTGCTCTTCTCGATTAGTAGCAGATCCTCTTTTTTTACTAGATCATATTGCAGAAACGACTTGGCAAAGGCCATGCCCATATTTCCGCAACCAACAATAGCAATTTTCATAATTTCATTGAACAGTGATCAGCCAACAGTTTCTACAGTGAACAGCCAACAATATACCATGACTGTTCACTGTTCACTGATCGCTGTTACTTGTTTAGTATTTCTTCCAGCTTCTGCTCAAGGGCTGGACCGCGCAGGTCTTTGGCTATAATTTTGCCCTCTTTGTCGAGTAGGAAGGTTTTGGGGATACCGGTAACGCCGTATTGCTGAGCAGCAGCCGATTGCCAGTAGCGCAGGTCCGAGACGTGTGTCCAGGTCAGGTTGTCATTACGAATGGCCCGTACCCAGCTGTCACGATTTTGGTCGAGCGACACGCTGTAGATGGTAAAACCTTTGTCTTTATACTTGTTATACATTTTGACCACGTTCGGGTTTTCCATCCGACAGGGGCCACACCACGAAGCCCAGAAGTCGATCAGAACGTATTTTCCTCGTAGCGAAGACAATGGTATAGCTGCTCCGGTAGTATCGTTGAGGGCAATATCGGGAGCGACGCCCCCCATCATTAGGCCACGAATCCGGGCAATGTTACCAATAAAGCCTTTGGCTTGCGGACTGTTGGGATTTTCGCGCTCAAACCGCTGAGCCAGAGCATCTAAGGTAGGGAAGTCATTATCGACGTTCAGGAAATTGGTTGCGAACAGAGCAACGAGCGATGTTCCCATATCGGGTAGCATAGCTTTCACCTGATCTGTAAACGCTTTGGATGCCTGCTCCGACTGAACCATGATGGCATCCATTTTCTTCTGATCTTTTTTCTCACTAGCCTCATTGTACTGGGTTTGCCAGGTGGTGTTTTTCACCCGGATGTCTTCATACGAAGCCATCATTTTTCCATAGTGTTCCATATTTTTGGAACCCGTTACTACTGCCTGACCTTTCTTGCCCGTTTTTATGTCGGTCGTAAACCCGTCGGCGGTCATGTTTAGGGTTTCGCCCCCTTCGAGCAGCACCACTACTTTTTGTCCACCGGCAACGTTTACCAAATAAACGCCCCCGCCTTCGGGCACACGGGTTTTAAGCATGAACCGGTTTTCTTTGTCCAACGTAGCCGAATCGAGCTTGATGGCTGGTTGGCCATTGGTTTCCATAAATACCCTACCGCCAGGACTAGCGCTTTTTACTTTCCCCACAATAGTGACCTCTTTCAATGTGGGTTGAGGGGCCGTTTGTGCCAGTGCCGAGACCGTTGTCAGGCCCGATAGCAGGGCTACGCTAAGAAGCTTTTTTGTGTTCATGTTTATCTCAACAATTTGTTTAGGATCAACTGATTAACCAACTTAGGGTCTGCTGACCCTTTCGATTTTTTCATTACTTCGCCCACAAATAGTCCCAGCAGGTTTTTTTTGCCTTTGCGGTACTGCTCTACTTTGTCGGGCCAGGCCGATAATACCTCACTTACCAACGTTTGCAGGGCATCGGTATTGCGGTTTTGCTCGAGTCCGTGAGCCTTTGCCAGTTGTGCGGCAGTTTGACCAGGATATTCCATCAATAAGGGAAACACTGTTTGAGCTGCCGTCTGACTGATAGTACCGCTGTCTATCAACGCAATAAGTCCCCCAAGTCGTTCGGCGTCAACCGGAAAACGGCGTTCGCGCAGGGTTTTGTCATTGAGCTGCGCCCGCACCGGCCCCATGAGCCAGTTCGATGCGGCTTTATAGTTGGTTGTATATTGGCAAACGGCCTCGAAAAACTCAACCATTTCGCGGGCATCCGAAAGCTGGGCCGCATCATAGTCGGGTAAGCCATAGTAAGTTATCAGCTTCTGGTAGACCTCGGCGGGTAAAGCCGGCATATTGGCTCGAACATCGTCAATCCACTCTTCTGACACGATCAGTGGGGCCAGATCAGGGTCGGGAAAGTATCGATAATCGTTCATGGTTTCCTTCTCGCGCATGGCGTAGGTAATACCAGTAGCAGCGTCGAAGGTGCGGGTTTGCTGGGTAATGCGTTCTCCGGTTTCGGTGGCTTCTACCTGCCGTTTAAATTCTCCCTCCACGGCGCGTTGCACGTTGCGGATCGAATTCAGGTTTTTTACCTCAACTTTTGTGCCTAAGTGCATTTCACCTTTCAGCCGAATTGATAGGTTTACATCGCACCGAAGCGAACCCTCTTCCATGTTGCCATCACAAATGTCCAGATAGCGTACCAACTTCCGCACTTCGGTAAGGTATTGCCCCGCTTCTTCGGCAGACCGAATGCATGGCTCAGTCACCATCTCGATCAGGGGAGTTCCGGCACGGTTGTAATCTAAATTGGTAAAATCTCCCTCATCGTGAATCGATTTACCCGCATCTTCTTCAAGGTGAATGTGATGAACTTTCACATCGTGTTCGATGGAGGCTTTACCTTCGTTGTCTTTCAGTTTGACACGGATGCTACCGCCCACGCAGATTGGCGTTTTGTCCTGCGAAAGCTGGTAGCCTTTAGGCAGGTCGGGGTAAAAGTAGTTTTTACGGGCAAATACGTTGTAGCGTGTAATATCGCAACCGCAGGCTAATCCTATGCGAATAGCATACTCCACTGCTTTCCGATTCAGTTTGGGCAAAGTTCCGGGATGAGCCAGCGAAATGACGCTCACATTTGTATTCGGATCGTCCCCAAACGAGTTGGCATCCGATGCGAATATTTTGGAGTTCGTCAATAGCTGACAATGCACTTCCAAGCCAATTACGGCTTCATACTTGGCAAAAACCTCCGGAGGAAAAGAAACCATTGCTACCATGTGTACTGAAAAGTACTGTTGTTCAGCAAAGATAGCTCATTTGACTTGTTGCGCTCAAATCACATTGAGCCGGTACTTCAAATACGTCTGGGCGAGTAAGGCAATTTTCTTGGCGTCGGGTACCCGAACGCGCTGGGTTTGGATTTGCGCTACGGGTAAGGCTTTAATTTTGTTGAAAAGGGTTTGGTAGTATGTGTAAGCCAGATAAACCCCCATTCGGGCACCGCGTGGCAGATTCATGATACCAATATATGCCTCGTCGAAATCTTGCTGAATGTCGTTTTCGATCAATTCTTTCGCACCGTGGGAGAAATCATTAAAATCAACACCAGGGAAATAGGTGCGGCCACGTTCCTGGTAATCACTTTTAATGTCGCGCAGAAAGTTTACTTTTTGGAAGGCTGCACCTAGTTTTCGTGCTGGCTCACGCAGACGGTCATAATCGGGGCAGTTACCCTCGCAAAAAACGCGCAGACACATTAGGCCAACTACCTCTGCCGAACCGTAGATGTAGTCACTATAGCCTTTAGAGTCATAATCCTGAAGATACAAGTCCATTTCCATGCTTTTCAGAAAAGCGTCGATCAATTCCCGCTCAATACTGAATTGCCGAACGACCATCTGAAACGACTGCAAGACAGGGTTGAGGCTAATTCCCTCATCAATTGCCTGGTAAGTATCGTGGCGAAACCGGTCGAGCAGCGTCTTTTTGTCAAAGTTGTGGAAGGTATCCACAATCTCGTCGGCGAAACGAACAAAGCCGTAGATGGCATAAATTGGCAAATGAAATTTACGGTCCAGCGTTTTAATGCCGAGGGTAAACGAGGTGCTGTAATTTTCAGTAATCAATTTACTGCATTCCAGTGCCGTCTGGTTGAACAAGGCCATCATAAGTTTTTGTAGGAAGATTTCTGGGAATTAGGTACGGTCGGGCTTTCTGCCTGGGCAAATTCTTTGGCAACCTCATCGGCCACCACTAAACCGGATATCAAAGAGGGCGGAACGCCTGGTCCTGGCACGGTTAATTGACCCGTATAAAATAAGTTGGTGACTTTTTTGCTTTTCAGCGACGGTTTCAGAATAGCTGTCTGCATCAGCGTGTTAGCCAGACCATAGGCATTGCCCCGGAAGGCGTTATAATCGGCTTTGAAGTCGCGATGGGCGTAACTGCGCTTGTAAATCACGTGATCACGAATACTTTCCCCAACATAGCCTTCCAAACGAGTCATAATGAGGTCATAATATCGTTCTCGGGTGGGTTCGTCGTCGAGTAAGTCGGGGGCAACCGGAATCAGCAAAAACAAATTCTCGCATCCGTTAGGGGCTACACCGGGGTCGGTTTTCGACGGGGCCGACGCGTAAAACAGCGGCCGGGTTGGCCAACGGGGGTTTGTGTAAATTTCTTCTGCATGGAGTGCAAAATCTTCGTCAAAAAACAGGTTGTGGTGCTGTAAGCGAGGAATCCGCCTGTTGACGCCGAGATAGAATAAAAGAGAGGACGGGGCCATCACGCGCTTTTGCCAGTAGGCATCGTCGTAGTTACGTTGACCAGGCTCTACTAAACTTGTTTCAACATGGTTATAATCAGCCCCGGCTACTACTACATCGGCTTCAAACGTGCCTTTGTCCGTAATGACCCGTTTGGCCACCGTGCCACCCTTAGGTACATCAATTTTTTGAACGGTCTGGTTAAGCCTGATAGTAACCCCCTTCTCCTCGGCTAGGCTGACCATAGCCTTCACAATTTCGTGCATACCACCCATTGGATACCAGGTCCCCAGTGCCATCTCGGCGTAGTTCATAAGACTGTACATGGCCGGGGTATTCTGGGGAGTAGCACCCAGAAATAGAATTGGAAACTCAATAAGCTGTAGCAGCTTCGGATGACTAAAAAACTTTCGGGCGTGACTGGCAAACGACTGAAAAACATCGAGCCGGGTAACATCATAAAGAAGCTTTAAGCTCAGAAATTCCGTGATGGATCGGCTAGGTTTCCAGACAAAGTTATTGATACCAACCTCGTATTTGTAAGCTGCCTGCCGAAGAAATTCGTCAAGGCGTACTCCACTACCCGGCTCTATTGAATCAAAGAGTTGCTTGAGTCCCTCTAAATCAGCTGGCAGATCTACGGCGTCGTTTGGACCAAAAATAACCGTGTAGGAAGGGTTGAGACGGACGAGATCGTAATAATCAGCTGGTGTTTTGCCAAAGCGGGCAAAATAAGTTTCGAATACATCGGGCATCCAATACCAGCTTGGCCCCATATCGAATGTGAATCCTTTGGCTCGGAAAAGCCGCGCCCGGCCGCCAGCCATTTCATTCTTTTCTAAAATCGTGACCTCGTATCCTTTGTCGGCCAAGCTGGTAGCTGCCGAAAGACCGGCGAAACCGGCACCAATCACAATAACTCGTTTAAGCATAGTACAAGTTTAATGAAATCTGGATAATATAGAATGGATAGTACCCGTTCCAGCGATGAACCATACACACTATTCATTGTACATTACACATTTTCCATTGCAACTGACTGTTAAAGCCGTTGGTTTTGTACGAAAGCAAAAAAGTTGGCCGCAGAGCAACCAACTTTTCGGAACCTTCCTCTTTTTTAACCAAAAACTACTCAATCAAGGTCATTATACGAACGAAGGTATAAAAAGTCACACAATTACGCTGTGTAGTAAGCGTAAACTTTTAATTTATCCTTAAGTTCTTTGCGAGCAATGTGAATACGATTCTTCACAGTGCCAATGGGAATGGCTAATTTAGAAGCAATTTCATGGTATTTAAAACCCCGGAAGTGCATCATAAAGGGAGCACGATATGTTTCGTCGAGATTATTTACAGCCCGGCTGATATCTTCCTGGGCAAATGTTGAGTACGCGCCATTGTCCGTGCTGTTGTCCATCGTGTTGATGTAGTGCAGGTTGTCGGTCGTATCAATAAACGTGTTCTTCCGAACCATACGCTGGTAGTTCGTAATGAACGTGTTTTTCATGATTGTGTAAAGCCACGCTTTCAGGTTTGTCCCATCCGTGTATTTGTCACGATTGGTGAATGCCTTTAATAATGTATCCTGCAACAGGTCATTGGCATCTTCAACGTCTTTTGTTAAGCGAAGGGCAAACGGACGAAGAGATTTCGAAACTTTGCCAATATGATGAGTGAATTCGAGCGCTGTCATGGCTATTCAGTTTGTTTTTGTTGAACCAAATCTACATACCCTTTGAACAAAAAGGCAACCAAACTTGGAAAGAAATATTTTTTAATCTTAAAAAGACCTTAAAACGCTCAGAAATAATGATTTAAATAACGCGTTCACTGTACCAGAATTGCCTTTCCCTACATTTTGTGGTGTGTAGTTGGGGAAAATTCACCCCACACTGTGGAAATGGTCAAACAAAAGTTGTTTAACGTTATATCTTATATGTTAAACAATACCGAACGAACGGGAAAGGTTCCGTAAACTAAAGCCCGCTACCAAATTTTGGTAGCGGGCTTTCTAGGCACTGAAATAAAGGGATACTATTCTGTCGGTTTATTCAGATTGCTGTGCCGACGGCTGTAAAGAAAGTAAACAATTATACCCAGCGTGCCCCACACCAAAAACGTAATCTTTGTCTCTGTGCGGAGGTTGTACATCAGGTACAAATTTGAGATAATGCCCAGCGTTGCAATAACTGGCAGGGCTGGTGTACGATAAGGGCGCTCCAAATTTGGCTCCCGAACACGAAGAATCCATACAGCTCCACAAATCATAGCAAAGGCCAGCAATGTTCCTGAACTACAAAGTTCTGATACTTTGTCGATGGGTGTAAACGCAGCCACTACTGATACTACTCCGCCTACGAAAATAGTACTTTTCCAGGGTGTTTTGAAGGTTGGGTGAATCGATGCGAATAGGTTCTTTGGCAACAGACCGTCCTTGGCCATGCCGAGAAAAATACGGGTTTGGCCTAACATCATTACCAGCATTACAGACGTAAGCCCTGCAATAGCCGCAATAGTAATTAGATATACTGCCCAGGTCAAACCTGCATCAGCAAATGCCTGCGCAACAGGAGCTTTCAGGTCCATGTCTTTGTAACTAACCATACCCGTCAATACCAGCGATACCAAAATGTACAGAATCGTACAGATTATAAGCGAAGCAATAATAGCGAATGGTACGTCTTTTTTAGGGTTGATTGCTTCACCTGCCTGAGTCGAAACAGCATCGAAACCGATGTAAGCAAAGAACACGATGCCAGCAGCCGTAACAACACCTTTGAAGCCGTAGTGAATCTGCCCAGTGTCATCTGTAACTGGCTCAGGAATAAACGGAGTCCAGTTAGCCGTATCAACGAAAAAAGCACCGACAATAATCACGAAGATTACGGTAGCAACCTTCACAATCACGATGATATTGTTGGTACTCGCGGCCTCTTTGATCCCTTTAACAAGAATGTAGGTTACAACCCATACAATCAGTAGCGCCGGCAGATTAATAGCAAACGAAAAATCTGGAATTACCTGACCCGCTGCCCGTAATACTTCGGCTTTTTCCTGGGCTGTAGCGGGGTCGTTCATTAACCAGAGGGGCGGGTCAATTCCGAAAAGGTGAAGCAGTTTCTCAAAATACCCCGACCAACTCACGGCTACAGTGGTGGCACCCATCATGTACTCCAAAATAAGGTTCCAGCCAATGAACCAGGCAAAGATTTCACCTACTGTTCCATATGAATAGGCATAAGCCGATCCTTCAACGGGAAGGATCGACGCAAACTCGGCGTAACAGAGTGCGGCAAACGTACAGGCAATGCCTGCTATAACAAATGCCAGTGCCAGGGCTGGACCTGCCCAGTCGTGAGCAGCAATACCCGTTAGTACAAAAATACCCCCACCGATTACGGCGCCAATGCCCAATGAGGTCAACCCCCAGCGAGTCAGTACGCGCTTGAGTTCGCTTTTTTTCATGTCGGCTTCGTAAGCCGCTAAGGGTTTTCTGCGCCAGATGCTGGTGGTATCCACTGGCTTAATTTTTGTTTCCATGCAGGGAGAAGATTATTGTGACAACCTAAGGTTTCAGAAAATTTTGTACTGTAACAATGCGTGAACAAGGTAGTGAAATATTCGATGGGACTATTTTTATCATTCGCTTGGGCAAAGATAATTACAGCGATGGATTTCCCTTAGT
>Ga0105048_10009275_pt1 | contig 15683 bp, 13 predicted proteins | sample MAT05_FD_78382 | JGI IMG/M metagenome (GOLD analysis project Ga0105048, IMG submission 78382) | Freshwater microbial communities from Lake Fryxell liftoff mats and glacier meltwater in Antarctica - MAT-05 | ecosystem: Environmental > Aquatic > Freshwater > Ice > Liftoff microbial mat | place...
CGGCGACGCCCGCCGCCTCGTCGAGCAGGGCGGCGTCGCCGTGAACGGCGCCAAGGTGACGGACGTCCACGCGACCCACCCCGTGGCGGACGGCGACGTGGTGAAGGTCGGCAGCCGCCGCTACGCCCGGCTGCGGCGACCCGGCGGCCTCCCGTCGCCGGGCGCGTAGGATCCTCCGATGCACGCGACCCTCGCCGAGATCCCCTACCCGATCGTTGACCCCGAGGCGTTCCGCGTGTTCGGGTTCGGCGTCCGCTGGTACGGCATCGCCTACATCCTCGCGTTCGCGCTCGCCGCGTGGGTGCTCCACCGCCTCGCCAAGCGGGGCCGCTGGCCCGTGCACCCCGACCGCGTCCTCGACGTCCTCTTCTGGGGCATCGTCGGCGTCTGGGTCGGCGGGCGCGTGGGCTACATGCTCTTCTACGCCGACGACAAGTCGCTATCGGAGTGGCTGAAGTTCCGCGAGGGCGGCATGTCGTTCCATGGCGGGATGACGGGCGTGATCCTCGCGTACTTCGTCTACGCGCTGAAGCACAAGATCCCGTTCCGCCACCTCGGCGACGGGCTCGCGCTCGCCACCGCGCCGGGCATCGCCGTCGTGCGCCTGGCGAACTTCGTGAACGCGGAGCTGTGGGGGCGCTCGTGGGACGGTCCCTGGGCCATGCGGTTCCCCATCTACCAGATCAACCAGCCGTGGGACGGCACCTGGGACCGCGTGCTGCGGCACCCGAGCCAGCTCTACCAGATGCTCGGCGAGGGGCTCGCGCTCTTCCTCGTGATGCGCTGGGCCATGCTCAAGAAGGGCTGGGGCGGCGGCTGGATCGGCTGCATCTTCCTCTTCGGCTACGGCGCCTTCCGCTTCGTCGCGGAGTTCTTCCGCGAGCCGGACAAGGGCATCGGCTTCGAGGTTTTCGGGCTCACCCGCGGCCAGGAGTTCTGCGCGCTGATGATGCTCGTCGGCGCGGTCGCGTTCTTCCTGCTCCGCCACAGCAAGCCCATGCACACGATCGACTGGTCCCAGGGCCCCGTGCCGCCCCCGTCCGCGTTCCCCGGGCGATCGGCGTCGTAGCCGGCCGCCGGCCGGGGCAGAATGGGGGCGTGCGTCCCCGCTCCCGGCCCCTGCCCCGCGTCGTCGCGTGCCTCCTCGCCCTCGGGCTCGTGGGCGGGGCGGCGCGTCCGGTGGCCGCCGACCGCGTGACGCCGAAGAAGGGTCCGGCGGTGCGCGGCGTCGTCTCGCGCACGGACGCCGAGGTGGTCGTCAACCGCTACCGGGCGAAGAACCCGGCCATGACGTACGGCGTCGTCCGGTTCCCCGCGGCCGACGTGCGGCGGGTCGACGAGGACCCGCCGACGGCCGAGACGATCCGCCGCCGACGCGAGGACCTCGCCCCGGCCGACGTCGCGGGGCGCGTCGGCCTCGCGACGTACGCCGTGTCCCAGAAGTGGGTCCGCGAGGCGAACCGCTGCCTCGAGGAGGCCCTGGCCCTCGAGCCGACACACGCGCAGGCGCTCGCGCTGTACGGCGGGGCCGCGCGGTTCGAGGCCGCCCGGCGCGGGCGGCCGGCCCTCGTGCCCGCGTTGCGGACGGCCCTGACCGCCTACCTCGGACTCGACGCCGGCCCGGCGCGGGCCGTGGCCGCGCGGAGCCTCGAGGCCGAGCACGGCTTCCCGGCCCGGCCCGAGGTGCTCGAGCGCGCGTGGCGGAGCGCGAGGACGCCCCGGGGCGTCACGGCGGACGTCGCCGTCACGTTCCGCGCCGACCGCCGTCCCGGGGCGACGTGGACCTACTACGTCCCGCCGGGTTACGACCCGTTCCTGCCGACGCCGTTGCTCGTGGCGCTGCACGACGCGGGGCGGGGGGGGCGCGAGGGCACCACCGTCGTCGGGAGCGGGCGGGACGCCGCGACGCTCTACCTCGAGGCCGCGCAGGCGCGTGGGTGGATCCTCGCGTGCCCCACCGCGGTCACGCCGTCGTGGGCGGGCGGCGACGCCGACGCCGCGTACGTCCTCGACGTCGTGGAGGAGGCCGCGGCGCGCTTCCACGTCGATCTCGATCGCGTGGCGCTCGTCGGTCACGGGACCGGCGGGACGGCGGCCGTCGCCATCGGCGGCGGGCGGCCGGACGTGTTCGCGCTCGTCGGCGCCTCGGGGGCGCCGTCGCTCGTCGCGCCGACCGCCGCCGCGCGCGCCGGGACCGCGGTGTTCCTCTATCACGGCGACGACGACCCCGCGGCCGCGGTGGGGAGCACCCGGGCCGTCGCGGACGTGCTGCTCAAGGGCAACGGCGACGTCGTGTACCTCGAACTGACGGGCCTCGGGCACGCCTTCCCGTCCGACGCGATGCGTGAACTCGCGGACGTCTTCCGCGGGAAGCGCCTCGCCGACGCCAAGCGGCCCGATGACCATCCGCGGTCCTCTTTCGCGCGCGCGGCATCCCCGGCCGAGTTGAAGGCGCTGGGCGACCCGGCGGCGGCGTGGATCGCGCCCCGCTGACGGGGCCCGCATCGTTCTTGGGCCGACGGCGGCGGGCCTACAATCCCGGGCCCGCCCGTGGGCGCGCCCTCGCCCCGCGGTCGCTCCCGACGAGGTCTCCCGCGTGACCGAGCCCGCCCGCGCCGCCGCCCCGCTCTCCGCCGCCGCCCCGATTCCGGACGCCGTGCGCGCGTCGCTGCGCAGCACGCGCGCGACGCTCGACACGCACGATGCCTGGCGCGCGCGCACGCTCAACTTGATCGCGTCGGAGAACGTGCTCTCGCCCGCCGCGCGCAGCGTCCTCGACTCCGACTTCCTGCACCGCTATGCCGAGGGTCACCCGGGCGCGCGCTACTACGAGGGCACGCGCTACGTGGACGTCGTGGAGACCGACGCGTCGGCCGCGTGCCGGCGCGTGTTCCGCTGCGGCTGGGCCGACGTCCGCGCCGTCTCGGGCACCGTGAGCAACGAGGCCGTCTTCTCGCGGCTCGTGCCCCAGGGCGCCACGGCCATCGCCCACAAGGTCGCGACCGGCGGCCACATCTCGCACGACCGCATGGGCAGCCTCGGCAAGCGCACGACGAAGATCCTGCCGTGGCCCACGCTCCCCGACGGCTACCGCATCGACGTCGCGGCCGCGCAGGACCTCATCGCGCGCGAGAAGCCGGCCCTCGTGGTCTTCGGCCGCAGCCTCTTCTTGTTCCCGGAGCCGGTGGCCGAGCTCGCCGACGTCTGCAAGAGCGTGGGCGCCCGCGTGCTGTTCGACGGCGCGCACGTCCTCGGCCTGATCGCCGGCGGGACCTTCCAGGACCCGCTCCGCGAGGGCGCGGACGTGATGACCGGGTCCACCCACAAGACGTTCTTCGGCCCGCAGCGCGGCGTGGTGCTGACCCGCGGCGACGACGAGGAACTGCGCGTCGCCGTCGACCGCGGCGTGTTCCCGGGCGCGACGTCGAACCACCACCTGTTCAGCCTGCCCGCGCTGCTCGTCGCCACCCTCGAGATCGAGGTGTTCGGCGCAGCGTACGCCCGCGACGTCGTGGCGAACGCGCAGGCGTTCGCCGCCTCCCTCGCGCGGCGCGGCCTCCCGCCCGCGTTCGAAGCGTCCGGCTTCACGGAGTCGCACCAGGTGGCGGTGGACGTGTCGGCCCACGGTGGCGGGCGCGAGGTCGCGGCGCGCCTGTCGGCGCACGACGTGATCTGAAACATGAACCTGCTGCCGGGCGAGGCCGGCAAGAATGCCATGAACCCGAAGGGCCTGCGCCTCGGCGTGCAGGAGATGACCCGCTTCGGCATGGGGCCGGCCGAGATGGACGAGGCCGCGAGGATCCTCGTGGACGCGGTCGTCCACCGCAAGGACGTCGCCCCCGAGGTTCGCCGCCCACGCGACCGCTTCCCCACGGTCGGCTACGGGTTCGCGGTCAGCGACCTGCGCTGACGCCGACGCGAGGCCCGGGCCGCGACGATCGGTACCGTGCTTGGGAATGCGTGCTTGGGAATGCGTGCTTGGGAATGCGCGCTTGGGAATGCGTGCCCGGGAACGCGTGCCGGAGAACGCGTGCCGGAGAACGCGTGCCGGAGAACGCGTGCCGGAGAATGACGCGGGGCGCGGGACCCGGAGGTCCCGCGCCCCGCGCGGTGAACGGACGTCGGTCCGGCCGGTTACTTGACGGTCGTCGACTCCGTCTCCTCGGCCACCTCGACGCCGCCCGTCGTCTGGATCGACGCGCGGGTCTGCACGAGGTTGCTCGCCGGGGCCGCGATCGCCTTGACCGTCATCGTGACGCGGAGCGACTGGTTCGGCGTCAACGTGAAGGGGGTGCTCTCGGCCGCCTGGCCGGCGCCCGCGACCGTCACGCCCATCTCGGCCGTGGCGGAGACGAACTCGAGTTCCTTCGGTAGCGAGAAGATGATCTTCAGCTCGGGCGTCACCGTCGTGCCCGCGTCGTTCTGGACCTCAAGGACGTAGGTGAACGACTCGCCGACGGGGAAGATGCCCTTCTCGGCGCCCTGGAGGTCCTTGTCGGTCATCTCCGACTGGATGGCCGGGAGACCGATCACGTCGACGGTGCACGCGCAGTTCGCCGCGGCCCAGCCGAGCGCATCGCGCGCGCCGCCGATGACGCGCGTCACGCCGACGGTGTCCGACTTGAACGTCGCCGACAGCTGCTTCGTCTCGCCGGGCTCGAGCTTCTCGATCACCGTCGAGGGCTGGGCCGGCTCGCCGGCGGGCACGTGCGCGCCGAGGTCGCCGCGCAGTTGGAGGGTGACGTTCGCGAGGGCGACGTCGCCCGTGTTGCGGACCGTCACGGTCGCCGTGAAGGGGTCCGTCACGATCACGCGCGACGGGTTCGTCGTGCAGGTGACCTCGAGGTCCCAGCGGTTGCAGCCGGGCTCGGCGCCGACCGACGGGCGTGCCGTCGCGAAGAGGCCGAGGAGGACGAGGGGAAGCAGCCGGGTCGCGCGCATGACACCTCCGCGGGGACGTCGCCCCGAAGGCCGGGAACCTACCCGGACGGCGTGGTCCCGTCATCGTCCGGCAGGGAGCCCCCCGGACGATCGACCGGCCGGGCGGCCCCGTGGGCCCGCGGGCCTCGCGTCGCCGGTCGTCGGCGGTCGTTGACGGTCGGGCGAGCGTCGTGCCGCGGGGGGGCGCGGGGGCCGTCGGCGATCCCCGGCGCGCAGGTCAGCGGGGCGACGGCAACTCGAGGTCGCGCGCGTTCGCCTGCACCGCCGCAGGGGCGGCCTCGCGCACGGCGTCCGCCGCGACGTAGACGAACGTTCCGCGGACGACCACCCGGTAGCTCCGGGCGCCGTTCTGGCGGGCCCAAGCGAGGTCGGCTTCGCCGACCTGCGCGTCCATGGGGGCCTCGTCGGCCGGATAGACGGCCCAGGCGTCGCCCACGTGGGCCACGCGCAGGCGTTCGCCCCGGACTTTCACGACGCGGCTCGTGCCCGAGAGGATCTCGTCGACGTGGGCGACGCGGAGCAGCAGCGGCATGGGGTCTCTCCAGCGGAGCGAGGGGGGGATGTTCACCGCCCGGCGGGCGCGATCAAGGGTTGCCGCGTGGGCTCGGGCGGCAGGGGGGCGGGCGCGACGGGCGCCGCCGGGTCGCGGGGCGGGGGGAGCGCCCCCGGGTCGGCGGGCGGGGGCGGCGGCGTCGGGACGAGGCCGCGCACCCACCGGTGGAAGTCGTGGATGACGCCACCGAGGTCGGGTCGGTCCGCGCCACGGTAGCGCGCGAAGGCGAACGCGCCGAGCGCCGCGGCGTACAGGAGCGCGAGCGCCAGCACGGTCTGGCAGAACCGCCGGGCCATCACGCCTCCTGCTCGGGGAAGCGGTGTTTGCGGCGGGCGTCGCGCTCCGCGGCGGCCTTGCGGCTCCCGGCGCGGCCCTCGGGGTCCAGCGCGTGTTGCGCGGTCCAGCGCGCCTCGCCGGCGCGGTAGCGGGCCGACAGGGCCGCGGCGCGCGCCTCGAAGTCGCCGGCGAGGAGCGCGGTGCGGAGGTGCCGCACCCACTGCACGAGGAACGCGGTGTTGTGGAGGGAGAGCAGCGTCACCGCGAGGTGCTCGTCGACGCCGTAGAGATGGTTCAGGTAGGCGCGCGAGTAGCCGCGGCACGTCTCGCAGGCGCACTCCGGGTCGAGGGGCCTTTCGTCGCGCGCGTACTCGACGCGGCCGATGCGCAGGACGCCGTCGTGGGTGAAGAGATGGCCGCGTCGGCCGTTGCGCGTGCCCACGACGCAGTCGAAGAGATCGACGCCCAGGGCGACGGCGTCGACGAGGTCGAGGGGGAGCCCGACGCCCATCAGGTAGCGCACCTTCCCCTCGGGGAGGAGCGACGTGGTGGCGGCGAGCGTCGCGCGCAGGGCCTCGGGTCCCTCGCCGACCGCGAGGCCGCCCACGGCGTACCCCGAGAACGGCAGCGCGGTCAGTTGCGCGGCGGAGCGCGCGCGGAGCTCGGGGTCGGTGCCGCCCTGGACGATGCCGAGGAGCGCCTGGTCGTCGCGCGTGCGGGCGGCGAGGCAGGTCTCGGCCCAGCGGGCGGTGCGGTCCACGGCGTCGCGGAGCTGGGCCGGGGTCGCGGGGAGGCGGCAGCACTGGTCGAACGCCATGATCAGGTCGGCCCCGAGGGCCTCCTGGATGGCGGTGGCCTCTCGCGGCCCGAGGCGGACGCGTTCGCCGTCGAGGTGGCTCTTCACGGTGACGCCGTCGTCGTCCACCGCCACGAGGTCGCCGAGCGAGAAGACCTGGTAGCCGCCGGAGTCGGTGAGGATCGGCCGGTGCCACCGGGCGAAGCCGTGGAGGCCGCCGAGGGCGGCGACGGTGTCCTCGCCGGGGCGCAGGTGGAGGTGGTACGTGTTCGCGAGGACGACCTCGGGGTCGAGGGCGTCGAGCTGGGCGTTCGTGAGGCCCTTGACGCTGGCGCGGGTGCCCACGGGCATGAAGGCGGGGGTCTCGACGTCGCCGGGGGGTGTCGTGAACGTGCCAGCGCGCGCGGCGCCCGCGCGCGCGAGGATCCGGAACCGCAGGTCGTAGGGCGTGCCCGCCATGGCGGCGAGTGTGCCATCCCCGCGCGGCGAACTCGCCAAACCCGCCACCACCCTCCGAACGCTCGAGCCGACGGTCCGTTCTCGCCGCGGAGCCGTCCGTGGGCGACGTCGTGCGGGGGACGCGCCGGCCGCATCGCCCGCGCCGCCACAACTCCCGCGCCGCCACAACTCCCGCGCCGCTAGTATAGGCGGGTGAACTCGGCGCCGGGGTAGTAGTAGCGGAGGATCTGGTCGGGGGCGAACCCGCGGCGCGCCATCTCCTGGACGCCGACCTGGCACATCCCGACGCCATGGCCCCACCCGCCGCCGCGGAACACGAGCGACCCGTCCGCCGCGACGTCCACGCCCTCGAGGTGCATCGATCGCAGGCCCGCTGCGGTGCGGAAGGCGCTCCCCGGCACGACCTTCTTCGCGCCCCGGGGGCCGTACGTCACGGTGACCTCGGCGACCCAGCCGCCCCGGCCGATCTTCGTCCATTCGAGCTTCGTGATGGGCGCCACGACCCCGCGCGGTTTGAGCGCGTCGAGCAGCCGCTGGACCGGCACGTTCTCGGACCACTTGAAGTACTTCGACGGGACGCAGTACGCGCACGGGACGCCGAGGAAGACCGGACCCGCGCCCATGGGATCGAGGGCGCTCGTCGGCGCGTCCGTCGTGTGCCCGCCGCACGTCGAACTGTAGTAGGTCGGGAAGGGCTCGCCGCGCCAGGTCAACACGACGCCGCGCGACTCGGCCGTCCACACCTCGAGCTGGTTCAGCGAGACGCCCGCCCAGGAGGGGATGCTCACGCCGCGGTACACCTGGCTCGCGGTGTCGTCGGTGACGTGGTACGGCGCGTCGGGTGCGGTGCGGTAGCGGCTGAAGGCGTAGGTCCGCGCCGCGACGGCCTGGGTCTTCAGCGCCGCGGGGGCCTGGTCGAAGCCGATCTCGTTGCCGATCACGCCGGCGACGTACCGCTCGAGGTCGAGTTCGTTGACGAGTTGGAGGCGCGCCCCGGCCAGGCGGAGGATCAGGTCGCCGCGATAGGCGAGGCGCTCGCCGTTCATGTCGATGGTGAACGCGCCCACCGGGCGCAGGCGGAGGGCCGTCGCGCCCGTGGGGGCGCCCCCGAGCAGGATCCCCTGGGGGCCGGCGGCCACGGTCGTCTGGAGGTTCGTCCCGCGGTTCGCGTAGGCGCCGCCCGCGACCGACACGAGTTCCCAGGCGTCGGCGACGGCGATCGTGGCCGAGGCGCGCGGGGCGCCGAGTAGCACGCGGATCGTCGGCGGGGCGATGCTCGAGAGCGGGATCCGGTCGCCACCGCAGGCCGCGAGGAGCCCCGCGAACACGCCGAACGCCGCGAGGCGGAGGCGACGTGCCGCGAGGGCGAGGGCGGGCGGGCGGGACGACGAGGAGCGGAGCGGCACGGCGGGCACCCTTCTTCGGGGGTCAATCGGTCGGGGGACCGTCGAACGGGAGCGTGCCCTCGCGCGAACCCGCGCGGGGCGGCGGGCGCCCGAGGGCGTCGTAGGCGCCGGACGTCGCGCGCCGGCCCTGGGGCGAGCGCATCATGAGGCCGCAGCGCAGGAGGTGGGGTTCGTACACGTCCTCGATCGTGCGCTCGTCCTCGCCGACGGCCGCCGCGATCGTCTTGAGGCCGACGGGGATGCCCTCGGCCCGCACCAGGACCTCGAGCACGAGGCGGTCGACGCGCATGAGGCCCCGTCCGTCCACGCCGAGCCGCCGCAGGCCCTCGATCGCCACGTCCCGCGTGATGCGGTTCCCGGCGGTCAACTGCGCGAGGTCGCGCACGCGCTTGAGGAAGCGGTTCGCGACGCGGGGGGTGCCGCGGGCCCGCTCGGCGAGATACGCGGCCGCGTCGGCCTCGAGGCCGACGGCGAGCACGGCAGCCGAGCGCAGGAGGATGCGGACGAGGTCGGCGGGCGGGTAGGGTTCGAGGCGCTCGGTGAGGCCGAAGCGGCTGCGGAAGGGCGCGGCGAGCAGGCCCTCGCGCGTCGTCGCTCCGACGAGGGTGAACCGCGGGAGGTCGATCCGCAGGCTCCGCGCCCCCGGCCCCTGGTCGATCACGACGTCGATGACGAACCGCTCCATCGCCGCGTACAGGTACTCCTCGACGGCCGAGGGCAGGCGGTGGATCTCGTCGATGAAGAGCACGTCGCCCGGCTCGAGGTTCGTGAGCAGCCCCGCGAGGTCGGCCGCCCGCTGGATCGCAGGGGCCGACGTCTCCTTCAGGCCGGCGCCGAGTTCGGACGCGACGAGGTGGGCGAGGGTCGTCTTCCCGAGGCCCGGCAGGCCCGACAGGAGGACGTGGTCGAGCGTCTCTCCGCGGGCCTTCGCCGCACGGATCGCCAGCACGAGGTTCTCGACGCACGCCTGCTGACCCACGAAGTCGGGGAACGCGGCGGGCCGCAGCGAGCGGTCGAGGGCCGCGGCGTCGTTCGCGAGCGCGTCGCGCGGCGCGGCGCCGCCGGACGCGTCCACGAAAGGGTTGGCTCCCTCGTTGGCGGGCGCGGCGGGCGGCGGGGGAGCGGCCTTGCGTGCCACGGGTCCAGGGTACCTCGGCTCTCCCCCGTCCGCAACCGGTGGGGGGGCAACGAGGGTTCGCCCCCGAGGGGTGGGTCGGGGGGCAGGCGAGCGCGGGCGGGTCGTCCCGGGATTGAGGGCGTCCCCCCGGCCCGCGTCCCTACACTCCGCCCTCCGATGCCTCCGCCGAGCCGCCGGTCCTTCCGCTTCGACGACGAGACGCAGCGCAAGCAGGGCGCGCGCGTGTCACGGATGTTCGACCGCATCGCGCCGACGTACGACCTGCTGAACCATCTGCTGTCGGCGAACATCGACGTGCGGTGGCGCGCCCACACGGTGCGCCGGCTCGGCTTGACCGGCGCCGAGCGCTGCCTCGACGCGTGTACCGGCACCGGCGACCTCGCCGTCGCGCTGCTCGCGGGGGGCGCCCGCGAGGTGGTGGGCAGCGACTTCGCGCCCGAGATGCTCGAGATCGCCCGCAAGAAGGCCGGCGACCGGGCGACGTTCCTGCAGGCCGACACCACCCGCCTGCCGTTCGCCGACGCCGACTTCGACGTCGCGACCGTCGGTTTCGGGGTTCGCAACCTGCAGAACCTCGACGGCGGCCTGAAGGAACTGTGCCGGGTCCTGCGCCCGGGCGGGCGCCTCGCGGTCCTCGAGTTCTCGCGCCCGCCGAACCTCGTCGTCCGCGGGCTCTACGACCTCTACTTCATGTTGATCCTGCCGCTGATCGGCAATCTCGTGTCGGGCGGGGCCGAGAACGCATACGCGTACCTCCCGCGCAGCGTCATGGCGTTCCCCGCGCCGGACGCGCTCGCGGAGAGACTGCGGCGCGCGGGCTTCGCGTCGGTCGCGTACGAGGCGCTCACGCTCGGGATCGCGCACCTGCACGTCGCGACGAAGTAGGACCCGCCGAGCCGCAGGGCCCGACGAGCCGCAGGGCCCGACGAGCCGCAGGGCCCGACGAGCCGCTGGGCCCGACGGGCGGACGCCGGCGGCGCGACGCGAGGCCCGCCCCACCGTACGGCAACGACCGCGGCAACGACCGCGGCAACGACCGCGGCGACGACCGCGGCGATGTCCGCACCGACGTCCGCGGCGACGCACGAGTCGCGTCGCCGCGGCGCCGGTCCGTCAGTTCGCGCCGATCGCGGGGACGATCGTGGCGGGGGTCTTCAGGACGATCCGGCGCGGGCAGCCGGTCGTGTCGGCGCGATGGAGCGCCCAGCGGACCCCGATCTCGGGCGCGGCCGCGTAGATGCGGGTCTCGTGCGTATGGGTGAGCGGGATGCGGCCCGTGCCGTCGGCCAGCACGTCGACCGCGGTCCCGCACGCCCACGCGTAGTTGTCGCTCGCGGGCCCGACGATCAGCACGAGGGGCGCCCCGTCCCAGTCGTAGCCCTTCACCGCCGCGCGGATCGTCGCGAGGCGGGCCGCGACCGTCGCGCCGTGGGGGCCGCCCTGGTTCGGGAGCAGGTCGGTGAAGATCCGCTCCCACCCGGCAGCGTCGCACGCGACGAACAGCCGCGGCGGGGCGTTGCCGTCTTCGGCGGCGAACTGGCTGCCGAGCTTCACGGTGTCGGCGCCCACGAGCGACAGCGCCACCTGCGAAACGACCTTCGCCTCGGCCGGGGCCGTCGACGCGGCGGGCCCCTCCGGGCCGGGGCCCGAGGGGACCGGGCCCGAGGGGACCGGATCGGCGAAGGGCGCCTCGCCGGTGGGCGTCGGCGGCGTCGCGGCGGGGGCCGCGCCGTCGGGACGCGTCTTGGGCGCGCCGTGGTCGATCCACCGCGCCACCCGCTCGAGGTCCGCGGCCTTCATCGGCGCGCCCTTCGGCGGCATCACCGAGAACGCCTCCTCCTGGATGCGGCCGTCGGGCTTGCGCACGAGCATCGGCGCCCCGCGCAGCGCGCGCACGAGGTTGCTGCCGGCGCTGTTCCCCGGCTCGAGCAACTTTACCTTCCCCTCGACGGTCTGCAGCGCGAACTCGTACTTCAGGAAGGCGTCGTAGTCCTTCTTCCAGAAGTCGCCGTGCGGCGAGCCGGAGGTCTTGCGGTTCATGTCGGTCAGGAGCTGCTGCAGGCCGGCGAAGTCGAGGTCGTTGGCGCGCCAGTCCGAGGCGCCGACCGTGGCCGTGGGCGGCGCGGCGACGGACGGCGCCGGTGCGGGGGCCGGCACGGCGGCCGACGCGGGCGTGGCGGCGGCGGGCGCCGACGGCGCGGGGATCGGCGGCGGCGGCACGTCCGGCAGCGTCGGCGCGGGCACGGCAGGGCCGGCGGGAGCGCCGTCGCGCCTCGGGGCCAACTCGATCGGAGCCGGCTCGGTCGGCGCCGGTGGGCGCGGCGCCGACGGGGCGGCGCTCGGCGGGGGCGGCGGTGGCGGCCCGCTCGACGGCGTCGGCGCGGGGCCCGACGGCGGCGTCACGGCGACGGGCGGAACCACCGCGACGGGCGGAATCACCGCGACGGGCGGAATCACCGCGACGGGCGGAACCACGGCGACGGGCGGGGCCTTCGCCGCGGGGTTGCGCCACACGCCGAGGGCCGACTCGTGGGGCAGGGCGGGGCGGAGCCGCAACTCGAGCGCGAGTTCGCCGAAGCGCCAGGCGGCCGACTGCTCGGCCGCATCCCGGACGAGGCGCGCGTCGGCGTCGGTCAGGATCGCGCCGCGGCGTGCGAGGTCGGTCGCTTCTCCGAGGGCGGCGAAGGGCACCGCGTCGTTCCACGCCCAGACGGGCAGCGCGGGGTCGGCGACGACCGGGCGGCTCACGACGAGGAGCCGACCGGGCGCGTAGGGGCGGTCGGCGCGGTCGGCGAGATCGAGGAGCCGCCGGTCGACGCGGTCGAGTTGCGCCTCGACGGGCTTCACGTTCGTTCCAAAGCCGCCCGAGGCCCGGCGCCGCACCGCGTTCGTGCCCGAGCGCGTCGTGAACGTGTAGGTCGTGAAGGTCGTGAGCGGCGACGACACGTAGTACGTCATGGCCAGCGACGCCATCTGCACGTCGCTCGCGAGGAAGTCCATCAGGTCGAGGACCTGCTCGCGCGGGAGGACGCCGCCCCAGAGGCGACCGTCCGACTTCATCATCAGCAACTGGCCGTCGGGGTAGACCGCGATCTCCGGGCGCCGCGGCACCTCGTCCCAGTCGTTCGACGACCAGGGAGACCGCACGACGAGCAGGAACGGCTGCCCGCCCGCGGGCATCGCCGACGCCGCGGACGCCCGGTCGGCGCGGGCGGTCGGGGCGACGACCGCGGTCGCGCCCCCGACGAGGATCGCGAGCGCGGCGACGCGGGCGACGCGGACGACACCCGCGGAACCGGCAGAACGGGAACTCGACGGGCGGACGGCGGATCGGTGGGCCACGGACGGACCTCCAGGACGTCGCGCCATCCTGCCCCCGAGGACAGGGGGATGCTCGTCTCGTCCGCTCGCGGTCCCCGCGCCGACGGGGAGGGCGAGAGGCCGTTCACCGGCGGCGCCGTCGTACGATCTTCGGACCCTCGCGAAGGAAGCGACATGCGGACACCCTGGTTCCTGCTCGCCGGCCTCGCCGTGCTCTCCGGGCTCCCCGGCGCGGTGCGCGCCGAGGACGCGCCGCCGGCGCCCGGCCGGCGCGTGCCGTCGGCCGATGTCGGGAAGCCCTACGTCGGGATCCGGTGGGAGCGCGACTTCGACGCGGGGATGCGCCGCGCGGCGAAGGAAGGCCGCGGCGTCTACCTCTGCGAGAACGGCCGGATCGAGGAGGGCGAGAGCGGGACCACCAGGCTCTGGCGCGCGTACCAGGGCGCCGACCTCGGCGCGGCGACGGCGGGCCTCGTCGGCTTCGTCGTGAACGCGACGGCGCACGGCACGAAGCCGGTCGGCGGCGAGGAGGTCTGTGAGCGGTACGGCTGCGGAACGTGTGCGGCGCACCGCGCGGCGTCCGCCTACGTCATGGCGCGCTTCAGCGCCGACCAGACGATCGTCAGTCCGTCGCACTTCCTCCTCGACCCCGACGGCAACACCGTCTACCAGGGCGAGTACATGCAGAGCGCGCTCGCGGCGCCCGACCTCGAGGCCTGGTTCGTGAAACTCTCGCCGCGCCTCGCGCTCCGCAGCGTCTGGGGGACGCGCGAGTTGAGGACGACGGCCCTGACGAAGACCGAGAGCGTCCCGAAGCTCGCGGCGTTGGCGACGGCGTGGATCGCGACGAAGGACCCCCTCGCGCCTGCGGGCGTGGTCGCGGCGATCGAACTGGAGACCGACGACGCGCGACGCAAGGCCCTGTTCGCGGCGCTCGCGACCGCGGGGCACGAGGCGCTCCCGGTGATCTGGGACGCCGTGGACGGCGTCGCGACCGACCCGGACGTCGATCGCGCGGCCACGGCGGCGTGGATGGCGCTGGCGCTGCGCGTACATGGGGAGTTCGGCGCCTGGGCGACCGCCCGGGCGATGGTGCGGACGTCCGATCGGACGTTCGCCGACAGGCTCGGCGAGGGGGCCGCGGCCCGCGCGGAGGAACTCGGCGACAGTCCGGCGCAGGCCGGGGTGTTCCTCTCGCTGGCGGAGGCCGTTGCGTACGACTTCGCGCGCCGTGCGGCGCTCCACGCCGACCCGACGCCGTACGCCGACCGCATCCGACGCAGCGTCCAGGCGAAGCTTTGGCCCGCCGGGCGGGCCCGCCGCGCGCTTGCGTGGCTGGGCGAGAAGACGCCGACGGGTGCGCCGCCGACGACGCGCGATGACCTCCGGCGATCGATCGTCGAGCCGGACGGCGCACCGATCGCGCCCGCGCAACTCGTCCGGTACCTCGCGGACCCCGTCGAGGAAATCCGCGTCGCCGCGGCCGTCGCGCTGCGGCGTGCGGGCGACCCCGCGGGCGCCGACGTGCTGTTGAAAGCGATGGAGGACCCGGTCGAGGGCCCCGAGGTCCGGTGGGCGCTCACGAAACTCGCCGGCGACGACCGCGGCGACACGGCGGGCGCTTGGGAGGAGTTCGTCCGCGCGGGAGGTGCGAAGTGAGCCGCGCCCGGGCCTCGCGTGTGACGCTGGTGGTCGCGCTGCTCGTGGGAACCCTCGCCGGCTCCGCCGTCGTCCCCGCACGGGCCGAGGACGACGCGGCCGTGGCCGCGCGGGCCGCCCTCGTGGAGGCTGCGCGCGGAAAGGACGCGGGGAAGGTCGCCGCCGCCCTGGAGGCGACGGACGCGCTCGTCGGCCCTGGCGGGACGTTTCCGACGCGCGCCGACCTGGCCGACTGGCTCGGCGCGCTCCCGAAGGAGGTCGCGGCGCTCGACGTCGTGAAGGTGCGTCGCGCGTGGCTCTACGTGGCCGGCAAGCGGGGGCAAGACGCGATCCCGCTGCTCGATGCCGCCCTGGCGTCGGACCCCACGAACACGCTCTATCGCGCCTACCTCGGGGAGGCGAAGCGGCAGGTGGGCGACCTGTCCGGCGCGATGGAGGCGTGGCTCGCGGCGCTGAAGGCGGGCGCGCCCGACGAGCAGGTGCTCCCCTCGGTGCGGCGGCTCGTCTACGACCTGCACCAGGAGCGGGCACGCGACCCGAAGGACGCGCTACCGCGGTACGCGACCGTCGCGGCCCCGCTGCTCGCCGTGCGGCGCCTTCCCGACGTCGAGGAAGCGCTGTACGACTGGCTCGTCTACGACGCGCTCGCGGCGCGGCCCGACGTCGCGCGCGGGACGTCGCTGCGGGTCGAGGCGGTCCGCCACGTCGCCGTGGCCGCGACGGGGCCGGTGGCCGAGGGCGACCGCACGCGCATCGCGCGCAAGGCCCTCGAGGCGGGCCTCGTCGTCCGCGCCCTCGAAAAGGCGCCCGAGGGGCTGCCCACCGCGTTCGATCTCTTTGCCCAGGCGGTCCGTCTCGGGCAGGTCGCCGGGGCCGACGGGCACGAGGTGCCGGAGGCGCTCACGGCCCTCGCGGAGGCGGCGCTCGCGAAGGGCCGGTTCGTGCTGGCGGGCGCGATGGCCCGCCGACGCCTCGCGATCTCGGACAGCCCGGCGGCTCGCGGCGTGCTCGAGCAGGTTCCCGCGGACGTGGGGGACTGAGAGCCTGGGAAGGAATCGAAGATTCCTTCACAGCCGCGAAGCGCGGACCCGCAGGGGCCGCGCGCCGAGCGGGTTTCCGGAGGGCTTGGCCCGC